>Ga0247727_10008306_pt1 | contig 19330 bp, 15 predicted proteins | sample WisWelCaveWW1625_FD_202498 | JGI IMG/M metagenome (GOLD analysis project Ga0247727, IMG submission 202498) | Biofilm microbial communities from Wishing Well Cave, Virginia, United States - WW16-25 | ecosystem: Environmental > Aquatic > Deep subsurface > Groundwater > Cave microbial mat | place... | reverse complement strand
GAAACGAACCAAAGGAGGATATAGGCTAGCCGCAACCGGTACAGCTTCCTTTTAAGAAAAGCATTGCTGGCACCTAGCTAGGCGGCGCCAGTTGTTTAAAATCGCGAATTGTGACGTAGAGGACTTGACATTCACATAGCAGCGCAGGCATCCTGCCTGCATTTAGGATCGCGGACTTCTAAGTCCGCTCGACGGCAGGCTGGAAGCCTGCGGCCCGTAATGCAGGCTGGAAGGGCTGGAAGCCTGCGCTCCATAATCTTTTCCGGTATAGAAGGGGTTTCCGGATGCGTTTCTCTAGTAGAGATTAAAATTCAAAAGTAGATCGAGATCTTCGTCGCGTCCAATCAACAGCTAGCTTCATTGCATAGATCATGCTGCCGGGATTGGCGATGCCCTTACCGGCAATGTCGAATGCTGTTCCATGGTCCGGTGAGGTGCGAATAAAGGGTAACCCCAAGGTGACATTCGCGCTGTGGTCAAAATCAATCAATTTTAGTGGAATCATAGCCTGATCATGGTAGAGAGCCAGTATCACATCCCATTTTTTTTGAGCAGCAGCAACACGGAAAACGACTTCCGGCGCAATCGGTCCGTCCACGGGGATGCCTTCATGCTTCAATCGTTCAATAGCCGGTTTCAGTTCCTGCAGCTCCTCCTTTCCAAAAACCCCGCCTTCTCCCGCATGCGGATTCAGCGCGGCACAGGCAATTCGCGGCTGTAAGAAGCCGAGTCGGACAAACTCCCGGTGAATCAAACGTATCTTTCGTACGATTTTTTCTTCTCGTACATCCTTCAAAGCGTTTCTCAAGGAAACATGAGTTGACAGCAGCGCAATACGAAAATTTCTACCGGTCATCAGCATGCAGTATTCCCCGGAAGACGATTTTTCTACACAGTATTCTGTTTGTCCAGGGTAATTGAATCCGTTTTGATGCCAGCTCTCCTTATGGATCGGCCCGGTCACTATCGCATCTATGTTGTTTGCTGAAAGATATTCGAATGCAGATTCAAGGTAGTCAATGGACGCCCTTCCGGAGAGTTTTGGCGCAGACCCGAAATACGGGTTCGATATGTTATCGACATCAACCAGATCCACGCGACTTCGCGCAAATGGAATCTTCAGCTTCCGCGAATGATGCTGAAGAACCCGGGAAGATCCAAACAAGACGTATCTGCCGCTACGAATTCTCTGAAGAGCTTTGAGCAGCACTTCAGGACCTATTCCACCAGGATCACCCAGAGTAATCCCGATTCGCGGAGACGACAAAAGCGGTTTATCCTTCGCTTTCCTCAGTATCAAACTGGGGATCTTTGTAGATGTATTTGATGCCGTCTTTGTAAATCAAAAGATTCGGGGCTCCCGACCGGTGCACTTTAATGCAGTGGCGGTCATACCATTCAACAATTCCACGGATCTCTTCGCCATCTTTCATCAGAATCACCATTGGAGTTTTGGTATTCATCTGGCGAATGAAATAATAGTTTTCAGCGCTTGTCTGATCCGGTGGAGCGGGCTTCTTACCTCTGGGTTTCGAGGAATATTGTTCTTTGATCTCTGTCAGATTTGGTCGGATTAATTTTCTGTTCAAGATTACCCTAGCCTTCTCAGCACGACTGTCCTTCAGTAACTTCTTTAAGGAGCCGGCAAGAGAGATGAATTGAATTTGAAGGGATACTATCACAGCCAATTTATCAATTCAAGCAATTAAATTCGGGAAAGAAATTGCGTCCTGGCAGGTGAGGATATGGTGGAAGGTCTGTATAATCGACAATTGTGAACAATCCAATCAACCGAATTTTTTTAATAAGGGTCTGCGTATCAGGTTTTCTGTTGCTTTGCTCCTCTCTTTCGGCGCAGACGGGACCCGAGTATTTTCAGCAGGCGATGGAGGCGTCTGAGAAAAAGAATTTTGAGTCGCAGGCGCAATTGCTGGAAAAGGCAATTGCCGCCGGTGTAGATCATCCATTTGCATTCTATTCACTGGCAAAGGCGTATTCTCTGACCGGAAAAGAAGATCAGGCGTTTCTCTGGTTAAACAAAACGGCGAATCTGGGGGTTCATTACAACATAAACGAAGATACGGCCTTCGAATCGCTTAAAAAGTCTCCGCGATGGATGCTCGCACTCGAGAAACTTGAAGCGAATCTGACGCCGGCCGGCAACAGCCGCCCGTTCGCGACGATCAGCAAGGATTCAGTGCCTGAAGGCATCACGTACGATGCTGTAGGACAAAAGTTTTATTTCGGAAGCATTGCGCAGAGCAAGATCGTGAGCTATCACAATGGAACTTTCGAGGAATTTTCGAAACCGGATGACGGTCTGCCGAATGTTCTTGGAATGAGCATCGATACAAAACGACGGATGCTCTGGGCTGCCGGCAGCGCGCTCATCGGACCCGCGAAGGGACGTGCCGCACTCTTTCAGTACGATCTGTCGAACCGCAAACTCCATCGCACATTCCGGCTGCCTGGAACAGATCACGTTCTGGGCGATGTAATCGTGGATTCAAAAGGCAATGCGTACGCAACAGACAGCAGTTCACCTGCGGTCTATGTGGTTCGGGATGGACAAAACGAGATAGAACAACTTGTGGGCCCTGGTTCGTTTCGGTCGCCGCAGGGTCTTTGTCTTTCACGCGATGAATCGATATTGTACGTTGCAGATTACAGTCGCGGTATCTTTGCTGTTGAAACGCCTGCGGGAGAGGTGTCGCGTCTGCAACGGCCGGAAGGTTCTACAACTTTAGCCGGAATTGATGGCTTGTATCGTCACGAAAACAGTTTGATGGCCATTCAAAACGGGATTCAACCCAATCGAATACTGCGAATTTTCCTGAGCGCTGACGGAAAACAGATTACCAGTATCGAGACTCTCGAATCGAATCATCCGATATTTCCTGAACCGACCCTGGGCGTTGTTGTGGAGAACACGTTCTATTACATCGCAAACAGTTCCATCGGCAAGTATCTGGAAAACCCTGAATCTGAATTGACTGAAACACAAATTCTGCAATTACCGTTGTCAACAGAAGCGGACCGCAACGATCGCTCGAAATGGCTAAAAGAGAATGTACTGAAAATTAACTCGATTGATCCTTCTGTGGAAGATGATACAGACCTCATGCCGCTCATACCGCTGATTGGCTCTTCCCGAATTGTTCAACTGGGAGAAGCAACTCACGGAGACGGCTCTGCTTTCATGGCAAAAACGCACCTGATTCGTTTTCTGCACAAAGTTATGGGATTCAATGCCATCGCCTGGGAAGCTGGTTTTTTTGATTTGCATGATGTTTCCGCAGGCTTAAGTGGAACCGGGCCACTTGTCGAATCAGCTTCGCTTGGTCTCTATCAAATGTGGGCAGAGAGCGTCGAGGTTCAGCCTGTCCTTGAGTACATCCGCGCATCGCAATCCAGCGCAAGGCCCATCAAACTTGCGGGATTCGATTCAAGAGTATCAACAGACAGTGCGCGAAAAGAACGCTACCCGCAATTTCTGTTTTCGTTTTTTGACCGGTTGGACCCAACGATCATTTCACAGAAAGAACGTGAGGACCTCACCCGTATGTCCGCCGGCCTTGTGCCTTACGAATATTACAAAAGTCCTGGAGAACGGAATTACAACCGGGAACTTCCCAGACGGCTTGTTTCTGTTATCGATACCCGGCACACAGAGTTCTCCCGTTTTTACAGATCATCGGAAATCGCCTTTGCGCGCCAGACCATCGTCAGTATGATGAATATGGATCGGGCCCTTCCGGCAGATCCATACAAGGGTGGCCCTGAAGGTTACTCACGCGATGCCGCAATGGCTGAAAACCTGATCTGGCTGCTGAACGGTCCGTTTCGTAATGACAGGGTCATCGTCTGGGCACATAACTATCATATTCAAATGAGTATATTAGATCCTTCAAAGCTTACCGTGGAACGTAAATATGCAGGACCAACCGGACTTTTTTTGAAAAAAGAGTTCGGTAATGATCTCTACACCATCGCCTTCATCGGGCATCACGGAGAGTATGGCTTTGCCGGGGAAGACGCGGAATCGCTACCTCAAACGAAATCGGATTCCCTGGAAAACTTGCTTCACCGTCTGAACCGGCCTTATCTGTTTTTGGATTTCCGGCACGCTCCGGAAGATCACTGGTTACGAAAACCGCTGACCGCCTCGTTTTATCTCTACGACCCTTGGACAACCGACTGGCCACGACTCTACGATGCAGTCTTCTTCATCGATAAGATGGAACGAAGCCACCTGGTTCCAAAGTAAATCGCTTGTTTCTGTATAAGAGCCTGGCATTAGCCGCCAATCAAACTGGATTCAGTTGAAATATCCGTTCCGGTATCGCAAGTCGACCTGCTCCCGTTTGCTGGAAACTTTTATCTTATGGTACACCCCTGACTTCTGATTGAACGGTGGTGTATAACACAAAACATATTGATGCTGCAGGTCCTGCATAACGCGATTCAAACCTTCCTTGAAATTCAGGCTGTTGTAAAAAGATGTGCCGCCGGTTTCATCTGCAATGCTGATCAAAGATTCCTGATACTCTTTTCGGCGTGCCGTTCCACGAGTATCCAGTGTATAGATAGTGACGTTCGAGCGAGACAGCTTTCCAACCGTTTTCCGCAGTTCCCGCTCAAAATCGAAATTTGATCGTTTAAACCCTGTGAATTTTAACGGATCGTTGTTGAGTGCCCGAAGAGCTAACCTGTCGATAATCTCGTAAAAACGTCTTCCGGGATCACGGGAGAAACCGCCGGACACCAGCAACATCACGATGCGTTCATGCGAGCTCTGTTCGGAAAGATAACCTGCAAAACTTTCCAGGGCGCTCAAAGAAAACTCGCTTTCGGACTTCTCCTGGTTGGCAAGAGACTCTACCTGATGGGCAGCGTGCATAACGATGTCTTCCAACGAATCCCCTGTCGCGCCTTCAAACACCCGAAACAGCTCATCATATTTTTGCTCAATATGAACATCCCGCATAGGATTGGCAGTCGCTTTGGTTAAAAGTATCCGGACACGATTGAGGTCCGCAGTAAATGGCGCGATCACACCCATTCTTCTGTCCGGAGTCACGGCGGCCAGCATGAGCTCATGATTTTTTCCCCAGAGGGAATGTACGAAACTCTGTAACTGCGGTTTGATGCGGCCGTACTCAATGGGAGTTGTATTATAGAGATCCAGAAACAGCACGAACTTCTGCCGTGGTAAAGCGATTTGCGAAGCTGCGTCGGTTTTTGAGAAGGAATTTTCTTCTTCAAAACAGGAAAGGTCGACGCGTTCGCCGTCTTCAAATACTTCAAAATCGCTTTCCGACATGTGTTCGACCGCTTTGCCGGAACCGTCTACCGCTTTTACCCAGACCGATACGCTGGTAACCTGGACATCATATTTTTCTTGCAGATAGCCGGTTACAGAAACGAGCATACAGAGAACCAGAAAAAGATTTGCCTTTCTCATTCGACTTAACGTTATTATATTAGAAGTCCGGGAGGATCGTTTTGTGAAGATTAAAATACTGTGTAGTTTCTTCATCTTTCTTCTGACTGTGACGACGGGAAAGGCGGAGTCGGTTTATCTGACGTTTGTGGACCCGTCGGGCGGTCCGATTCAAAAAGGACAGGTCAGCCTTAAGCTTGAGGAACTGGATTCGCCGGTAAGTGATCTCGTTTTGATCGATACGGCAAATCGTTCACCGGAGATTCTGTCTCATCCCGCGGGCCGAAGGCTTTATGTTTTTGTGTTCGACTTCCTTTTTTCATCTCCTGACAGTTTACTGCAGGCCAGAAAAACAACGGAAGCTTTCATTAACGCCATCGATAAGACGGATCTGATCGCTGTTGCGGGAATCACCGGACAGGATGGGTTGAAGATGTACTGTGTCCCTACTGTAGACCGGAACAAAGTATTTGCGGGATTGAATCTGATGGGGCAAAAGAAAGTAGAAGGAATGATGGAAGGACCCGAAGGAAATCTCTATCCGGAGCAGTTTACTCCAAACACAACCCCTGTGGCCCTTGTACCTGACGAAACGTTTGCTCAGAATATAAAAACGTATGCCATTTCAGAAAAGGAGAAGAAAGAAGCAAGACCTGTACTGTTGCAGAGTGTAGCGGACCTTGGATTTCTACTTTCCTCTTTGAAGGGACGAAAACACGTGATTCTTTTTACTCCCGGCAGTGACACGGGTGGTCTCAGCATCAACCTGCCGCTGCGTGACAAAGCACCCAAAAAGAAAAAAGGTCAACTGGATCAACCGGTCGAGATAGCGCATGAAGATTTCGACAGTATAACGGATACGAGTTTGACTGAAGAAAGGGTTCAGGCGAAGGCTTCGGCCGGCCCCAGAAAGAGACCAAGGAAAGAGAAGGGCGAAACGTTGCCGGATCTGGTGGCGGGCACTGATGCTCATGTTCATATCTTTCACGGTGGAGCGCAGGAACACGACCTCTTCAAACAGCTCGCATCCAGAACGGGCGGTAACTTCTACGCTCCCGGAACCGATACCAACACTGCAATCCGGCAAATCCTCTCATCCGATAAAACGTACTATGCGATCAAAGTCGAGGCAGCCACGGATAAGATGAAAGACTTAAATACAGTCAAGCTCCAGGTTCAGGGTAAAGAGGTCCTCTCTTCTCACAAATGGCTGATACCCAAAACACCTGCCAACTTCACATCTATGGAAAAAAAGGCAAAAATCGCAGAAAACATCTACAAGCCTGAATTCAAGACCCCGAAACACTTTCATTTCTGGACAGATTTTGTGCTGGATCCCGGTGGTTCGAGAATTCCGTCCTTTGTTCAAATTGACGGCCCGCAGGTCCTTCAAACGAAAGAAGAAATCATCGATCTGGAATTCTACGCTTTTGCAACGGATGAAACCGGCGCTGTTCTTGACTGCTCGTATTTTGTTTTTTCACTCGATTTGACAAATAAGAGTTTGCAGGAACGATTGAAATCATCGGGTATCAAAATATGGAATGTGTTGCTGGGGAACATGAAGGCGTCGTCCGTTCACTGGACGATCCTGAACTTGCAAACCAGCGAGATGTTTTCTCAATCGGTTCCTGTAACCGGTTTAAATACGGATATGACCATGACGCAACCGTTTTTCCCTTCTATGAATTTGAACTGGATGGCCTGGCCAAATCCAATGCAGAACCAGACCAAGCGGGGTATCCCGATCAGTTATCCCTACATAGAAGGAAAAGACATGGTCTTTTTTCCGGAATTTTCACCCGTTCTTAAACGAACCGATGAGAAACAAGTAGTGTTTCTTCGCGTCTTCAATCTACCCGTACCAGGAAAGATTCCACGAATGAAAATGGCGCTTGTTGATTCGGCCGGTAAAACAACGGACGTACCGGTGCTAGGGCTGATGCAGAATCCGACTGCGATGGAGGCCGGAGGAATGGGAATGTTCTGGCAACTCGGAAAACTTCCGGAAATTGTTCCGGGAAACTACCGCCTTCGAGTGAGCACTTTTGAACCTGCTCAAAATAAGGAGATTATCCGTGAAGTTACCGCAACCGTTCAGTAGGTTGCCCCAAATTTGTGGCGCGGGCGTCTCTGCCCGCCACATGATTTGTCGATGGAGAGGCAGCGGGCAGGGACGCCCGCCGCCACACAACAGGGCAACAGGGGTTTCCGGATGCGTCTCTAGAAGATTACTGTTAAAATGGCAAATCGATTCTTGCCCGGGTTGAGGTTGATTATGTTCAGATACCACGTAATTCCAGCTCTCGTATTGACGATGATTCTAGCGGTTTTGCGGGCGTACGCCCAGGACTACTCAGTAACAGTTTCCACGGTTCAAGTATGGGTAAAGGCTGTGGATGGAAATGGAAATCCTGTCACAGGATTGACGTCAGGAGATTTTACTGTCTATGTAGGCGATGTTCAGGTTCCGATCACGTGTTTTGAAGAACAGGTGATCGCCGGAACTGAGATTGGAAGCGCAACACCAAAATCCGTTGAAGTAGTCGCAAAAAAAATTGTATTGTATCTTGATTTATACAACACTTCGCCGCGTCAATTAATCTCCATCAAATCGCATTTAATGAATTTCATTAACTCCCTGTCGGGAGGCGGACATGATGTCATGCTGGCGGCCCTTATGCCAAACGGCCGGCTTGGAATCGTTTCCCCTTTTACGAAGGACTTGAACAGAATCAGGATACTGGTAAATAAGGCACAGGCCGGAGTAGACCGTAGTATAGCCGTCAATAGAAATTTAAGCGAAATCAATCGTATCATTTCAGATGAAGGCGGGACCGGAAAGGGCAGCCAGGAAATGGTCGACATTGCACGAGATGCGTATCAACTGGCCCGCACCTACGCGAAACAAGAACAGCAAATCAGCGAATACACATTGCAGGCAGTCGAGAAGTTTGCGCAACATATGGCGATTCAAAACATGGGTGATAATTCCGTTGTGGTTTATGTATCGGGTGGTTTTTCAGTCGACCCCGGACGGCAGTACTACGACATCGTTTCCAATCTTACCGCCACAGCCGGTACGACTGAAGAATTCATGCTCGTTTCCCAATTGCAGGAATCAAATCTGGACATGCGCCGCGAAATAAAGCACACTCTCGGAAAATTAAACAAGATGAATGTAACTTTCTACACAATCGATACTGAAGGATTAGGCGGATCGTCCGAATACCAGGACTCGCTTGTGGAAATGGCAGATGAAACCGGCGGAACTTCATTTTACAATTCACAGAATTTCAAAATCGGATTCGAGCAGGTTCTGAGCGATCTGAATCATCAATACCTGCTTTGCTTCCAGGCCCCGGCTTATCAAAAGCAGAATCAGTATCATAAGATCAAGGTCACAACAACCCGATCCGGGGTCGACTTAAGATATCGAAAAGGCTACGTCGACTGACAACGGGGGTATATGCAAATCAATTTTATCCCGCTCGAATTCCGTCGATTCACATCAGAAGAACAATTAAAACGCGCCGATTCCTTTTACGAATTGTGCAGCAAACGCAGAACTGTTCGTGACTTTTCATCGGAGCCTTTACAGGAAGGACTGATCGAGACGATCATCAGGACCGCCGGCACTGCCCCTTCCGGCGCAAACAAGCAGCCATGGACATTCGTTCTTGTGACGGATCCGGAAATCAGAAAGCAAATTCGCATAGCAGCGGAAAAAGAGGAAAAGCTGAATTATGAACAACGGTTTTCGGAAGAGTGGCTCGACGATCTTGAACCACTTGGCACCGATTGGCATAAACCCTTTCTGGAAGAGGCGCCGTGCCTGATAGTCGTCTTCAGACAGGACTACGGCTTCCACGATGATGATAAAACGAAGCATTATTACGTGATGGAATCTGCCGGAATTGCATCAGGATTCCTGGTCGCCGCAATTCACAATGCAGGCCTTGTGTCGCTGACGCACACCCCGAGTCCGATGGGATTCCTCGCTGAGATTCTGCAACGACCAAAAAACGAAAAAGCTTTCCTGTTGATTCCTGTCGGTTACCCAAAGGAAGGCGCACTCATTCCTGATATCCATCGAAAGCCACTCGATCAGATTCTGATCCGCAAATGAATCGTAGTGCCCATTAACGGTAAACGAGATTGACCTTTTGATTGAGCGCGCGATTGTATTCGCCTTTGCTCAATTTACCGGCGCGCAGCATCAATCGCAAAGTCAGGTTCTTGCGTTTAACAAGGTAAGGATTCTTTCGATACGGATTGTACTTGACCGGATTCGGTATCATGGCCGTCAGTAGAGCCGATTCGGCAGGATCCAGCATCGACGCCGGTTTCCCGAAATATCTGCGCGATGCAGCTTCGATACCATATGTGGATTCGCCCCATTCGATCACGTTCAGATAAATTTCCAGAAGCCGGTCTTTCTTAACGCACTGCTCCACCCGGTAGGACAAAATCGCCTCCCTCCATTTTCGGAGCGGATTGCGTGACGCCGACAGGTACAAATTCTTCATCAATTGCTGCGTGATCGTGCTGGCGCCTGATGCGATTTCTCCCTCTTCCAGATTGCGTTCGAATGCCAGACGAATCGCATAAAAATCAATGCCTTCGTGATGATAAAAATTGGGGTCCTCCGTCACAACTACGGCGTTCCGTAAATTTCTGGAAATGGAAGAAAGTGGTACCCATCGCTGGTAGATCTTGCGTTTTGAATCTTTCTCCTCCCACTGCTCCTTGCGGTATTCCATGAATGCCGTGGTTTTGGGATTCTCTCTCGCGAGACTGCAAAGATCACGGACCGAAAGAAAACAATAAGCACTGTAAAAGAGCAGAAAAAGCGCAACGACAATACCTGAATAGAAAAAAACGCGCAGTACTTTCTTCACGCTGAATCGAATTCCGGAAAATTACCAGCTTCGTTGAATGACAAAATCGAGAAGATCCAGCATTGCTGTTTTTGCCTCTGAATCATCAAAAACAGCGAGATCATTTTTAGCGAGGGTGGCATAGAACTTCGCTTTTTTCTCGGCATCCGCAAATGCGCGACTTTCCATCAAATGTTGAAGCAGCCGTTCACGGGATATCGCCTCGTAATTCTTTTCCATCAGCGCCCTTCGAATTTCAGCCACGTCTTCATTCCCCCGGGACCTTTCCAGAAGATAAATCAGTGGAAGCGTAATCTTTCCTTCTTCGATATCATGACCGACAGGTTTACCGAGAACGTTTTCTGTCGAAGTGTAATCGAGCAAATCATCGATCAACTGAAAGGCCATCCCGAGGTTCAGGCCAAAATTCTGCAAAGCGGCTTCCTTTTGCGGAGAAACCCTACCGAGTATTGCGCCGATCTGGGTGCAGCCGGAAAACAGGTATGCCGTCTTGCGTCGAATCAGATTCAAATGGTCCTGCTCCGAAATGCCGGTATCTCCGTTCCATTCCAGACTGATCATTTCACCTTCCAGCATTCTGAGAGTGATATCTGAAATCAAACGGAGAATCCTCATATTCTCACGTGTCAAAGCCAGGGACATCGCTTTTGTATAAAGGTAATCTCCCATTAACACGGTGAGGTTATTTCCCCACTTCAAATTCAATGAAGGGCGTCCACGACGTTGCGTAGCCTCATCAATGATATCGTCATGAATCAGAGTTGCCGTATGCACAAATTCCATGATCGCCGCAAACAGTACATCCTGGTCCCCGTGATATCCGGCAATCTTCGAGCTGAGAATCACCAGAAGCGGCCGAATTCGTTTTCCGCCGCTTTGAAAAATGTACTGTCCCATCCGCGCAATAATTTCGATCTCAGAAGAAAGATATTTTTCGATTTCCGCTTCCAGAGATTGGAGTTTTTCCTCAACATGATTCATCAAATCAGGCGGAAAAACTGCGAGCTCTCTCGGTAATTGCTTAATCATTGCGCGGCACTCAGTTGGACCTGTAATTTGTAAATTGCAACGGAATTCCAAGAGCTTTTTCCTGCTCACGAAGCATCTTGATCACTTCCTGGAGTTCATCCTTGTTCGGACTCGTTATCCGAACCTGATCGGATTGAATTGTGGCCTGTACTTTTCTCATCTTTGAATTCTTGATGATCTTCACGATTTCTTTCGCCTTCTCAGAGGGAATCCCCTGCTGGATTTGAACCGCCTGCCGGACCGTATTTCCTGCAGCTTCCTCCATCTTTCCATAAATCAATCCGTTCAGAGGCACTTTTCTCTTGATGAGTTTTTCTTTCAGTATTTCAACAACGCTTTTTAACTTTTTTTCATCATCAGAAATGAGGACCAGTTCCTTTCCATCGAAAGCAATGCTGCTCTTGCTTCCTTTAAAGTCAAATCGTGTCTGGATTTCCTTCATCGCCTGGTTGACGGCATTCGACACTTCTTGCGCATCAATATTGGACACAACGTCAAACGAATTTTGTTGTTTGGACACAGAAACACTAACCTGGAAGCTTCATTCTAAGGTTCTTCATCTTAGCATATTCTTTGAAATTCACAACCCGATCAAATGCCCGGATGCCCGGATCACGCTACGACCTCCTGGCATTCCTGAGCTTGAACATAATGTGGTCAAGACTGCAGAATCAAGCGGAGGTGGTCGGGTGAAATATTGCCGCCGCTCAAGATCAGTGCGATGGTGCGCCCTCGAAATCTCTCGGGGAACTTGAGGACGGCTGCAAGTGATGCCGCGCCTGCCGGTTCTGCCAGTGTTTTTACCTTCTCAAGATAAATGCGTACTGCCCGTTTCATTTCGTCTTCTTCTACCAGGATAAAGTCACTCAGATGATTCCACAGAATCTGCTGCGGCAGCATAAAGGGGGCCCGGGTGGCGAGTCCTTCCGCAAAAGTTTCCATCCCGGATTCTGTCCATTGCCGCGCCTTCCAGGTCAGATAAGCTGCCGGCGCAGCGGCAGCTTGAACTCCGATGACCTGAACCTCCGGATTCACCGCGCGAGCCGCAATGCAGGCGCCTGCGGATCCGCTGCCTCCACCAACAGGGACAATCACAATCTCAACATCCGGTTGCTCTTCCAGCAACTCAAGAGTATGTGTTGCCACACCCGCGATGAGCAAAGGCTCATCACCGGATGAAATGTATCGCATTCCTTTTTCCCGTGATAGTTCTTCACATTTTTCCCGCGCTTCATCGAAGTCACGTCCGTGGAACAGAATCTCTGCGCCGTGACTGCGCATCGCGTCAACCTTTACCGGATTAGCGTTTTCCGGAACAACGATCAGCGCCTGAACGCCAAACAGTCTCGCCGCATAAGCGATTGATTGCCCGTGATTACCTGTAGATGCCGTCACCACTCCGCTGCGACGTTCATCAGGCGAAAGTTGTGATACGAGATTGATTCCACCTCGAATCTTAAATACGCCGATCGGTTGATAATTCTCGTGCTTCACATACACGCGGGCATCCAACATTGCATCCAGAGCGGCATACCTGTGCAATGGTGTCGGTCGAAGATGCTCCCCGATCCTTTTTTGTGCCAGCAATACATCCTTAAACGCGGGAATATTCATCTGGAGCTTTTCCTTGTCCATCGGTAAGTCACGTTGATTGACTGGTTGCTTCGCTTTGATACAGGACATATTATAATAATACGTGTTTACAAATCTTCTTTCTTCCATTAGATCGTTTTTTCGATCACTATCCGGAAAGCCGGATCCCGACGAAAAACAATCTACCAGCCAGCCTCCTGACGTTGAGGATGTAGCCAACGACTTTTACAGGAGCCTCGTGGACGCCGAACAAAAGAAGATTCGGGATCATCGCTAAGGGTCTGCGCAAAAATAACCTGGCATTTTGCTGCGGACTGGAAGTCCGCGGCCCCTATGGAGCGCAGGCTTCCAGCCAGGCTTCCAGCCTGCATTATGGGCCGCAGGCATCTTGCCTGCTTCGCACGAAATGTTCAAAAAAAGTGAAAAACTATTCCGGGACACCAGCCGCTTTCAGTTCGTCCCAGAGGCGAACATTCCTGGTGTCCTCGACGTAGAGAGAGCCGATGACGAAGGTCAGCAGTGCAATCGAGATTGGATAGATGAGTCCGGCATATTGATTGCCTGTTTTGAGGACCAGAGCCGTTCCAATGAGCGGCACAAGCCCTCCGAAGATGCCGTTCCCTATGTGATAGGGAAGGGACATGGAAGTATAGCGAATCTTTGTCGGAAACAATTCCACCAGAAAAGCTGCGATCGGAAAGAATAGGAGCAAGACTGCCAAAAATATAAAAATCGTACCGCTCTATAAGCGTGCCTGCTGACGAGGCAGCAATAACATTCCAGATTTTGTACTTCTTGACAATCTCGACTTCGCTCACTTTGGGTCTCCAGGCGACGATTACAATAGCATCAAATTCCAGCTACCCAAAGGCAATCGTGAGCGGGTGAGCGGGGTGGGTACTTGCAGAAAAGAAGCTATAGGGATTAAGATAGCCATACAGGTAGCCATCTTGATGGTAAAGACAAGAAGCACAAAACGGTACTCCATTGCGGAAGCGAGAGACCAACTTGCCCGGGTTGTGCATGAAGCAGAGGAAGGCACATTGATTGAATTGACCCGCCGAAATGAGCCCGTTGCCGCTGTAATTTCGATGCAGGAATATCAGAATTTCCGGCAAGACAAGGAACAGTTTTGGGACAAACTTCAGCGATTTCTAAAGAAATTGAGCGCTGATGAGCATATTCAGACGAAAGATCTGAAAGGGTTGCGCGATTCCAGTCCCGGACGGACCGTAGAGTTTTGATTGTGAAATTCCTGCTGGATACGAACATTCTTTCTGAGCCGATGAAAACCGCTCCAAGCGCCAGAGCCATGCGAAAACTCCGTGCTCATCAAGCTGAAATTGCTACGGCTGCGCCGGTTTGGCATGAGATGTTATTTGGATGCAGACGATTGCCTTCCTCCCGCAAACGGGATGCAATCGAACAATATCTGCGAAGTGTTGTCTGGGCGTCGGTGCCAATCCTGTCATATGGCGTCGTAGCAGCAGAATGGCATGCGTCCGAGAGAGCACGACTCACAACAATGGGGAAAACGCCGGCTTTTGTGGACGGACAGATTGCCGCTATCGCGAAGACAAATGATCTCATTCTGGTGACGGATAACGTGACGGACTTTGCGTTATTTCAAGAGCTACAGGTCGAGAACTGGCTCTGACAGTCACATTTGTTTTTCCCTTCTAAACTCTTTACGGCACGGCCCGCACTTCATAGGAAGCGCGGACATCCTGTCCGCATTATGGGCCGCAGGCATCTTGCCTGCGTCGCACGAAAATGAAGAAACTCCAGTTCGCGGCTCTGCCGCGATAGGAAAGAGCCATTCCAGTTGCTCCTTGCGTTTGTGAATTCATCGCCTCAACTGCTACGTGCGCAGACCCTGAGCGCAAGTCCATTTTTGATACACTAAGGGCGACATGGCATCGACTGAAAACGGTTATCGCGCATGTGCGCAGTGTGGCGGAACTTTTCCAGAAGAAGCCACCGTGTGTCCGCAGTGTCAAACCACAGGGGAAATGGTTCGACTGAGCTCGGACCGCGTCAGGGCTCTGTGGAAAAGCTCATCAGCGGAAGAAGCCTTAGAGGACGAGGTACGTTCCATCCCGAGTTTTGGCCGGTACACGGATCTGGAGCTTCTGGGAAAGGGAGGAATGGGTCGTGTCTACAAGGCATTTGATCCGGTTTTGAACCGCACAATCGCTTTGAAATTCATTCGTGGCGATGATCCCGGACTTCACCGCCGTCTATTGATGGAAGCACGCCTGCAGGCAAGCCTGGAACACGAAAGCATTTGCAAAGTATTCGAAGTAGGAGATGTAGAAGGTCGCCTGTATATTGCTATGCAATATTTGCGAGGAGAGACTCTGTGCCCTGCTACCGAAAAAATGAACTTGCTCCAGAAGGTCCGTGTCATGATACGCGTTTCTGAAGCTGTGCATGAGGCGCACCGCGCCGGATTGATCCACCGCGATCTAAAACCGGTCAACATCATGGTTACGGAAAACGATCAGGGAGATTGGACCCCGTGTGTCATGGATTTCGGACTGGCGCGCAATCAGGAATCACCCGGATTAACAGCTTCAGGAATGCTGGTCGGCAGCCCTCATTACATGTCTCCTGAACAGGCGCGCGGCGAAATCACACGCCTGGACCGCCGCAGCGATGTCTTTAGTCTCGGAGTTACATTGTACGAAGTGCTTTCGGGTAAACGTCCATTTGATGACAACAGCAATGTGGAAGTCCTTCTCAAGGTCCTGAATCAGGAACCTCCTCCGCTTCGAAAGCGAGATCCTTCCCTGCCTGAAGATCTGGAAACCATTGTAATGAAGTGCATGGAGAAGGATCCGGAACAGCGCTATTCCTCCGCGCGTGCGTTAGCCGAAGATCTAAAGAGGTATATCGATGGAGATCCAATCACCGCACGGCCGGCCGGTTTGATCTACCGTATTAGAAAAAAGGCCTCTAAAAATAAGACCATCACCGCAGTGATTGTGGGATCAACAATTCTGGTTCTTATTTCTTCCGGCATTGCGTTGCGCACACAGTGGCAAGCGCGACAACAGGTTCTGCTGGCGCATCGTTTCGGAATCGAAGTGAAAGAAATGGAAAGCATGTTGCGAAACGCTCACACGATGCCGATTCATAACATTAGCCGGGAACGGGCTCATGTAGTAGAACGCATGAAACGCATTGAAGCGGAAATCGGCAAAGTTGGTTCTGCGGGCTACGGACCCTGTCATTTTGCGCTGGGACGTGGCTACCTCGCTTTGAAGGATTATGACCGCGCGCGAAAACATCTCGAGCTGGCATGGGATAGCGGATACCGGGAGCCCACCGTCGCCTACACACTCGGACAGGTCATCGGAATTCTTTACGACAGACAGCTCGATAACGTAAAACATCTGGGTCCTCAAAAAGAAAGTCGTCTGCAGGAGATTCAAAAAACGTTCAGAACACCGGCGCTGGAATACTTGAGAATGAGTCGCGATTCCGCGACAGATCCCCCTGCATACGTAGAAGGTCTGATTGCATTTTATGATAACCGGTACGAACCGGCATTGCGGCATGCCGTCAGAGCACTTCAGGAAGTCCCCTGGTTGTACCAGGCAAAAAAACTGGAAGGAGACATTTACACTTTGAGGGGCACTGAATATCGGGATGAAGGCAAACACGACCTTGCCGCCTCCGATTATCAGTCGGCCGATCAGGCATACGCGGCCGCCGTTGATATGGCGCGAAGTGAGCCTGCGTTGTATGTAAGCGAGTGCGCGCTCTGGACGCTGACAATGGAGCTGGAGATGGCGCGCGGAACGGCATCGGATCAGCCGTTGCGCAATGCAATAACGGCTTGCGATAAAGCGCTCATGGTCCAGCCGGAGGATGTGGAGGCACTCGGGATCAAGGCATGGGCCTACTGGCGTTGGGGTGAATACCAGGATTTGAACGGTCAGGATCCACGCGACACGCTTTCCAATTCAATCCAGTTCGGTAAACGCGCATTGCAAATCAATCCGCGCTTTCTTGAAGTATGGGTACGCCTGGGAGCGTCCTACAATACAATCGGCGAGTATCTCATGGAGCACGGATCGGATCCACGCGAAATGCTGCAACACGCAATCTCAAGCTCCCGTGAAATCATTCGAATCGATCCAAATCATCCGTACGCCTACAATATTCTGGGATACGCCGCGGTCACGATTGCCGAATATGAAATTGAAAACGGATTGGATCCACGATCATCGCTTGATCAGGCGACAGAAGGATTTACCCGGACAACTCAATTCGATCCAAAATTTGCAAAGGGTTTCAACAACCTTGCCTATACGCATCTAACACGTGGTACTTACGAAATGGAGCATGGAGTCGATGCCCGCGCATCATTTGATCATGCCGCGCGTTATTTTCAGGAAGCAATCCGCGTAAACTCCAACTATGCGGGAGCATTCAGTAACCTGGGCCTCGCGAGAGTGCGAAAGGCCGAGCTCGAGATGGCGCAGGGAAAAGATCCATCGCTTTTGCTGGAACAGGCGCTGAAGGAGAGCCGGCATTCCGTCGAACTGAACTCGCAGTCTCCATTCGGGTTCAACATTCTCGGATTTGTGTATCTCGTTTCGGCAGATCGCAAACAGGAACTTCACGTTGACCCTGCGGCGGACATCGATCACTCAATCGCTTCTCTACGTTCCGCGCTGGAGCTGAAAGCGGATGCAGAAAACGCGTTGGTCAATATCGTGCGCGCATTCGTGTTGAAGGGAACCGTTGAAATGCAACACAGGCGAAATCCTGAAGGTTTGATTCGGGAGGCGCGCAGCACGATCGAACGACTGAAGAAGATCAATCCACGTACGGGTTCCGTCTCGGAAGCTCGCGTTGATTTGTTGGAAGCCAGATGGGAAATACTGCAACGCAGGTCTCCACTGGAATTGCTTCACCATTCGACAGGTGCATTACAGAATGCAAAAGACGTTGAAAGCTTCGAACTGCTCGCTGAAGTCTTTATGGAAAAAGCCCGCTGGGAAACAGATCACAACATTGCCGCCTCAGAGAGTATTCGACGCGGAATCGAAGCCGTCGACGCAGCATTACGAATCAACCCGACAGCCCGGAAGGCCCAAACCCTTCGAAGGTCCTTCCTCGCCGTCGTCTCGCCCAATTGATTTGTGGGGGCGGGCGTCTCTGCACGCCCTATGACTTCTCGACGAGAAATCGGCAGGCAGGAGAAGTGTGAAAAAATCCCTGATCCGTGGCGGCGGGCCTCCGTGCCCGCTGGCCTGCTCGACGAGAAAACGGCAGGCAGGGACGCCTGCCGCCACCGGTATGGGATTTTTTCACAGCTTGGGACGCCGGCGGCACAGTCCGTGACGTCCGGTTGAAATTGAAGAGGCGGGGGTCATCACCAGGTGTAACTCAATCCGAGCCGGACATTCCGCGGAAAGTTGATCGTTGCGGGCCGGCCGAATTCCTCGCCGGCGAACGTTACGACTTCGGTTGCGCGTGTTTGATTGCTCAAGTTGAAGATGTCTACGGCCACACCGAATTGCTGAGTGTTTCCGATGTCGTGGCGCCATTCCATGTGTAAATCGAGCTCGTTTCGCGCGGTCAGACGCCGGCTTCCGCGCGGCTCCGCGAAGTACACTACCGGCCCTTGAGAAAACTCGTGACAGTCAAGAATTCCGTCACCAATGACACCATTACCATTGTCCGTCAAAAGGCAATCGTTACGACGGGTCCATGTATCACCCGAGTGATAAGTGTAATTAGCAGAAAAGGAAAGATTTAGAGACGGAACAATCCATGTGCCTTGCAGTTTGATCTGGTGAGTCTGGTCATGAGTGAGTCTTCCTTGCGCGTTTACTAATGAGTTCGGAGTGTCAAGGAAGTGACCGTCAAAAAACGGTGTATTCCCGCCGGTTCCTGTTTCATCAAATCCGAGATTGTCAATATTGCCGCGAGTCTTCGAATATACGTAGGAGGCCATGAGTTGCCAATTCCGGTTTAAATGACGGGTCGCAGAAACGATTAAACCATGGTAGGTGCGATTCAGTCCGCGAGGGTTCGTGTATATCAACACGTCTGTGTCCGGATTAAGATAATCGAAGAGCGTCACTTCTTGTCCGGTCTCAGGAACCACTCCCTGTACCGGCACGAAGTTTCCGTCTTTACTGACTGTTTCGATCAGATCGGAATTTCGTCGATAAACTAAAGTAGCGCTAAAGACAATACCGTGCGGGAGTTGCCGGTCGAAACCCAGGATGTATTGATCCAAATGGGGCTGTTTGATGTTTGGATCCATGGCGTACTGCTGTCCCGAATTAGAAGTGACCGTTTCTGTGAATCCGGATTGATTGAAAATTCTCTCTGTAGTCAG
>Ga0247727_10008305_pt1 | contig 19334 bp, 16 predicted proteins | sample WisWelCaveWW1625_FD_202498 | JGI IMG/M metagenome (GOLD analysis project Ga0247727, IMG submission 202498) | Biofilm microbial communities from Wishing Well Cave, Virginia, United States - WW16-25 | ecosystem: Environmental > Aquatic > Deep subsurface > Groundwater > Cave microbial mat | place... | reverse complement strand
CTCGAAATCCTCGCGAAAAAAATCTATCAGAATCCCGATTTCTTCGCCGGGCTTTACGATTCCCCGGCCAACGTCGCACGCAAGAGCGCAGCGCTGAAGGCGATCGAGCTGATGCTCGACCGCGCAATCTATGAGAGCCAGATCCGCCAGGAGATGGCGACGTCGGTCCTGCTTTCAACGCGCCTGCAACCGCTGCACGGCAAAGCGAACAGGGATCTAACGGGATCAGGAGAGGAATAGATGAAGAGGTTGTTCCATCGCCATTTTGCGCCTCTTGCAGTTTTTTTATTGCTGTTTGGCGTTTTTGCTTTTTCGTCTACTCCAGCCGGTGCAGTGGGTACGTGCACTATAGATTGTCAGAAGACGGAACAAAAATCATGGGAAACAACAAACCAGCAGATCACCCAGCACATGACCGCCGAAATGACCGGCCTGCGTTCGTGGTTAATCCAAATATTCTGGGAAGACAATTTGCTGCCCGCGATGATGCTGATGGCGGACCAGCTTTCGGCGACGGCCATGCTGCAGATGGAAATGGTCGGCGCGATGTTCGATGCCAAGCACCAGCTGGAAACGCAGCAATTGCTCCAGAAGATCGCCGCGCGTACGCACAAGGATTACCACCCGAGCATCGGGCTTTGCGAATTCGGATCGGGCGCAAAAAGCCTTGCCGCGTCCGAACGCAAGGCGGAGGTCAATGCGGTCGTCATGAGTCAGCGTTCGCAGGACCGCAGCTTGGGTGCCGTCGGCACATCCGCTGCGATCGGCGAGGACAGCGACAAGCAAAGCCGCGTCAAGCAATTCCGCGAGAAATTCTGCGACCCGGCGGACAACAATAACGGCCTGACCTATCTCTGTGACCATGATCAGGCGGGCGCGGGCACCGTTGTCGGCGCCTCACGATTCAACACGGCAACCCCACCGGCCGCGACAGGTCCGGCGCATGATCGCAAAAACAAGGATATCGATTACACGCGCACCATCGACGCACCATGGACGCTTGATGTCGATTTCGTCAGCACCGTCGTCGACCCGACCGACGGCACCGTGCCGGCTTCGACGCTGACGGACAACGAGGAAGAAATCATCGCGCTGGCCAGCAATCTCTACGGCCACAAGGCCTTCATCCGCCCGCCCTCCAAATCGCTGGAGGCGCAGCCCGGCCACCGCTTCACGAATATGCAGAAGATTTATCTGGATATGCGCTCCGTCATTGCCAAGCGCGCCGTTGCGGAAAACTCTTTCAACGCCATTACGGCGATGAAATCCGAAGGCACGCCGGGCTCGAGAGATTACCTGGTGGCGATGATGCGTGAGCTGGGCGTCGCCCCTGCTGATGCCGCGCAATTGCTGGGTGACAACCCGAGTTACTACGCGCAGATGGAAATCCTGACCAAGAAGATCTACCAGAACCCGGATTTTTATACGAACCTCTACGACAAGCCCGCCAACGTCCAGCGTAAGAATGTCGCGCTGCAGGCGATCGGCCTGATGCAGAAATTCGACCTGTTCAAGAGCCACCTGCGCCACGAAGCGTCCATGTCGATCCTGCTTGAACTGGCCGTGATGGACCTGCAGGGCGAGGTCGAAAACGAAATCAACCAGATGACCAGCGAAGGCACGCAGGCCCGATGACAGGCCCAATGACAGGTAAGGCTGCATGAAAACCCGGCTGTTGATTATAGTCTTTCTGTTTGCCGCGGTTGCCGCGTCCGGCCTGTATTTTTTCGCGGACAAACAGACGCCGCCGCTCTCCGGGAACCCTGAAACGGCCAGCCTGTATGGAAAGCTCAAGAGCTTTGAGCCCGGCGCCACAGTGCGTTACAAAATTGTCCCCGAAGAAGGCCTGAGCGTTTCCGGCGAGGCCATCACCGATGCCGAGGGCAGTCTGAATCTCCCGCCTTATAATCTCTACGATGCGGCAGGCCGTAACCTTGCTTATAATTTCCAGGTCGAGGAAAGCAAAAGCGAAAAACCGCTGGATGTCGCTGTGAACATGGACGCCGTAACCGGCACTATTTCCGTCGGCTGTTCGGGCGGGCTTCCTTTCACGCCGATCAATCAGAACGGGCAGCTGACGCGGGCAGATTGGGCAGGCGTTTTACGTCACCAGGCGGCAGGAAACCTAGGCGTCATTGAAAATGAAGACGGTTTTCAGATCGCGTTCTACAGCACCAACCTCATGGACGATGCCATGAAAAACGCAGGTGGTGATCCGAAAATCATCCAGGTTCTGGCGGCTCCCGGCGGCGGTAATATCGTCGACACACCCAACAAATACAACACGCCCTATGGATGCACGGTCAGCGGTGCTTCCACGCAGTTCAGTTTTTGCCGGGGGACATCATGGCTGCAGATCAACCATATCCTGAACAATTATGTCCGCGGCCTGATGGCGATGACCCAGCAGTTCACGACCGTCATGATGCACCAGATGGCCGGTATCGGTATTATGCTCGATGCCAAGATGCAGCTGGAAACGCAGCGTGAGCTGCAGGCGCTGACCGCCGCGGCGCACAAAGATTATCACCCGAGCCAGCTGATGTGCGAATTCGGCTCGTTCACCAAGAGCCTGGGCGCGGTTGAGGAAAAGGCTGCCCATGAAAAACTCGCGATCAACGATATGCTCCACAGCCTGTATTCAAACCTGGACAATTCCACCGGGGCGGGCGGTCCGGCGCAGGATGTTGATGCGCGGGTTACCAAGTTCCGCAACACCTATTGCGATGTCGAGGACAACAACAGCGGCCTCCATTATATGTGCGATCACGACCAGGTCGGTGCGGGCACGGCCAAGGGCGGACCCACGGCGACGCGCCGGAACAGGGACATCGATTACACGCGCGTTATGGATCAGCCGCTGACGCTGGATATCGACTTTTCTTACACACACCCACCGCCTGCCGTCCCGCCGACCCGCGCTTCGACACCGGACGAAGAAGATGTGCTGGCGCTGGCCAAGCATTTGTACTGGCCGGACGTTCTTCCCGTCGACAATCCAGAAGTCATCGCCCGGAAATTTTCAAAATATATAGATATCCGCACACTTTTTGCCATGACGAACGTCGCGCATAATTCCTTCGCGACGATCGCCGCGATGAAAAGCAAATCGGAACCCAGCCGCGACGGCACAGGCGCCGTCATCAATGACGGCCCGGCTTTCATGAAGTCGATGATGCGGAATTTCGGCATGAGCGATCTCGACATCGTGGCGATGATGGGCAAAAACCCCAGCTATTGGGCGCAGATGGAAGTGCTGACGAAAAAAATCTACCAGAGCCCGGATTTCTATACCAACCTCTACGACAAGCCCGCCAACGTCGACCGGATCGGTGTCACGCTGGAAGCCATCAAGATCATGCAGGGGCGCGACGCGTTCGAAGCGGCGCTGCGCCGCGAAATGCTGACCTCGTTGATGGTCGAGGAAGCCCTGGCCAAGCATGTCGACAATCTGAACGGTCGCGTCGTCAGCGATATCAAGAACCTTCAGCGCCGCTAAGGGTTTTAAGCTTTCCCAACTGGCATTTTCCTTGCAAGACAATCCTCTGGATACGAATACGGCGTGAATATTGGCAAATATTGCCCTTATCTCCCGTAGATCGATTGATAAGGATTGGCCATGTCCCTGACTGCTTTAAATGCCGCTTTGACGGGTTTACGGATAGCCCAGCAGCAAATCAGCATTATTTCAAACAATGTCGCCAATGTCGGCACCCCCGGCTATACCCGGAAAATTTTGCCGCAGGAGTCCCAGATGATCAATGGCTCCGGCGTCGGGGTCCTGGCCAATAATGTTATACGTAATGTCGATCTGAACCTCTCCCGCGACCTGTGGACCCAGATCAGCTCGTCCTCGTTCCTCGATGTCAAACAGGTCTATCTCAACCGCATCCAGCAATTTCACGGCCCGCCGGACAAGGAACTGTCCCTGGCGGCCGAAATCTCACGCCTGCATGACAGCTTCGCGTCGCTGGCCGACAGCCCCGAAGACACGTTCCTGCAATCGAACACGGTCAACCAGGCCGTGGATACAGCGAGCAAGATCAACGAGCTTTCGCGCCTGATCACCACATTGCGCAACGACGCGCAGGGCGAGATAGAAGGCGCCGTCGCGCGCATCAACGACCTGCTGAGCCAGATCGCCGAAATCAACGTCGACATTTCAAACAACACGGGCGTGGGCCGTTCCACCGCGATGATGGAGGACAAGCGCGACGACGCGATTAAATCACTTTCCGAACTGATGGATCTCAGCTTCTTCCAGCGCGGCGACGGCGTGGTCGTCGTCCAGACGAGCGAAGGAGTTGAGTTGGCCTCGACCCGTGCGACGCTTTTGACATTCCGCCCGACACCCCAGGCGGCGAGTACTTATTATCCTGCTTCTGCTGCGGGCGTTTATGTCGGCGATCCACTGACAGATCCGGGCGCGGTGGACATCACCGACGATGCACCGGGCGGCAAGCTGGGCGGACTGCTTGAACTTCGCGACGAAACATTCCCCAAGCAGATGGCTCAGCTCGACGAACTGGCGCACAAGATGGCGCTGCGCTTCGAGGCGCAGGGGCTGCGGCTGTTCGCCGACCAGTCCGGCGACATCCCGCCCGATACGGCGCCGGATTCGGTTCTCGGCACGCCCGTGGAATATGTCGGATTTTCGGGCGAAATTCGGGTCAACCAGAACATCCTGTCCGACAACAGTCTCCTGCAGAGCGGCACATACGGCGCCAGCATCGCGACCGGATCGAACGAAATTATCCGCCGCGTTCTGCAATACACATTCAGCGGCGTCGATTTTCAGCAGGCCGTCGGCGAGATCGACATGCGGGTTTCCGCCAATGCCCCGCCCAACAACACGCTGCAGCGTTTTCTCGGTATTCTTTCGCAAAACGAAATCAACGGCACAAGAAATCTCAGCAGCTTCCTTGCGCCAGCCGACCTGATTTCCGCCGCCAACGGAGAACTGGATCCGGGCAACGATACGTTCAGGATTACATTCGAGGATCCCGATCTCGGCCTCGGCCCCGTCAATATCGACGTGTCGCTGGGCGCCATTCCCGACACCGGCGGCAATTTTGTGCAGGACCTGATTGCCTATATCAACGGCACGGTTATCCCGGCGCTGGCGCCCGCAGACCAGGCGGACCTTGTGACGATGGGCGCAACCTTCTCCCAGGGCGCGAATGGCCAGTTTTCAATCGAATCAAATGCGGACATCACGTTTGATGCGAGCGTGGTTGCCAACGGCATGGGTGATGACGGCCTTGCCCTTCTCGGCTTTGCCGAAGGAACAACCGAGGCGACGGACCCCTATTTCGATGTGCAGGTGGGCAATAACGAACTCGTCCGCATCACGATCGAGCCCGGCGATGATGAAGTGGACCTGCAGGCAAAGCTGCTGGCCGTAACCGGTCTTGCCATGGAAGACCTGGTGACATCGGCGGATGGGTTTTTGCGCCTGCGCCCGGGCAGCAGCTATACAAACCCGGATTTCGGCGGCGACATCAAGATCATCGGCGGGCCATTCACGGCCAGCGGCGCCGGCGCCAACGCGGTGTTCGGCGCGGGAACAATCGTCAATGGCGTGAATATCGTTTCCGCCCTGTTCGGCAGTTTCTCGACGGGCCCGCTGCAGGATCTCTCGCCGGTCAGCGATGTGCAGTACGGCTCGCAGACCGACGGCTCCATCGCGCCGCCGATCCCGACCCTTTCGTTTCGCACGGACCTGCTGGGCCCCGGTGCGAATCTCTCGACCCATATTTTCGGCTCGACGACGATTCTCGATTTCTCGCAGAAAATCGTCAACGAGCACACACAGGAATCAATCCTTGTGGAAGCAAGGCGGGCCGACGAGGAAACGCTCAAGGAAACGCTGCAGCGCCAGCTCATGGACGAATCGACCGTCAATATTGACGAGGAACTGGGCCACCTGATCCAGGTGCAGACGGCCTATACGGCCGCCGCGCGCGTGATTACGGCGGTCAATAAATTGTTTGACGATCTGCTGGAAGCAGTCCGTTAAGAAAACAAGAAAAGGAAAAATAAATGACAGGCGTATCGACACTGGGCCAGGCCCTCGACCAGATTGAACGGATCAAGGAACAGCAATCGCTGTTTTCGACGCTCTCAACGCAGCTGACGACCGGTAAAAAAGCGCAGACCTATACAGGCCTGCAGACCGAAGTGTTGCTGTCAAAACGCGCCCGTGCCGAGTTCAGCGCGTTCGACTCCTATGTCAACAATATCACCAATACTGACCGCCGCATTAAATTGATGCTGAACGCAATCGAGGAATTCAAGGCCCAGGCGGAAAATTTCGCCGACGTGCTGGTGAATTTTTCACAGCAGAGCGAACACCAGGAAGGCGAGATTATTTATTACGACGACCCGCTGACAGCCGAAATTGAAAACACGCCTGTCGGCATGACGAGTGCGGAAGAGGGCGTTGATTTCGCCACGGTGCGCGAGTTCGCGGGAAATGTTCTCGCGTTCTTCAAGGATCTTGTGAATGCTAAGGACGGCGACCGTTTTATCCTTGGCGGCGCCGATACGCTGACGCAACCGCTGGCGGACACCGGTACGCTGGATTCGGCGCTGTCCGTCCTGGTCACATCTTGGAAAAACGGCGGAATCACCACCGACAATCTGATTGCGGATTTAAGAGACAGGACTGCCACGGTCGGCAATCCGGATGCGCTGACCGACACAATTGTCGGCTATTCCGCGGCCTTGAGCGCCGGTACGGTGGGCAAGGTGTTCGTACGCATCGACGATGTCTCCGAAGTTGATTTTACCGCGCTGGGCAACGACAAATCCTTCCGCGATATTATCGTCGCGGCCAGCGCGATCATGAACGGCGAACTGCCGCCGATGATCGACACGTATGAACCGCCCAACACCTATCCGGGCGTTCCCGACTCGCAAGGTGCACCCGGCAATACGATCCAGGAGATGAAGGATAATTTCTTCCAGGTTTATAACGAACTGACGACGATGGTGAACAACGCGATCGACGATATCGACAAGGTGCGTTTCAAGCTGGAAGGCGTCCGCGTGCGTATCGACGACGTCAAGAAAAGCCACATTGAGCAGAAAAACCTGCTTCTCAACACGATCAGCGATGTCGAAAATGCCGATATCGACGAAGTAGCGGTGAAAATACAACAGCTGGGGATCCAGCTCGACGCGTCCTACCGTATTACGGCGAAACTACAGGAACTGACGCTCGCGAACTTCCTGCTGGTCTAAAAGGCTTTTATCAAGCCGTTTTATCCTTGATTACGATGCTTGGTACGGCCTTGCCGTCCGGGTTCTGCAGGATTTGCAGGCCGGGCGTGATCTCGGCATCGATGCCGTTGGTGACAATTGTCTCGATGGCGGCCGGGAATGTGCCGTCAATCGCGACATCCTGCTTGATTTTGAAATCATAAGACGCCATCCAGACCAGTTCGATTCCGGCCTCGGCGCTCCAGCGCGTGAGAATTTCCTTCAGGCTTTCCCCTGCTTTCGCTTCCCACGGACCGTTAGCAGGAACAGGCGTTGCAGCGGCGTCGGTCGGCGCAATCTCCGTCACGGGATTTTGCGTCTGCTGCTCCACGTTGATTTCTGTGATGGGCACGATGTGCGAAGACGCATCATCGGTCGAAGCGAGTTCGGCCTGCGGTGAAATTTCCGTTGCCGGAATTTCTGTCGAAGGCGCCGGGATATTCAGCGCGATTTCTTCCGCTGCGGCCGGAACGGCTTGCCCGGTCACAGCAGGTTCGCCGGCGGCGGATTCAATGCTCGCGAGGTTCGCGGCCTGGGCCTGCGATTCCTGACCTGGGTCGTTGATATTGGCGCGTTTTACCTCCGCAGGCGAGAGGGCGCTTTGCTGCTGCAGCCCTTCCTGGCGGATATGAACGACTTTACCGACGATCACGGCCTCAAGCTTGTGCGGGGCCAGCATGTCATTGACGATCTGATCCCACGGTCTGCCGCCATCCCATGACACGGTCTGGCCGGGGTTGACGTTGTTGCCGAACGCATAGGCGTAGTCAGCCGGAACGATCTGCTGCAACGCAAGGGCCAACGGCATGTTGCTGCCAAAGCCCTCGATGGTTGGAAAACTGGAAGGGGCTGGCGCAGCAGCCGGAGCGGCGACCTGCTGCACGCTTTGCGGTTGTGCCTGGTTCATTTTTCTGGGATAGGGGCCGATCACCAGTCTTTCGCTGTTCGGCGTGCTCTGAACGGCCGTGTTTGGCGCATCCTCGGGCATGATCACTTTTGTTGTGGCCACCGGTGCTGGAGCGGAAACGGCTTGTGGCTGTAGCGAGACAGGTTCTGCTGCCGGAGGCGTAATGGTTTTAACTTGCAGAACGGGGCCTCCAGGCGGCGGCAACGTAGCCTGGAGCTGATAATCCGGGGGAAGCTGCAAAGTCTGGCGCGCGGGCGGAACCGGCGCGAGGGCAACCGGCGCAGGTTGCTGCGGAGGCGTTGCGACCGGGACGGTGTCCTGCGCGTTCAATTGCGTTGCGGTGGGGACCGGCACGGACTGTTCTTCACCCGGCAGCGGCAACACGATTCCCTCAACCTCGGGCGTCGTGACGGCTGCGGCGGGCGGAACCTCTGCGCTTTCAGCGGCGGCGGCGGGTTGCGGATTTGTCGGGGGGACCCACTGGAAACCGGCGTATGTTGCGGGAGCGTTCAAGAATATGACAATGCCCATAGCTGCAGCGGCCAGCAGGGTAAGGGGTCTGTCGCTCAAATATTTTTTCGTACGCATGCGGTCTCTCTAAGATTCGAATGTGAAAGTCAGAGTTGACCATAATCCGCTACGTGTCAAAAAACAAGCGGTCAAAGCTTGGAAAAACAGGGGAAACAATACGGGAAAGGCCCGGGCAGGCTTAGCCGTAATCGGTGAATTTTTTCTTGAAGACACCGATAAAGCCCGGGCGGTCCTTGCCGACCAGCCAGGAACGAAAATTCCGCAGGGCCGCGGAGAAAGTCAGGCCTTTGCGCTCGAGGGCGCGGAAAAACATAAGCGAGGCAATAACCACCAGCAGAGTTGAAAGCCGTGCATGAACCAGCAGGAGCGGCAACGGCATCGCCGCGCGCGCATCGAAAGCCAGGAACCGGACCGTGCGCATGGAATTGCGCCAGTGCCAGTTCATCTTCTCCTGTAGGTTGTCGAGCTGTTCTGCGGCCATGGAAAAATCTCTTGGGAAAAACCCCTATATGATCAAACGATTATACCAGATTTTAACAGGAGAAAAATTAAGATTTTGTTTATGCGCCGGTGCTGGAGGCCAGAAGCAGGTAATAACGGCGTTCAATCTGGCCGGCCTCGAAGGCGATTTCTGCCGATTTCTGCATCGAGCGCCCGTACTGGTTGATCATGCGCTGAATTTCGTTCGGCCATTTCGTGAAGTGCATATCCATGAGTTTTTCGCGGACTTCTTCGGGAAATTTCATCCATTCGCGCACGCCGAGGCGACCGCCGCCAACGCGCGGCACCAGCGCCTGCGTGACCACGAGACGCAACGTTTCCATCAGCGCGACAGCGCGTTCTTCGCGCTCAGCCATTTCATAGGTGGAGAGCATACGTTGAACAGTGTTGGCGACACCCAGCGTGTGCGTGGTGGTGTAGACGGCGTGGCCGGTTTGCGCGGCCTCGATGGAGGCATTGATTGTTTCGCGGTCGCGCGATTCGCCGACCAGGATGACTTCCGGTTTGCGGCGCAGGGCGTTACGGATCCCTGCGGCGAAATTTGGCAGGTGGCGGGGGATTTCCGATTGCGACACGAGCGAGCGCGGCGAGTTGATGGAGTCGTAAACATATTCGATCGGCGCTTCATATGTGATCATCTTGCCGCAGCCCTGCGGACGCTCGAGGAGCAAACGATTTCCGGCGGCAAGCAACGTTGTTTTTCCCGAGCCTGTCGGGCCGGTGATGATGACAATTCCCTGGCGCGGCGCCCACGCCTCGATAATCTCGCGCTCGATTTTGAGATCTTTCATCGTCGGCGGCTCGGAAGGCAGCGAACGCATCGTGATCTGCGCTGCGTCGCGGCCTTTGGACAAAATGGCGGTGATGTTGACGCGGAAACGAAGACGCGTGTAGCGGTCCGGGCGAATTTCGTAACTGACGTCGAGATCTTTACCGGAGGCGAGGCGTGCCAGCGCTTCGGGCCCATAAATTTTGGTCAGAAAAACCGCCATGTCGGCGGCGTCGACTTTGCGAACGGTGGCCGGGTGAAGATGGCCGTGAATTTCGTTGTAGGGCTGGCGGTCGGATTGAATGGAGATATCGGAGGCACCCTGCTTCACGCACCAGAGCAGGAACGGATCGACCATGTCCTCGGTAAACCTATTGGGTTCGTCGGGCCATGTCAGGGACGCTGCGTCTGCCTTTTTAATAAGGCTTATCGGCTTGCGGGTTGCCATTGTTCCGATCCGGTAATGAGTTCAGGAACACCTGTGATTTGCACGGCGCGATCGCCGACACGCATTTGGTTGCCATCGCCTGTCACGCCCCGGTCAACCTGCAACGCGTAAGGCGGCGAGACCATGCCCTGCGTCAGGAGAACGCGATAGCGGACCATGCCCTGGAAATCGGCCATGAGGACATGAAGGTCATCGCGAAAAATTTCATCGGCCTGGCGGATACCTTCCTCCCAGCCTTTTTTCACATTCTCGATCCACACTTTACGTTCTTCGGCGTTTTCAGGGCGCAGGATATCCGGCGGCGGCTCGACGGCGCCCCATTCGCGCTCGAGATAATTGCGCCATGTGCGGGAAGTCGAAACGATCTTGGCATTGTTGACGATGTTGTAAATGGCGTCGGAAACGGCGGCCTGCTGGCCGTCCCCTTCGATCAGCATCGCGTTCAGCGATTCATTGATGACCGGCGGCTCGATCAGAAAGCCCGACGGTGCGGGAATCAGCAGCTGGCGAAAATCGTAAACCTTGTCGAGTTCGCGGGCGCGCAGCTCAAGCTCGCGGCGGGTGTAATAGGTACGGAACGCAAGGCCGCCGCGCGCGCCGTAGGAAACGCCGGCTTCTCTCAGCGCGTTCAGGCGGACATCCAGGGGCATCCCTGTTTCGCCTTCGACCAGTGTATTTTCTCTGGGAAGATTTTCCAGGTCCTTGAGCGAGGACGGCAAGGTATCGGTGCCGTCGACGTCTTCAGACAATTCGTCATACATAACCCGCTTGGCTTTGGGCGCGTCCGGATCTTCTTCCTCGTCCTCATCAGGCGTCGTGAAAATCGGCTGGCCGGTGATGGGGTTGTAGCCGTAAATCGGCTGGCCCGACTGCGGGTCGTAAGCGACAGCGGCTGCTGCGCCCGCAGCGGTCCCTGCGGCATTCGCAGCGGTTTCCAGCATGGTGGGCGGCTGGTCGTCGTCAGAAGAATTAGAGGAATTAGAATAATTTTGCGCCTGAGCCGCACCGGGCGCCGCGCCCAATACCAGCAGAACGGCGAAAAGAGCCGTAAGTGAGATCCTGCCTGGGGTCATGGTTTTACGCGGCATTGAAACATCCAAATCAGTTATTGGCCGACACCGGTATTGGGCGGGTAGTGAAGTTCGACCACGCGGGCCGGGCCATCGACCTTGATGTCGCCGCGCATGCCAAGCTGCAGGCCGATATTGCGCAGGACGTCGATGACGGGCATGTTTTCGACATCCAGCGACACGACAACCGGCACAACCGGCGAGCCGCCGACAACAAGGAAATTATAACCGGCGCGGTCCGCCAGCGTTTTGCTTATGGATTCAACAGGGCCGACCCAGTTCACGGTGATGCCGCGGCGCAGTTCCGTGGGCGCATCGCCGACGGGGCCTACGGCAATGCCCGGGCCGCGCGCATATTCGACGGAGGCCAGCGTTTCAAGAGAATTGGCGGCGCGGTCAGCGGCATCGGCCAGCAGGGCGGAGACGCTGTCGGGTTCGGCGACGAGTTGCGGATGGGAATTGCTGAAATCGCGCGACGATGTGCCACACGCTGCCAGCACAAGGAGGCTTCCAAAAACGGTGGCGAGAGCGGAAATACGGGCCATATTATTTTTACCTTACAAAAAACCGCGCTTCATGAAAACCAGTGCACAAAATGAAGCGCTTATCGATATAAAGCAAGCTTATCGTTTCATAATCTGGTCCGCAAGATGCGTTTCCAAACTGTCCAGCAGGAAAAACAGGCCTGTTTCCGGGGATATCAGGGGGTTTAACGACCGTTTTTGACCAGGCCGTTTTCATGCAGGACATTGATGACTTTTTTCTTATATGTCCCGCCGTAAACCGGCGTGCGCGAATGGTAATTGCCGATGGCCTGCGACAGGCTGCCGGTTTCATCGAGATGGCCGCGTAAAATCCATGCTGCAACGCTGACATTGGTGCAGGCATCGTCGCGCACCCATTTGCGGGCGATATCCTCGGAAACACCCCATTTTCCGGCCAGTTCCGGCATCCAGATCGTGTTGATCTGCATGGGGCCGAGGTCGTAGCTGCCGTTCGTGTTCTCGACTTCCTGCCCGACTTTGCCGCCCTCGACCTTGTAGATCCCGACCAGCACGGCCGGCGGGACGGAATAGGTCTGCGACGCGAGCATCAGGCAGGCGGCAAGGACTTTGCTGGAGGCGGCGATCATGTCAGGGAAACTCCACTCATCATTCTATTTTATCCGTATTTACCGGGAATTTTCAATTTGTCACTGTTTTTGGTCGTCTTTTTTAAAGAAAGACATGGGGCCGCCGCCGGCCGGTTGCTGGGCGGATTGTTGCACCGGGGACGGGTTGGCGGGCGGTGGGGATTGAGGAAGCGGGGCCGCAGGGGCCGCTTCGGCCGCCGGTTTTTTGGCGAACATGGAGAGCGGGCTGTCGTCTGCAGCCGGGGCGGCTGGCGGGATGGCCTGCTGGGGTGGCGGCGAGAAAGGAGGGGGAGCCGGTGGTGGGGCAGAAGCTGCGGGGGCCGGGCCTTGCGTGCTGCCACCCGATGCGACTTCGCCGGTTGCGGGCACAAGGGATTTGGCGAGCACTTCGAGAATGCTGATGCGCAGGTCGAACGTCTTCCAGACGGAATCGACGCCGAGACCGGCCATGGCCCGCTGTTCTTCGCTGAGGGCCATCAGGCGGGCCGTTTCGGCGTCGTGGCATGCAGCATAAATTTTCGTCAGCACGCCGAGAATGGCGAGTTCCAGCCGTTTTTGCTCCACGGGGGCCATCGGCCCGAACAAATGGCGGCGCAGCTCCGTGGCCTTGTGAATGAGCCGCGTCGACACATCCATGATGAGTTTTTGTTCGGGCTGGCCGAAGGGAAAAACCGTGACGGCATTTACGACCGGGATGAAGGCGTCGATATATTGCAGCGCGGCCTGCTGCGGATCGGCGGCTTGGCCGGTGGCTGTCAGATTGTCGAGGCGCATTGTCGCGTCGGCGCCAGGCATGAAATTTTCGGAATATGTCAGGACGGTCTGCATCGCCGCGGTCATTTTTTTCAGGTCATTTTCGCCGGGCGCTTTGCCTGCATTTTTGAAATAGGCGCCGACAAGGCCGCCAGCCAGCGCGGCGAGGGCGACACGCAGAGAATCGCCCTGGTCCGGCGTTGTGCCGAAATCGATGGCGCGCGACATCTCGATGCTGGCTTGCGTCGTGCGCGCCAGAAGCTCGGCCATGCGCTGCGCGTCCTTCTGCGTTTCGTCAGCAGGACCCCGGCCCGGCGCCTGCAGGATGGAAGCCATCAGCGGCGAGCCTATTTTTTCGAGAACCTGGAGAAGATATTCAGCGCGTTGATTCATAAAAACTGTATGGACAGGAGTGAAGGACCCTTAAGCCGTCAATTATACGGCGTAACGGCGATAATTAAAAGCGCCCCAAATCTGAAGGCATTCTAAAGGATTAACTGCGCGCGCCGAGGTCGTTAATAAAGGCCTCGATGTCTTTCGGGCGGCCCCGCACCAGTTTCACGGTGCCGTCCTTGCCGCGATAGACGATCATCGGCGTCACACTGAACTGCCAGGACTGCATGACGGCGAGATTGCGCTGGACGCCCTGGTCGCTGATCTCGCTCTTGGCAGGCAGGGCTTCCGGGTCGCCGTCCATGTGCTTGTACCAGCGTTCGGACGGGTTGGGCGTGGCGAGGAGGAAGGCCGCCTGCGATCGTGTTTCATCTTTGAAGCCGACGGGAACCAGGCGCAGCTGGACTTTGCCCTTGTCGAGATAACTGGCACGCAGCTCCTTGATGAATTCATGGCAGTGCGGACATTGCGGATCGATAAAGGCGTATGCCACCGGCGCACCCAGTTCGCCGAGCGGCACCCAGTTGCTACCCTCGATATCGGCGAAAAGCTGTTCGGACGGCGATTTGAAACGCGGGTCCTTGGCCGGGTCCTGCTCCTCGGTGGCGGTGTCCTCAGACAGTGAATCCAGAAGCGTGTCACCCTGTTGCTGGAGCCTTTTGACCTGCTGCACCGTCACGAGTTTGCCGTCCGCATCGAACAGCAGGCCCATCACGAAAGCGCTTTTGTCCGGCAGGACATAGAAATATTGTTCCTGCCCGCCTTTAACGGTAATCCAGGAATCCAGCCCGTGATCGCGGCCAAGGTAGCGCACCTGCGCGCCCTGGCTGATCAGTTCCTGAATGGGTTTTGGCATTTCAGGAAGCGGTGCGCTTGATGTCGGTGACTGGTCCTGTGCGGTGGCGGGCAGGGCGAGTGCGCAAACCAGCAGCGCGGCGATAAGGAAAATTCTTTTCATGATAGCTCCTTCGATGGAGTCCAATATTTAACTATTCCGCGCCCTGCCGCAAGGCTTAAAGAAAGAGCGTGAGAACACCTGTATAGCCGTAAAGCCGCGCGTTGCAGATCTCGCCGCCGGCGTAAAACCCGGCCAGCGGCACGTCACCTATTATATCGTGCACCAGCTTCATTTCGCTGTGATCCGGGTTGCCGGTGCCGTAAAAGGCCCGCGCCGCGCAGGAAATATAAAGCGCACCTTTGGGTGTGAAGCTGCCGGTGCTGCGCGTGACGCGCTCACGCAGCTCGACGAGGGTTTTGCTTAAATCCTGCCGGATTGTTTCTTCGTCGCGGTAGACGAAGCGCAGCGTTTCGCCGCTGGTGACATGCTGTGAAATCAAAAGGGCGTTGTCTTCGTTCACGCCGATGATGTTGCGCACGAGGTAGTCATTCTGATCCGTGCCGGAAACGGGAAACGCGACGCTGACCTCGCCCTTGAACAGGCGCTGGAATTCTTCCGGGATAAGCGACATATCGCTCGCGGCCGCTTCGGGGACGAGGATGGTGTCAGGGTCGCGTTCGATTTTTTTAATCGTCAGGGCGCGCATTTCCTCCTCGAACACGTCGATGACGGGTCGCGAATCCAGCGTGGCGATCATGTGATCGTTGCCGGAGGTGATGGTGTGTACCGGGCCGATCGGCATGCAGCCCTGCGACAGGGAGGTTGCCACCGGGATGTCCTGCGAGAACGCGACGCCGCTGATGCCGTTCTTTTGCATTTTCGTGCCGGAGAACTGGACCTGTTCCTGGCGCGAGGAAGAAAGACCGCCCATCAGAAAACCGCGCGAAGAATTTCCAAACTTCTGCAGCGTGTGCACAGGGTCTTCGTCGGCCAGCGGGTCGCCATGCACGACTATCAGCATCGGGTCGTTTTCCTCCAGCCACGGTTTCAGGACTTTTTCCTGCGCCTTTGTATCGGCACCGCCCGCCGGGAAGACGCAGAAATTTTTTGGATCGAACGCGCCGATCAGCGCCGTGATGGCGGGGCGGTCGATATGTTCCTCACCGACGCCGCATACGCCGACGCCGACCGCGCCGGTCCAGTGTTTGATCCCCAGTACATCGCGGAAAAGATTGAGGATGTTTCCAGCGTCCCTGACGAGGTGATCGGACACATACAGGAAGCCCAGATTGAAGCTCACGCCGGGGGTTTTGGCACTTTCCAGCTTCTCAAGTACGGCCTTGGCGGTATCGCGCCAGTCGGTGCCCGCAGCGCAGGCCGATGCAAATTGCGGCGACATGTAAAGAGTCATGGACGAAACCTTTCGCTGCCTTCATAATTAAAGGAAATATAGTGCGGAATAAACCCTTAAGGAGTCGTCATGGAACTTTGGATTGTACTGGGCGTTCTTGCCGTTATCATAATTTTCCTGATTTCGATTTACAACCGCCTTGTGGCCCTGCGCCAGAACCGGGGGCAGTCCTTTGCCGATATCGATGTGCAGCTGAAACAACGCTTCGACCTCATCCCGCAGCTTCTCGAAACCGTCAAAGGCTATGCGGCGCATGAAAAGCAAATCCTTGAGACCGTGACAGCCGCCCGGGCGGGCGTTCAGGCCGCGCATGGTGTGGGCGAACGCGTCGAAGCGGAAAATGTCCTCACCCGTGCAATGATGGGGCTGTATGCCGTAGCCGAGAACTATCCCGATCTGAAAGCCAACCAGACCTTTCAGCAATTGATGGGTGAATTGTCGGATATCGAGAACAAGCTTGCCGCCGCCCGCCGCTTCTTCAACAACGCGACGGCGGAGCTCAATACCGCGATCGAACAATTCCCTGCCGTGCTGTTCGCCGCTGCGTTCGGGTTCAAAAAAGAAGAATTTTTTGAAATCCCGGAAGCCGACCGCGCAACATACGACAAGGCCCCCGCGATTAAATTCGGCTCGTAACCCATGGCCGCCGGCCTTCAGACATCGATCTGGAATAACAATGTCCGCAGCATTGTCCTGCTGGGCATTTACCCGTTCATCATCATGGGGCTGGTCTGGGCCTGCGCCGCGGTCTCCAGCGGCGCGCATTACGGGGCGGCGGCAAATTTCTACGGCACGGCAAATCCCGCCATAGCCTACGCGAACAATTTTATATTCATGTACTGGCCCGCGATCCTGGGCGTGGTTGCCGTGTGGTTTGTCATCGCCTATTTCTGGAACACATCGATGATCCGCGCGCTGAGCCACGCTCACCCGGCGACAAGAAAAGAAGAGCCGGAGCTTTACAATCTGCTGGAAAATCTCTGCATCGCGCAGGGTATGTCGATGCCGGCCCTGAATATCATTGAGACGCATGCGAGAAATGCCTTCGCCAGCGGCATCAACGACAAAACATATTCCGTTACAGTCACGCGCGGTCTGCTGAACAGCCTCAGCAAGGACGAAGTCGAGGGCGTGCTGGCGCATGAACTGACGCACATCATCAACCGCGATGTGCGCTTGCTGATGGTGACGGTTATTTTCACGGGGATGGTCGGTTTTGCCGCGCAGATGGCATGGAGCGGCATCCGCAATTCTTTCCGCTTCAGCCGCCGCAGCCGTAATCAGGGCGGCGCGGTGCTGGTGCTTTTTACGATCGCCGCGATTTTGTGGATCGGTTACATGGCCACGTTGTTCATGCGTTTTGCCATTTCCCGCCGCCGCGAATTTATGGCCGATGCCGGGGCGGTGCAGATGACGAAAAACCCGGACGCAATGATGCGCGCGCTGATGCGGATTTCAGGGCGCGACAACATCCCGCAAACGCCCGCCGACATCGACATGATGTGCATCGAAAACGCGCAGCCCTTTTTGGGCCTGTTTGCCACGCACCCGCCGATCGGCAGCCGGATCAAAGTTCTTTCGGAAATGACCGGCACGCCGGTGCCTGCGCTGCCGCACGCGGGCCCCACCACGCCCGAACAGAGTTTTGGTGACAGAACCCGCAGAAACCCTTGGCTTTCGGCCCAGCGCAAAAATTCCCGCGCCATTTGAAATCTGGTATAATAGAGACTATATTACTGCCCGTGAGAGACTCTGTTGTTTCTCGAAAAATGGAGATTTAGAGAAAATGGAAAACCGCTATTCAATCCCGAAAGCCCGCGAAGGCGCACAAGTCGATGCGGGACTACGCAATTACATGAGCAGCGTTTACAACCGGATGACGGCCGGCGTTCTCGTGACGGCTTTGACGGCCTGGCTTGTGGGATCTTCCCCCGACCTGATGAGATTTTTCCTCGGCGGCCCGCAAATGTACCTCGTGATTTTCGCCCCGCTGGCGATTGTCTGGTTCGGCTTCAACCCGCGCACGATGAATTCACGCCGCCTGGCGATATCGTTTTTCCTGCTGTCGGCGTTGTATGGGATTACATTCTCGACCATCGGCTATATTTATACGAAGGACAGCATCGCGCAGTCATTCTTTGTCGCCACGGCGATGTTCGCAGGCCTCAGCATCTTCGGTTATACGACGAAAAAAGACCTGACCGGTCTTGGCTCGTTCGCGGTGATGGGCGTTCTTGGCCTGCTGATCGCCTCGGTAATGAACATGTTCTTCCACAACCCGATGATGCACAACGTCATCAGTGGCATCGGCATTATCGCTTTCTCGGGTATCACGGCCTGGTACACGCAACTGACGAAGGAGATGTACAATTCATCCGCGCCGGCTGAAATGAACAGCTGCATGGCATGGGCCGCGGCGCTGCAGCTTTACATCAGCTTCATCGCGATCTTCCAGTACCTGCTCCAGTTCTTGGGCCAGAGACAGTAAAAGAGAATAATATTCAGGAAAGCCGCCTTAACAGGCGGGGATATAGTGATAGGTCGACGAGTTGCAATTTCTGTCCACACCTATCAGCCAAAATACAAACAGCCCTTATCTTCATTGGTAAGGGCTGTTTTTTCCGTATTTTTTAAGCGTAAAAACATAGAAAATGACTGCTAAATCTGCTATTTATTGGCATGACTCCACAGCACGCAAATACCGCTCAAAATGATGATTCTGACGCATGGGCCGAGCGTGGCGATTACTGGCAGAAGAAATTAAATCCCGTTCCCCAATACAAGGCCCGCAAACGCAGGGTGATCCATAGGCCGCTTATCCTGAGCGGTCACGGCATCCGGCTTAATGTCGATTACGGAACGCTGGTAATCAAATGCGGCTTTACCCATTATCCGCAAAGCCGCGAGGAATACCGCTTTTTCCCGCGTGACCGCCAACTGCCCTCTCGCATTGTCATACTGGATGGCGATGGTAGCATTACGTTCGATGCTCTTGAATGGATGTCAGTACAGGGCGTTCCCCTTGTTCAAATCAATTGGCGGGGCGAAGTTTCCAGCATCGGCGGGGCTGATTATGCCGCCAATCCCGATCTGGTAAAGCGGCAATTGGAATTAAGGGATAATGGTGAAGGCTTTGAATTTTCAAAGTGGCTTATTTCAAATAAAATCGACAATAGCCATGAAACAATAAAACGAATATCTGGTAATTCGCCGGAAGCACAATTGATATTGCAAAAAATAGACGCGCAAGCCGTGGCTTTAAAGAAAAGCCCGCCCGTTAATTTCAGTTCATTGCTTACTGTTGAAGGCATCGCGGCG
>Ga0247727_10008304_pt1 | contig 19336 bp, 18 predicted proteins | sample WisWelCaveWW1625_FD_202498 | JGI IMG/M metagenome (GOLD analysis project Ga0247727, IMG submission 202498) | Biofilm microbial communities from Wishing Well Cave, Virginia, United States - WW16-25 | ecosystem: Environmental > Aquatic > Deep subsurface > Groundwater > Cave microbial mat | place... | reverse complement strand
ATCTAGATTCTTTCATGCATAGGGCATGCATGGCATCTCACACATTGATCTCATGGTGTAATTCCATATACAATGGGCTAAAATCTATGGTTTCTACAGAGCCGGTTTCAGTAGTTAAGACGCCCTTGATCTTGCCGATTTTGATAATTGTGTTGTTAATATCTTTGATAGATCCTTCGGAAAATACTGCCACATCAGCTCTCCCTGTTACGATCAATACTTCGTTAATTTCAGCCTTAATATTCCGCAATGCCTTTGCGACACTGTCTACTTTTCCGGCATACGTCGTTATGAGTGTAAGCGCTTTCATTGCATGATCTTCCCATTGGATGTATAAAAATCTGTAAGAATAATCTGAATAAAAAAGAGGGATAGGTTAGGTGCTTATCTGAACGGCGAGTCCTGAAGCGCACGCACCATCTCCCTGAACTGTAAAGCCTACGGCAACATCAAAGTCTGCTAGTGCAAACGGTAGCTTCGACTTTTGCACGTTCACATCCATGGTACTTCCATGAATCTGTATTCCAGCAGTAGGGGTTGTGTCAATTGAAGCAACACAAAAGTCATGTGGCGCTGTTGCCCCACCAGCCAGTGTAGCAGTGTGTGCATGCCATGCATTTGGATTCTGATTTGAATCTCTTCCAATTACCGGATGAATTGTAGTTAGAAATGCTTTCCCTGCACCCAAATCTGCCCATGCAAAACCGACTACTGGATTGGAGCTGATGAAACTGTCAGATTTTCTTGGAATATCAGCACCTGTAGTCACAGATAGTTTTGCCAAATTCGCGTTCTGTGAAACTGCACTAAAAGAACTTACCGCTAAATAGGCTGGCCCTGGAACCGATGCAGTTACCCATTGTGCACCTACAAGCGAGATTGCCGTTACAATCGCTGCAACAATTCCTAAAGTAGATATTTTCTTCATTATCAAACCAACGACGATGTCATGTATTTAAGCTTGTATGGAATATCTGCATGGAAGTTCTATCATGGTTAAAGTACTCTAAAATTTTCACCGATTGTGTTCAAATGTATTCAATCGAGGTATGCTGAAAGAGTATTCTAACCCAGGATCAATCAGGTGTGTGAGCATCTGCAAGTTCGTTAAGGCTGGTCCTCATTTCGTTAAATTTAGTTATGATATTGGATGTGTCCTTCTCTGAAATATCATCCCGAGGTAAGTCCTCGCTATTTGTGGCTCTGCGGATATCCAGATATACAAAAAACCCACTTTTTCTCGTTGAAATTCCTAGGTCATCAAGCAGTATTGGTTCGGTTACATTGGCTTCAATCAAGAATGTTTCCAACTCGTCTACTATGCTTGCTCTCTTATTTTCTAATTCGTCTATCTTCGGATCTTTCTCGCCGAGCAGCGCTTCGTATTTGTTGCTCAGATCCATAAAATCTGAAAGCAGTTCCGATAAATAACTCTCGTTGCGCGATACCTGCGTAATATAGTTCTCGTCATCCACAGGCACTCCTTTCTTCCTTAACTCTTCCTTTATCGCCGACCATATTCTTTTTTCCGCATCTGCCTTTGTGGAATTTATTTCGCTTTCGATCTTTGCCAACTCTTCCTGCAGTGACATGATCTTTCTATCCAACCTGTAGTAATTCTTGCTAAAATATTGTATGTTGAAGGTGCATGATATCTTGATGCTATTAAGTTCCGCAGAAAAAACAGCAGAAAGTCGCTTCGTCGCACCTAACGTGGCACCTCCCAACGGAGCTATTGATGGTGCATTCTCCATATCCCAGCCTTTTAGCAATGCCTGAAGTTTCTTACAGTGTTTCTGAACGTCTTCTATGGAAAACAGATTTACTTTCTCAACTTCAATTGGACCATACTGCGGTTTTACCAAACTTGTTTCTGTTCCCTGCATTACCGGTTTGAAGGACCTGAGTGCTGCCTCAGATATGCCATTATGTATTTTGTTCAGTTGTAGGGAAAACTCGTCCGTTAGACTGGTGAGTATTCTCATGAGATCACCTGAAGAAGATTGATCGGGAAGATTTAATTCTTTAGCTATGTTGATAGTTTATTATAATCAATTATCTGTTAAACCTTCTGTTGTATTCCTGCACAAGCTGTGAATCGACTGAACATGAAGCCATTATCTCCTTCCCATCTGGTAAAGTAATGGGCAACCTTACAACATATCCGGAATCAAGATCTTCTAGATTCTCGCCAGTTTCTAAAAATTTTCTACAGCTTCCATTTTCGTACTCAAAGCCGTAAACGTTCTTGAATCTTCTTTGGCCAAAGCCTCCTCCTCTTCCTCCAGCAGCATGACCGCCCGCATCAACCTCCAGAACGTAAATCCTGTTTTTCTGATTTTTTGCATTCAGATGAATGTCATTTTCTGAAACTAATAATACTAGATTGATTTCCGCTTTCTCTTTTAGTAATGCTACCAATTCTTCCAAATCAGACATTGAACGATCTTGTTAACCTAAATTTAAATCTGTTATTTGTCAAAAGCACCGTTCTATACGGTGTTGGCGGGTTCATGTAAGATAATTAGATACGTGCATTTAGCTACAAATGACTGCTGCCGATTTTTATACGTCAAAATAGTATCAAAAGACGATGAAACGCTACTGCATGAGTTGTGGTAAGGTCTTTGATACAGATAAGATCACTAGCGAACAGGTTGAATTTTATGGCAAGACTATATGTGAGGAATGCTGGATTGATGTCCCATCGACTCGGTTTCAACCTCAAGTAGCTAGAAAACCTGAATAATAGATAATTCATCTTCGCTAATGCCATACTTTTCTACTAGATAATCCTTCCATTCTTGCGCTAGCATATCAAAGCTCAGATAATGTTTCTTATCATTCATGTTAAATCCATTTGCATCATATACGGCCATTAGAAGTGCACACTGCTCGAATGTATCACATCTATGGTTGCTTACCATTGTTGAACCCAAGTAATTCAATGTCTTATCGATTACAGCATCCCCATATCGCTCGGCAAGGAACTTGAACAATGTGTATGAAGATCCATATTGAGCAGGTGCAGCTGTGCCATACCACTCAAATGAAGCAGGATCTGCGACAAACGCATCCAACTGGTCCTTTATCATACCATGTTCGCCAACTACTTTTGCCGTGACATAATTCGATATACCGTCAACGAGCCAGTTACCCTTGTCTAGCGATATCTTCTGTTTCGCCCAGTATGTAGCATAGTCATCTACTATCGTTCTGTGTGCAAACTCTCTTAATGCAAGTATGTTAACATCTTCGGAATTGCTCCAAACCAATCCCACATTCTCGTTGGAAGCTAAGGTAGATGCTACATGTGCACCGTTAAGAATCTTTAGCTCATCGAGCGAACTTGTAATGTATATTACGGTCTTGCTGACATTTTCACCAATGATCTTTGCTGCCTCAGGATGACCGCGTTCTAAAAAGTTAATCATTTGCGTTGCTTTGTTCAGCTCATCAGCATTATCCCTTGCATAAACAACAAAGTGTTCACTGGAGATGCTCTTCCATACAATATTGACAGGAACTATTTTCTTCATTCCGTTTGAAGAAACTATGATAACTTCGCCGTCGTAATCATTCAGTATCTGCTTGGCATTGCTGTCAAGCGTGCCTCTCTGCTCCAGATAGATTGTCTTCTCAGAGTCTGGTTCTATCGATCTGAACGAATCCTCGCTGAGTGAAAACACTCTTGACAATTCTCGTGGAAGTATCAAACGTACGTTCTCTATAGCTTCGTTACTGTTATTTCGTATTATTATGCCATCAGCAGTGTTTGATATTACTCCGTTTCCAGATAATGTAGTTACTTCATACATCGTGTTCTTATCTTGGGCAAATTTCTTACCAATATTGATAGGAATAGTTACTGGCTTTGCATTCTCTGGAACTATAACGATCTCACCAGACAAATCTCTTGACACTTCGGTATCATCAATCATGGATGTTAGTTTAATTTTGACGAAACTTCCAGATGGCACTAGTGCTATATTCTTCTGATCTACCAGAAAATGATCGGCGGCTGTTGATGTCATTATACGCAGATTCTTCAACGGCTCGTTGCCAGTGTTCCTAATTATCAGCTCGTCAGAAGTATTCTTTATCATATGCTCTCCACTTCCCAAAGTGACCTCGTAATTGAGGTCTTGTGAAATTCTAAGATCGGGTTTTGCAAAACTCTTGTATCTATCCTCTGCCTTGCTGGCAATCATCTTCATGAAGATGCTCTGCAGCGAAGATGATTGATTTGGAACTTCTCCAGACAGTTCCAGTACGTACGGACTGCCATTGTCTATTGAAATTATTATCTGTCCTTTGTATGGTATGGGGTTGTTCATGACATCCACGTTAGGTCTTCCGATCAGTGTAAGTGAAACCATAGCTTCGGATTGAGGAGCAATGCTTTTTATTGCATAATCGCTCAGCAAAAACTTACCCTTCAATTCAGGCGATAACATCAGCCTTATGTTTTGCAACGGTTCATTGCTGGTATTCTTTATCGTTATTTGTGGATTGATAGTTTGAGTGTTAGGTTTTACACCGCTTGCTGTTATAGAATAAGCTTGATCTTGTTTTTTGTTAATAGAGGATAAGGGTTTTATCACAAATGATGCGCCTTCATTAGAAGCCAAAACTCCAAAAGGTATCTCAGCTGAACCGGAATACTCTCCGAGATTATTGTTGTAATCCCTTGCAACTATCTTGAAGAATACTGTCTCGCCAGAAAGAAGATCTGAAGGAATTGTGCCTGTCCACCAGTTATTGGTACCGCTCTGGTGCTGCATCGCGATCGTTTTCTTAGCTACAATAATTCTGGCGTCCTTGACTCCGATCTCATCAAGTATCTTTGCAAGTATCTTCATACTACCCTCCTGTGTTATCACCTCAGCAATGATCGGTGGTTTGTCATCATAGCCCGAGCGAGTTGGATCGCCAAATGCAAACGTCCTGCCGCGGTAAACGCCTCCGTCACTTCCTCCACCAGTTCCTATGCTACCAATGCCTCCACCACCAGAAATAACAGGTCCTCCGGGATCTGTAATGATTCCATTTTCTAATCCATCAGCATCCCCCACTCCGCCATCGGTTAAAGTTAAAGTTAGCACATTGTCGCCATCGTTACTGCCTACCAGCTCGTCAGGCAGCTGGAAGTAAGAATCGTTCTGGAATTTCCAATACTGAGAACCTTCAGGAATATCTGATGGAAAAGTTATGTTCACGTTAGCTGTATCGCCAGGATTCACTGTTATTGTGAAGTTAAACAAACCGTGTGGAAATTCTACAGGTGCTGGTGGAAGACTAGCTGGATCAATACTGCTGAGACTTGTAATTTCTCCATTATCGGCAACGAATGTCGCGTTTCCAGTACCAGTAGAAGTCTCAACAGAGATTATCACGGGTGCACCAGGATTTACGGTAATATTCACAGTTCCGGTGTCAACAAGCGAACCATCGCTTACCTCGAAAGTAAAACTATCATCACCAACAAAATCAGCATCTGGTGTAAAGGTAACACTAGCTGAAGTGGAGTCGATTGATACTATCGAACCTACCAAGCCGTTTGTTGGATCTGTAGCTATGGAGAATGTTAGTGAATCTCCATCGGGATCACTACCTGTTAGTGTTATGGTAACAGGTGTATCTTCGTCAGTTGAAACAGTCTGATCGTCAGCAACAGGAGGCAAATTCAATGATAAAAGAAATGTCACATCTACTCTACCGGTACCGTCATCATTGTTTTTCGGATGATTGTCTGCTGTGTTCTCTTCAAGGAGAGACTGCAGTGTATCTGCTGATGTTCCAGTAACTGCCGCCTTGACAAGAGCAGCTGCACCTGCCACGTGTGGAGCTGATGCCGACGTACCGGACAATGGATTGATAGTAGATGTTCTAACACCATTAGGTGCTACTATGTCAGGTTTTATTCTTCCATCATTTGTCGGACCGCGAGAACTAAAGTCTTCCAGTCTATCATTTCCCCTAGCCGTAGCTCCCACTGAGAAAGCTCCACTCGCGTCAGCAGGTATTGACAAACTGCTCGATGGAACATTGTACTCCCTCAATGGATGCGATGTGTACAGATCGAACAACGGTGTCTCAGTCGCATGAAAATTAACTATAACCACATGATACATTCCGTTAACTGGTGCCACAAAGGTATCGAATTCTGTAGGAGGTGCACCAGGACACACTATCATTTCGTCATCATCCTCAAAGCATTGTGGATTTACGGAAAATCCTACCAAGTTGAAATTCTTATCGAAAATCAGAAGATCATAATCCTGCACGGAAATTGGCCAATCATCCCAGTTCAAGATAACTGTTACAACATCGCCAGCTTGAGCTCTAAACTGAATAGTTTCATCACCAACGTCAAAATTATGAATATCATTTGCATCGGGATCAAAAAAGTTTCCTTCCCAGTGACTATCGGCTCCGTTTCCAGCAGCTACAACGAAAAGGATACCATTATTTCGCGCGTCATTAACAGCTTGTGAAATGGCACTAGTTCCATCCTCGGGCCCTACATTGGTGCCCAGTGACATCGAGATGATATCGATATCTCTGTTATTTATTATGAAATCTATTGCGTTGAGCAGCTCCAACTCAAACTGAACATTATATAGAAACAGTTGTGCATCTGGTGCGACATCTACTACTATTTCTGATACAGCAGTACCATGATCGCTGTTGCCACCCGCAGTAATATCTCCATCTGATCTAAATGAAATCGCTTCCACAATGTTTGCGGCAATCTCTGGATTACTAACATCAAAACCCAGATCGATAACGGCAACTTTCACGCCTTGGCCGGTGTTGCCTGTCTCATGAACAAGATCTGCGCCTATCACTTCTACACCCTGACTAACAACTCTGGACCGTAATTCAATAGGCTGATCTATGTATCTAACAAAGTCATACTCTGCCATCCTTTCAAGTTCGTACGAAGGTACCAAAGCCTGCACTCTGGTTCCATGCGTTACCTCGATCTCTGCCCCATATTCATCAAGCTCCGCGAGATTTTCAGAAGACAACGCATCAAGTTCTATCACAACTCTAATCTTGTCTTGATCCGAAGTGATTGCTAGAGCACCTTCACTATGTTCGCCATTGATTATTTCAAGCAGGTTCGATGCTATCTTTGCGTGCTTCAACTGTTTGGTGTCTGGAACATCCAAGTCCTCTGCAAACACATTATTAATGAAACTTTGATCATGTTTCGCACTAGACAAGATAATTCCAGACAGCAGTAGCACTATACCAATAATTGCTACAGAACATTTCTGGACAGCCATAGCCAAGTGCGCATACTTAGCAAAATCGGCTTCTTAAGAAGCTATGGATCAAACTTCGTAATTGTCTATATTTACATTATTTAATCCCCGTGTTTACATAACCTGTTTCTAGCACATGTAAACATAGTTAAATAATTCCGATGTATCAGATGCAAAGTGTACGCGATATTTGTAACTGGCACTGCGGGATCAGGTAAATCACTTCTAACCTCTAGGTTGCTTGAATCGTACAAGAACAACAATGCATATGCAATTGCCCTTAATTTGGATCCTGGAGCTGTAAACTTACCTTACGAACCGGGAGTTGATGTTAGAGACTACATCGACATCAACACCATAATGGAGTCATATGCCCTTGGACCGAATGGCGCGCTGATCATGGCCAGTGATATGATAGCTACGAAACTAGATGAAATACAGAACGATGTAGATTCCATAAACCCTGATTATGTTATAGTTGACACACCAGGGCAGCTGGAACTTTTTGCATACCGCGCTAGTGGTCCGTTTTTTATATCAAACTTCAATTGCGAGGAAAGGGCTATATTGTTTCTATTTGATGGAACGCTCGTATCATCGCCCTCTAATTTTATCTCAATTGCATTGCTATCCACATCAATCCGTATGAGATTGAAAGCTCCACTGGTGAATGTTCTTTCGAAAACTGATCTGATGCAGGAAAAGGTAAAGACAGTATTGTCATGGTCATCAAACATTGCGTTGCTAGAGCAAGCAATTGCTGGTGAAAAGGACAACGAAACTTATCTGCTCAGCATGGAACTGTTGAAAACTGCCGTTAAGGGCGGAGTTTCTCTTGGTCTGCTTCCAGTATCGAGTGAGAGCTCGGATGGAATGATCAACCTAGAAGCAGCGCTGGGACGAATATTTAAGATGGGAGAAGCGATTGAAGACTAGCATGAATGCTAAACACAAAAGCGTAGTTGCAAGTGCACCATCATCAACTGCAAACCTAGGTCCCGGTTTCGATGTCTTCGGACTTGCGTTAAATGCGTTTTATGACAAGGTGGAGTTGGAAATTACAGAAACACGTTCACTACAGATTGAAGTTGATGGTGAGTATGGTAATACAATACCCTTGCAGGCGGAAGCGAATTCAGCTGGGCTAGCTATAAGCAAGATGCGTGAAGAGTATCATGCTGCTGATGGTTTGAAGGTGAAGGTGCATAAAGAAGTACCTGCAGGATTCGGACTTGGTAGTAGTGCAGCATCAGCAGCTGCAGCTGTAAAAGCTTTCGATTCATTGTATGGTCTGAACCTTGACAACAACTCACTGGTAAAGTTCGCAGCGATGGGCGAGATTGCTTCTGCAGGGTCCATGCATTATGATAATGTATCAGCTTCATTGTTAGGAGGATTTGTCATAGTACGAACAAACCCGCTGAACGTTGTAAGCATAGAGTCGCCGAAAGATCTTATGCTATGCATAGCAATCCCAAAGATGGATGTTCCCAAGAAGAAGACTGAAGTTGCAAGGAGCGTTCTGCCGGAAAATGTTTCACTGAAACATGTTGTAAGCAATGTCGCAAATGCTAGCATGATCGTGGCTGGGTTCATGCGCAAGGATGTCGATCTGATAACAGGTGCAATAAACGACGTTATAGTCGAACCTGCAAGGGCACATCTTATTCCAGGATATGATGAAGTGAAGAAGAATGCGTTGAACGCCGGTGCACTTGCTGTGACAATAAGCGGTGCAGGACCTTCAATGATTGCTTTCATGAAGGAAGGTGAGCAAGACCAGAAAAAGATCTGCAAGGCAATGGAGGATGGTTTTAGAAGTGCAAACATACAGTGCAGAACTTTGCATTGCGGCACAAGCAAAGGTGCTACAGTGCTCCAATCTAACTAAACTTTAGCTTAAAGTCAGATATAGTAAAGTAAACGAACATAAGAACACAATTATTTTGTAAGTTGGATTGGCTTCGAGTAGAATAGGTCTAGCAATTGGATTTGCTTTCATTGCCGTAGCTGCTGGCATAATGTTCTTCGTATTTCCAGTTGTTGGTTTTGAGTTTTCGCTAGCAATGATTTTAACTTCATTGATACTCTTGGGTATCTATGCAATCCTTGTTACCGAAGTTTTACATAGAATGACACTCGCACTTTTCGGCGCCGCCATCACAATTATAGTTGGTGTTGCGGTAGGTCTCTTTCCGCCTCAAGAAACTGTTCACTTTGCTGTTCAAGCCATCGATTTTAACACAATCGGACTATTGCTTGGAATGATGATAATTGTGGGTGTGATCGCAGAAACAGGTATTTTTCAATATGCTGGCATAAAGGCAGCAAAGAGAGCTAAAGGTGACATCTGGAAGATCATGTTGATGTTTTCTATACTGACAGCTGTTGTATCTGGTTTTCTGGACAATGTAACTACGGTCCTGCTCATGGTTCCCGTAACAATATCGATCGCTAGAGTTTTGTCTATCAATCCGGTACCGATGATACTTGCAGAAGTACTAGCATCTAATGTTGGAGGAACTGCCACGCTCATAGGTGATCCTCCTAACATAATGATCGGCTCTGCTGCTGGCTTGACATTCAATGACTTCATAGTATATTTGGCACCTGAAATAATTGGTGCATTTCTGGTATCGATAGTGGTAATGAAACTACTCTTCAGAAACTACATCAAACAAAAGCCCGCAAATGTGGAACAGTTGTTACAGTTGAACGAAAATGCCGAGCTGCGGGACCGTTCTCTTATCAAGAAATCATTAGGGGTGCTTGGCGGCGTTATCATATTGTTTGTGTTTCACGGTGCACTAAATATCGAGCCTTCTGTAATCGCACTTGCTGGAGCAGGGTTTCTGCTTGTCATAACAAGAATATCTCCTGAAATAGCACTCGGGCATGTGGCATGGAGTACGCTCATATTCTTTGTTGGACTGTTCATCATAGTAAGCGGTGTGGAGCAAGCCGGTGTGATGGAATTTCTTGCTCAAGAAGCTATAAAGATAACTGGAGGCGAGATTGTTCCAACTGTTCTGTTAGTAGTATGGATGTCCGCGTTCGCTAGTGCATTCATCGACAACATTCCTTACACGGCCACAATGATTCCTTTGATAGAAAATGTAAGCATGGATCCTGTCGTCTCGGCGCAGCTAGGCCAGTTCGCAACAAATCCTCTTTGGTGGGCTCTTGCAATTGGTGCAGGACTTGGAGGCAATGGAACATTGGTAGGCGCAAGCGCAAACTTGGTTTCTGCAGGTTTGAGCGAGAAAATGGGCTACCCTATAACCTTCAATGCATTTTTCAAAGTTGGTTTTCCTCTCATGCTGGTAACGACTGCTGTAGCATCAATGCTTCTGATAGCTATGATGCTTTTCATACCTGGATTCTAATTTTCGCAAATCAGCTTGCATGTAATTGTAGTTTATTAGTATGTACCATCAATCAGTTACGGTTTGGCAAGTGTTGTCTGCATTTTAAGTGGTGGGGTAGATTCAGCATGCACTGCAGCTCATCTAAAGAGCAATGGTCATCAACTGTATCTGCTTACGTTTGATTACGGACAGCGAAGCAGGAGAGAACTGGAAAGAGCAAAAATAGTTGCAAAATATTTGCAAGCAGAAGAGCATAAAATAGTTGATATTGGTTTCATGAAAGATCTTTATGCTAAGAGTAATGTTCTTACAGATGATCATTCGAAAATGCCTAGCAAATTCGATTATAGTATTGTTGTACCCGTTAGAAATGCTATCTTCCTAAGCATTGCATCAGGATGGGCGTTCAGCATAAATGCAGAGATGGTTGCCTACGGTGCACACAAGGGCGATACGAACTACCCTGACTGCAGACCAGAGTTTGTTAATGCAATTAACGAAATGGTAAACCTTGCTGAGATTGACGGTATCAAAGAAGGTATAAGAAAAGAGATCAAAATATGGTCTCCAGCAGTGGATGGAATTGAGAAGCCTGATCTTCTAAGAATAGGCTACAAGGTTCTTGGTGATAAATTGTTTGAAACGTGGAGCTGCTATACAGACGGTGTGAAGCATAACAATGAGTTCGTTCATTGCGGTAAGTGCGAGTCTTGTGTCAATCGCAAGAATGCATTCATTGCAGCTGGAATGCAAGATAAGACAAAGTATGCCGAATGATAATAAATCCTTGTTATTCCTAGACGCATTTAAATAAGGTAAACCGAGAATGCAAACCGAGTTGAAAGTAAGTCTAAGCGAGATCTTCACAAGTGTTGAAGGTGAGGGAATATACTTTGGTACAAAAACGCTATTTGTGAGACTTGCAGGCTGCCATTTGAAATGCTTTTGGTGTGACACTCCTTATGCATTGTCTATGCAAGATGGAAGGGAGTATGAAATCAGCGATGCAATAAGACTCATCGACAAAAATTTAGTACAAAATACCTTCAAGGTGAACTTTACTGGAGGTGAGCCTTTGCTACAGCACAAAGCAGTCTATGAAATGGCCAAGTATCTTAGGAGCAGGGGCTTGCGAACGTACCTTGAATCGTCATGCTTCAGCGTTGAACGGTTCAAAGAAATTTTGCCCTTGATCGATATATGCAAAATTGAATTCAAGTTGAGCGATTCTGAAGTTGTTGATCAGGAACATTATGGCGAGTTACTAGAAAACGAGTTAAAGTGCTTGCAAGAGGCCGTTAAAAGCAAAAAGACAACCTACATAAAGGTGGTCGTTAGCAAGTTAAGTAACGAGAAAGAGTTTGAGGAATTGACAAAGATGATATTTGAAAGAATTATAGCTGATGACATCAAGGGTTTCATCATACAGCCTTCATATGGTTCAAGCGAGCCAACTATGGATCATCTGTTCAAGTTCTACGATACCGTTTATCCATATTATGAGCAGGTTAGGATTGTACCGCAGCTGCATAAGGTGATGGGAATTCCATGAATAAGGAGAGAATAAAGAAACTCGTTAGAGAGTTGTTGATCGAACTCGGAGAGAATCCTGAAAGAGAAGGATTAAGAGAGACTCCTGAAAGGATTGCGGAACTTTACGAAGAGATACTTGAAGGCTACAAAATGGATTCAGAGTTGGATGTAACGTTCAGCGAAGAGAGTGATGTTGTTGTTGTTAGAGAGATTCAGTTCTACAGCATGTGCGAGCATCACATGCTGCCTTTCTTTGGGAAGGTTCATGTTGCGTATCTGCCAAGTGGCAAGGTCTTTGGAATATCAAAACTCGTTAGGCTTGTAGAAAAGTATTCCAAGAGGCTCCAGATACAGGAACGCATGACGAAGCAGGTCGCTGATGAACTACAAAGAATGGGTGTGAGAGGTGCTCTTGTGCTGGCAGAAGGGGATCATATGTGCATGAGGATGCGAGGCGTGAAGAACAACAGCAAGATAATGACTATAGCATACAGGGGCGAGTTCGAGAAGAAGGAACTGCGCGAGCATATAGTGTCCATGATATACTCGCCAAGACGAGAAATTTCAGCATAGAATTTGTCCTACTTAAACTTGTGTCTTATTATTGATGCATACTGCCCACTCCACATGTAATTGCTGAAGATGAACGAATGAACTTTGAGTTACATGATGACTGATACTGTTTCAATAATTTTTTCTCCTTAATAGGGAATTCATAACAAAACTAATCTAATTTCTTGCTTGTAGCTCGATAGATGAACTTACAAAAGTTTAGATAAACAGATCCCTTGCTTCGTACAGTATGCAAGCAGAAACGCATGTACAAGGTGAAGCGCAGGGAGCAATGATGCGACTGATGGATGCTCAGGGTAATGTTGGTATGTTGCCTGTTTCCGATGTTAGATTATTAAGAAAGCAGTTCTGGAACTGCAGAATCTGTGTTAAGCACAACATAGTTTGCCGTTCAGGTAAGGCGTATAAACTTCACTTGCTGGAAGAGCACGCATATTAGGTAGGCGGAGCAAAACGGCTCTGCCTGCTGGGCCATGCAAATAACGTGCATATTTTTTCTTTTTCATTTTATTGACAGAATTATTTTTATTGTTTTGTAAAATAATTGGCGAACCGTTTAAATGATCCTTTACATAACATGCTGGCATGAAGCAGGTTAAAGTCTTTGACACATGGGTAGAAGGCAAAAATGATACATTGCACTTCGATGTTTGCGTAAGCGCTGATGCTAAAGATGCGGAAAATATTGCATTGAAGCTGGCAGAAGAGTATCTCAAGAGCAGAGGCGAGAGCGGAAAGGTTACATCTAGTGAATGCCAGTTCTGTCACGTTGAACCTGTTGCGGAACCAAACCTAGTAAAGCAGATTGAGGAGAAAGGCGGGTTCATAGTCCCTTTCAACTGATGTAACTATTGTTGCATCACCTTATCATTTTTTGTTATTGAATGATGCCCTTTCCGACTATTCTTGTTCCTTGATTGTCAGGTTTTAGAAGCACGCAAATCTGACCTGGCCTATACGCGACAGGTTTCTCTGGAGTAATTTCCAACAGATCACCTGTTTGTTTTATTTTTGCTGCTGTGACCTGTAATCCGATTGAAATCATATAGGTTTGCTGTTCAGCCAGATCGGCTTTGAAAAATGAACTCTTCGTAAACTTCACCGAGAGAGAGCTTGATGAAACATTTATGGTGTCTGGTGGACAAATTATGTCACCGCGAGAGATCTCGTCAGCAGTAGCGCCCTTGATCGCAAGTCCAACTCTCGCTGGGCTTTCAGATCCGTGTACAGAATCATCGTGCATTTGGATTGACTTTACAAGTATACTTTTTCCTGTTGGTAGCAGCGTTAGCTCATCGTATATTTTTACTCTTCCTTGCTTTATTACACCGAGTATGACAGTTCCAACACCTTTGACGTCAAAAGCATGATCAACGTTTATGATTAAAGATCCTGTACTGGATTTCGGTGCAAGGCTGGTCAAGGCTTGTTTAAGCTGATCAAGGCCGTCAAGAAACTTGAAATTTGAAAGCGAAGTGTTTGCAATTAACGTCTTCAGTTTTGTTTCATCGATATCATACGAATGAAGGATAAAGCCGTCCTTAAATTCAACCGAATCAAGAGCGATTATTTGTTCACCAAGATACTTGTCTAGTTTGGTAGCATTCAGAATCGCATATTCGGCCATGTTTACGGCCTGCATCAAGGACTGTATTTTGTCTGGGAAAGTGATTGGTGCTGTCCAAGAATAAATGGTATCCTGCGTCTTTCTGTCGTAGATGGCTATGTCTGACGTTGTACCTTTCTTTCCTAATTCTGCGGCAATACTGTAATCTCCGAGAACAACGAAATTGACTGAATTGACCATTCATTGTTGCACCTAACATTACGATATTATTTCTTGTGTTTTGGACATCCTGAATGCTTTACTGATTTCCGTATGAATTAGCATTCAGTAAGGTGTAGAACAGATTTTCCCTAATGCGCCAAAAAACGCACGCGTGTAAAAGCTACTAGAGGGGGAGCCTTTATAAATGATATATCAAGAAATCAAGGAATCAACAGAAAATTTCGAAACAGTATCTATAGCAATTATCAGACCTCTTACCAATTTTAGCAATACGATTTTTACAATACAACGTCGTATAGTGCCTTTATTGATCATGTTTAAATAAGTTAGGCTGACCTAAGTAGGAAAACTAGAGTGAAATGAAATATGTTCATGAAAAACAAGAAAATTGCATACGTGATAAGTGTTGCAGCAGCTTTGTTTGTGATAGCCAGCGCAGTTATCCTAGTTAACAGTGCAGAAGCAAAATACACTGGCTTGACGAGGGAATTCTATCTCTTCAGCATTGTTGACGAAAACATAGACGAAGAAAAACTGGGAATTATGCCAGACCAGTTCTCGCAAACTCAGATCACTGTTCGCAAGGGTGACACAGTAAGGATTCACTTCTACAATCTTGAACCGGTAGAGACGCAGGAAGTTCATACCTTCACGATTCTTGACGGACCATACATGATGAACCATGAAGTAAATGCCGGCGAGCACGTAGTGATTGAATTTGTGGCTGAGCAAAGAGGAATTTGGGAATACAAGTGCACCGAACACGAACCAACAATGAGAGGACAGCTGGTTGTCTGGCCGTAATAAATTCCACCTGGACAAGCGGTCACCAAATATTTTTCTTTTTTCGAGCTCAGATCATAGTGTTTAAATAACATTAGGTTAGCCTAATTAGGCAAGACTAATTCGGGGCATTTGAAATGTTGCAATCAAAAAAAACCATTTTAGGCATCAGTCTCGCTGTGCTGCTGGTAAGCGTTCTGGGCATATACTTTGCCAACAGCGAAATAGCGAATGCTGTCAGTCCAAAACCTTCGAAACTTGTCGTTGGTTTCATACCATCAGAAAATGCTGAGGAATTAACGCCAAAAGCACAGCAGCTGGAGAGGTATCTTGAATCAAAACTTAACGTGGATGTAGAAGTCGTGGTACCGACATCTTACGAGCCACTGATTGAAGGCATGCGATTCGGGCATGTGCAAGCTGCATTCATGGATACCGGTGCAGCATGGCTAGCACATGAAAAGGCTGGTGCAGAAATTGTTCTGGCGGAAGTTGTCAAGGGAAGGGTTTACTATCAGGCAACTGCGTTTGTCAGAGCAGACAGCGACATTCAAACAATGGAGGACATAAAGGGCAAGAGAGTAGCGTTCACGAGCTGGACCGGTTCTTCAGGTTTCATAAGACCTGCTTCGATGATGCAGGAGCGAGGAATAATGACAGTTAATGGAAATGATCTGGTTGCCGTCGAACAGGCACTGCAAGACACATTTACCCAACATACGTTTGCTGGAGGATACGCGGCTGCACTGAAACTCTTGGTCGAGGGCAAGGTCGATGTTGCATTCGGCGCAGATGATTCTCCAGAAAGGTTCCTTACCCCAGACGAACAGAGCCAGATCCGCGTGCTGGAAAAGTACGGCAAGGTGCCGTCACATGTATTCATTGTAAGCAAGGATTTGCATCCAGTTTTCAAGATAAAGATGACCAGGGCGCTGGTACAGCTGAACTACGGAGAGAACAACAAGATACTTCAGCAGCTCTATGGTGCGGAGGCACTTCTTCCAACAGATACCCAGATGCATATGGGCGACTTTGGGCGGGCAGTTAATTCTATCGCGGGAATAGAGACTAAGATCACAGCGCCAAAGGGAGGATGATAATTTGCTGCAAGAAGTAACCCCTAAAGAAATTTTTTCTTATGACATAATCAATATGGATAATGTTTGGGCTTCTTATGATGGCAAGGGTTACGTGTTGAAAGATGTCTCACTCTCAATCAAAGGCGGCATTAACTACATAATAATCGGTCCATCTGGTTCTGGCAAAACTACTCTGCTGAAGATGATGAACGGTCTCGTTAAACCCAACAAAGGTAGGGTCAGGGTATTCAGTGTTGATGTAGGAAGCAATGGACACTTCAAAGCATTGATGCCAAAGATAGGTTACATCCCTCAGAATTTAGGATTAGTAAAAAACATGAGCGTTATGGACAATGTTCTGATGGGTGCGTTGCACAGGGTTAGCAACCTTAGAGCATTGATGAAGAAATTTCCAGACGAGGAGATGAAAAGTGCGGAAGAAGCGATCAAACTTGTTGGATTAGATGATAAACCAGATAGAAAGGTGTACATGCTCAGCGGAGGAGAAAAGAGGAGAGTTGCTATTGCAAGGGCGTTTGTTCAGAAACCATCCTTGTTGCTTGCAGACGAAATCGTATCCGAACTTGACTTTGTGAAGTCAAGGGAGATAATGGACATGATACATAGCGTGAAGCAGAGGATGGGCATAACAATGGTAATGGTTCATCATGATATAGAGATTGCATTGGAGTATGCCGATATGATTGCCATCATGAAGGATGGTGTCAAAGTTGCCGAGTTCAGGCCCAGCGAACTCGATAAGGCTTCCGTAACAAAACTGTTCAACGGACATGAAGCCTAAGGAAAATCTTCTGATTTCCCTGATCATAGCGGCTGTAATTGTAACATCGATCAACACGGGTTTTGATCCAGTAAAGTTTGTTCAGGGCGCACCCAACATAGCAGTTTTAATTTCTGAAATGGTGCAGTTAGACAGCAGGTTGCTTTCAGTTGCGTTCTGGTCCATGCTCGAAACTCTCCAGATGGCATTTCTTGGCACAGTAATCGGAGCTGCAATTTCTATACCGCTCAGTCTTTTAGCTGCTAGGAACCTGAACAGCAAGTTTGTCTATGCCCCTGTGAGAGCGATGCTTGCTGGGATAAGGACATTCCCATCAATACTCTGGGCTTTATTCTTCATTATAGTTGTAGGTCTGGGTCCGTTTGCAGGTATTCTGGCGATAATAATGTATACTATAGGTTTCATGTCAAAGCTCCAGTATGAATCGATCGAAGCAATAGATCCAGATCCTGTGGAGGTTGTTGGCGCAATCGGTGCATCGAAGACACAATTAGTTAGATATGTCGTATTGCCAGAATCCGCACCGCATTTGTTAAGCCAGTTACTTTACATGTTTGAGTACAATGTCAGGCAGACAAGTATACTTGGTATAGTTGGCGCCGGCGGTATTGGATTTTACATAATCGAGTACATCAAATTCTTCCAGTACGGCAAGGCAATGGTCTTCATGCTTGTCGTTCTCGCTACTGTGCTGATAATAGACTGGATCAGCATGAAGATTAGAGACAGGTATATTGTTCAGCGTCAGAGCGGAAAATAAGTGATTAAGATTTAAGAACTACTTTACCTTGCTGTAATGCGTGAATAAGAAGATTTGTGTTTTAGCTGGTCCAGCTTCAAAAGATCTTGCAAAAAATGTTTCGAAGATTCTTAATGCTGAATTAATCGATGTTGAGCTGAAAATATTCCCTGATGGGGAAAGCAAGATCAAGATTGATGGAGAACTTGATGGCAAGTTTGCCGTTATTGTTCAATCAACATATCCGCCAGTCGATGCGCATCTAATGCAATCATTGTTCATGGTAAGCAAGGCAAAGAAGATGGGTGCTAGCGTTTGTGCTACCATACCTTATCTGGCATATGCAAGACAGGACAAGGAGTTTCTCAAAGGCGAGGCGGTGAGCATGGAACTTGTTGGTAGCCTCTTCAACTCCTCAGGAGCTAAATATGTAATAACGGTTGATGTGCACAGTCAGATGGCATTGTCCTACTTCAAGGTACAGGCATACAACGTTTCAGCTGTGCCGTTACTTGCAAATTACTTCAAATCACAAAAGCTTTTCCAACCACTAGCGGTTTCTCCTGACGCGGGCGGTTCTGCTAGGGCTAAAGAATTTGCCAAAGTGGTCGGAACCTCATCCATAGCCCTGCCAAAGGTAAGAGACAAAAAAACTGGCGAGGTTAAGATTGATCCCGATGCACATGAGTTGAAAGCAGCTATTGGAAGAGATGTTATACTGATAGACGACATGATAAGCACAGGAGGTAGCATCGTCAAGGCAACCGAAGTTCTGCTGAAAGTAGGATGCAAGAAGGTATTTGTTGCATGCACGCATCCGCTTCTGCTTAACGGCGCGCTTGAAAAGATAATGGATGCCGGAGCGAGCGAGGTTGTTGGCACAAATACGGTTCCAAGCCAGGTCAGTAAAGTTGATGTGGCGCCTGCAATATGTGATCAAGTTAGCAAATTATGAATGATTACTTCTTCCTGCAACGAGGCGAACTTGTTGATCTTGGCAATGGAGAATTAAGATCGCTTGTACGAACCTATCAGCCAAAAGCAACAATGAAGAACGTGAACAGCAGGGTTGTGCTTGTTAGTGGAGAACTGGATATTGAAAAGATAACTGATAGAGCAGTCTGCACAAAACTTGCGGGAAGGTTGTTGCACATGTCAAACAAAGTAATTGGATTCGAGCTAGACGGAATGATGAAGAATTACAAGACGTTTGCATGTGATCTAGTAAATCTCTCTAGAAAATCTGTAGATATGCAGGTGTTGAGCGACTTGGGAAATTATGTAAAGCAGCAGTCCCCATGGCTGAACGTTTCGCTTGAAAATCCTGATGTTACCATTACGCTGATCATGATGGAAACGGAATCAATCATTGGAATGGTAGAACACAAGAAATCAG
>Ga0247727_10008303_pt1 | contig 19338 bp, 15 predicted proteins | sample WisWelCaveWW1625_FD_202498 | JGI IMG/M metagenome (GOLD analysis project Ga0247727, IMG submission 202498) | Biofilm microbial communities from Wishing Well Cave, Virginia, United States - WW16-25 | ecosystem: Environmental > Aquatic > Deep subsurface > Groundwater > Cave microbial mat | place... | reverse complement strand
CCGTCGCGAGAAACGCGTAGACCTTCGAAGGGGCGGAGCCGAGATGGAGGCGCCAACGGACCGTACCGGGTTCTGCCTGGAAGCTCACGCCGTCAGGCCCCCCGCGCGAAGGTCCAGGCGCATGACGAGTCGGTCGTACCGGTGGGTTCCCTCGCCATAGTACATGCGGTCCACCCGGTGGTCCAAAAAACCCATCGCGCGATAAAACGCTCGCGTCCGCGCGTACGGCTCGTAGTCCAGGGAGTCCGCCACCGTGGAAACCTCGAGGACCCGGTAGCCGGCCGCTCTGAGTTCGACGATCAGGGCTTCTAGGAGCGATCGCCCGATGCCGCGTCCGTGCGCATCCTCCGCCACCCCCATCCACGACAAGTTTGCGACCGCAGGGTCGATCGCTGTCCACGTGACGAACCCGAGAACCTCGTGCTCGTGCACGGCCACGAAGCCTCGATGGGACGGGAGATCCAGACCCATTTGTGCCAGCCCAGGTTCGTTGAACCATTTGTCCAAGGTGCGCGCGAGCTTCAGGATCGGGAGCCGTTCGCCGTCCTGGATCGGGCGGATCGTCCCGGCGATTACCGCCACGTCACCTCGACCTCGTCCGTCCGGAACCGCTGGTCGACGACCGTATCCTCGATGCCCATGCGCACCCCCGCCTCGTGCATGAGCAGCCCCGTCCACGCAATCATCGCGCCGTTGTCGATGCAAAGGTCGCCCGGCGGGACGAACATCTTCGCCGCCCGGTCCTCCGCCATCCTGCGGACCATCGCCAGCAGCCTCTCGTTCCTCGCGACCCCGCCGCCGAGGAGGACCTCATCCTTCCCGACGTAGGCCATCGCGCGCTCCGTGACCTCCGTGAGCATCGCGAACGCGACCTCCTGGATCGAGAACGCGAGGTCCTCGAGGGACGCGCCGCTGCGGCGCATCGCGAGCGCGGCGGTGAGCATGCCGCTGAAGGCGACGTCCATGCCCTTCACGCTGTATGGGAGAGGAAGCAACTTCGAGCCGTCGCGCGCGAGCTTCTCGAGGATCGGTCCTCCGGGGAACGCGAGGCCGCACTCCCGCGCGAACTTGTCGAGCATGTTCCCGATCCCGATGTCGAGGGTCTCGCCGAACACGCGATAGCGGCCGCGCGCGAAGGCGATCACCTGGGTGTTCCCGCCGCTCACGTACAGGAGGACGGGGTCGTCGCACTTCGCGAGACCGCGGCCGATTTCGAGGTGCGCGACGCAATGGTTCACGCCGACGATCGGGACGTCGAGGGAGAGGGCGAGGGCCCGCGCGGCCGTCGCAACAGTGCGCAGGCACGGCCCGAGGCCCGGCCCCTGCGAGAAGGCGACGAGACCGATTTCATCGAGCCGTACGCCCGCGATGTCGGCCGCCTTGCGGATGAGCGGGACGACCTGCTCCGCGTGGTGGTTCGCCGCCTCCCGTGGATGGATGCCGCCCTTCTCGGGGCGGACCATATCGTACACGTTCGCGCGGACGTGGCACGCCTCGTCGACGATCCCGACGCCGACCGTGTGGGCCGTCCCTTCGATCCCGAGGGCGAGCACGCGTTCCGATAGATGGCCCGGAAGGAAAGGCTTTGGGTGGCCCATCGGAGAAGGCACAAGCGGCTGTGCCCGGGGTTTGAAGAGACCGCCGCGGTAAGCTACATGCCGCCCCGCGGAATCCCGCTAGGGGACTCGAAGATGTACTTCACGTACAGCGGTGTCCGTGTCCGGGACCTGAACAGGGCGAAACGGTTCTATGGGAAGGTCCTCGGCATGCGCGTCCTTCTCCAGGGACAGATGGATGCAGGCGGGATGTTCGTGCACATGAAGAGCCCGGGCTCGGCGCAAGTCCTTGAGCTGAACTGGTATCCACCGGGGAGTCGGTTCCACGAGGGCTATAGGACGGGCTCGGAACTCGACCATCTGGCATTCTGGAGCCGCGATGTGCGGAAGGATTTCAAGCGGCTCGTGGCCGCGGGCGCAGCAATCGCCGTCGATCCGTGGGACGAGGGAGGCTACACGCTCGCCTTCGTGAGGGACCCGGATGGACTCTGGGTCGAACTCATCGGACGTCGCACGCCGGGGAGTCGTCAGGGACCTCCCTGGCGGCGTCGGCGGAGCGCCCGCCGAGATTAAAGACGGAGGCCGACTTGTCCTCTGCGCATGGCCCTCGAGGAACGCGGCCCGCTCCTCTACGCATACTACCCGATCCCCGCGAACCCGATGTCCGTGGCCCTGCTCCTCCTGCTCGGCGTCGCGACGTTCGTCCTCGGGCCCCTCGCGATGGCGCCGTTCGACCTGTGGCCCCTCGGAGGTCTGTGCTTCCTCCCGTTCGCCCTCGTCGTCCTGTGGATCCTCGCGTTCAGGCCGAGCCCGACTTATGTCTTCGAGGATGGCATCGAAATCTCCCTCCCGTTCTGGCGCCGGCTCCTCGGTGGGACCCGGTTCGTCCGGTGGTCCGACGTCCGCGACGTGTACCCCGCGAGCTACGAGGTCTCCGGCGCGTTCATGTCGCCCTTCGCGTCGTCCGCGGGCACGCTCGTCCACGCGGGCCTCGGCCTCGAGACGCGCGACGGACGCCGGCGGCTCGTGCGCTTCACCCCGGGAGCAATCCGGTCGTTCCGCGCGGAGTCCCAGGGATTCCAGGAAGCGATGGCGGTCGTCCGCGAGCGCTTCGCGCGGCGTGGGGAGCGGATGGTCACGACCGCGAGGGTGTTCCGTGACGACGAGGTCCTCGGGATGCAGGCGCGGGCGCGGCAGCCGCTCGTCTCGATCGAGGGCGTCTTCCTCGCGTTCTTCCTCCCGCCCGCGATCGTGGCGGCCCTCCTGGTCGTCGCGACCGGGTCCGGGATCCCCCTCACGACGCCCGTGACCGTCGCGGCGCTCCTCGCGGCTTCGATCCCGCCCGCCGTCTCGATGGCTCAGACCCTCAGGCGAAGCGAGCGGCGCAACGAAATCCTGAGCGATCTCGCGAAGTTCCAGGAGAGCCAGCGCGAGCGCCCGGACGCGGAGCCGGCGGAGACACGGTAACCCGACGGCCTACGGCACGAGGAGACGCACTTCGTACGGGTCGCGGACGTCGTACCGGCGGCCGCGCCACACGACGACCGTCGGTCGGCGAGTCCGCACGAGGCCCCACATCATGAGCCAGGGGACCGCGAGGGCCGCGAGGGCGGACCGCGATGGAGGGACGCGCCACCGAGCCGCCACGTCCGGCGCGGCCGAGAGGAAGGCCCGCCGCCGAAGGGAGGCCTTCGCGATCGTGACGGGGAGCGTGACGAGGAACAGTGCCGCCGGCGCGAGGAAGATCGGGCCGAAGCTTCCCACGAGGACGAGCGACAGGAATCCTAGGACGACCGCCCCATTGAACACGGCGAAGGCCGACGCGGCGTATGCGCGCAGCCGGGGGAAGTAGAGGACGGCCATCGTCATCTGCCGGAGGCACCAGTCGACGCAGGCGCGCCGCGTCGCATCCTCGACGGTCGGCACGAGGGCCGCGGGCGCGTACGCGATCTTCAGGCCGGCCTCGCGCACGCCCCGCGTGAGGACCAGGTCGTCGCTCAGGACGGAGCGCCACCGCTCCTCGAGCCGCAGCCGCGGCAGGTGCTCCGCGCGCACGGCGCACGAGCCGCCCCACGCGAACGTCCGCGCGGGATCGAACAGGACGTTCGCGCTGATGGCGTTCCACTCCGAGCGGACGAGGGACCAGAACGTCGGCCGAGGCGGGACGTACCACCGGAACGCGGTCGACACGCCGACCGTGACGTCGGCAAGGGGCTGGATGAGCTGCCGCAGCCAGTCCGGCCCGGGCCGGATGTCCGCGTCGACGAAGACAACGACTTCGTCGCCCGACCCGAGGCCCCGCAGCGCCGTGCGGAGTGCGTTCACTTTCCCACCGAGGCCCCCGGGGTCCGCGACGAGGGAGGACACGGGGACGCGCAGCGTGTCCCGCGCGACCTCGCGGAGCCGGGCAAGGGCCGGCTCGTCCTCGCGATCGCCGATTGCGACGATCCGGTAGGCCGGGTACGACTGCCGGAGGATTGCGCGGACGTTCTCATCGAAGCCTTCGTCGAGGCCCCGCACGGGCAGGAGGAGGACGGCCGGGGGGAGGAAGGCGCCGAGGGACACGCGCAGGGCGCGCCGTACGCGGCCGCGGAAGCGGACCCCCTGCGAGAGCGATAGGGCGTTCGCCACGATGGCGAGGAGGGCGAGCGCCGTCAGGAGCGCGAGGAGCGCCGCGACCACGGAGCGCGACGAACCCGCGCGGCCGGATTAAACCTTCATCCCGCCGACCGCGTGGCCGCAATGGGGGCAGTGCGCGAAGTCCATTTGGAACAGCATCCCACACGACGTGCAGGCTCGCATGCCCATCGCGACGGCCTCTGGCGCGCCCGTCATCGCCCCCGCGACGATCGCCAGCGCTCCGCCCGTGATGGACAGGTCGGGCGAACCCTCAGGTCCCGACGAGGATGTCCTCGCCATCGACCTGGACGTCGTACGACTTGATCCGCGCGACGGGGTTCGTCGTGTTCTGCCCCGTGCGCACGTCGTACTCCCAACCGTGCCAGGGGCACGTGACGACCCATTCGTCGAGGGTCCCCTCGCCGATCGGGCCGCCGCGGTGGAGGCACACGTTCGCGAGCGCGTAGAACGTCCCGTCCACGTTGAAGAGGGCGATCGGCACGCCCGCCGCGACGACGACCTTCCCCGTTCCGGGTGGGACTTCGTGGACCTGCGCGACACGCGCGTACGTCGGCATGGGGGGAAGCGAGCGGGCGGAGGCGCAAGAACCTTGCGCGTGCCGCGGGCAGAACCTTTATCGACGGTGACCGGCTTCGCGCATCGGGTCGAGGGCATGACGCGGGAAGAATACGCGAAGTTCGTGGTCCAGTGCCAGGAGGTCGTCCGCGCGATGGGGCGCCTCGAGACCTCGATGGGGCACCTCGGCGAACGCCTCACGAAGGACGAGCAGCGGGCCGCGATGAAGGAGATCTTCGAGTGGCTCGGGACGACGACGGACCTCCCGCCGAACGCGTACACGCGGGAGTGGGCGCGCGAGCTCCTCGCGCAGATCGGGGCGCTCGCGACGTACGACAAGTACGAAGGTTCAACCGACTCGTACATCGTGTGAGCCTACGTACCGAAACCTTATTCGTCGGACCCTCCATCCCTTGGCCGCCCGGGGGACGAACGACGGTTTTCCATAACGAGCGCACGTGGCAGAACGCCGTCGAGGCGGGGAAGGAGGAGGAGTTCCACCAGGCCTACGAGGCGGCCGTCGAGAAGGTCCAGGCGGACTTCGGGAAGAAGCATCCGATTATCATCGCCGGGAAGGCCGTGTGGTCGCGGGAGACGTTCCAGGACGTCTGCCCGTGGAACACGAAGCTCGTCCTCGGCACGTTCCAGAAAGGCACGAGGGCCCACGCGAAGCAGGCGGTCGCGGCGGCCCGGAAGGCGTTCCCGGAGTGGTCCGCGACGGACTACGCGACGCGCGTCGAGATCTTCCGCCGCGCGGCGGACCTCGTGGCCCAGCGGAAGTTCTACCTGTCCGCCCTGATGTCCTTCGAGAACGGCAAGAACCGCTACGAGGCCTTCGCGGACGTCGACGAGATGGCCGACCTGTTGCGCTGGTACGCGGAGGAGCTCGAGCGGAACCACGGATACGCGTACGAGATGGGGCGGTTCCTCCCGGGGGAGCGCACGCGGTCCGTCCTCAAGCCGTACGGGGTGTGGGCCGTCGTCGCGCCGTTCAACTTCCCCGCGGCGATCGCCGCCGGCATGTCCGCGGGCGCGGTGATCACAGGGAACACGGCCGTCTTCAAGCCGGCGTCCGACACGCCCCTCATGGGCCTCAAGGTGTACGAGATCTTCCACGAGGCCGGCGTCCCGCCAGGGGTCTTCCACTACCTCACGGGGCCGGGCTCGACGGTCGGCCAGGCGCTCGTCGAGAACGCCGACGTCGACGGGTTCGTGTTCACGGGGTCGAGGGACGTCGGGCTCTACGCGTTCCGCACGTTCAGCAAGGGCTTTCCGAAGCCCATCATCACGGAACTCGGCGGGAAGAACCCCACGGTCGTCACGGCGACCGCGGACCTCGACAAGGCGGCCGTCGGCGTGATGCGCGCCGCCTTCGGGTTCGGCGGCCAGAAATGCTCCGCGTGCTCGCGCGTCCTCGTGGACAGGCGCGTGAAGAGGGCGTTCCTGGAGAAGCTCGTCGCGGAGACTCGGAAGATCAAGATTGGTGACCCGACGAAGCGTGACGTGTACCTCGGGCCCATGATCAACGAGGCCGCCGTGAAGACGTACCAGAAGGCAATCGCCGAGGTGAAGAAGTCACGCGGAAAGATTCTCGCGGGCGGGCAGGTCCCGAAGGGAGACGGCCACTTCGTCGAGCCCACGGTTGTCGCCGGGCTCCCGAGGAACCATCGCATCAACAGGGAGGAACTGTTCGTGCCGATCCTCACCGTGATCGAGGTCGACGGGCTCGACGACGCCCTCGAGGTCGCGAACGACGTGGACTACGGCCTCACGGCGGGCATCATGTCCTCGGACCCCGCGGAGGTCCAGCGCTTCTTCCGGGAGATGCAGGCGGGCGTCATGTACTCGAACCGCGCCGCCGGATCGACGACGGGTGCCGCCGTCGCCGTGCAGCCGTTCGGTGGCTGGAAGATGTCCGGGATCTCCGGGAAGGCGGCGGGCGGGTACTTCTACCTCCCGCAGTTCATGCGCGAGCAGAGCCAGTCCGAGTACGTCTGATCACGGTCGGAGTCGGCTCATCCGCTCGAAGAGGCGGTGGAAGCGGGAGATCGTCCCCGCCCCGGGGACGAGGCGTGAGGGCAGGGGCGTCACGGCGGGCCACGGGGCCACGGACACGCGCCAGAACGCGAGGATCGCGAGCCCGGGCAGGAGCGTCCCGAGGCCGAGGATGAGCCCGAGGCCCACGAGGTCGCCCGTCGAGGTCGTCACGAGGCCCGTGAGCGGGAGGACCACCACGAGGGCAAGCGTGTAGGCGAACGCGCCCATCGAGAGGACCGTCGCGCGCTGGCCCGGCTCAAGCCGACGGTTCATGAACGCCGTCGTCATGGGCGGCTGGAGGCTCCACGCGACGTAGATCGGCGCCTGCAGCACGACGGCGTACCAGACGGACCCGAGGAACCAGATTCCCAAGAACGCGGCGGCGGGCAGGACCACGACGAGCGCGATCGTCCCGAACTCCCCGAGGGCGGCGGCGATGCGGCCGGAGAAGCCGGCGACAACCGCCGCCCCGAGCAGGAACGCGGCCACCCACAGGCCGATCTGAGCCTCCGGGAGACCCAAGGCCTCCGTGAAGTACAGAGGCCGGAACAAGGCGATCGTGTAGAGCGTGACGCCGATCGCGACCTGCGCCGCGATGAGGAGCGCGATCCCCTCGCGGCGCCGCACGACGTGCCAACCTTGGACGAGTTGCCTCGCGAACGTCGGCTCCGTTACCCGCGAGACCTTCGGCTCGACGAACGTCGCCACGACGCCGACCGAGAGGGCGTTGATCGCCGCGCCGAGGATCATCGTGTCCTGGATGTTCCCCGTGACGGCGACGAGGAGCCCGCCCGTGAACGCGCCCGCCGCGTTCGCCAGGAGCTGGACCATCGTGTTGCGGCCGATGATGCGCGGGAACTCGGACTCGTGGCCCGCCTCGAGGAGCGTCTCGTACAGGTACGCGGACGTCCCGATCGAGAATGCGGCCCCGAGGGACCACACGACGTTCACCGCCTGGTACTCGAGGAACGTCGAACCGAGGCCGTATCCGAGGATGCCGATCGACCGGATCGACTCGCTCAGCATGATCGTCCGCTTGCGCCCGTACCGGTCCGCGAAGACGCCCGCCGGCAGCTGGAACACGAGGAGCCCGACCCAGAACGCGATGTCCACGAGAGTGAGCTCGAAGTCCGACGCGACATGCCGACGTATCCAGAGGGCCCAGAAGGGGATCCAGATCGCGTAGGAGGCGGTCGCCTGGTACACGTGGAATCGGTGGACCTTCTGCTCGAGGGTGGACATGCGACGTCCTCGGGGGCGGGCGGCACGGGTATCGAATGCGGGTATAAGCGACCTGGGCGCGACCGCGTTACTCCCCGGAATCCCCCGCGCGGGCTCCCAGGACCAGAATCACCGCCGAGAACGCGCCTGAAAGATATTTAACGGGCCCGTGGAACGGAAGCGGGCCGTCACTGCGGAGTCCTCTCGTGGCGTCCAACACCAGGGTAGGCCATCCTATGGCCATTTCGAGCGGGGAAGTAGCGCGAGCCGTCGTCGCGGCCTCCGTTGCACTCCTCCTGCTCTCCGGGTTCGCCGGCCTGGACCAGGGGCCCGCATCTGTCGGCCTCGGAGCCTCGGCCGCCCCTCCGTCGACCTTGCGGATTGGGAGCGTGCAAGAGCCGGACACGATGAACCCCTTCGTCGGGGTCCTGGACGCGTCCTACTCCATCTACGCGAGCGTCTACGACCTCCTCGTTGGGATTGGCGACGATCTCACGCCCGTTCCCCAGCTTGCGACGAACTGGACCGTCTCGGCCGACCGGCTCACGTGGACGTTCAACCTCTTCCCGGGCGTCGTGTGGCACGACGACACGGCAACGACGCCGCGGCCCTTCACCTCCGCGGACGTCAAGTTCACGTACGAGTACATCCAGACGTGCCGCCTGAGCCTATTCCTCAGCTACGTCGGGGATCCGACGGATCCGAACGTGGGGTACATTCGCTCGATCACGACGCCGACCCCGACGCAGGTCGTCATCACGACGAACAAGCCGAAGGCGAACATGTTGTCCCTGTACATCCCAATCGTCCCGCAGCACATCTGGAGCCAGGTGAGCTGCGCGCAGGCGAAGCAGGGCTACAAGAACGAGCCGCCGATCGGCACGGGCATGTACACGTTCGTGGAGTGGCGGAAGGGGCAGTTCCTCCGGCTCGCCTTGAACAACCGCTACCACTTCCTCCAGCCTCTCCAGGACTATGTGGACGAGATTATCTATCGCTTCTACAACACGGACGTCGCGGTCCTCAACGACTTCCTCGCGGGCAACCTCGACGCGACGAACGCCCTCCAGCCGCAGCAGTTCCTCTCCCTCCCGCTCGACATCGACGGCGGGACGACGAACCCCGACGCGGACCCGGACCCCGACATCACGAAGTTCGTGCAGGACATGATCGATCTCTCGATGCTCGGGTTCTGCTCCGCGACCGACGCGGTCCTTGCGCAGTACGGCGCGTCCGGCGATCGGCACTGGCTCGCCCTGAACCTCACGATCCGCCAGGCCGTCGCGAACGCGATCAACAAGACGAGGCTCGTCGACACGATCTGGAGCGGCCTCGACGCCGCGACGGGCCAGAACCGGAGCCTCGCCCGGGCAGGAAGCAGCCTCATCCCGCCGGCGACGCCGTTCTGGCACTACAACGTCACGGCGCAGGAGGAACTCGGGTTCTCCCTCGCGCAAGGGGCGGCTCGCCTGTCAGACCCAGCGGGGGACGGCTGGACGACAACGGATGGGAATCCGCCGAACGCCGTCGGGAGCAACCTCGATCCGAACGCGGCGAACAACCGCGACGGCTTCGGGGACACGAACGGGGACGGCGTGCGGGATGTGATCGACATGGCGTACGTCGCAGCGCAGAACCCCGAGGCCGCCCCGCAGCTCAACCGAGCCGTCCGCGGGTCCGCCGCGAACCGGCTCACCTTCGGGCTCTGGATCATCAACAGCGACGTCGAGGCGCAGGCCGCGACAACCGAGTTCGTCCCGAAGCTCGCGAGCATCGGCATCGAGGCCGTCGTGAAAAAGGTCTCGAGCGCGCAGATGCTTGCCTTGAGTCTCGCGTGCGACTACGACTGGTACATCTGGGGCTGGATCTTCGATGTGGACCCCGACTTCGGTCTCTCTGTCCTCTCGACGGGACAGATACTCGGATGGCAGGACGCCTGGTATAGCAACGCGACGTACGACGCCTGGTACGTGCAACAGCAGCAGGAAGTCGACCTGAACCAGCGGCAGACGATCGTCCGCGCGATGCAACGGCTCGTATACCGAGACCAGCCGTACAACGTCCTCTGGTATCCGAGCCTCTACACGGTCGTGCGGTCGGACCGCTTCACGAACTGGGGGGACTGGGCAACCCACTCGGGCCTCGGGCTGACGGGGTACGGGAACGTCTTCACGATGCTCCGCGTCACGCCCGTCTTCACGGTTTCGAACCAGTGCCCGACGGTCGTGCTCATCGACGCCCCGGTCCAGCCTCGGGTCGTCGACGTCGGCAGCCTCGAGGCGTTCAACGGGACCGCGCTCGATCCGGAAGGGGACGCGCTCACGTGGACGTGGGTCTGGGCGGACGGCAACACGACTCTGGTGAACACGTCGGCCGGGAACAGCTCCCTCACAGTCATTCACGCTTGGTCGTTGCCGGGTGACTACAACATCACCTTGACGGTCACGGACGCCCTGTGCGGCGGCTCCACGAGCTCCCTGCCTGTCTGGGTGCAGGTCGTCCCGCTCCCTCCCGTCGTGGGGTGGATCGCGGGGACGGTGACGGATGCCTCCGCCGGCGCCCCGATTCCCGGCGCGACGGTCAGCGTGTCGCCGGGAGGCGCGAGCGTGACGACCGCCTTCGACGGGACGTACAACGTCACGGTCGCTCCGGGCACATACAACGTTTCGAGCGTGAAGGCGCTCTATGTGCCCCTGACGCTTTCCGGCACGGTCCTTGCGAACGCGACAACGATGCTGAACTTCCCGTTGTTGCCCGCGCCCGGCTGGGTGGCCGGAACCGTGACGGACGCATTCACGGGGGCTCCGATCGGGAGCGGCGTCGTCACGGTCATGCCCGGAGGCGTGAACACGACGACGGCGGTGGACGGCACGTACAACGTCAGCGTCAGTCCGGGCACGTACACGGTAACGGCCTCGAGGGCCTTCTACACTCCGTCGAGCCAGTCCGTGACGGTCACGTCGAACGCAACGAGCACAGCGAACTTCGCCCTATCGCCGGGGGCCGGATGGATCGCCGGGGCCGTGACGGACGCCGCGACGGGCTCGCCGATTGCGGGTGCGACGGTCGTCGTGATGCCGGGCGGCGCGAGCGTGACGACCGCCTTCGACGGGACGTACAACGTCACGGTCGCGCCCGGGATGTACAACGCGACGGCTTCGAAGGCCCTTTACGTGTCCCAGAGTCAAGCTCTGTCCGTCACCTCAAATGCGACCACGAGCGCGAATTTCCCGCTCTCCCCCGCGCCGGGCTGGATTGCGGGGACGGTGACGGACGCGACGACAGGATTCCCCTTGGCGGGCGTCTTGGTCACCGCGGCGCCGGGAGGGGCGAACGCGACGACCGCCCTGGACGGGACGTACAACGTGTCCGTCGCGCCAGATACGTACACGGTGACGGCCTCGAAGCCCACGTACGCCCCGTCGAGCCGGTCCGCCGTGGTGGCCTCGAACGCGACGACGACCGTGGACTTCCAGCTCGCACCCGCCCCCGGATGGATCGGCGGCCGGGTGGCGGACGTGGCCACGGGCTCGCCACTCGGAGGCGTATCTCTCAAGGTCGTGGACGGGACGGGGACGGAGTACCCTGGCGTGACCGCGGCGGACGGAACGTACAACCTGACCGTCCCGCCCGGTACGTACACGGTCATCGTGGTGCTCGCTCCGGGCTATGTGAATCAGACCCTCTCGGGAGCCGGGGTGCTGACCGGGCAGACCACGACGGTCGATTTCCAACTTCAGCGGGAGATGGGATGGCTCGCGGGGAGGGTGACGGACACAGCGACGGGTGCGCCGATTGCGGATGCGACGGTCGTCGTGATGCCCGGAGGCGCGAGCGCGACGACCGCCTTCGACGGGACGTACAACGTCTCGGTCGCTCCGGGCACGTACACGGTGACGGCCTCGATGACCTTGTTCGTGCCGCAGAGCATAGGAGCGACGGTCGTCCACGCGATGACGACGGCCGTGAACTTCCCGCTATCGCCCCAGCCCGGATGGATCGCAGGCACGATCACGGATGCGGCGACGGGCGCGCGCCTGGGGGGCGTCACCTTGAAGGCCGTCGACGCCTCGGGTCAGGAATACGCGGCCACGACCGCGGCGGACGGTACGTACAACCTCACCCTGCCTGCGCGTACGTACTCGGTCATCGTGATCTCGGCCCCTGGTTTCGTGAACCAGACCCGGGCCAGCATCGGTGTCGTCAGCGGACAGACCGCCCAGGTTAACTTCCAGCTGCAACCGGAGCGGGGTTGGATTGCCGGGACGGTCACGGACGCGGCGACGGTGGCGCCCTTGGCGGGCGTCGCCCTGAAAGCCGTGAGCGCGACCGGTACGGAGTATCCCGGGTCGACCTCGGCCGTCGGCGCATACAACCTCACAGTCCCTCCCGGAACGTATACGGTCATCGTCGTCCTGGCCGCCGGCTACGTGAACCAGACGCGGGCCGGGGTCGCGGTGGCGAACGCGCAGGCCATCCAAATCGGCTTCGCGCTCCTTGCGCAGTCCGGCTGGATCGCCGGTCAGATCACGGACGCGGCGTCGAACGCCCCGCTCGCGGGGGTGGTCGTGAGGGCCGTGGACGCGGCGGGCCGGGAATACATCGCCGTCACCGCGGCGGACGGCTCGTACAACATCACCTTGCCTCCTGGGACGTACACCCTGCGCACCGACCCGGTCTCCGGCTATTCGGGGCAGAGCCGGGCGGGGGTCAACGTGACTAGCGGGCGCGGCGTGCAGGTCGAGCTGCGGCTCGAGCCCGTCGCCCCGACTTCGGGAATCGGAACGGAGGCGCTCTTTGCCGGCGGGGCAATCGCGGCGATCGTCGCCGCAGGGCTTGCACTCCTCCTCCTTCGAAGACGCAAGCGTGAGACACCCTCCCGCGAAGGCGCGCGCGAACGTGTCGCAGCGCCGCCCGCCGACGACAAGACCGACGCCATCCCTCCCCCGCCGACGGTCGAGGACACACCCGAGGCAATCCCCCCGCCGCCTCCTCCCGAAGAGCAGCCCGAGACGATCCCGCCGCCACCGACTCCGCCACCGCCTTTGTAGTCGCAATCCTGCGGCCAACGCAGCTGCGGCAACGGTGATCGCACGGGCCTCGGACGCGGCACCGGGTTCGAGCCCCGTCCTAGCTGTTTCGACGTGCCGAGTTGACAATTGAGTGTGCGAAGCTCCGGAAACATTTTTATCGACCCAGGGGAATCGCGCGGAGTGCTGCGAAGCCGCGTTCCGTGGCTCCGTTGCCCATTGGCTGGGATTCTCGTGATGCGTCCAAGCGGGCCTTCGTGGAAGTGTCTCGTCGCAAGCCTGCTCGTCCTCCTTTCGAGCGCCACCTTCGCAGGCAGTGCGCTCGCGATGGCCGACCCGCACCCCGCCCAGGCTCCGCCGTCGACCTTGCGGATCGGCGCACTCCAGGAGCCGGACAGCCTGAACCCGTTCGCCGGCGTGCTCGCGGCGTCGTATTCGATCTACGCGAGCGTATACGACCTGCTCATCGGCATCGGGCAGGACCTCACGCCGGTCCCGCAGCTCGCGAAGAACTGGAGCGTCTCCGCGGACGGGCTCACGTGGACCTTCAACTTGTACGCCAATGTCACGTGGCACGACGACACTCCGACGACCCCGAGGCGCTTCACGTCCGCGGACGTGAAGTTCACGTTCGAATACATCCAGAACTGCAACCTCGCCCTCTTCCTCAGCTACGTCGGCGACCCGACGGATCCGAACGCGGCGTACATCTCCGCGATTACGACGCCGACCCCGACACAGGTCGTCATCACGACGAACAAGCCGAAGGCGAACATGCTCTCCTTGTTCGTGCCGATCCTCCCGCAGCACATCTGGACCGCGGTCGGCTGCCAGCAGGCGAAGCAGGGCTTCAAGAACGAGCCGCCGATCGGCACGGGCATGTACAAGTTCGTCCAGTGGCGCCAGGGACAGTTCCTCGAGCTCGCCTTCAACACGCGGTACCACTTCCTCCAGCCCGCGAGGGACTACGTCGACGGAATCGTGTACCGCTACTACAACTCACCCGCCTCCTTGTTGAACGACTTCCGCGCGGGGAACCTCGACGCAACGGGATCGCTCACCCCCCTACAGTTCCTGTCCCTCCCCGCGGACATCGACGGCGGGACGACGAACCCGGGTGCGGACCCCGATCCGGATATCTCGAAGTTCGTCCAGGACTCGATCTCCCTGTCGGAGCTCGGCTTCTGTTCCGCGGACGACGCCCTCCTCGTGGAGATCGGTGGGTCGGGCGAGCGCCACTGGCTCTCCCTGAACCTCACGATCCGCCAGGCGTTCGCGAACGCGCTAAACAAGACGAAACTCATCGACACGGTCTGGAGCGGAACGGACATGGCGACGGGTCAGCCGCTGAGCCTCGCGAAGGCGGGCAGCAGCCTGATTCCGCCCGCGACGCCGTTCTGGCACTACAACGTCACAGCCCAAGAGGAACTCACCTTCGACCTCGCGAGGGCGGCCGCTCGGCTGTCCGACCCTGCCGGGGACGGCTCCACGACGACGGACGCCCAGCCGCCGGACCCCACCGGGAGCAACCTGGACCGCAACGCTGCGAACAACCGGGACGCGTTCGGCGACCTTGACGGGGACGGGATCCGCGACGTGATCGACCTCGCGTACGTCAGCGCCCAGAACCCTGGCGCCGTGCCGCACGGCAACCGAGCCGTGCGCAACTCCGACGCCGCAAAGCTCCTGTTCGGGCTCTGGATCATCAACACGGACCAAGAGGGAATCGACGCCTCGGACCTCTTCATCCCGGACATGAACTCCATCGGAATCGGCGTCGAGAAGAAGATCGTCTCGAGCGGGCAGCAGCTCACCGCGAGCTACGAGTGCGACTACGACTGGTACATCTGGGGCTGGGGTTTCGACGTCGACCCGGACTTCGGGCTTTCTGTGATGACGAAGGACCAGATCCTCGGGTGGCAGGACGCGTGGTACGCGAACGCGACGTACGACGCCTGGTACCTCGAGCAGCAGACGAAGGTCGACCTCTACGATCGGCAGACGATCGTGCACGCGATGCAGCGCCTCCTGTACCGCGACCAGCCGTACAACATCCTATGGTACCCGCAGACCTTCACCGTCGTGCGGTCCGACCGGTTCACGAGCTGGGGAGACTGGGCGACCCACCCGGGCCTCGGCCTCACTGGCTTCGGGAACGTGTTCACGATGCTCACGGTCGAGCCCCTCGTCGGGGCGGCGAACCAATGCCCGACGAACGTGCAGATCGGCGCGCTCACGCAGCCGCGTGTCGTGTTCGTCGGTGAGGTCGCGAACTTCGTCGGGACCGCGTTCGACGCGGAGCTAAATGTCCTGAACTGGACGTGGAACTGGATGGACAGCTCGCCGAACACGCAGGTCGACACGCCCGCGGGCGACACGTCCGTGACCGTGACGCACGCCTGGACGACCCCGGGCAACTACAACATCACCCTCACGGTGACGGACAACCTGTGCGGCAGCTCGACGACGTCGGCCCCCGTGTGGGTCCAGGTCGTCCTGGCACCGGTGGTGATCGGCTGGATCGCAGGCACGGTGACGGACGCGACGACGACGCTGCCGCTAGCGGACGTTACAGTTAGTGCGAACCCGGGTGGCCGGTCGACCGTGACGGACGCGGCGGGCGCGTACAACCTGTCCGTCGTGCCGGGCGCGTACACCGTGACGGCCTCGAAGTTCCTGTACCTGTCCGCGAGCCAGTCCGCGACAGTCGCGCAGGACGCGACGAGGACCGTGAACTTCCAGCTCTCAACTTCGCGCGGATGGATCTACGGCCGCGTGACGGACGCGACGACGGGGGCGGGCCTCGAAGGGGTCGCCCTCAAGGCGGTCGATGAGACGTTGGGGCAGGAGTATCCGGTCGCGACGGCGGCAAACGGGTCGTACAACATCACGCTCCCGCCTGGCACGTACACGGTCATCGTCATCCAGGCCGTCGGGTACATCAACGCGACGCGGACGGGCGTGGCCGTGGCGAACAATGCGGCCGTCGAGGTGAACTTCCTGCTCCAGCCCGTGCCCCAACCCGGCCTGAGCGCCACCGCGTTGGTCGCAATCGGCGTGACGCTTGCGATCGTCATCGGCGCGATCGCCGCCGTGCTCGTTCGTCGGAGGAAGAAGCGGGAGGAGCTGCCTCCTCCGATGGGGGGCACGTCACCTCCGGAGATGCCGCCTCCACAGCCGCCGCAGCCTTAAGTATACGAGGCCGATGGAAAGGTAGTAGTCCCGCGTCCATCTCCCCAAAGTAGCCGAAGGTCCGACGCATGTCGATCCGGCGCGTCATCGCACGGAAGTCCGTGAACGCGTTCGTCACGATCGTCATCATCCTCGTCGTGAACTTCCTCCTATTCCGGCTCGTGCCTGGAGACCCTGTCGGCCTGTACCTCCGGGGCGGTGGCGGCGCGCGGCCGGACGAGTCCCTCCTCCAGCAGCAGCGCGAAATCTTCGGCCTGAACGACACCTTGCCCGTCCAGCTGTACAAGTACATCGTGAACACGTTCACGGGGAACTGGGGTTACTCGTTCTACAAGCAGTCCCGGCTCGTCACGGAAATCATTGCCCAGAAAGCCGTTTGGACGATCCTGCTCGTCGGGTCGTCCACGATCATCACACTCTGGATCGGAATGGTCCTCGGCGTCGTGTCCGCATGGCGCCGGGGGAAGGCGCCGGACCTGGCGATCCTGGGCTTCGGCTTCTTCTTTTACGCGATGCCGACCTTTTGGCTCGCGCTCATGCTGCTTCTGCTGTTCGGCCAGGGGCGGGGTGTACTGCTCCCAATCTTTCCCGCCGCGAACGAGCAGTCATATCCGCCGCCCACGGAGGCCTTTGCCGCGGCAATCGACATCGGCTACCACCTCTTCCTCCCTGCCCTCACCCTTGCCTTGGTGCAGCTTGCGGGGATCTCGATCATCATGCGCAACGCGCTGATCGACGTCCTCACGGAGGATTTCATCCTCACGGCGAAGGCGAAGGGGCTCTCCGACCGGCGGTTGCTCAAGGGCCACGCAATCCCGAACGCACGCCTGCCGATGGTCACCGTGATCGCGCTGAACCTGGGCTTCGTACTCGGCGGGGCGATCACGGTCGAGTACGTGTTCAGCTACGACGGGCTCGGGCTCCTGACCGTCGAAGCGATCTACGACCTCGACTACCCGATCCTGCAGGGGATCTTCCTCATCCTCACGGTCTCCGTCGTCGTCGCGAACCTCATCTCCGACTTCGTGTACGCGGCTCTCGATCCGCGCATCCGGATCGAATAGGAGGCGAACATGGCCCGACCCCTCCCGACGCCCAGCCGCGGGCACGGCGCTCTCCCACCCCAGAGTCGCACCTCTCTCCGTGCTCACGTGCAGATGTGGATCGGACGCGTCGTGAAGTTCTGGGACCGATTCCGGCAGAGCCGCCTCGGCGTCCTCGGGCTGCTCATCCTCCTTGGCTTCGCGACGATGGCGATTTCCGCGCCGTTCCTCGAAGCCGCCGGGATCCTGCGGGACCCTAACCTGATCCACGAGGACGCGGGCGGGCGCGTCCTCCGGCTCCTCCCACCGACCGCCGGGTTCCCGCTCGGCACGGACCAGGTCGGCCGGGACCTCCTGAGCCGCATGTGGTTCGGGAGCCAGTACACGCTCATCATCGGAATCTCCGCGACGATCATCTCGATGGGACTCGGGACGATTGTCGGACTCTCCGCCGGCTACGCGGGCGGCTGGCTCGACGAGCTCCTCATGCGGGTGACGGACTTCTTCCTCGTCCTCCCGACCCTCGTTTTCGCACTCATCCTCGCGGTCACGCTGCCCCCACCGGGGAAGGTGGACCTCCTGAAGCTCCTGTTCGTGATTGGGATCTCCCTCTGGGCGTCGACCGCCCGCCTCGTGCGCGCGCAGGTCCTTACCCTGAAGGAGCGGCAGTTCATCCTCCGCGCGCGGGCGATCGGCGCTGGACACGGGCGAATCATCGGCAGGCACATCTTTCCGAACGCCTTCCCGCTCGTGTTCGCGGAGGCCATCCTCACGGTCGCGGTCGCCATCCTCACGGAAAGTTTTCTCGCGTTCCTCGGCATGGCGCCGGACGAGATCCTCACGTGGGGCAAGATCCTCCAAGACGCGTTGTCCCACGACGCGCTGGAATTCGGCCTGCCGTGGTGGGTCGTCGTCCCCGGCCTCCTGATCGTCGGGCTGGTGTACGGCTTCACGCTGCTCGGTTACGCGCTCGACGAAATCGTGAACCCAAGGCTCCGGAGGCGGTGACCTGGCCCTCCTCGACGTCAAGGACCTCAAGGTCCACTACGAGACACGGGAGGGTCTCGTCCGGGCGGTCGACGGGGTCGACTTCACCCTAAGCGAAGGCCAGTCCCTCGGTCTCGCGGGCGAGAGCGGGTGCGGCAAGACGACGGCCGCCCTCGCGATCATGGGCCTGCTCCCGCAGAACGGCCGCATCGCGGAGGGCTCGATCGGCTACGGCGGGTACGACCTCGCGAAGCTGACGGACGGGCAGCTGCGCGCGTTCCGCTGGAAGCACATCTCGATCATCTTCCAGGGGGCGATGAACGCCCTCAACCCCGTGCGGCGGGTCGGGGACCAGATCGCGGAGCCGATCATCCTCCATGAGAAGGCGGAGCGGGAGCTTGCGATGAAACGCGTCGCGGACCTCCTCGAGCTCGTCGGGATCCCGAGGGAGCGCTCGCGGGAGTACCCGCACGAGTTCTCCGGCGGCATGCGGCAGCGCGTGATGATTGCGATGGCCCTCGCGTGCAACCCGAAGATCGTCATCGCGGACGAACCCGTCACGGCGTTGGACGTCATGATCCAGGCGCAGATCCTCGAGCTCCTCGAGCGGCTCAAGCGTGAGCTGAAGCTCTCGATGATTCTCATCTCCCACGACCTGTCCGTGATGGCGGAGACGTGCGACACGATGGCGATCATGTACGCCGGGAAGACAGTCGAGACGGGCACCGTGCGGGACGTGTTCAAGAGCCCGAACCATCCCTACACGCGGGAGCTGATCGCCGCGTTCCCGGACATCGAGGGTCCGCCGACCCTGCCCGCGTACATTCCGGGGCTCCTGCCGAGCCTGATCGACCCGCCCGCCGGCTGCCGCTTCCACACCCGCTGCAAGTACGCCTGGCAGCGCTGCATCGACGAGGAGCCGCCCCTCCTCGCGGTCGGCGGAGGCCACAAGTCCGCGTGTCACCTGAACACCTCGGAGCGGCCCTCATGACGGCGGAACCGTACCTCGTGCTCCGCGACTTCCGCGTCTGGTTCCCGAAGCGGCGTGGGTTCCTCGAGGCCCTCCGGCGTTCCGAG
>Ga0247727_10008302_pt1 | contig 19344 bp, 17 predicted proteins | sample WisWelCaveWW1625_FD_202498 | JGI IMG/M metagenome (GOLD analysis project Ga0247727, IMG submission 202498) | Biofilm microbial communities from Wishing Well Cave, Virginia, United States - WW16-25 | ecosystem: Environmental > Aquatic > Deep subsurface > Groundwater > Cave microbial mat | place... | reverse complement strand
CGTCTTTATAGCGCTCGTAAAACGGCAAAGCTTGTTCGATATTGCCTTGAAACTCGCGCGTCATGCCCAAATAAAAAATCGTTTTCGGATCGCGAGCATCCCCAACAAAGGCGCGCTGCAAAAACGAGTCGGCTGGCGCGTACTGGCGCGCTTGAAAGTAGATGACGCCCAAATCTCGCCACGCCTGCGTGTCCGTCGAATCCGCTTTGATTCTCGCGGCCAATGCATTAATTTTGGTTTGATAAGCGGTAATGTCCTCGACGAATCGAACCGAGGCGCAGGAGAGCGCGAAACAACTGAAAAGCCCGGTAAGCCCAAAGCGCAAAAAGAGTTTTCGGATTTTGTTCATAGCCCGCTCCGTTTCAATTTTAACGACAGCAAAGCCACGGTCGAGAAAAGACGTCCTGCAGTTTCCCAAAGGCCGCGATGTTGACTTGAGATGAAACCCTGGGATGAAAAAATATGAAGCTATTGATCAAAAGCAAGAAAAATTTTGCCATTGTCGTAATGGATCAGATTCTGACCATGTCCCATAAATATTTCACTGAACACAGACCCAAAGATTTCTGGAACGCTACGGCCTCGAACCGGTGCGGTTGGAAACTTTTGAAAGACATTGGCTTGAACTGATTTTAAAATCGAACGTCTTGTAAATAGAGGTTAATCGTCTCAAACGAGAGCTCGTACTTAAATGGAAGGAATCGCCAACATGAAACGACGCGATCGGGCAATATCCGTATTCTTCATTAGTCTCTTCATTTTGTGCAGCGCGCCGGTCGAAGCGCAAACCGAAAACTGGCCGCGCTGGCGGGGGCCGCGTAATGACGGCACGAGTTTGGAGAAGGGCCTTGCGGCCAAATGGAGCAAAACCGAAAATGTGAAATGGCGTTTGGAACTGCCGGGGCCGGCGCCCTCGACGCCAATCATTTGGCAGGACAAAATTTTCCTGACCTCGGCGGAAGGCGCTGCATTAGTTTTAATGAGCGCGAACACCGCCGGGAAAATTCTTTGGAAAAATACGATCGGCAGCGGCAACTACAATATTCGCGAGGAGGAGAGCAATGCGGCTTCCCCCACGCCCTCGACGGATGGAAAATATGTTTGGGTAAAATTAGGCACCGGACTTTTGGCTTGTTACGATTTTAATGGAAAAGAAATTTGGCAATTCGATCTGCAAAAGCGCTATCAGCCGTTTAGTATGTACCATGGCATGTCGTCGTCGCCGCTGCTGGACGGCGACCGGCTGTACTTGCAGCTTTTGCATACGAATGAGCAGCTCGTGCTGGCCCTGGATAAAAACACCGGCGGCGAAATCTGGAAACATCGGCGCCAAACCGATGCGCGCCAGGAGAGCGCGCATTCTTATGCCTCGCCGTTTCTATATCGGTTCGACGGCCAGGAATTTTTGTTGACGCACGGCGCCGATTATGTCGTGGCGCATGATCTCAAAGATGGGCGCGAGCTTTGGCGCTGCGGCGGCCTCAATTCAACCGCGGATTATAATTCTTTTTTTCGATTTGTCGCTTCGCCGGTGGCGAGTGCCGGCCTCGTCGTCGCGCCTTCCGCGAAGAACGGCCCGGTGCTCGGCCTCAATCCTCGGGGCGCGAAGGGCGACATCACGAATGCGTCGGCGAATTATCATTGGAAACTAACGCAGAACACGCCGGATGTGCCCTCGCCGCTCATTCACGATGGACTGGTTTATCTTTGCCGTGAAAACGGCGTGCTGATCTGTCTCGATGCGAAGACGGGGAAAGAATATTATCTCGAGCGCACGCATAATCAACGGCATCGCGCTTCGCCGGTTTCTGCGGATGGAAAAATTTATCTCACGGCGACGGATGGAACGGTGACGGTGGTGAAGGCAGGAAAACACTTCGAGATTATCGCGCAAAACGCGCTGGCCGAACGTCTCGCGGCCTCGCCGGCGATTTCGGGCGGAACGATTTATTTGCGCAGTTACAAAGCGCTTTATGCGATTGGAGGAAAATAGTCACCCCACGCAAAAGCATTCATCAGTTCACCTGAACACTGGCGCACCGATCAGAGAATCATTTCGCCGCTGTTTGATTCTATTAAACGGCGGGAAACCGTCCGTCATACAACCGGGAAGAGTGTTTTAAAATACTAAAAATTTTACGAAGATAATGGCAACGGCAAATAAAATCGATCCAATAAAAGGAATATAGAGCGAAGCCCGCCGCTCGATTTCATCAGCTTTAGCCCGTTGTTTGATTTGAAGTTGTAGTCTTTGCCGTTCCGCATAAAACTGCTCATTAGTAATTGCTATTGCTCTAACTTTACTCATGCTAGACCCCTTGTTTTTCGTTATGATCTTCGATGACCTTGATGTTAAATGAAGAAAAATCCATCCGAAAACGCCCTTTCCTAACATCATCTAATTGCCACGCCATGAGAAATAAGAACGAAACCGAACCCAATGTGCAAGCCGAAATATAAAGATTCAATTCCCTGGTGTGAAATTCTAACCACACAAATCCCCACAACCATGTAAATGACACCACAATGAGTATGAACCACGCGATTCTTGGCAGCTTTTGGGCAGCAAGATCGAATCGATCCCCTCGCGCGTCATAAGCTTCACAATAATGCAGTAGTAACTGATTTTTGATGCTATCCGATACTTTCTTTTCTTTTACGATATCTCTAATACACTCATGGATTTCTTTCATGAGTTCCGCTGTATCGCCATCCATTCTTTTATCATTAACCGTCAAGCTTTTTACGGTATCGACATATAAGATCACAATGCGAACAAGGGTTCGCGTTATTTGATAATATTTTTGTCCCAGCATTTCACTTGTTCTCACCATGAGGGTGAGTGCATCTATTTCTCGATCAATTTCAGAATTCACCCGCAAGTACTTCCGCCATCCTTGTCCGATGATAAAACTTAAAGCGAGTGAAAAAAATATGCCATACCATTCAATGTAGCTTTGCAGAAGCGTCTGATCGTCTTTATCATCGGGTTTATGGATGCCCAAAGTTTTGCCTCCCGTCATCATCAACCCGAGCATTCCTGCTATGGTTACGATACAAACAAAAACAATGCCTAACTTTTTTAAAACGGACTTCAGTACTTCCGATCGAGAAACCTCAATCTTTGGCGGCATTTCTCGCTCCCAGTAATTTTGTGTATTCTATCGGCAATTTCTGGAGTGAAATGTTATCACCCCGTAGTTACAAGATAATAAAAAAAGCGCCCGGAGCAAGACAAAAATGAGCTTCACTTACCTAAATTCACCCTAGGACATCTGCTATGTTTTAATAACGTTAGTCTGACGTCTTAAATGGGGGAGCCTGAAAAATTTATTACAAAAATTTTAGCTTGCATCCTGGCAAAAAATTTGCTAAATTTATCTGCTTGAGAGTAATTTAAATTTACTCTTTCCTATCCGCTGCGGCGGATAATTTTTTGTGTAATATAGACGGCTCGTCTGTAACATTATCGCGACGTCGTGTGATTTTTTAAATGGGCTGGTAGCAGCCTGTTCTACGATAACATGTTTCAAGAACTCACCAGCCGTTTTGAAAACATCTTTCGGAAGCTGAAGGGGCACGGCAAGATCACGCCGGAAAATATTGCCGAAACGATGCGGGAAGTGCGCCGCGTGCTGCTGGAGGCCGACGTCAATTTCAAAGTGGCGAAAGAGTTCATCGCCGCAGTGGAGAAAAAAGCGGTGGGCTTTGAAGTTCTGCAAAGCATTACGCCGGGGCAACAAGTCATCAAAGTCATTTATGATGAGTTGGCGCAGTTGCTCGGCGGCGCCGATACGCCGCTGCGCGAAGCCAATCTGCCGCCGACGGTGATTATGATCGTGGGCTTGCAAGGCTCCGGCAAAACGACGTTCTGTGGCAAGCTGGCCAAATTCCTCAAGGCGCGCAACCGGCGCTCGATGTTGGTTGCCGCGGATTTGCAGCGTCCTGCGGCGGTCGAACAACTTCGCGTGGTTTCGCAAGCCGCCGGCGCGGAATTCTTCTCGCTCGCCAATTCGACGCCGCTCGAGGTTTGCCGCAATTCCATCGGCGCCGCGCGCCAGCGCACGATCGAGACGGTGATTCTCGACACCGCCGGCCGCTTGCACGTCAACGACGAGTTGATGCAAGAGTTGGAAGAGATCAAGCAGGCGACAAAGCCAAACGAGATTTTGTTTGTCGCCGATGGCATGACCGGCCAAGATGCGGTGAACGCGGCGCAAGCGTTCATGCAGCGGTTGGACTTTTCCGGCGTCGTGCTCACGAAAATGGACGGCGATGCGCGCGGCGGCGCGACGCTTTCGATTAAGGCGGTGACGGGCAAGCCGATCAAATTTATCGGCATGGGCGAGAAAGTCGACGCGCTGGAGAAGTTTCATCCGGAGCGCATGGCCTCGCGCATTTTGGGAATGGGCGACGTGGTGACGCTCGTCGAAAGGGCGGCGCAGGTCGTCGATACGCAAAAAGCGCGTGAGTTAGAAAAGAAGCTGCGCCAAGCCGATTTTACGCTGGAAGATTTTTACGACCAGTTGCAGAGCTTGAAAAAAATGGGGCCGCTCAATCAGTTGGTCAATATGATTCCGGGATTGAGCGGAAAAATTCCGCCAGACGCCGAAATGGACGAAAAGGGGCTGGTGGTCATCGAAGCGATTATTCTTTCGATGACGCCGGATGAGCGGCGCCGGCCGAATATCATCAACGGCAGCCGGCGTTTGCGCATTGCGAAGGGCAGCGGCACCTCGGTGCAAGAAATCAATCGCCTGCTCAAGCAATATGACGGCATGAAAAAAATGTTGAAGCAAGTCAGCCGCCCCGGGCGTCGTCCCGCTTTTCCTTTTAGAAGTTTTTAAATGAAGAACGGGACCGAGATTTTTTTAAAATGGCGTGATCAATTAAAAAATGTTCAGCCGCATAGAATTTTAAAATTACCGAAAGGAGCCGTTTTGGCAGTTCACCTTCGCCTCAGCCGGATGGGCAAAAAGAAACAGCCGTTCTACCGCATCGTGGCGATAGATTCGCGCGTTGCCCGTGACGGAAAATATCTCGAAAACATTGGCACCTATAATCCGCGGACGCAGCCGGCCGCGGTCACGATTAAAGACGACCGCGCTTTTTATTGGCTCGGGAAAGGCGCCCAGCCTTCGGACACGGTGCATAGCCTGTTCCAACGCCAGGGCATAATGCTGCGTTGGCATTTGCAGAATCTTGGCAGCGATGAAGCCAGGATCGGCGAAGAGATGCAGAAGTGGCAAGCCCAGCAAGCGGATAAACAAAAGCGCGAAGAAGCGCGGCGCGAGCAAAAGAAACAGCAGCGCAAAGCGAAAAAGGCCGCGGCAAAGAGCGGTGCAGCGGCAGCAGCTTAATGATAAGCAATCTCCAAAATTTGATGCGGGAAGCGTTCTCGTTTGGGTTATGGCTTGCAGCCGAAGGATGACGTCTGTTAGTCATCAAGGCGCTTAGCGCCGGGATGATGGAGAGAGAGTTATCAATCTAAGGGGCGGAAAATTGGCAAAAATTCAAGTTTTGATTTCTGAAGAACTTCGCCTCGTACGTTGAGCTGACGGAACTCGGAACAATTGAATGGAAGTCCGATTTCGCAAGCGACGTCTAAATGCCAATTTTCTGGAACGTACCCGAAAGGAGGGTTGCTTATGAAGGAGTTTCTCGAGTTCATGGTCAAGCACTTAGTTGACAAGCCGGATGAAGTGCAAGTCAACGAGATCGAGGGGGAGCGCACGACAGTTTTTGAACTCCGCGTCGGTCAAGGCGATATGGGCAAGGTGATCGGCAAGCACGGCAAAACGGCGAAATCGGTTCGCACGTTGCTCGCCGCCGCCTCTGCCAAAACCGGTAAACGTGCGGTGCTTGAAATTCTCGAATGAGTTAAGCGCGAGACGGAAAAATTTCGGTTGTAATATTTGGGTTTGTCGTCCGGCAGGTTGTCGCTATAAACTCACTGCGCCTCTTTTTTACTATGAATTCTGCTGCACCTAAATTCGTGATCGCCGGCGTGATCGTGCGGCCGCACGGCGTGCGAGGCGTGGTGAAGGTTCGTGCCGCCACCGATGAAGTGGAACACTTTTCCCGGTTAAAACACGTGCAATTGCAGCGCGGCGAGCAGGTCTTAGGCGACTATCACATTGCGCAGGTGCAATTTGTCCCCGAGGGAATTTTGCTCAGTTTCCACGAAGTGCATGACCGCAACCAAGCGGAATTGTTGCGCGGCGCGGAATTGATGATTCCGCTGGAAGCCTATCCGCCGAAATCTGCGGAGCAATTTTATCATTTCGAGCTTATAGGGCTCCCGGTTTATGGCACGGCGAACGAATATCTTGGCGAAATCGTTGAGATCAAGGCTTTTCCTGCCAACGACGTGTGGGTGATTCGCAATGGCAAAGAGGAAAAGCTCGTTCCGGCGATTGACTCGGTGATTCGCGAAGTTGATTTGGCGAACCGGCGCGTGGTGATCAGCCCGCTGCCGGGATTGTTTGAAGACGCCGAGTAAATATGAAGATTCACCTCGTTACCGCGTTTCCAAAGTTCTTTGAAAGTCCGCTCGGCGAAAGCATGATGAAACGCGCGAGCCAAAAAGGCCTCGTCGAGTTTCACATTCACGATCTGCGCGATTTTACGCTCGACAAGCATCGCCGTGTCGACGATTATCCCTATGGCGGCGGCCCGGGCATGATTATGAAGCCGGAGCCGTTTTTTCGTTGCGTGGAACATATTCGCGCGCAGCCGGAGCTTGCCAACACGCGCGCGATCTTAACCTCACCGGCGGGCGAAAAATTTTCGCAGAAAAAAGCGAATGCACTTTCGAAAGAAGCGTCGTTGATTTTTCTCTGCGGCCATTACAAAGGCATCGACGAGCGCGTCCATCAACAACTCGCGACGGAAGAATTGTCGATCGGCGATTATGTTTTGACGTGCGGTGAGCTGCCGGCGTTGGTAATGATCGACGCCGTGGTGCGGCTGCTGCCCGGGGTGCTCGGCGATTTGGACTCGGCAGTGGGTGACTCGTTTCAAACCGGCTGGTTGGATTATCCGCATTACACGCGGCCGGAAGAATTTCGCGGCTGGCGGGTGCCGGATATTTTGCTGTCCGGCCATCACGCCAAAATTGCCGTCTGGCGGCGCGAGCAAGCGGAAGCGCGCACGCGCGAGCGGCGATCTGATTTATTGGAAGCGTAAAATTTTTTGGAGATTTGCCATTGAAAATTTTCAACTTTTCTAAAAACAAAAACACAAACATCTTGGATATAACGCGAATGCAAGGAGGATTAGAACATGAACCGACTAGAGGCTTTGACGGCCAGCCAGCTTAAAAATGGTTTGCCGGATTTTAGTCCGGGTGATACCGTGGCGGTACACTGTAAGGTTGTGGAAGGCGACAAAGAGCGCACGCAGATTTTTGAAGGTGTGGTGCTGCAGCGCAAGGGCAACGGCATCGGCGCGACGTTTACCGTGCGCAAGATTTCCGACGGCATCGGCGTCGAGCGCATTTTCCCGCTGCACTCCCCGAACATCGAAAAGATCGATCATCTCCGCAAAGGCAAAGTGCGCCGCGCGCGCTTGTACTATTTGCGCGATCTCCGAGGAAAGGCCGCGCGTATCACTGAAAAGAGGTGAGACATGCCGCAAAACTGGAAAACCGTTATGAGCTTCCAAGCTGATAGCGGTTTTTATTTGTGTAGCTCAACATTTATGTTGAGCCTGCGAAATATAAACACTGCGAAATATAAACGCATTTAAAAAAGCTCGGAGAATTATAATGGCAACCAGTGCTATCATTTTCGTGTTTGTGCTGTTTTGGACTGTTATTTTATATGGCGCTTTCAAGGTTGGCAATTATCATTCAGGGGATAAAGAATAACGCCGAATCGGGCTTTTGTTTTAATCCAAATACTCATACGCCCGTAACGTCAGAAACTCGGCAAAATTTTTGTCCGTCACCAGTTGATCAAACAGTTGTTGCGCTAATTCGAACTTTCCCGCCGCAAAACGTTTTTCTCCCACCAGCGATTTGATTTTATTCATCTCTTCAGACAGCAGCGAACGATACAATTCAAGCGTGATCTTACGCCCATCGCTGAATGCCGCATGAGAATGGTGCAGCCATTGCCACACCTGGGCGCGCGAAATTTCCGCGGTCGCGGCGTCTTCCATTAAATTATAAATGCCCACGGCGCCGATGCCGAGCAGCCACGACTCCAAATACTGTACCGCAACATTGATGTTGCCGCGCAGTCCGGTTTCGGTAATTTGCCCGCCGGGAATATTAAAATCGAGCAAAGCTTTCGCCGCGATCAGTACGTCCTCACGCAACCGTTCCTTCTGATGCGGTTTGTTGCCGAGCGTTTTATCAAATGGCGCTCTCGCAATCACGACCAAGTCCGGATGCGCCACCCACGTGCCGTCGAAGCCATCGCCGGACTCGCGCTCTTTGTCTTCGCGAACTTTGGCCAGCGCGCGTTTGTTGACCTCGGCGTCTTTGCGGCTTGGAATGAAAGCCGCCATGCCGCCGATCGCGTGCGCGCCGCGGCGGTGGCAAGTCTGCACCAGCAGCTCGGTGTAAGCGCGCATGAACGGCGCCGTCATCGTGATTTGCGCGCGATCCGGAAAAATAAAATCGCGCTGCCGGCGAAATTTTTTGATGATGCTGAAAATATAATCCCACCGCCCGGCGTTGAGCCCGGCAATATGGTCGCGCAGCTCATACAAAATTTCTTCCATCTCAAACGCGGCCAGAATCGTCTCAATTAACACGGTGGCTTTGATGGTGCCGGTCGGCAGCCCCAACTCATTTTGCGCCATTACAAAGACGTCATTCCACAATCGTGCTTCGAGATGACTTTCTAATTTTGGGAGATAAAAATACGGGCCGGCGCCTTTGTCGATGAGTTTGCGGGTGTTGTGAAAAAAGTAGAGTCCAAAATCAAACAACGAGCCGGACATCGGCTGCCCATCGACGAGCATATGCTTTTCATTGAGATGCCACCCCCGTGGCCGCAACATTAATGTTGCGGTTCGCTCGTTCAGCTTATATTGCCTGCCTTCGGGACTCGTGAATGCAATCGTGCCCGCAATCGCCTCGCGCAAATTGAGGTGGCCTTGAATCATGTTTGACCATGTTGGAGAATTGGCATCTTCAAAATCCGCCATAAAAACATTTGCGCCCGAATTGAGCGCGTTGATCATCATCTTGCGCTCGACCGGGCCGGTGATTTCCACGCGGCGGTTTTGCAGATCCGCGGGGATTGGCGCAATTTTCCACGCGTTGTCGTCGCGAATGTTTTTGGTCGCCGCAAGAAAATCGGGCCTCGCGCCGGCGTCGAGTTCGGCTTGGCGTTCGACGCGCTTTTGCAATAGATTTCGCCGGGTTTCACGAAATTCGCGCTCGAGTTTTGCCACAAAATTCAAAGCGTTCGGCGTTAGAATTTCGGCAAATTCCGTTAGACCATCTCCTTTAATTACCACTCCTGGCGGAGCATGAAAAACTGTCGAATTGTTCATTGCTTCTAAAATGGCCATGGTTAAGGTTATCATCAAGACTTCCAAGCAAATGTCATTCTGCAAGAATCCTTTTCCACGCCAGCATCGTGCTTAGTGCTAAAATGATCCCCTGCGGGCGTAGCCTTCGGGATGATATGAGAGAGTTGTTTGCACGACGCCATGCGCTCCGTGCTAATGCGCCGTCGCATAAAACTGCTGCTGCTCCGTGGATTCCGCCAGCGCCGTGGTCGAGGCCATGCCGCCGCTGATGACCTGTGTGACGAGGTCGAAATAACCGGTGCCGACTTCGCGTTGATGCTTGGTCGCCGTATAACCTTCCGTTTCCAGCTTAAACTCGGCTTGTTGCATCTCGGAATAAGCCGCCATGCCGCGGTCTTTATAATCGCGGGCGAGCGCGAACATGCTGAAATTCAACGCATGAAATCCGGCGAGCGTGACGAACTGAAATTTGTAGCCCAGCGCGCCAAGCTCTTGTTGGAATTTCGCAATCGTCGTCGCATCAAGTTTCTTCGCCCAGTTGAACGACGGCGAGCAATTGTAGGCGAGCAGTTTGCCGGGGAACTTGTCGTGAATGGCTTCGGCAAACGCGCGCGCTTCGTCGATATCCGGTGTGGAAGTTTCGCACCAAATCAAATCGGCATACGGCGCATAAGCCAGGCCGCGCGCGATCGCCGCTTCAAGCCCGCCGCGAATGCGGAAAAAGCCTTCCGTGGTGCGCTCGCCGGTGATGAACTCCTGATCGCGCGGGTCGATATCGCTGGTCAGCAAATTCGCGCTATTGGCGTCGGTGCGGGCGACGACAATGGCCGGCACGTTCATCACATCGCTCGCCAGCCGCGCGGCAATGAGCGTGCGGATAAACTGGCTCGTCGGCACCAAAACCTTGCCGCCCATGTGGCCGCATTTTTTCTCGGACGCGAGCTGGTCTTCGAAATGAACGCCCGCGGCGCCGGCTTCGATCATTGCCTTCATCAATTCATAAGCGTTGAGCGGACCGCCAAATCCGGCTTCCGCATCCGCCACGATCGGGGCGAGCCAATGAACGCCGTTTTTGCCTTCGGCGTGATGCACTTGATCGGCGCGCAACAAGGTGTGGTTGATTTTGCGGACGACTTCGGGAACGCTATTGGCGGGGTACAAACTCTGGTCGGGATACATCTGTCCGGCGAGATTGGCGTCGGCGGCGACTTGCCAGCCGCTCAAATAAATCGCCTGCAGTCCGGCTTTAACTTGCTGCATCGCTTGATTGCCGGTCAAAGCGCCGAGCGCGTGAACATAATCTTCGGTTTGCAACAACTCCCATAATCTTTTTGCCCCCAGTTCAGCCAGGGTGTATTTGATTTCATAAGAGCCGCGAAGCTGCAAGACTTCGTCAGCGCGGTAAGGCCGGATGATGCCTCTCCAGCGCACGTCGGTGGCCCAGCTTTGTAGTAGTTGCTGTGCGTTCATGGTTCGTTTCCTTCCGTTGGTGCAGGGATGGCGCTACCGTTGTTTGAAAAAATATAAAAAAGTAAACGATTAAAGTCAAGCGAAATTTCGCTAAAAATAATTTTTTCGCCGACAGATGATTTTTATTTAAAACGCCAATCAATATCATTTCGCCTGTAGCGAAATTCTTCTGGACTTTTTAGATGCGCTTGCGTAAATTAGTCGTGTCAGGAGAAATGTACATGAACAGCGACGACTTGCGCCTGATCTTCGGCGTCAAATTAAAACAACTGCGGCAGGAAAAAGGCTACACCTTAAAAGACTTTGCCGCCCAAAGCCATTTATCCTTTTCGTATCTCAGCGAGATCGAACAGGGCAAAAAATACCCCAAGCCGGAAAAAATCATCGCGATCGCGAAAGCGCTGAATATTTCCTTTGACGAATTAGTCTCCACCAAAGTCGGCGACGGGCTGAACCCGCTTACGACGCTGCTCGACTCGCCGTTAATCAAGGAATTTCCCTTTCAGTTTTTTGGGATCGCGCCGCGGGAGATCGTCCATCTCGTCACGCATGCCCCGCAGGAAGCCGGCGCGTTGATTCGCACGTTTCTGGAAATCGGCAAAACTTACGACATGCGCGTCGAGCACTTCCTGTTTGCGGCGCTGCGGTCGTATCAGAAAATGCACCAAAACTATTTCGAGGATATTGAGGATGCCGCGACCAAATTTACCGCCGAGCAGCGCTGGAAAATCGCGCCGCCGCTTTCGCTTGATCGCTTAAAAGCGGCGCTGACAAGCGAATATAACTATGTGCTGGACGAAACCACCCTAAAGGGCTATCCGGAGTTACAAGGGTTTCGTTCGATCTGGATCGACGGCAAGCCGGCGCGCTTGCTGCTCAATCCGAAATTATTGCCGGCGCAAAAAGCGTTCATTCTTGGCAGGGAAATCGGCTATCTTTATCTCGGTTTGAAAGAGCGGGCGGCGACCTCGTCGTGGCTGAAGGTCGATTCGTTCGAGCAGGTGCTCAACAATTACAAGGCCTCGTATTTCGCCGGCGCGTTGTTGATGAATCGCGACTTGCTGCAAAAAGATTTGGCGGGATTTTTTCGGCAGGCGCGCTGGGAAGGCGAAAAATTTTTGGCGCTGATGAAGCGCTACGACGCCACGCCGGAGATGTTTCTCTATCGCCTCAGCCAGCTCGTGTCCAAGCTTTTCGGATTGCAAGAAATGTTTTATCTCCGTTTCAACACGGAAGCCGGCAGCGAAACTTATCGGCTGACCAAAGAGCTAAATATGTCGCGCATGCTGGTGCCGCACGGCATCGGCTTGAACGAGCATTATTGCCGGCGTTGGGTGGCGATTCGCGCGCTCAAAGAATTGGCGGAGAAACAAAAACAAGGCGAGGCCAAAGCGCTGGTGGTGGCGGCGCAACGATCGCGCTTTATTGAAAGCGACGCCGAGTTTTTCAGTATTTCGCTCGCCCGGCCTTTAGCCCTGACCGAGGGAACGAATTCGAGTCTCACCATCGGCTTTCTGATCGATGACACTTTTAAAAAGGTCGTGCGTTTTTGGAATGATCCCGCGGTTATCCACAAAGAAGTCAATGAGACCTGTGAACGCTGCGGTTTGTCCAAGGCGCAGTGCCGCGATCGTGTCGCGCCGCCGCTAATCTATCGCCAGCAACAAGAGCAGAAAACCGGGGAAAGCGTTTTGCAGCAACTTATCGACGAAGTAAAAAAACAAAGCAGGTGAACACTTGATACAAATAAAATTATTGACTTTTGGAAAAAATTTAATATAATATAATTGTATAAATAACATGGTTTGCCGGCGCGAATGGATTACCATGGCAAGCCGATAACCTTTAATAGGGATGACTTTTTTATGCGTAAAGGATTTACCCCTGCGCATGGCTTTTACGTCCGCTGTTCAACCCTTCTTCTCCTCACCCTCATCACCACCTCGGCACTGGCTCAAGCCCCCGGCACAAACAAGTTCAGCGACGGCGCGCCGAAATTTTCTTTGATCGACCGCGACCCGGCGTTGACCAAGAACGTGGTGTTGACCGACACGGTGGTAACCTTGCCGGCGAGCAACGTGACCCTCACGGAAGCCGATACGTTTCGCGTGGTGCTCTCCGGCATTGATTGGCGCTATACCGGCACGACCCCAATCCAATCGGCGGAAGACATCGACCGCATTCCCGGCGATGATCCCGGCTTGTATCTTATCACCGACGGCATTGCGCACAAAATTTATCTCGTGCTTGCCACCACGCAAGCGTTATCCGGTGAATTTGGCGGACCGCTTGGCACGGCGGAATTTCTTGATCGACCGGTAGACGCCTATCCGTACTTCACCAATAACCGGCTTAAAATGGTGATCACCGATCAGGGCCGCCATCGCGTGATTCAAGTGGACTGGTTAACCGGCACCATTGAGCAGTTCTACGGCAGCACACCAGGCAATGGACCGAATCAGCTTTCGGGACCTTCTGACGCCGTTTTGCTCGCGGGGAATGAAGTCTTAATCGGCGATACGGGCAACAATCGTGTGGTCGTGGCCGACCTCGCACGGCAGGACACGGTTTGGAGTTTCGGCGGTCTCAATCGTCCGGTTGATGTCGAACCGGAAGCGGCGACCGGCCTTTTTCTCGTCACCGATCAGGGCAATCATCGGGTCGTGCTGATTCAACGCAATCCGCGGCGCATCGTTTGGCAATTCGGCAAAACCGGCCAAGCCACCGGAAATCCGGACAGCACGTTGAATGCGCCGACCGACGCCGATGTGCTGCCCAACGGCAATATCCTCATCTGTGACGCCGGCAACAAACGCCTCATCGAAGTTGATCGGCAGAAAAAAATCGTTTATACTTTTGCGCATCCGCTGGTTGATTTACGCGACGCCGATCGCATCACGGAAAATGTGGCGGATCGCAACAAACAACTCGTCGTCGCCAACAACCGGCCGGTGAGTCAAAACGTTTTGCCGATTCGTCTGGCCTACAAGAGCGCGTCCTACAAATCCGCGATCCGTGACTTCACCCGCGATGTGGATTTTGACAGTTTGCGGTTCTTCGCCAACATGCCGGTCGGCACCACGGTGCGGTTGCAGTTGCGTTCGGCCAATACGTCCGAAGGTGTTTCAGCGGCCAAATGGTACGGCCCGAAAGACACGCTGGATTTCTACACGGGCTTGCCAACCGCGGTGAATCGCGTGCATGACGGTCATCGTTATTACCAATTCAACGCCGATCTGCTCACCACCAGCCCGCTGCTGACGCCCGAGCTAAAAAGCGACACACGCTTGAACCGCCGCGGGGTGGAAGTCAAGGCGCATTATTTCGACACCAACCTCACCGGCACGATCACTTCAACGGTGATTCGCGATTCCTCCAAACTGGTCATTACGAGCTGGCAGCGTTTTCTCGTCAATAGCGTGTTGCCGGCCGATCCGCAGCAGCGCGGGCAAGTGCAAATTACGGCGAAAGTATTGGATGAGACCGGCAAAACGGTTTTATTCAGCGAGCAGTTGAGTCCGGCGACCGCGGCGAATCCGTTTATCTTATCGCAAGTCGAGCCGTTGCGACGCAAGCAGCGCGTGCGTTTGCAGGCCGAGCTGAAAACCAACAATTCGTCGATCACGCCCAAATTAAATGATTGGCAAATCGAGTGGCAAAACACGCCGTCAACCAAAGGCAAGTTGAGTTTCACCGATGAAAACGGCCGAGACACCGGTTTTTATCGCGTGTTTTCCACGGCCGATAATCCACCGTTGAATGTCATCGTTTATTTGATGCTCGATGACATGAATCTGCTGCTCGTTGAGGAGTCGATAAAACTGGACATCCGCGCGGCGCGCAGCGGCGACGTGCAGCGCGACGTGCAGCTTTCCAAGCAATCTTCCGGTTTTTATGTTTCCGTGCCAGCCTTTCCGGCGTTGATGATTCCGACCAATACGCCGGCGCGGCCCGGCGTCATCGAGGGCCGCTCGCCGCGCGACACGCTTATCGCGCGTTATGTCGATCCGACCGATCCGAATGACGTCAGTATTGCGCGCGTGCTCATGATTCAAAATGTCATCGGCGCCATGCAAGTGCAAACGCGCCGCGGCGTGAAACTCGATACGGTTTCCATCAAAGATTCGTTGTTCGTGCACGTCACCGGCGAATTGGATCGCGATATTTCGGCCGCGCGCGATTCGATCACCATCAAGTTTATCAATGCCCAAAACACCGATACGGAAGAATTGCGGCTTTACGAAGTTTTTAACAGCGCCGCGCAGGCTTATGACACCGGCGAATTCAAAGGCCGCACCGCCATTCCGCTCATCAAGGCCGCGAGTATCGATGGCGACGGCAAGCTGCAGGTAAACGGCGGCGACCAAGTCCGCGTCCAGTTTGAAGACCTTGACGGCTCCAAATTGCAAGTCTTCGTGCAAGTGCGGCCCGATTTGACCACGCCGCAATTATTTACCCTCGCGCAGAATAAGGCCTTTGATTTTTTTGTCGCGCCGAATCCGTATCATGCGCAACGCAATAAAGATGACGGTCTGCGGCTGGGCGTCGTTGCCAACACCGGAACGGTGTCGATCAACAAAATAGAAATTTACAATCTCGCCGGCGAAAGAATTCGCACGATTGACGGCGCGAATATTCCCTTTCGCAACGGGGTGTTGGTTGGCGAAGCGCTCGCCACCGACAAAGGCCGCTTGTGGTGGGACATGCGCACCGACACCGGTTCGGCGGTGGCATCTGGAACCTACTGGGCAAAATTCTATGTGCGTTTCACCGAAGCCGCCACCAACCGCGCGCAAGAGACCACAACTTTGCGTAAATTCGTCATCGTGCTATAAATGTAAATGAATGTAAATGAGTGAAGTCGGACTTGCGCTCAAAAGGTTTTAAGATCGAAACTATTTCAGCGCAAGTCCGACTTCGCCTGTCAAGGATGAAAAATATGAAAAATTTTCGCCATACATTATGTTTTAGCTTTTTTGCCACATTGTTCTACGCCGCCTCGGCTTATCCGCAAGCCGGTTTGGGAAAATACGGCGCGCCGTTTTTGTCGATCAGTCCGTATGCGCGCCAGGTCGCGATGGGCGAGGCCTTCACGGGGCTCGCCAACGATATCAACGTTATGCGTTACAACGTCGGCGGCCTCGGCAATTTGCAAAACACGATGCTCTCGCTGCATTTTCATAAATGGATCGAGGACACGCAGCAGGGCGCGTTGGAAGGCGCGCTGCCGCTGCCGTCGAATCTCGGCGTGCTGGGATTTAACTTGACCTATTTTGATGAAGGCGAGATCACCGATTTAAATGTCGACTTTTTGAAAACCGGCACGACAACGATCAATAATGATTTGATGCTTTCATTCGGTTATGGCCGGCCGTTGCCGCTGTTGGGCAACAAGTTGACCTTGGGCGCCGGACTCAAATTAATTCGGCAGGATTTGGGCGGCGTTTCCGCGACCGGCACGGGCGTCGATGTCGGCATGGTCTTTGTGCTGAAACACTTGAACTTCGGCGCCACGCTGCAAAATTTTTCCATCACCAAAATCAAATTTCTCAACAACGCGTATTTGCTGCCCGAAACCGTGCGCGGCGGCGTGGCGCTGCGTTTGCCGTTTGGCGTGCGCAACTTCGAGGGCGACCGCAAGAATAAATTGAATATCGGCGCCGATATTGCGAAAGTCTTGGATCGCAGCGACAAAAAATTGCGTATTTATTCCGGCGCGGAACTGCGTCTTGCCGAAGTGTTTGCGATACGCGGCGGTTATAAATTTCATGACACCGAGCTGGCGCGTTGGGGCACCGGTTTCGGCGTCATCATTCCGATGGAATGGCTCGGCGGTTCCAGCACCGAGTTGGATTACGCTTACAGCCCGATGGAGGCCTTTGATTCGCAGGCGCATCGTTTCTCCTTGACATTCAATTTCGGCAAAGTCCAAACCGATCAAACGGAATTGGCGAGCATGAAGGAACAAGTCTCGCGCGAATTGGAAGCGGCCGAGCAAGCGCGCTTGGACGCGCAGCAAAGTATCGCCGAAGCGCAAAAGGCGAACGAAGCCGCAGGAAAAGCGCAGCTCGCCGCCGAAGACGCGGAAAAGCGCTTGAAAGCCATGGAAGCGGAAATGGCCGCACGCTTGGAAAAAGCCCGCCAAATTGCGGCAGCGAGCGAAGGCAAGATCGAAGTCGAGCCGAAAGAAAAAGGCAATTTGCTGCTGACGCTGCGCATCAATTTTGATTTCGATAAATATGTCATTCGCACCAGTGAATATCCGACGATGTTCAAAGTGAAAGAGATTCTTGAAACATATCCGGAAGCGAAAGTGCAGATTTCCGGCCATACGGACAACATCGGCACCGACGAGTATAATATGAAACTCTCGGAAAATCGCATGAACGGCGTTATGGAGTTTTTGACGCGACACAACATCAGCAGCGACCGCTATTTTATGCCGGTGCCTTATGGCGAATGGAAGCCGCTGACGGACAACAGCACCGCCGACGCGCAATTCCGCAACCGCCGCGTCGAGTTCTTTTTGTACACCGGCGAAAACGAACCGGAAGTTCCGGAAGGCTCGAAGGTTCAATCCGTGGAAGTCACCGGCGACTCGACGATTAGCGTCGTGGGCAACGGGCGGTTGAATTACACCACGACGTTCCTGCAAAATCCGGCGCGCCTGCTCTTGAAATTCCCCATGACGTTTGCGCCGGATAGCCGCACGTTTGCGCTCAATCGCGGCAATTACCTGCAAGCCCGCGTGGCTTATCATCCCAACGAGCGCAGCACGTGGGTCGTGTTTGATTTATACAACCCCCCGGCGCAAACGCCCGCTTGGTTGTCGCAAGACAATAAAGTGATGCTGCGTCTGCGAACGGATAACGCCGCCGAGCGCCGTTAGCGGATCGTAGCGCAACATTTATGTTGCGCGCGCTGTTTCTTCGCAACATAAATGTTGCGCTACCGGTACGGTTCTTTAGAAATAATCAAGGATGATGGACTATGTCAACCGCAGCGGAGCTTTTACCAACCTCACGGCCGCGTCCTAACGAGCACAGCCCCGGCGGGCGCAGCCCAAAAGTGTTGGTGGTCGACGCCAATGTTCGCCATTGTTTGCTGTATCAAGTGGAAATCGAGGCACGCGGCTATCAAGTCGTGTGCGCCCACAACGGCCGCGACGCCCTCGAACAAATTCAACAAAGCCGTTTCGACGTCGCCGTGATCGACGTGCGTCTCCCCGACGTCAATGGCCTCGATCTCGCGCAAAAAATTTCCCACAGTCACCCCCACCCTGAAGCGCCGCGCGTGCCGATCATCGTCAATACCGCCTACCCGTATTCCAAAAGTCACACGCGCCAATGGGCCATCGACGCGTTCATTCTCAAATCATCCAACTTAGACGAGCTGCTCGGCAAGATCGCGCTGTTCTCGCGCTTTGGCCGCATGAAGTGGCGGCAGTTCACGAGAAAGCTGCGGCACCCTTAACGTGCTCGTTAAGAATTATTTTTTATATGCGATGGACTTTTCGTTAAGCGGCAATGCACTGCTTAAATTGCCCCGAAATTTCATTTGTTTTTTCGCGCAAAGGTTTTATTCTTTAAACAAATGACTTGTGATTGGATAAGAGCGCATGATTGGCCAGACCATCTCCCATTATAAAATTCTCGAAAAAATCGGCGGCGGTGGCATGGGCGTCGTCTATAAAGCTCAGGACCTCAAGCTCGAGCGCTTGGTCGCGCTCAAATTCCTGCCGCCGCATTTTGACGCGAATGCAGATGAGAAGAAACGCTTCGTGCTGGAAGCGAAAGCCGCTTCGGCGCTGGATCATCCGAACATTTGCACCATCTATGAAATCGGCGAGACCGCAGACGAGCAGTTGTTTATTGCGATGGCGTATTATGACGGGGAAACTTTAAAAAGGAAAACGGCAAACGGCAAAATGCAAACGGCGGAGGCGATTGATATTTCAAATCAAATCGCACGGGGGTTGGCGAAGGCGCACGAGCATGGCATCGTTCATCGCGATATTAAGCCGGCGAACATTATCGTCACGAAAGAGGGCGTCGTCAAGATTATTGATTTCGGGCTGGCGAAATTCGTCGGGCGAAATACACTCACAAAGACGGGCGCGACGATGGGCACGATGGCTTACATGGCGCCCGAGCAGGTGAGTGGCGGAACCGTCGATCAGCGCGCGGACATTTGGTCACTCGGTGTGGTGATTTATGAGATGCTCACAGGCAAACTTCCGTTTCAAGGCGAAAACGAGCAGGCGGTGATGTATGCGATTTTGTGCAAAGAACCGCCAGCGATGACAACACTGCCGAATGAATTGGAGTCGATCATCCGGCGCGCGGTGGATAAAGACATAAATGAACGTTATCAGCGCATGGATGA
>Ga0247727_10008301_pt1 | contig 19347 bp, 10 predicted proteins | sample WisWelCaveWW1625_FD_202498 | JGI IMG/M metagenome (GOLD analysis project Ga0247727, IMG submission 202498) | Biofilm microbial communities from Wishing Well Cave, Virginia, United States - WW16-25 | ecosystem: Environmental > Aquatic > Deep subsurface > Groundwater > Cave microbial mat | place... | reverse complement strand
GTTTTTCACTTTTCAACAGCTATTTTAGCGATTGATGAATAGCAGCGGTGAGTTGTGCAACAGGCACATAAGATTAAAAGAAATTTTAAAAAGAAGGGCTTTGAGAGGTAATCAAACAGTTGTGCTTCTAATTGGCAGTGGTGCGTTAACGAACAGTGGTGCTTCTAATCCCTTCTTTTTAAAACTTCTTTAATCCCTTCTTCGTTATTTGTTAAAAAAACCCACGCTCTTTTGTGGCTTACCTTCCCGATGAAAAATCGGGACAGGTGGGTGTACAATGGTTGGTCGAAATGATTCGTCCTTGATACTACGAAATCAAAAAAAAGGCTGCCCTTGCGAGCAGCCTTTACTTTTTAAATCAAGCGCATTGAATTATTTCACCACTGCCAGTTTCTTCATCATCACTTCACCATTGGTTTCAATCACTACCTGATAAATACCGGATGGAATTTCATTCAGCGAAAGCGAATAAGTGAGATGAGTTGATTCAGCCATTACGCTGTGCGAAGAAATTATTTCTCCCTGCAGATTATAAATGTTGATCCTCACTTCGCCTGTCGCATTCAAGTCCATTTCAATGATTGCAGATGTTTCAGCAGGATTTGGATAGATGTTGATTTGCGAGAGCGAATTAATTGATTGATTTTTCTCAGGAATAATTTGCAATTCTCCGTTTACAATTTCAACACCACTTATATCACCATCGATATTCAGATCAGCAGGATCCCAGTTGAAATAAGTTGCACCATTAAAATTGAATTGATAATCGGTTTGTTTGTTAAATACATTTCCGAGTTTCGGAGAGCCCAGTGTGAAGCAAAATCCATGAGGACCTGTCACATTTTCTGAAGGATTATTCACGTTGCAAACTGCGCGCACCCAGAATTCATAACCTGTGCCGAGCAGTAAATTATTAAAGGTCCATGTAGTACCGGTCACATTATTGACAATCCCATATCCCACATTGCCTGTTTTTCTCCAGAAAATTTTGTAATAAACCGCAGCCGGAACATTAGCCCACCCGATCGTAATGCTGCTGATGGTTTGAGTAATACAGAACGGCATTCCAGGTGAAGAACAAGTGGAAGCAGCCGTGCTGAGAGTTGAAAGCGGAGAATAATATTTTTCCACTCCGTTAGGTATGCAAACATTTTTAATCTGCACATCATAAGAAGTAGCAGGTATCAGGTTTTGCAGCAGGTATGAAGTTCCGGATAGTCCGGTTGCTGATGCATAAGCATTGGATGAGGTTTGCTTCCAGTACAAATCATAATGATTTCCGTTTGCGTTGCTCCACGCCACATTCATTTCAGTAGCAGGATAAGTTCCTCCGGTGAGAACAGTGGCATCGGGTTCAACAGTTACTGTCAATTCAAATGTTCCGGTTGCGGCCGAAGCACCATCTACTTTCACATAATAAACCCCACCTGTAACTAACGATGCAGTACTGAAAGTAGAATTGAGCGCGCTGCTTCCACCAATACATCCACCCAAAGCATCATCATTACAACCAACGGCAACCATCTGTGAGAAATCGCAGGTTCCGTTTGGTGAATAAAGAAGATCAACAACGGTATCAAAATTTGTATTTGGATTATCAGTCGAGAAATCCATGGTGAATGGTCCGCAGGTAGGTGAAACAAAACGATACCAGACAGTAACATCCATTGTACTGCAACCACCGCCTGCTTCACTTGCTTCAACAGTTGAATTCAGATTTGATCCGACAACGGAAACACAATTGAGCGCAGATGACATAAAAGTATACTTGCTCAATGCGCTGCTGAGATCAATTGCATCAATACAATTGTCATTTACCGGTGCGCCTGATGAAGAAACATAAGTAACTGTGAAACTGCAGAAAGAAGAATTTCCTGTTGCATCCATGGCCACATAATTAACTGTTGTAGTACCAAGTGGGAAAGTATCTCCCGGATTGTAATTGCTCGTTATGTTTACTGCAGAACAATTATCAGTTGCTGTAGGAGCCGACCAGAAAACCACCGGACTGTTACTGATAATATTTGAAGGGCAGCCGCTTATTACCGGAGCTGTATTATCTACTCTCAAAACATTAAATATGCAAGTGGAAGAATTTCCTGATGCATCCGTGCAAGTTACGGTTACACTTGTTGTTCCCACACCACTGATAACAGTTCCTGCAGCTGGTGACTGTGTTTTTGTAACAGCACTGCAATTATCATTTGCAACCACCATGGAAGTGTAATCAGCTAAAGTGATTTGACATGAGCCATTGAGAAACTGCGTTTGAGTTGAAGGACAAGTTGAAATTGACGGACCTGTATTATCAACTCTTGAAACATCAAATGTGCAGGTAGTTGAATTTCCTGATGCATCTGTACATGTTACGGTTACGCTTGTTGTTCCAACTCCATTGATAACAGTTCCTGATGCTGGTGATTGTGTTTTTGTTACTGAACTGCAATTATCAGAGACAACTACTGACGAAGTATAATCAGCCAAGGTAATCTGGCATGAACCGTTCAGAAACTGTGTTTGAGTTCCGGGACATGTAGTAATTGATGGAGCGGTGTTATCAACTCTTGAAACATTGAAAGTGCAGGTGGAAGAATTTCCTGATGCGTCTATACAAGTCACCGTTACACTCGTTGTTCCAACTCCACTGATAACAGTTCCCGCTGCAGGAGACTGTGTTTTTGTTACTGAACTGCAATTATCAGAGGCAACTACTGACGAAGTATAATCAGCCAAGGTAATCTGGCATGAACCGTTCAGAAACTGTGTTTGAGTTCCAGGACATGTAGTAATTGATGGAGCAGTGTTATCAACTCTCGAAACATTGAATGTGCAGGTGGAAGAATTTCCCGATGCATCTGTACATGTTACGGTGACACTTGTTGTTCCAACACCACTTATCACTGTTCCGGAAGCAGGTGATTGTGTTTTTGTAACTGAACTGCAATTGTCCGTTGCAATAACAGAAGAAGTGTAATCTGCTAATGTAATTTGACATGAGCCATTCAAAAACTGCGTTTGCGTTCCCGGACAAGTTGTAATTGATGGCACTGTGACATCCGCTCTTGTTACCACAAATGAACATGTGGTAGTATTACCTGAACCATCAGTTGCTGTCATGGTAACAGTCGTTGTTCCCACTCCAGAAACAACAGTTCCTGCCACAGGAGACTGAGTAATAGTTACCGACCCGCAATTGTCTGTTGCAACAGTTGATGGGATATAATTTGCCAACGTGATTTCGCAACTGCCGTTAAGATTTACAGTCACGTTTGGCGGACATGTTGAAATAACCGGTGGAATTGCATCACCTGCTGTTCCGACTACGACACTTGATGTTCTTGTACAGCTTAATCCATCGGTTACAGTTACTGTATAAGTTCCACCAGCGAGATTGGTAATCGTTGAAGTATTTCCGCCATTGCTCCATGCATAGGTAAATGATGGATAACTTCCCGCAGTTACGGTTGCAGTTGCTGTTCCTGTATTTCCTGAACAGGATGAAGGAGTAGATGAGGTACTGATCGCCAGATCACTCACAAATGCGGTGGCGGCAGTGCGCAACGAAACGCAATCTTCTGTTTGTATTTCCCAGTCATAGAAATAGTAGTAACGGTCAACGCCTGCACTGCTGTTCGTAATTGAAACCAGACCTGCAATTGTATAAGGATAGATGATGCTGGCATTGTTTCTATATAAATCGCTTCCCGGATCAGCGGTGATTTGCATATTTGTTCCAACCGGCACATTCCAGTTAAGATACACTCTGCTTGAACCATTCGGAATACTGAATACTCCTGTGTAAATATCATTTCCGAGATTATCACGAAGGCGAATAGTTCTATTACCACTTCCATTTGCATAAACCAAAACAGAAACCAATTCGAATGGCTGATCGGCATCAAAAATCAGCCATTGGTTACCATTGAAATAACCGCCCCCACCTGAGTTATTTGTTTTACCCACGTATTGAGAGGAAGCATTAACAGTATTCTGCGCATAGTAAGTTGTGGTTGAAGGCGCAGAAAACGTAAACGGACTTCCTGAGCCAACTTGCGAACCCCCGATTGAAGCTGTATGCCATGTAACACCAGTGCCCGATGCAGTTAGCGTAGCATTACCCGCAGTACAGATGGTCGTGTTTGTTGTTGTTGGTCCGGCAGCCTTACTTACTGTGATATATCCATTTTTTGTTTCTGAATCAGAACCGAATCCATTGGTAGCGGTAAGAGAAACATTGTATGTTCCGTTCGATCCGTACGTGTGAGCTGGATTTTGCTGATTCGATGTATTACCATCTCCAAAATTCCAGGCCCATGAAGTTGGTGCACCAACTGTCAAATCTGTAAAGTTTACTAAGCCTGAACACGATGATTGATAATAGCCGATAAAATCTGTAACGGGTGCTCCCTGAGAACAAGTCCAGTCAGCAGCGAAACCAAATTCTGTAACAAATACATCAGAAACTAACTGAATGGTCATTGAACCTGATGAAGCGGTGATGGCTGCACCACCATTAGGAAGCGCATTTCCATCAAACGCTCCAAGCAAAGGACTACCGGTGTTTGGTCCGTTGTAGATGTATAAATAATCATATCCTGTTTCAAGAAAGAAAGATGTAAACGTGATCGAAACACTGGTGGCCCCCGATGGCGAGATTACAACAATTGAATTTTCATTGTCCTGATAATCGGAACCTGAACCGCCACTGTCGTAAAGTGTTCCTGTACAACCTCCCAAAGTAAGTGTGCCGTTTGGTATCATATTACATGGAAGGCTGTTATCAATATTGATATAGTTCGTTTTTGTTTCGGTATCAGTTCCGCATGCACTTGTAGAAGTCAATGAAACGGTATAAAGACCGGTGGACGAATAAGTGTGCGAAGGATTTGTGGTGTTGCTTGTTCCACCATCACCAAATGTCCACGCAAAAGTGCTGCCGTTAGTACTAAGATTGGTAAACTGAACTGTTGCAGGAGCAGAACACGAAGAAGTTGGTGATGCCGAAAAATCAGCGGTAACACCAGCGGTATAAATTGCACCAACACCAACCGCATACCACGCATTAGTAACGGCTATGACTTCAGGTGAACATGCACCAAACAAATCGGTTGCAGCCGCGATAGCGCCTATTCGTGAATCAACATGCTGAGACGATGGGGTTAAATAAACAGATAGATTACGATAAGCGATATCATCTGCATCTGTTTGTCCGATGCCGGTTACTGAATAGAAATCGCCATTGTCATTTGTTCCACTTCCTCCGTTAACGAGTAAATAATACCAGAAATTTTGAACTCCGCTATTGTAGTGAACGCCACCATTGTCACCTGAGCCGTAATACCAATATGTACCGAGGTAAGTGTCAGGCTGACCAAGGGCATTGGGATTTGACATGCTGCGCATTCCACCTGCAACACAATCATCACCAATGAGCCAATCAGCATAAGCAGGTGTTGCCCACCATTCTATGGCTGTTCCGAAAATATCGCTGAAAGATTCATTAAGTTGACCGGGTTCATAAGAGTAAACTAATCCTGCCGTGTACTGCGTTACAGCGTGAGTTATTTCATGTCCGCAAACGTCCATCGTTGTTAATGGTGAGGTGAAATAACCACCGCCTCCATCTCCGTAAGTCATTGCAGTACCATTCCAAAACGCGTTGTCATAATTGTTTCCATAATGAACATAACTAAACAAGGTAGTTCCTGTGTTGTCGTAACTATTTCTTCCGTGTACTGAGTAAAAATAGTCGTAGGACATTTCTGTTCCAAAGTGTGCATCTGTTGCATATTGATCTATTGAAGGAGAAAATGAATTCCAGTCTGCATCAGGATGAGTGAAATCAACGGCAGCACCATAATTTGTTCCGTTATTGAGATCATAGGTTTCCATGCCGCTGCCAATTCCGCGATCGTTTTCGCGCATTCGATAACTTCCGGAATAACTATCGGAAGTGAATGCTACGGTGCCGGAATATGCTGTAGTAGCGGTACCAAGAACGTCACTATGTTGAATGCGGTTTTCCCTGAAAACAATTTCTCCGGTTGTAGCATCCAGGTAAATTCTTTCACGGGTCATCGGCTCATGAGCATACACATCGAACTCCCAACAAAGACGAAATTCGCTGTTTACGAAATCACCGTTCACCGGAGCAAAAACGAGCTTGCCGGTTGGAAAATAAGTTGCGTCAGGATCATTATTAATCACCTTAAGCATTTCTTCTTCCTCTGCAATTTGCCATTTGTAAACATTGGCGGCAACACTCGACAACACAATATTCAGAGCAGAATTTTCAGAGATTGAAGGAGAAACCACACTGCTGAAATTGCTAAAAAATTTTCCATTCATGGATTTTACAACGCCATCTTTTACATGAAGAATATACTCGGCTCCCAATATCGGAAAGCCTTCACGCATCTGCTGATAACGATACTGGGTAAAACCAAGATTGTCTTCTTCAACACGTTTGTTGAATATTTTTTTAGCGTTGAAATTTTTATTGAAGAATAACTCTATGGTACTTAATTGCAGTTGATGAGTTTGAGCAAACCGAACGAAAACCGGAAGATCATTCTGTTCATCCATAATAACCATTTCAGTCCCACTGATCAATTCAGTGGCTGACTGACCTGTGTACTCGCGATAGTTTTGTGCAGATGAAAAGTGAAAACAAAGTGTAATTAGGGGAAAAGTGAAGGTGAAAAAACGCAGTGCGCGTTTCAAGGTTGTCTCGATCATACTCATGAATTGGTTTTTGGTTAACAAACGCAATGCAAGTTATGATATTGATTTGTACTCGTCAAATTTTGCAGTAATAGTAAATGATACTTGTTAACGAAGCTGCGTTAGCATTGCAACCGGAAGTAAACGGGTTGAATAAAAAAAACTCAGCCCCGACTCGTCTTCGGGGCTGAGAACATTCAAACCTAAGCTAAAAGGTAATTACTTTGGCAAGTCACCGCTTTAACGGGTAAAAAGCACAAATGTTTCATTGTTATCTGAACTCGCTGATTAAAAAAACCGATCTGTATTCTCACTGAAAATCGTATGCTTTTTTTCCCTCATTCGGATTTACCTTTGGGCGCCATTTTAAAACCTCTGTTAATAATTATCGCAAAGTATCAAATATGAAATCAACAATTGTCACTCGAAAAATATTACTGTCTTTAACTGCGCTCATGCTGCTGATGTTAGCAGAATCCAAAGCACAATTGGTAATTGATACGGCATGGACAGATCCTCAACTTGCGCAATTACTTGCCGGGCAAGGTGTGGTGATCAGCAATGTTTCTGTCACCTGCCCGAGTCATGCTTATGGTTTTTTTGATGGCACGAATTCAAATTTCGGAATAGATTCCGGTATCGTGCTTACATCGGGAAATGTTTTTAACGCTATTGGTCCAAATGACGAGAGTGGAACTACCGGTTATCCGAATTATTTTTCAGGACCAAATTGTGATGCGCAGCTTGATGCGATTTGCGCTCAACCGACTTATGATTGTTGCATTTTCGAATTCGATGTGGTTCCGATTGGCGACACTTTACAATTTGATTACGTTTTTGGATCAGATGAATATTTGGAATATGTCGGGAGTATTAATGATGTATTTGGATTTTTTATCAGCGGTCCCGGTATCGTGGGGCAACAGAATGTTGCTTTAGTTCCGGGCACATCAACACCCGTTTCCATTGGTAATGTAAATGACGTATCCAACGCTGGATACTATTACAATAATGGAGATGGTTTTACTGCTCCACAAAATACTGATCCTGAAGTATTGCAATACGATGGATTTACACAAGGTTTATATGTGGAAGCTGTAGTTATCCCCTGCGAAACTTATCATATCAAAATGGCAATCTCGGATGCAGCAGACGGGATTCTGGACTCCGGTGTATTCATTGAAGCAGGAAGTTTTTCGAGTTACGGAATTACACTGGAAACTAACTCTTCTGTTGGAGGAGGATTTTTGGATGCGGTTGAAGGTTGTGTGGATGGTTATTTTATTATTTCCATCAGCTACCCGGTGACTGATACATTAATCGTGAATATCAATATTGGTGGTTCAGCAACATTCGGAACAGATTACTCCGCATTTCCAAATACAATTACATTTATTCCTGGTGGACCTGACAGTATTGTTATTCCAATTGTTGCCATTGATGATTTCAATCCGGATGGTGGAGAAGATGTGATGCTCTGGCTGACCGGAGGCTGCAACTTAAACGGTGGAGATACTGCATCAATCTTTATTCTTGAACATCATGTTGAAGCAGGTCCTGATATTTCTTTCTGCACCGGAGATTCTGCGATGATCGGTATGCCACCGATTGGCGGTTATTCGTATCAATGGGATCCGGTGACAGGATTAAACGATGCCACCGCATCACAAACAACACTTATTTTAACCAACAACGGTTCTTCCACTCAAACAACAAACTATGAAATGATGGCAACTGATACGGTTGGTTGTATTTCTTATGACGATTTGGATGTTTCCGTTTATGCTGCCCCACCTGCAGATGCAGGTCCGGCTGATGTGATGTTATTCGGTGATCAGGTTTCATTGGATGGAAGCGGTGGTGTGACATATCATTGGGAACCGAATTATGAATTGAGCGATCAGGATATTGAAAATCCGGTTGCGAGCCCTACATTAACGACTACTTACACAGTTACCGTTACCGATGCTAACGGATGCGTTGCAACAGACACCGTAACGATTGAGGTACTTTACGAATACGATGTCTATGTTCCGAATGCATTTTCACCCAATGGAGATGAAAACAATGATGAAATATTTATCATCGTCACCGGTGACTATGTTTTGGACGACTGGATCATTTACAACCGATGGGGGCAGGAAGTTTACCGTACAAATGATCCGCTTGCAGGATGGGATGGAACTTCAAACGGAAAAATTCAGGATCTGGGAGTTTACATTTATTATGGATTAGCTCATGATCCGCTCGGAAATGGAATTGAAATAAAAGGAAACATTACACTGCTTAAATAAAAAATTCTTTCGCTTTTCAAGATGCGCTTAAACCTCTCAGAAAACTCTGAGAGGTTTTTTTATTCCTGTTTGTAAGAAAACAGAATCAAGAAAATCCAACCGGTGATAAAGCAAATTCCACCAATCGGAGTTATGGGTCCGAGAAATTTCCAATTTTCCAAATGCAAGAAATCTTTTATCGCGAGCAGATAAAGCGATCCGCTGAAGAAAAAAATTCCAAGGAGAAAAAACAATGAGGCGTAAAGTAATTTCTTCGTATTGAATTTTTCGAAAAGCAATAAAGCCGCAATGGATGCGAGCGTATGAATGAAATGATATTGTGAGGCTTTATCAAAAATGGAAAGATCATATTCTGTCAGACTATCTTTCAACGTATGTGCGAAGAACGCACCAAATATTACGGCAATCATACCGGAAGTGCCAGAAATAATCCAGAGTTTCTTCTTCACAAATCAGAGTTGAAATCGTTTGCGATAATAAGCAACATACGGGATGATGAACAAATACTTTTGTATCAATAAAAATCCCGAATGAAGCGTGCAATTGTTGTTGGCAGTTTGAGTTTAGTGTTGATTACCTTGCTATTCTTTGTTTTTCGCGGGGCATTTAAAAAAGAAGATTCTTCCTCACCACTTGCAGCAGTTCCCGATGACGTTCCCGTCTTTTTTGTGACTGATGATCTTTCCAAGGCAATTACCAAATTTAACGAAGCAACTTATCTCGCAGACCTGAGTCATTCCGCTTTGTTATTCAAATTCAACAGCATTATTTCTGAACTTGATTCACTTTTCAAAAGCGATCCTGATTTCGATGATTTTTTTAATGCTCGTCAAACCGTGGTGACATTGAGCATGACCAAAGCAGATGCTTTCGAATTGCTTTTCATATTTGATTTCAGCGACAAAAAATCTTCTGAGCTCAAAAATCTTTTCGAATCAAAATCAAATGATGATTTAATATTTTCTGAACGGACTTTCAAATCATTTGATTTGTATGATCTGAATTTTTCAAAATCAAAAATGAAAATCACAACCTCCGTTGAGCGTGATTTGTTGTTTATGAGTAGCTCCTCATTGCTTCTTGAAAATTCGCTGCTCGAATTGGATGAGAAAAAAGCAACGGACGACAATCAATTTATGGAGGTTAAAGAAAAACTTTCCGGTGAAAGCGGGTTGCAAATTTTTATTCAATACGATGAGTTTACGAAACTCGCTCCTCTCCTGTTCAACCGCGATCAGGTTTTTATCACTGAATCGCTGAAACATTTTGCATCATGGACGGGACTTGATCTGGTTTTTGAAACAGATCAGATTGCGTTTAACGGATATACAAATTATGCGGACAGTTCTAATTCGCTTCTTTCCTCATTCTCCCAATCGCCTCAGGAATTTGAAGAAGTAACAAATGTTCTCCCTTACAACACTTCCATGATGTTTTATTATGGAACGGCAGACGTGAAAACGTATTTTGATAAAATGATGATTCGCGATCCTGAATTGAATGAAAATTTCTCCTGCTATTCCTCCTGGCTTGGGAATGAGTGGTGTTTTTTCATGACCGAACCATTCGATTCCACTTTTGGAAGTGAAACTTTTTTACTGGTTAAAACCACAGACTCCATTGAAGCAATTAAATGTCTGTCTGAAATAAGTTTTGCCGATTCGATTGTTGTAGAAAATTATCAGGGCTTCCGCATTAGTGAAACAAGCGACCGCGATCTGATGAATCTTTTTTTTAGCAACAGATTTTTAGAACTGGACAATCCTTTTTACGCATTCATTGATCAGTACGTTTTGTTCGCTAACTCAAAGAGCAATCTCAAAGTAGTGATTGAGCGGTATCGTGCAAATCAAACCTTGGCGAAAAACGAGAACTTTTTGAAATACGCAGAGCACATTTCCAACAGCTCAAATCTTTTTGTTTACATCAATACTTTCAAAACTGACCAGGTTATTGCGGGATTGCTGAGCAAAGCATTGCATTCAAAATGGAAAAGCAATCCTTCGCTTGGTAAATTTTCACCTCTTACCATTCAGTTCAGCAGTTTTAAAAATCTTTTCTTCACAAGTGGTTCTATTCAGTACGCGCAGGAGAACGAAGAAGAAAACCAATTGGTCTGGAAATGTGATCTTGATTCAACAGTCAGCTATCCTGCTCAAATTGTAAAAAATCATAAAACAAATGAGTTGGAAGTTTTTGTTCAGGATGACGCGAATAATATTTACCTGATTGATAAAACAGGAAAAATTTTGTGGAAGAAAAAAATTGAAGGACGAATCATGGGCGATGTGCAGCAAATTGATATGCTGAACAACAAAAAGCTTCAACTGTGTTTTAACACGCAACGATTTATTTACGTGGTTGACCGAAATGGAGAATACGTTGCGCCATTTCCCTTGAGATTAAAATCATACGCCTCCAATTCAGTAATGACCACTTATTATGATGCGAACAAAGATTACCGATTCTTCATCGCCTGTGAAGGCGGAAATATTTATGGATTTGATGAAAGTGGAAATTTGCTGGAAGGATGGAATCCGAAGAAGGTAAATTGTAAAATAACAAATCCGATTCTTTATAATAATTATCAAGGACTTGATTACCTCATTGCTTATGGCAATTCAAATTCTCAAACTCTTGTTTATGTTTTGGACAGAAAAGGTCAAGGGCGGTCGACTGCACCATTCGCTCTTGAATATCCACTAAACAATTCATTGACAATACTTAATTATGATGGTACTCCGGTTTTAATCAGCGTTGATGACCGTGGGTATTTACGAAAAATAAGTTTGGATGGAATTGATAGACCTATATCGAATAATTTTCCAAATCAATTTTCTGAGCTGATGTCTGATGAGGACTCAACATTGGAAATTATTTTCAAATCCCAAAATGAAATTTCTGTTTACAGTGATACATCAATGCAATGGAATTTTTCATCGCCCGATTCAATTTCCGGGAGTCCATTCCTAATCAACTTAACCAACTCACCACTGAAAAAAATCGGTTTCGTTTCTTCATCAACCAACAAAATCTATCTGCTTGACACGGATGGAAAACTCTATCCCGAATTCCCGTTACATGGTTCAACAGAATTTCAGGTTGGCGATCTTCTCGGAACGGGAGAAAATATTTTGGTAGTTGGAGAAAAGCAGGGCTCTGTCCTCGCTTACAGAATTGAGTAGCTCGAATTTTAAATCACAACGACCAATCAATCGGATTAAATCCTTCATGAATCAAAATCTCATTTGTTTTTGAAAAATGTTTGCAGCCACAGAAACCGTGATCCGCTGAAAACGGTGAGGGATGCGCAGCTTTGAGGATATAATGTTTGTCTTTATCAATGAGCACTTCTTTTTCCTGCGCAAATTTTCCCCAGAGTAAAAAAACAAGTCCTACACGTTGTTCAGATAAAATGCTGATGACACGATCGGTAAAAATCTGCCAACCGATTTTTGAATGAGAGTTTGCATCATTCTCACGAACTGTCAGAGATGCATTCAACAACAAGACTCCTTGTTGCGCCCATTTGGAAAGATTGCCCTTATTCGGAATTTCAATTCCCAAATCATTTTTCAATTCCTTGAAAATATTGACGAGTGATGGCGGTGGTTTGATTTCATCCTGAACAGAAAAACACAAACCATGCGCCTGTCCTTTTCCGTGATAAGGGTCCTGACCAATTAATACGACTTTCACCTGATCAAAAGGTGTCTGATTAAAAGCGTTGAAAATAAATTTACCCGGGGGATAAATGGTCTTGCCTTCATGAATATCCTTTTTGATATTTTCAATGATCTGCTGAAAATACGATTGCGAAAATTCATTACGCAGCACATTTTTCCATGAAGATTCAATTTTAATATCCATTTCAGAAAAACTAATCAGCGCAAAGTTCGCGGAGATTGCGAAGATTAATATTCGAATCAATTCATGTTGACTGTAATATGAATTGATGATTGAAATAGTTGCATGTAAATTTGCGCCTCAGAAAAAAAATGAGTCAGTTGGAAACAACTCACACTGCCTTTCGGTCGCGTAGCTCAGTGGATAGAGCAATAGCCTTCTAAGCTATGGGTCGCAGGTTCGAATCCTGCCGCGATCACCATTATTTTTGATCATTATTTTCCTATTTGGAAACGGCAACTCAAATATCATCCATTGAATCACAAATCGTTCAGCTTTTAAAGGCCAGCGATCAGAAAGCCATTGAATTGATTTACAAAAACTATTCTGATGCACTTTATGGAGTGGTTTACCGAATTGTAAATGACGAACAGATTGCGGAAGATGTGATGCAGGAATCATTTGTGAAAATCTGGAAGAATGCCTCTGCATACAATCCTGAACTTTCGCGCTTGTTCACCTGGCTGGTAAATATTTGCCGCAACACTTCCATTGATCAGGTTCGATTAAAGGGTTACAGGAAGTCTTCACAAATCCGAAAAGATGAAAATGCCGTAATTAATAAGGCAAGCGATTCAACAGCGCATCAACCTGAACACATCGGTTTGAAAGAATTGATACACAAACTGAAACCCGAACAAAAAGAATTAATTGAGCTTGCATATTTCGAAGGCTACACGCAACAAGAGTTAGCTGATGAACTGAGTATACCGATTGGAACCGTAAAAACAAGAATGCGCGCAGCAATTATTGAGTTGCGCAAATATTTTAAATGAATTTTTGAAAGTGGATGTTAAGCAATACATAGAATCCGGAATACTCGAACAATATGCATTGGGCATGTTGACGGAAAGCGAACGCGTGGAAACGGAGCGTTTGATTCGTCAATATCCGGAATTGAAATCTGAATTAGAAAAGATTGAGATTTCGCTCGAGAATTTGGCGCAGGAAAACAAAATGAAATCTCCGGAAGGTTTGTTCGGCAAAATTATGAGTGCGGTAGATGACGCTGATAATAAAGAAACAAAGGTCATTTCGATATCTGCAAGCAAAAAGTCAAATACGCTCAATTCATATCTCGCGATTGCAGCTAGCGTTGCACTATTGGTCAGCCTTGGTTTGAATTATCATTATTACAACAAATGGCAAAACACAAATACCAAACTTGTTGCGGAGCAACAGGATAAAAATCTTATTGTGGATCAATATCAAACATTGCAAACTTCATTTGATGTAATGAAAAACGACATGGGTTTTATGATGAACCCGAATACTGTTGCGGTGCATATGAAAGGTGCGGGTGATGAATCTATGATGGCAACGGTCTATTGGAATCCAAACACGAGTGAAACTTATGTGAGCGTGAACAACATGCCGCAGCCGGATAACGGAATGCATTATGTTCTTTGGGCATTGAAGGACGGTCAACCTGTAAACATTGGTTCTTTCCCTGCTGATTCTTCGATGATGCGTGTTACAGATACTAAAGCTGCTGATACATTTGCGGTAACGATGGAAAAGACAGCTGATGTGGCGGCACCTGATCTATCACAACTCAAGGTGATCGGGAATGTTTGATCTCGCGGAAGAATAAAAAAATTGTTGAACGGCCTTGTATTACTCGACTTTGCCGTTAATTCTCATCAAAAGTTAACTGTTGTTTGTTCATTGCGTCTTGCCAGCCGGCAGGAAAAATCGCGTGATTGTTCTCCACCATTGTTTCCATTATTTCCTTCACCCTATCCTGAAATTCCATAGGAAGAGAATAAAATGTTTTGTCAACCTGAGTGTTTCGCTCGAAGTCAAGAATTCCGTTTTGATTTCGTATGGCAATCTTCTGACCTTTATTATAAACCAGAATTTTTATTCTACCATCATCATATCCATTCGTTCCTGAAGTTCCATAAACCAAAATCGGATCCATCAAACTATCGTTATCGAGATCAGTAAACTCAGAATATTTCGTCCAGAACCAAATCGAGGATTCAAAACCGCGATCATTAGCTTGCTTTTTTGTAAAATCATTTATCTCCCAGTTTTTGACCAGCCCGGTTTGCTCGCTTTGAAAGCTAAACGCCTTGATACTCGAATTAAGTGTGTCGTGGTTGGCAGTTATCGAATCGTTGCTTTCTGTCAGCACAATAAAAAATTGTCCCGATTTATCATCACAACCATAAACTCTGAAAACATGGTAAGGAATATTGAGTTGTTGCTTCAGGCTTTCAGTAAAAAATTCATCTGTCGCTTTTGAGATATTGTTTCACTGCTCACATAACCGGACTGAGCAAAGAGCGAAGCTGCCGAACACAAAACAGCCATGAGGGAAATCGGTCTCTGCATGATTAGTAAAATATTATGTCATATGAGTTTTTACAATTGCAAAAAAGATGTTTTGATATTTTAGCTACCGTATCAACGTAAGATTTCCTTTCCGGAAGAATCCGACACCATCAAGAAATTCTCCTTTCAAAAATTAGTGTAAACGCCAATTTCCATCTGGCGGCCTTTAAACTTTCCGTTCCATCCTTCTAAGGCATCTCTTGTTTCAAAAACAAGATTTCCCCAGCGATCAAATATTTTTAGATCAAGTTCACCAAAACTCATTCCGCCAATTCTAAAAACATCATTCAGTTCGTCATTGTTTGGTGAAAAGGCATTCGGAATATAAAGCTGCGTGAGATAATTAACGTGAACAGTAAGTGAATCCCATCCGAAACAACCGAAATCATTTCTCACGAGAAGAACATATGTCGTGGTAACTGTTGGTGTGCAAACTGTTTGTGCTGTGAACGGATTATCTAAAAATGTTACAGGTGCCCATTCAAAATAAATTCCGTTGCCGGTCGAAGTCAACAAAGTATCGTTACCATTCATCAATGTCAGATCAGGTCCTACTTCAACTGCTGCAGGTGGCGCAACAAAAATTGGTTTGGTCATCGTATCAGAACAACCGGATTCTGACATAAGTATAAGTGTGACTGAATAATTTCCAGGTGCAGGATAATGATGATAGACAATTTCATCATCAGAAAATGTTCCATCGCCCAAATCCCAATTTCTGAAATCGAGAACACCGTTGATGAAGGTTGATAAATCTTTGAGCACAGCAGTTTTTCCAAAACATACAGTATCGGTATTAAATAACACAGTTGGTGATGTAAGCACATCCACCGTTTTCGTAATTGTTTCCGTGCATCCTTTATCCGATTCAACAGTTAGGGTTACCGCATACTGATCTCCGAACGCATATAAATGCGAAGGCGATGGAATAGAATCTGAAGTACCATCACCAAAATCCCAGAGCCATGAAATAATATTTCCGTAAATGATTTGTGATTGATCAGTGAATAAAACAGGGTCGTAAGAACAACCTGCAACAAAATCAAAATCACTGGCAAGCGAAGGGAAAATATGAATCTCGGCAACCGTGCTGTCGTCACATACATATCCATTGTTCAGCACCAATGTCACAAAATATATTCCTGTGTCAGGATAGGTATAAGATGGTGAATTGATATTTGATGTATCATTTGATAACCACGGAACTCCAAAATCCCAGTGATAATTGAAAATGGTGCCGCTACTCATGTTCACGAAGTTTACTGTGAAATCCTCACAATCAAGCACAAAATTTTGAGTTGATGCAACTACAAACGGCTGACAGTTTACTACATTAAACTGAAAATCTCTTTTGTAATTACCGATCAGTTGCCCGTTGCGAAATTCATCAACACATATTGCAATCACATATTGACCAAGGGTGGTTGCTGTAAGCGTTAACTGACCGGTTACCGGATCAATTGCCAACACAGGGCTCGCATCTATCGGATAAGACGAACTGTAACCACCTACATACTGAACAAAATTCCATGGATAGGGTACCGCAGGATTAGGATCCAGATCCGTTGCACCATCCCATGCCGCGCAAAGACTGTAAACTAATTGATCAGCATCGGCATCGAGCGCTGAATGATCAAAACTAAAAGGCTCATTGGCGCAAATAACGATCGGAGGATAATTTTGAAACCGCGGACTGTTGTTACAAGTTGCCATTGCGGGATCGGGAATAGTGGCAGTATAAGTGGCTCCTGTTCCACCCGGGTTTGTAATATTGATTATTGTGGGGTTGCGGCAACAACGCTGATAAACCAACGTGTATCCTCCGGTTATATCAGGAAGATTTGCGGTTACCACATACCATCCTTCCTCCACGCAAATGCCGGGCGGCAATTGCATACACGGATCATTAAAAGGTTGCAGGGGAGTAATGACCGGAAACCAAGCTGGGATGGATTGAAGAAGATTTCCCTGCGCATCATAAGCATGGATAAAAGCAGGATCGTCAAAAGCAGCGCCACCGCTCAGGCAATCGCGATAGAGTTTCAACGTGATTTCATAAGTGCCGCTGCCGAGGCAGATATAAGAAATATCGCCACCCACAATATGCGTTGCAAAAATTCTTTGAGAAATAAAAAAAATGAGCAATAGGAAAAATAACCGTTTGAACTTCATAACTTGATTTACAAAGTTAGGCGCAAATCATGCGGGTTTGAAAACGGGATGTTGACATGAATTAAAAATTTGACACAGCATTGACATTCCTAGAGTTCTGTTAGTTTATGTTGAAATTTCTTAGCGCGCAATTGAATGGGACGACAACCACCGGTAATGCGCTATGGCAAAAGTAGAATTCAGTTAATTTCAGGGCATCTGGTTATTTCCAAAATGAAAGAATCAGGCACGAGCAGAGATTACTCTGCTGTACTTCGGAGCTTTACAGATTGAATCTGCTTGGACAAATTACCTACTTTTGGTTTCTCTTAAGCAGACATAAACCAAAACAATCTTTAAAACCAATTTAAAAATGAAAACAACATTGAAATTTCTCGCAGTATTATTTATCGCAACCACAATCAGTTCCTGTGGCAGCAAAGGAGTTGATCAGGCAACGAAAGATGCCATTGCAAAATTTGATGCCGATTGGAGCGCCATGCTGGCAAATTCCATGGAATTTGTTTCTTCTCTCCAGACCTCTATTGATGACATGACCCAAAAGCATCAAGCAATGAGGACTGAAATGTCAGATATGACAGAGGATCAAATGGCTCTTCTGAGAGCCGACATGGAAGTTTGCATGAAAACAGAATCAGATGCAAAAGCACTGCACGATGCGGCAGTATCATCCATCAACGACTGGACACAAGCCCAAACAGATAACTGGACAGAAGGAACAGGTTGGGAAGATTGGAAGAAAGATGTTGAAGAGAAGAAAGTGAATCAGGAAGATGCTACCAAATTATTAGAAGAATGGAATGCAAAATTGACTGAAGCCAATACAGCAATTCAAAAATGGAATGACGACTGGAGCGCAATGAATCTTGTGCACATAGCTGCCGAAGCAAATATGACCAACACAAAGGAAGGTATTAACTGAGGGCGGTAGTTAACCAACCGTAAAAAAGATAACTGCAATTAGGATGACAAAAGGTTGAAAGATTAACCACCGAAATAAAACCACTTTTAAAGTGGCAAGGCTAAATTGCTTTGCCACTTTTTTTATGATCATATTGGGTCATTCAGATCACGCACTGCGGAATTTTGTAGCTGATATGCTGCCTTATCAATTTTCTGTATTTGCGCAATTGGATGTTAGACAGAAAAAAAGGAAGGCAAAAAAGTCCATTTCGTCTGCTGGATAAGAACGGGAAGAATAATTGCAAATCTGATTCAGCGAATAATTTCCCTGTGGTTCAAAATAAATTTTGTCGGATTCAGATAGCCCGTTGTATCGGATGAATATCCGCCACCAATACCCATTTCAACATCGCTGCGGATTTCAAAATGAAGATGCGCAGGATATTTTTCATGCGCGGTACCAATGGTGCCGATAAACTGACCACGATCCACCAAATTATTTTCTGATGTCTCTATTTCATCCAGATGCGCGTACATGGATTGAATATATTCCGGAGATTCATTGGTCCCGGTATTATGCGCAATGATCACAATATTTCCCCAACCGCCATAGACATCCTCAGCAAAAATCACTTTGCCTTCGGAAGCGGCAAAAACAGAATCACCCAAATCCGTGTTCCCGCCACCCGACCCATTCCAGTCATCACCGAGATGATCGTTCTCCGTAAATTTTTGTGCATTGTAATATCCTTTTGCATCAGGAATTCCAACCGGAAAATCAAAACCGGTGGACAGAGGACAGTCGCTCAAATCGGCATGAATAGTTTTCGGACGACAGGAATAAATCAAAAAACTCAAAATGAGAATTTGAATGATCATTGCGTTCACTTTTCTGTGCATTGATTTTAACATAACGCTAATCACGAATTATTATTTTAGTGTCACTCACGAAAATAAAACTCTGACTCATGAAAAATTTATTTACTCTCGTTATGATGGCAACATTCTT
>Ga0247727_10008300_pt1 | contig 19350 bp, 23 predicted proteins | sample WisWelCaveWW1625_FD_202498 | JGI IMG/M metagenome (GOLD analysis project Ga0247727, IMG submission 202498) | Biofilm microbial communities from Wishing Well Cave, Virginia, United States - WW16-25 | ecosystem: Environmental > Aquatic > Deep subsurface > Groundwater > Cave microbial mat | place... | reverse complement strand
CGCCCAACACAGCGTGCACCCGACTGGTGGGAGTCGCCGCGTTTTTTAGGCGTTTACTTGGCTTGAAGTTGGTTCCGGCAAAGTGGCGGTGTCTCGTCCCACCCACCAGCGGGTAACGCGAGCCGTTGGGCAACCTTTCTTCGGCAAAGGTTATAATTCATATATGACTGTTGTCGTTTTGCTTCGTGATTTTGTTGATGAAATGCAAACACTCTCGGATGAAAAGGGAATTGCTTATGACTATTAGCACATGTCCCATCGCCACCATCAATGCACCCATCGAACGCGTGTGGGAATTATTAGCTGAGCCCGCCAATTATGATTTATGGTGGGAGGCGCAAACGCGTTCCATCGTCCCCGAAGGTCGCGCACAAGTGAGACAAAGAGTCCATGCCAAAGCGGGCGGATTCAATATCCTTCTTACGGTCGATGCTGTAGATGAATTGAAACATAAAATTGATTTCACGACGAAATTTCCCTTTGGCATCACGGGCTTCAATCACCTTACCTGCACGGCGCTTCCCAATTCAATCACGCAAGTTTCGTTTGGCTGAGACTTTGCCTTCTCACCTGTATGGTGGGGTTGGATATGGGAACACTTCGGATCAAAGCAGCTACATGACAGTGTCGCCGATTCGCTCGCGCGTTTGAAGCGTGCTGCGGAAGGAACATAAATTGGCTTAATCTCTTTGGTCAGCGTTTTGGTGGGCTGTTCTTGGCGATTGCCATAGATTAAGTTGGGTATAAAAATTTGGTGTGTTGATAGTGGTGTCTTTTTTCAATCATAGTTCTGGTAGGCGCAAGGTTGCCCAACAAAGCGTGCAGTGGATGGTGGGGAGTCTGCGGCTTCGAGAATCATTTTTCTGGCTTCGGGTTTTTCCTGCTCTCAGGCATTTTCCCAGCCCGCCCCACCACCACTAACGCTCACCGTTGGGCGGCAAGCGCACGAACTATGAGGAAAGTTTTTGGAACTTACAAATGGCATCAGGAGAAAGAGTGTATATTCCTGAATTTGGAACAAAGCAGGATGGTATAGATTATATTGATCGGCCCGGCGCCTATGCTGTCATTAAAAACAATGAAAGACAGATTGCTGTTATTGAGACCAGTAATGGTTATTTTCTGCCAGGTGGCGGAATTGATAGTGGTGAGTCAGATGTCGATGCTTTGAAACGGGAAATCGTAGAGGAAATTGGCTATCAATCCTCTATACTCGTCGAGATAGGAGAGGCGGTTGAATATATCAAAGTCCACAACGAGGAGAAGCATTATCAAATCCGTAGCAGATTTTATAAAGTACAACTTGGCTCTAAAGTTGGAGAAGGAGTGGAGAAGGATCATCGACTTGTTTGGCTATGGCAAGAAGATGCCATCAATCTACTCAAACGGCAGAGTCAGGTATGGGCAGTCCAGAGTATAGTAAAAGGATAACTGAAGAAAATAGTGTCGAATACGAAAAATGCCGCCCAACAATGCGTGCACCCGACTGGTGGGAGTCTGCGCGTTTTCAGGCGTTTTGCGTCGCTTGAGGCTGGTTCCGGCAAAGTGGCGTTGCCTCCTCCCGCCCACCAGCGGGTAACGCCAGCCGTTGGGCAACCCACTCAGAATAAAGTCAGCAAAACAAATGATACCCACTGAACTATTTCATTACACATCAGTAAGTACTGCCATGGAAAAAATTTTATCTAGCCAACAGATAAAGATTGGGCTGATGAAATATCTGAACGATCCTAGAGAATCTAAAGATTGGGCATTACTTCCAAAATTTACAGGAATTCCAACAAATTCATTGCCGTTAGAGGAGCGCCTTGTAAATCAAGAGTTCATCCATATAAAGCAAGAAGAATGGAAAGTAGTTTGCTTTAGCACACATGCTCCAAAATACAAACGACATCCGAATTCTAGTATAGACGAAGGATTTTTACATGGAGCTTGCAGACCAAGAATGTGGGCGAGTTATGGAGAAAATCATAAAGGCGTTTGCTTAAAATTTAACGGCAAGAAGTTTGACAGGCAAATAAGGATCAAACCAGAAAGGACAGAAAAAGACCGAAGGGTGTTTCATGGCAAGGTAAAGTATATTGATTACGGAGACACACTAGATTCAATTTCAATTGACTATACGGAACTTTCTAAAATTGATATGACGCAAGGGCTTCGCAACCACCTAATAAAACATCATAAAGAATTTTTTTTATTGAAACCAACTGATTGGAAAACAGAATTTGAGTATCGCTGGCTCGTACACAGCAAGGATCGAGCAGCCGAATTCTTGCCAATAAAAGGAATCGTTGAAGAAGTAATTGTCGGGTTTGAATTTCCAAGAGTGTATTTCCCATCCTTGTTTGAATTATGTGATCAATTGGACATCCCTGTCAGGGGGATGATATGGAAAAATGGTATGCCGTTCGTTTCAACTTACATTCATGAGAGCCGAAAAGTTGTATGATTCCCCACAAATTTGGCCGTCACGAAACCGCCGGCACATTGGTAGACTCGAGGTTGCCCAACACAACGTGCACCCGACTGGTGGGACTCTGCGCGTTTTCAAGCAGTTTGTGTGGCTTGAGGTTGGTCCCGTCAAATTGGCGTTATCTCCTCTCGCCCACCAGCGGGTAACGCAAGCCGTTAGGCACTTGTCATTGTATGTGGGTTTCTAGAATGGAGAACGATGAACTAAAATTGTGCATGAGGAAAACACAATTACAGAGAAAATGAGCGCGAGACGAGAATGAATATTTACACTCTGGAGGTTTTCATCATAAATGGTCTAATGACAAAGGCTTTTGTCAAGAAAAATCCAGTCGTTTCCAGAACCATTGAAATCCGCGGTGATCAATCTCTTGAACAACTCCATGATGTCATATTCCAAGCGTTCAATCGAGAAGATCAACACTTATATGAGTTTCAAATTGGTGGGAAAGGACCAAATGACCCCAAGGCGAAACGTTATGGTTTGGCTATGTATGAAGAAATGGAAGTTGAGGGTGATGTCAGAGAAACTACAATTGATGCTCTGCACCTAAAGAAAGATGAGGCATTTGGATACTGGTTCGATTTTGGAGATGACTGGTGGCATCAAGTCAACGTGCTTTCCATTGAAAACAAGAGTTCAAGAAGCAAGTATCCGAGAATTACAAACCGCATTGGACAAAGCCCGCCGCAATATGTTGACCTCGATGAATGATGTCATTAAAAATGCAACCGTGCCTAACACAGCGTGCACCCGACTGGTGGGAGTCTGCGCGTTTTCAAGCCGTTTTCTTGGCTCGAGGCTGGTTCCGGCAAAGCGGCGTTATCTCGTCCCACCCACCAGCGGGTAACGCCAGCCGTTGGGCGGCACAATTCGAGTGCCCACCATGAGTTCAAAGGAGAAACAGGTATGGATTAATGCTTTACGCTCATTCAAAAGTCAATCGGTTTATCAAAATTGAGTCTATGCCTTCATCGGTCAAAATCTCCACGGATTGACCCATCAGCGTCATCTTTGATTTCGCCCATGTCGTCAATAAATTTTATTAACAAAAGGAAAGAATCTCATGAAACCTAAATTGTTGCTCACTATCGCGGCCATCTACATGGGTCTCCTCGGAATTTTACTTCTGGTATTTCCAATTATGGCGTTCGGGCTTGCTCCTGATGCTCCTGCCTCGCTGGTTGCCAAGTTACGACTCCCAGGCAGTCTATTTTTAGCTTTTGCCGTGATGAATTGGTTTGCTCGAAACTCGGATGCTTCCAGCGCGGGCGATGCCATCTTCATCGGTAACACGGTGGCGTTTGCCTTCGTGGCTATAGTGGATTTCCTTATTACCATAATTCCTGGAGCAGATCCATCAGGTTGGGTATTTATTGTGATCGACCTGCTCTTTGTCGTTGCCTTCTTCGTGGTGGGTCGTGCAAATATGTCAACTGTTACGAAATAGAATTCAATTTTATATCCTCCGCCTGATGTTTCGCATGATGGGAATGTCAGGCGGAGGACGATTAACACATGCCCCAAGAGCCGCCCAACAAAGCGTGCAGCGGATGGTGGGGATTCTGCGGCTTCGACAAACATTTTTCTGGCTTCGGGTTTTTTCTGCTCTCAAACAGAATCTCAGCCCGCCCAAAATCCGCTAACGCAAACCGTTGGGCGCACACATCGCAGAAGGAAGTCATATGAATATTTTGGATAGAATCTTTGTTGGGGAAGTCATTCAAGACTTTGGAATTATTGAAGATCAATCTCTCGGCATCGGGCGAATGCGGAAAAGCGCATTGTTAGCGAAAAAGAAAGGCAAAATTCGTTTCGTGATCAAAACATCCGCCGTCGCTTTTCTCGCTGCCAGTGTTAACTATACCGAATTTGATTTGGAGAATGCATACAAAATCCGCCAGTCTATCGACCAAAGTGAGTCGATTGTCAAAGGTCTTCCGTATTCGGAAAACTTTTCCACCAATGGTATTTCAAAAGAGTTGCCACTCTCATCTATCCTTTCGGTCTTGGTCACTTTTCTTTTGGGAGGCTTGATTATTTGGTGGCTGAACAATTCGGTCTGGGTTTTATTGGCAACACTGGCGTTGTTTTTATTGCAAATGAACGCATTTCAAGATTTCCACAGGTATGAGGAAGCAACCGACTGGCAAACCATTCTTCCAGGTGTGCTGGCTGTTCTGAGTTTGTTTCTGGGTATCGGCAAATTCGTTTTGATGAATTTCGTTTAGCTCCATGAGCAAGGTGTCTTTAGGTCATGAGTGCGCCCAACATAGCGTGCACCCGACTGGTGGGAGTCTGCGCGTTTTCAGGCAGTTTGTGTGGCTTGAAGCTGGTTCCGGCAAAGTGGCGTTGTCTCGTCCCGCCCACCAGCGGGTAACGCCAGCCGTTGGGCGGCTCCAGATTACAGTTAGAATTGGGCATGAGGATGCCTATGAATCTCCTAAGTGACGTTATCGCAGAAATCATAGTGTTTGTTTTGGGCATAATTTTTGGCACTGCGCTACGTTGGGTTAGGATCACTATCCCTATTCGGAATTTTTGGCGAATAGACCCTGATAAGAAAGTTATTATTGCTGTAAGCCTCGCTCAGCCTGATCCGTCAGAGCATACGATTAACGTTCCGACGGGGGACACTTTAGCATTCGGGGAGATAGTTGCACTCATAAGACGTCTGTATCCACAGGCGGAAGTAAAGTTCCACCGAAATCCTGAACGACCTTTGCTATATGAAGAAGAATGGAACAGCACAATTGTCCTGATTGGTGGTGGAAAGAGCAATATGACTACTCGATGCCTGCTCGCTGCCCTCAGCCCGCCCACCAGCGGGTAACGCCAGCCGTTCGGCGGCTAACTGCTAAATTGTTATTCGTAATTGACTCTTCAATAATTGGCTGAATAAAAATGAAGAATGATTGCTTGCTCTGCAACTGGGCTGAATCCGACAAATATTTCAATCGGGTTCAAGTATGGCAAAATGACTTATGGCGCGTTACCACGAGTTTGGCAGCCCCTATGCCTGGGTTTTCGTATCTTGAACCCAAACGTCATATTGCTTATATAACAGACTTAGATGGTAATGAATCTGTTTCTCTTGGACCCACTCTCGCTTTTGTAACGCGCGCTTTGCGAGACATAACAAATGCCAAACTTGTATATGTCACTGTCTTTGGAGAACGTGTACCACACTTACATTTTAATCTTGCGCCTCATCGTGATGGCGACTCATTGCGCGGTGGTTCAGGAATGTTGCTTGACAATGCCAATCCACTACCTGTTACAGAATTAGAGATAGTCGCAGAGCATATTCGTCAGGCGCTCGGGCAAATTCAGAAATAAGTTCTTTTTGTTTCAACAAGGAGAGCATCATCACATTATGCAAACAAAAAAGGTGCGTCAATTTCGCAGAGCAAAGTTTCCTTTTAGTCAAAGCGCCGCCGAACAAAGCGTGCAGTGGATGGTGGGGAGTCTGCGGCTTCGAGAAGCATTTTTCTGGCTTCGGGTTTTGTCTGCTCTCAAGCATTATCCCAGCCCGCCCCACCACCACTAACGCCAGCCGTTAGCCCGCTCCTTGCACAATGTTGAAAGAACCAAAGAGAAAACATGGGTTTGTTCTACACCAACGTGATTTTGTATAAAGTTCAACAACAGTCCATTGCTGATTTTCTCAGCAAGCAGGGGCGATCCGCCTATGTGTCACCTACTCGAGACGATTTCACTGTGGTTTATGACAAGGAAACAGAAGATCAAGATTCTAGGGTTTTGAAAAAACTTGGTGAGTCATTATCCAGAAAATTTTCATGTACAGCATTATCGTCTTTAGTGCATGACAGCGATGTCTACATGTATTGGTTGTACAGCGATGGCAAATTTCTTGACTCATATAATTCGTTGCCAGGATACTTTGACTCCGAGGTAGACAAATCATTACCAGAGGGTGGCGACGCGGAAAAACTTTGTAATGCGTTCGGCAAATTAAGCGCCGTATCAGAAATTCAAAAGATTTTCAAACTTGTTGAACAGAGTAATCTTGATGAAGACGCAGAGGAATATCTTCAAGGCGAAGACATCCACAGTGAATTGATTAAAGTTTTGGAAATGCCCTCGTTTGGTGCTTTTACAGGCTATTACACGATAGAAAATAGTGACCTCCCTGAAGGCTTGCAACAAGATAATTTGATTAAAATAGAAAGCCTAAAACCCAAGTGGTTTTGGGAAAAACAAAAAACGGGCTAACAAAGCGTGCAGCGGATTTTTGGGAGTCTACGCGATTTATAAGCATTTTCTGGCTTCGGGTTTTTCCTGCTCCCAAACAGAATCTCAGCCCGCCCAAAATCCGCTAACGCCAGCCGTTCGGCGGTAAAGATTGGAGACGATTACTGAATTTGTTTGGAGGAAATATGGCAAGTCAATCAAATCAAGAAAGTGGTAAAGCCAAATTACCATCAAAGTTCCTCTTTATCATTGTGGGTGTTTTTGGTGTTATATGTGTGTCGGTGGCGTTACTTGCTTTTTACGGATTTACGCGTTTATCTTCTGGACCAAAGACACAAATCATTTTAGAGCCTGATTATTCTTTGGTATCAACAGTTGATTTAGCAGATTTAGAAATTGACGCAGAAATATTAACTTCCCGCGCTAATGCTCTTGGAACTCGTATTAAGTTTGAAGTCGCTGAAAATAATCAAATTATTGCCCAAATCCCAACATCAAGTCTCTCTCCAAACTTAATTGGGCAAGTAATACAAATCGGGCTTTTGGAATTTGTCGACTTTGGTGAAACGCCGATTGAGCCTGGAAAGACAATAGCAACAGATTTTAGTTACGAGTACCTTCCGCAAATGGAAGGTACTAAATGGCATACTATCATAACGAACGCTGAATTTGAAACAGTGTATGTTGAAAAAGATAAACTTGGGAATTATCAAATCGCATTTACCCTTACTACCAATGGCACAAAAATTCTCTCGGACTACACCACGAAAAATGTCGGTCATTTTCTTGGTATCGTAATGGATAAAGTCGTAATATCAGCGCCGAAGGTTAATTCACCAATCACAAACGGAAGTGGAATAATTGCTGGCAGTTTCACTCAGGAACAGGCAGAGTCCTTAGCCGTGTACTTGCATGTAAGAGGTCCTTTGCCAATTCCCCTAAAAGTCAAGCAGGTATTGGAAATTGGCAAATAATGGGAAGGGAACAAACCGCCGAACACAGCGTGCAGCGGATTTTTGGGAGTCTGCGGCTTCGAGAAACATTTTTCTGGCTTCGGGTTTTTTCTGCTCTCAAACCGAATCCCAGCCCGCCCAAAATCCGCTAACGCAAACCGTTGGGCAGTTCCTTGCAAATCATAGGTAGTTAATGAACATCGTCGAATCTAAATTTCAAGAATTGCTTGGGGTTGTCTGTTGGAAAGTAAAATGGGATGGAAATCTCAATTTAAGTATGAATTTTGGACAGCCATCTCTGAGTATTCGTGAGCCAAGAGAAGTAAAATCGAGCCACAAAAAAGTAAGCGATTCTTTCAAATACCGACACGTGACTCTGCGTGGAGAATGGTTCTTTTGGATATTGAGTGGTTATTGGAAAGTTTTCATAAAAGATTTCGATGAAGTGACAAGTGCCACTTCATACAAAAGAAAAAATATGGCTCTTGCTCGTTTGGACGGTCAAAAATTAATTCGTGTTAGCGTTAATCCAGAAACATCTGCAACACGATTGGATTTCGACCTCGGTGCTGTACTCTCCATTCGACGAATGGGCATAAAAAGCGATGGAGATATTTGGTCTCTTTATAAGCCCAATGGCTATGTCTTGTCTGTGCGTGCTGATGGCAAATATCATGATGATCCTGGCGATACAGAATTCGGAAAAAACGAATGGAAACCCATTGTCACGATATAAGACAAAAACAGCCCAACAAAGCGTGCACCCGACAAGTGGGAGTCTGCGGCATTTTCAAGCATTTTCTACGCTTCGAGTTTTTTCTGCTTCTAGGCAGAGTCCACGCCCGCCCACACGCAGGTAACGCAAGCCGTTAGCCCGCCCCAGAATTTAGTATGGTATAAACTTTAATCGTAAAAAGGAGTACAAGATGAAGAGCGCCATTTCAAGGTTTCCTCTCGTTGCATTTTTTGGCATGGCTTTCTTATTTTCATGGATTGCCGTTTCGCCTCTCATTTTCAACTCCACACTTCCTGTCGAGCCATTCCAAATTTTGGGCGCGTTAGCCGGGCCAACACTCTCGGCCATAATCGTCACTGCCATCTTGGAAGGCCGAAAAGGCATAGGCGACTTTTTTAAACGTTACATCCAATGGCGTGCAGGTTTCGTGTGGTGGCTTTTTGTATTGTTCGGTATTCTCATATCACTTAACACACTGGCAGCCTTTATTCTTGGCACATCTGTATGGACTGAATTTCTTAAGAACATTGGTTTGATTCTCCCAACCTATCTGATCACATTGTTGGTGGGCGTAATTCTCGGTCCGCTTTGGGAGGAGCCAGGCTGGCGCGGGTTTGCCCTGCCGCGCTTGCAGGGACAATTCGGACCAATCGTTGGCACACTTATACTCGGCGTTCTATGGGCTCTCTGGCACATCCCAGGGTATCTTGGCGGTTGGATGACTGTAGGAATCGTTCCACTCATCCTTTCAGGCATGGCATTTTCAATGATAGCCACCTGGGTTTACAACAACACGCGCGGAAGCATTTTATTGATGATTCTTTTGCACTCTTCCAGCAACGCCGCAATTTCTGTTGGCAGTAGGGTGTTGCCAGCAAATTTATCGGATGGCATGAATTCGTTTGTATATGGCGGCTGGATTCCAGCCATTACCTACTCAGTCATTGCTTTGGTCGTCTTGATTGCCACGCGTGGTAAATTATCGTACGAGAAAAAATAATCCAAAGGCGGCTAACAAAGCGTGCAGCGGATTTTTGGGAGTCTGCGGCTTCGAGAAGCATTTTTCTGGCTTCGGGTTTTTTCTGCTCTCAAACCGAATCCCAGCCCGCCCACACGCAGGTAACGCAAACCGTTGGGCGGCATCAAGGCCATAAAGCTCTCAGTCTTAATGGAGAAACCTTATGAGTAAGCATGTACTCTTTATACGCGGTGGCGGTGGAGAAGTTGCCTACAAGGAAGATAGAATCCTAGTTGTCTCGCTACAAAACGCCTTGGGTTCTTCCTATGAGGTGCATTATCCAAAGATGCCGTTTGAGGAAAGCGTCGGGTATGCAGGTTGGAAAGTTGAAATTGCCACCGAGTTGTCCGCCCTAGATGAAGAGGTCATTCTGGTAGCCCACTCGGTGGGCGGTTCGATTCTGTTGAAGTATCTCGTCGAAGAGCGAGTCGAGAAACGTATCCGCGGGTTGTTTCTGCTTGCTGCGCCATACTTTGGTGGAGATGAGATCTGGAGCGATGCCGAAATGAACGTGCCGCAAGACTTAGCTGCCATGCTCCCCGACATCCCCCGAATCTTCCTGTACCACAGTCGTGACGATGAAGTAGTACCGTTTGCCCACCTTGCACGGTATGCAGCCAAACTCCCACAAGCAACCATCCGCGTGTATGATGGGCGTGGACATCAATTTGGGAACGATTTGACTGATGTTGCAGACGATATACGGAAGGAAGAGACAATGTCATGACGGTAAAATCACCATCAGGCTGTTCAATAACGGCGTATGCTGCCGCCCAACACAGCGTGCAGCGGATTTTTGGGAGTCTGCGGCTTCGAGTAACATTTTTCTGGCTTCGAGTTTTTCCTACATCTCAAACATTTTCCCAGCCCGCCCAAAATCCGCTAACGCCAGCCGTTGGGCATCGGGTCATGTGAAATGCAAAATCTGAATCGGTCTTGCTGGCAATTGTTTTGTCTCTGCAATTTCGGTTTTGGGTTTCTCATTCTTCAAGTCAAGTTTGGTTTGCCTGCTTGAGTCTTTCGGCAAAGGTCATTTGCTGTTCAGCGAATCGTTAGGCACATTGTTTTGCAAGCCGTCGCTTTTTGGTTGTCTCGGTTTGGTTTCGACAGGCTCAACCTACCAGCCCGCAAGGTAGGCAAAGTTTTTCATTTTATGGTTTTGGTTCTGGGCAAATATTTTCGGTCTTGGTTGTGGTTCGTGGCTGGCAAGTTTTCGAGATGGCTTAGGTTTTTATGTTCAATGTCATCTTGCCTGAATAACGCAAGCAGGTTTATGATGGGCGTGTCGGTTCACAACCACAGTTGGCGAGTCTTCAAGTCTGGTTGTCGAGCTTGTCGAGACACATGCCCAACAAAACGTGCAGCGGATTTTTGGGAGTCTGCGGCTTCGAGGAACATTTTTCTGGCTTCGGGTTTTTTCTGCCCTCAAACATTTTCTCAGCCCGCCCAAAATCCGCTAACGCCAACCGTTGGGCGGCTTGTTTCATAACCTGATGTAGCAGAATATGATTACGATTGATTTCCTTGCAGATCATCTCGATACCATACCCACGTTGGCAAAATGGTTCCGCGACCAATGGCCGGATTATCATGCTGCCATGTCCCAAGAAGAGATGGAGCAAGATTTTCTTGAAGATGCTACCCGCGATTGTCTTCCCATTCGCTTGATTGCCTTCGAGTCCAGTGAGCTGGCTGGCACAATTATCCTACGTGAAAACGGAACGGAGATGTTACCAGAGTTTCAACCCGAATTAGGAGGATTATATGTCGTGGAGTCGCATCGCGGTCATGGCATCGCTACAGAATTGGTTCGGGCGGGCATGCAACTCGCTCGCAATCAAGGGTATGAGACTGTTTTTGCCACAACCGTCGCGGCGGCCGGGATCTTGGAACGCTTAGGTTGGGAGTTTCTCCAAACTGTCGTGTATCAAGAAGGTCCAACGGCATTGTATCGATGTAAACTATGAGCGCCGCCCAACCCAGCGTGCACCCGACTGGTGGGAGTCTGCGCGTTTTCAAGCAGTTTTCGTGGCTTGGAGTTGGTTCCGTCAAAGCGGCGTTGTCGCATCCCACCCACCAGCGGGTAACGCACACCGTTCGGCGGCTGTACTCATGTCCACTTTTATAAATAGGTGACAAAATGACAACCTCAAGTTCATCTCCTGTTGTTCAAAACCATCCAAAATCATCTTGGTTTACTGGTTGTGTGGTCACCACACTTGTTATATTGTTTGTAATTCTTGGTATTTTCGACTTTGTTTCTGGCTCCATATTTGCTTACGTTTTTTCTGCCGCTCACATACTCTCGCCAATCAACATTGCCATCGTGTTTATTATTGCCTGCAATTGTTTCATCTATTTTTTTCTCGTCTTTCGCATCAAACGACAACGTTGGTTCATCTCCGTAGCGTTGTTGGCTTTGGTTTGGTTCATTCTTCCTCTGTCCCTCCGCATCCTGTTAAATATCTCAACGGCAAGAGTTCGGAATGATGGTTACTCCATGGGAACAACGCTGCCCAATCAAAGCTATATTCTCACGGACAGATTGGCGTATCAAAAGAATGAACCGCAACGGGGCGATATTGTTGTTTTCAGCTTCCCATTGGATCCGAAACAGGATTTGATAAAGCGAGTGGTTGGTCTTCCTGGCGAATCCATCGAAGTCAAGGAGGGAATTGTGATTATCAACGGCACGCCACTTGATGAACCTTATATTGCCGCCCAACCATTGTATAACGGTACATGGGTTGTTCCAGAAGGTCAATACTTCGTGCTTGGAGATAATCGAAACGAGTCAAAAGATTCCCACGAGTGGGGATTTCTGCCTCGTGAAAATATTATTGCTAAAGCGGTTTGGATATATTATCCTATAGCTGATTTCGGAAAAATTGACGATGTTGATTTTCCACCGTAAAGATTCATGCAAAAACACGCCGCCGAACAAAGCGTGCAGCGGATTTTTGGGAGTCTGCGACTTCGAGAAGCAGTTTTCTGGCTTCAAGTTTTTTCTGCTCTGAGGCATTTTCCCAGCCCGCCCAAAATCCGCTAACGCCAGCCGTTAGACCGCATGCTTTTTCTTGAAGTGGGTTCGTTCGCAAAACAATGAGGTCGTAAAAAGAATGTCCGCTTGCCATTGCTCGCCGTCGTGGTTTGCCTGCCATCGTTTTTTCGGCGGCGCGGTTTTTTCGTCAGGGTTCTGGGCTGATCGGTCTCGTCTCTAAATTGGGTTGTCCTGCTCGTCCGCAGGTTTCGCACATTGGCAAGTCTGATCGCCAGATGGATTTCGTTGGCGGTGGTCTTTTTCGTTGTGGCATCTTGCCCGCAATCGTGTCATAATATTGGCAGGTGTATGTGCGGTGTTGTCTTGCCAGCGGTGTTTCGAGCTTCGCCCCGATCACATTTTTCTCGTCTGGAGGTTTTTTCTGCCAGCCATGCGGTCTAACAATGCGTGCAGCCGACCAGTGGGAGTCTGCGCGTTTTACAGACATTTCTCTGGCTTTGGGTTTATGCTGCTCTCAAGCCGAGTCTCGTCCCGCCCACCAGCGGGTAACGCCAGCCGTTAGCCCCCTCCTGCAAAATAGGAATTGATTCTTCAAGATGGATTGATATTATATAGCATATCGTATATAATACCAAAATGCGTGTTCCCAATATCGTTATTGACACCAATGTTGTCATCGCCGCTTTACGATCAAAGAAGGGCGCATCCAACAAATTGCTTTCACTCGTTGGAATAGGCAAGTTTGAAATCCATGATTCTGTTGCACTGATTCTTGAATACGAAGAGGTGCTTCAGCGTCAAAGAAATGAACTTGGTTTATCAGAAGAAGAAATCTCTATTTTTATTGACTCATTATGTTCAATGGCTCACCACCACAACATCTATTTTTTGTGGAGACCATTTCTAACGGATGTCAATGATGAACTTATACTAGAGTTGGCAGTTTCTGCAAACTGTGAATACATTGTGACCCATAACGTTAAAGATTTCAGAGGTAGTGAGGAGTTTGGTTTGCAAGCCATAACCCCAAAAGAGTTTTTGCAAATTATTCGTGAGGTATGACTATGAGTGCATTAAGTTTACGATTACCTAAATCCTTACATGAGCAGCTTCGTGAATTAGCCCGCGAAGAGGGTATTTCCGTCAATCAGTTTGTCATGCTAGCGGTTGCTGAAAAGGTTGCCGCTATTTCCACAATTGAGTATTTAGAAAAGCGTGCCAAGCGCGGTAGTCGTGAACAATTTCTTGAAATACTAAGCAAAGCTCCTGATGTTGAACCAGAAGAGTCTGATAAATTGTAACGGGGGCTAACACAGCGTGCACCCGACTGGTGGGAGTCGGCGCGTTTTCAAGCGGTTTGCGTGGCTTGGAGCTGGTTCCGTCAACGTGGCGTTGTCGCATCCCACCCACCAGCGGGTAACGCCAGCCGTTAGGCATCGGGTCATGTAAAATGCAAAATCTAAATCGGTCTGGCTGGCGGTTGTCTTTGCTCGGCTTTTCGGTTTTGGGTTTCTTCGTTCTTCAAGTCATGTTTGATTTGCCCGCTTGAATCTTTTGGCAATGTCCGCTGGCTGTTTGGTGAATCGTTAGGCGCGTTGTTTTGCAAGCCGTCGCTTTTTGGTTGTCTCGGTTTGGTTTCGACAGGCTCAACCTACCAGCCCGCAAGGTTGGCAAAGTTTTTCACTTGATGGGTTTCGTTCTGAGCAAATGATTTCGGTTTTTGGTTGCGGTTCGTGGCTGGCATATTTTCGGGATGGTTTTGGTTTTTATGTTCAATGTCAGCTTGCCAGAGTTACGAAAGAAGGTTTATGATGGGCATGAGGGTTCACAACAGCAGTTGGCGAGTCTTCAAGTTTGGTTGTCGAGCTTGTCGAGACACCATGCCCAACACAGCGTGCAGCGGATTTTTGGGAGTCTGCGGCTTCGAGAAACATTTTTCTGGCTTCGAGTTTTTTCTACATCCCAAGCAGAATCTCAGCCCGCCCAAAATCCGCTAACGCACACCGTTGGGCAGTTTCAGCAAAGATCCTGGTTCCGAATTAGATTGGGAAAGAAGGTGCAATTATGAAGAGCTTCCAAACAATATGGCAGGATATTAAAGCAGGGCGGAATATAGATATTTACGTTACCGTGATCCTTGCATTCCTCATTGCTATTCTTGGAATATTTAGCATAGTTAATCTTGCGATTATTTCGGCAGCGGTCTTGGCAACATTGGCACTTGTATCTGTAAGTCTATTGCGGAATCGTCGTGCAAACGACTCGCTACAAAGTGCAATTTCTCAGCTAGAGAAAAACAATGAAAGGGCATCTCCGTTTTTAGGTCACGAACTTTCCTCATATACAGAGCAGAATCATCTGCTTTCATCGGCTCACACAGTATATTTTTGGGGATTGTCATTTAGTAGGATGATCCCACATGTAAGAAATGCGCTCGAACGCGGTTTAAAAGCTGGGTTACAGGTGCGTTTCTTGATATTGAAGCCGAACAGTGAAGTGATAAGAATGGATGCCTTCCGCGATCCGTTTCAAGATGAGAAACGCATCAACTTATCTTTGGAGGCAACTATCTCAGACCTGAGTATCCTTGCTAGCAAAGCTATTTCTCCAGCGAAACTTGAAATTCGAGTTGTCAACTACTTACCACCATGGACAATAATGGCTTTTGATCCATATCTCCCAAATGGTCAAGTGTTTGTGAGCTTAGTGACCTTTCGTGGTGCTAATGAAAATCGTCCTAGTTTCAGACTGAAGTCCCCCAATGACAATGAATGGATTCGCATAATAATTGATCAGTTTGACGAACTTTGGAAAGAAGCTGAGGTAATAGACATTGTTCAATCTATCCCGTAAAACCGCCCAACAAAGCGTGCAGTGGATGGTGGGGACTCTGCGGCTTCGAGGAGCATTTTTCTGGCTTCGGGTTTTTCCTGCTCTCAGGCATTGTCCACGCCCGCCCCACCACCACTAACGCAAACCGTTAGCCGCCAAAGGCGCGAGGAATGAAAAATGGTTGATTCTATATGGACGATCTGATACAACTCGCCAAGTTGATTGACACCCGAAATCAAATCGAGCGCAAGATTACCGCATTGATTGGTCGCCCTGCCGCAATTGGGCATATTGGTGAGTACATCGCCGCACGGGTCTTCAACATCGCGCTTGAGGAATCCGCCTCCCACAAAAGTAGTGATGGATATTTCCGTGACGAGCCGCTGAAGGGACGTACAGTCAATATCAAGTGGTTTGCCTTTCAGGAAGGGATACTGGACATCACACCTGAATCTCTTCCTGATTACTACCTTGTATTAACTGGGTTGAAATCAGGCATAATGACATCCCGCGAGCGTGTTCGTCCCTGGACGATTGAAAAGGTTTTTCTCTTTGATGCGCAATTGCTTGCAAATGAACTGAAACTGACAGGCGTGAAGATGGGCATTGCGACCAGTGTGCGGCGGCATCTGTGGGAAAAAGCAGAAATCTATCCCACAGATCATAGTGATTTGTTTCAATTATCCCAAGTCCAGCGCGATACATTGGCGTTGTTTCGGTGGCAGGAAGGCGGCTAACAATGCGTGCACCCGACTGGTGGGAGTCTGCGCGTTTTCAAGCAGTTTGTGTGGCTTGGAGTGGATTCCGATAAAATAGCTTTATCTCCTCCCGCCCACACGCAGCTAACGCTCGCCGTTGGGCGTTTTTTACCAACAGTAACAGAGTAGAATGTAAACACCATGGATGATTTAGTAACCATAAACCGAACAATTCAGGATGTCTTTGAGTTTGTGGTTGACCATACCAATGATAAATTATGGAAGCCTTTTGTTACCACGAGCAAGCAAGTTTCCATTGGTCATATCGGTGTAGGCACTCAGTTTGAAGTGGGTATGGTTGTCTGGAATCGCTATCGTGCATCCATTGTTGAGATAGTTGAGTACGAACCCTATAAATGGTATGTGTACAAAAGCCGCGCACAACCATTTCCTTTTATCGCTCATCTATCGTTTATTTCGGTTGTATCAGGAACTGCTATTCGTGGCTACGTTGAATTCAAAGCGCATGGTTTATGGAGATGGTTTGCGCCTTTCATTAGGATATTCTTCAAGAGTCAAGAGAAGCGCACTTTCTATCAACTCAAAAAAGTGATGGAAAATGCGAGCAAATGATAAATACAAAATGCTCTCTGTCAAATTCGGTAATTGTCAAAAATTGAGTTGTGTGTAAAAGTTAATCAAGTTGGCGGTGTTGCCTTCTCTCAGGCAATGAGTCTTGCACAATCCAAAAACGCCCAACACAGCGTGCACTGGACGCTAGGGTACGGTGCGGCTTTTCAAGCATTTTTCTGGCTCCAAGTTTTTTCTGCTCCCAAGCAGAGTCCACGCCCTCCCCAGCGCCAGTAACGCAAACCGTTAGGCAACCTAAGAGCAAAAATAAAAGAGCCTTTGAATCGCCGTCTCGATTTTTCATTACGTTCAAGAAAATTCATTTTTATGAGTTGGTCAGTTTCTTTTTAGCCGTGGTCTCGGTAAGTTTTACTTTCCAGTTTACTTTGCCTGTGGCTTTCAGATTGTCAGGCTTGTAAGTTTGGATCTACTTTTTCAATTTTCGTTCTTGCCATTGGTCAAAGTTCTGGTTGGTTGTGGCTTGCAAGTATTTAGCGCATCTTTTGGTCAGGTCACTTTGATTAAGGTTTCTGTTTCAAGCAATGTCCATTTTCGGTAGAGTCAGGTTTTCAAGATCCGTTCGGTTTCCTCGGTCAATGCGTTGGCAAGTTTGGTTCAGGCGGGTTGGTTAAGTTTCTTTGGCAAACTCTGTTTTTCAATGGGCAGAGGTTCTGTTTCGCAAATGTTTTGGTAAGTCGTGTTCCTCTCGTCCGTTGCCAAAGTTGCAGTTCGTTGTACAATCAAATCAAGTTGGCGGTGTTGGCTTTTTGCAGCCATCGAGTCTGGCGTTCCGTAAGGTTGCCTAACACAGCGTGCAGCTGACGGTGGGTACGCGGCGCGTTTTTTGAGCCTTTTCCTGGCTTTGAGTTTTCTCGGCTCCCGAGCTGAGTCTCGTCCCACCCACCGCAGCTAACGCCAACCGTTAGGCGGTGTTCAGATATTTTGCGAGCTAATGAAGGAAGGAAAATATGCCGAAATTTCAGCCCCAATATAGAGGTAAATGCCTTCACTGTCAGACTATCGTAAAATTCGAGATTCCAGAGTCTGGTGGTGATTGGCAAACACGAGTGATTGCAAGCAGAGAACAGCTCAACATTGCTCGCGCTCAATGTCCACATTGTCAGAAGCTCACAGTCACCATTGAAGAATTGAAATATGTAGAATCCGATTACAAACCGATAGCTGAACATGTCGTTTGGCCTATGTCTGGTGGTCGTGCTCCTGCGCCACAGGAAGTCCCCTATCATATTCGTAATGACTATGACGAGGCGAGCGCTGTCCTTCATCTTAGTGCCAAGGCAAGTGCGGCATTATCGCGAAGATGTTTGCAGACTGTCCTAAAAGAAGCTGGTCAAACGAAAGCAAAGGACTTATCGGAGCAGATTGAAGAAGCTCTCATTAGTCTCCCCAGCAGTGTCGCTGCAAATCTGGACGCAATACGAAACATTGGTAATTTTGCTGCTCATATTCAAAAGTCCACACAAACCGGAGTAATTTTAGATGTCGAGCCTGGAGAGGCAGAATGGAATTTAGATGTTCTAGATTCACTTTTCGATTTCTACTATGTGCGGCCCGCCATTGAGAAGCTAAAACGTGAGGAACTGAATAAGAAACTTCAAGAGGCTGGTAAACCGCCAATGAAAGAACCACCAGTAAGTTGATCCGCACCTTTGAGAAACACCGCCTAACACAGCGTGCACCCGACTGGTGGGAGTCTGCGCGTTTTCAAGCAGTTTTCGTGGCTTGGAGTTGGTTCCGTCAAAGCGGCGTTGTCGCATCCCACCCACCAGCGGGTAACGCACATCGTTAGCCCGCTCGTGCAAGTGGTTGTTATGCTCTTAGAATCATGCTTTAGGAGAATACGATATGCAAACCAATAATCTAATTCGATGGAGTGGTTTATCTTTATTGGTTGGCGGTTTGTTGTATGCTATAAATGGCTTCTTCCATCTGAATAACAACGACCCACAAGTGACCTTCAGCCCCCTTTGGCTACCCATTCAAATCATCATCACGATTTTCTATCTGCTGGATATATTTGGGCTGATCGGGCTTCATTCTTATCAAAAGGATAAGGCTGGTTTACTGGGTCTGATTGGCGTTGTGTTGGCGATCATCGGCTCTGCCCTCACTTTTATTGCCAGCATCGGTTTTGCTTTTGTCATTCCCGCCGTTACCGCTCAACAAGCCGCGCCTCAATCACCCACTGAATTGATAAGCTCAACAGGTCAATTGGCTTGGATAGGAACTCTGGTTTTGGCTTGGATATTTGCTTTCCTCCCCGGTCACATTGTCACTGGCATATCCACTATCCGTGCTGGCGTGTTGCCGCGCTGGGCGAGTGTGCTCGTCGTTGTAGGAATGATCTTAGTATTTATCGGAGCTGCCTCTGCCCCGTTATTTTGGTTACGAAACATTGGCGGAGTTCTATCAGGGGCAGGTCTAGCGTGGCTAGGGTTTGCTTTGCTTTCAACACAGAAAGCGGGCTAACACAGCGTGCACCCGACTGGTGGGAGTCTGCGCGTTTTCAGGCAGTTTGTGTGGCTTGGAGCTGATACCGGCAAAGCGGCGTCCCCTCGTCCCACCCACCAGCGGGTAACGCACACCGTTGGGCTTCATTGTGGTTCTGAGCATTTCTGGTACGGAGCAAAGCAGTGTTAGAATAGGATCCACCAATGGAGCAAAGATAACCGGATAAGCCCAAAAAATCCTGGAAGAAGGTGCCCTGATCTTCTGGTTTCACAGCTACGATGCTCGTTATGAGGAGCGGGCAAGCGTCCATGTGGGCAAAGGC
>Ga0247727_10008299_pt1 | contig 19352 bp, 15 predicted proteins | sample WisWelCaveWW1625_FD_202498 | JGI IMG/M metagenome (GOLD analysis project Ga0247727, IMG submission 202498) | Biofilm microbial communities from Wishing Well Cave, Virginia, United States - WW16-25 | ecosystem: Environmental > Aquatic > Deep subsurface > Groundwater > Cave microbial mat | place... | reverse complement strand
CACACTACTTCTGCCGAAAAACGGCAGTAGAATGAAGCCCAGTACGGCATTCATAATTATAATGCCGAGAATCAATGGCCATGAAGCCGCAACCGCTTTCATGGGAGTGACCGGATTTTTTCGGTTCTCTAGACACCAACGAATTATGTTTTCCTGTTGTTTCGATATGGACATCAGTTGTTCCCCCTGGACTCGCTATTTAGGCCAGCTAACGCTCGAGCTCAGCGGCAACACCAAGCCGAGCGAAGGCTTGCCGCTTGCAAGCGCTTGGGCGTAAAACCATGATAACAGAATTAACATTGACCTGCACTAAACCATTAGACGGATTGCAAGCGGCAATGCCTGAGTGAGCTGCAGGTGTTGTCCGCTGGAGCGAGTTGTTTGAGACCGCCGCGTGCACGCATGCGGACTCTTCGCCACGATTGACTGCCGTCGGAGCAGCCACAGTCCATGTGAATTGTGGTCTCAGGCGGTTGAACCAGCGGCAACAGTCAGTAGGAGTCTTCAGCATGAAGTAAAGTGGCATCGTGACTGATAGACTGAATCATTTTGAAAAGAATTCAGACGGTAGGAAGAGGCTCAGTTTACTGCGGTCAATCTTCGCTCAAAACGTCGCGCAACTGAGGCACCGCATGCGGCAGGATCTCCCCATTCCGGTCGTGGTTCCTTCTCATTATTTGGGGCTGGGGTGTGGATTTAGTCCAAGATTCGTGCGGGTATCTGGTTCTTTCTTTGATGGTGAGCGGGCGCGAACGCTCGAGCTCAGCGGCAACACCAAGCCGAGCGAAGGCTTGCCGCTTGCAAAGCGCTTGGGCGTAAAACCATGATAACAGATTTAACATTGACCTGCACTAAATCATTAGACGGATTGCAAGCGGCAATGCCTGAGTGAGGTGCAGGTGTTGTCCGCTGGAGCGAGTTGTTCGGCACCGCGTTGTCACGCATGTTTTACGCAACCAGTTGAATTGTTGACAGCATGAACAGGAAGGCACTCTTGTTATACCACGTGCTCAAAAACAGTGTAATGACTACACCACAGACAATGGCAACGAGTGAATACCTGGAGCTGATCTGCTCGCGTCTGTATATGTGCACCGCCAGGCCGAACGTAATGAGTATCATCAATGGCCAGTACGGGTAAGCGCTGAAAAAGGCTCGTAAAAGAATGGAGAGCTCAGCTCCCAGCCCCGCAACAGTAATGCTACTATTAGGCTTAAGGAAAATCGTCCAACACACAAATCCGACTTGGCACACTCCAAGTGCGACGAGAATGATTAAGGTACGTAACCGCAATTTCTCAACACCTGCTTTCGATTGCATGGCGCATCACTAGCGGGGCCGAACGCTCGAGCTCAGCGGCAACACCAAGCCGAGCGAAGGCTTGCCGCTTGCAAGCGTTCGGGCGCAAAAACCATGATAACAGATTTGCGTATAACCAGGATAAAACTTGTTTACCGGATTGCAAGCGGCAATGCCTGAACGAGGTGCAGGTGTTGTCCGCTGGAGCGAGTTGTTCGAGACCGCCGAATGCATGCGGACTCTTCGCCACGATTGACTGCCGTCGGAGTAGCCACAGTCCAGGTGAATTGAAGTCTCAGGCCGTAGCGGCAGCGACAGTCAGTTGGAGCCTTCAGCATGAATTAGAGTGGCATCGTGACTTAAAGACTCAATCATTGTGAAAGGAATTCAGAAAGTAGAAGGAAGCTCAGATTACTGCGGTCGATCTTCGCACAAAACGTCGTGCAATTGAGGCGCCGCATGCGTGATGATTTCGTGGCTCAAGGATCTTCCGAGCTCCTGAGCTTTCTCAATTGTTCGAGGATCATTTAGCGGACTCCTCTTTTCGACCTTATGTTTCCCTGAAGAGTGAAGCGGGCGCGAACGCTGGAGCTCAGCGGCAACACCAAGCCGAACGAAGGCTTGCCGCTTGCAACCGCTGCCCGGCACAAAAGCATGATAACAGATTTAGCATTGACCTGCACTAAACCATTGGACCGAGTGCAAGCGGCAATGCCTGAGTGAGGTGCAGGTGTTGTCCGCTGCAGCGACTTGTTCGGCCCCGTCATTCTTCGATACCCCTGGTGCGGTGAATTGCTTGAAGATACTTTGTATTCAGGCGCTGTAGTTTTTCATCAACATCTAGCCATGGATGCAAACCGAATTCTTTGCAGAGTCCATCCAAAAGGTGGCGCTCATCTGCTCCCAAGCCTTTATTATAATCGCTGCTATTTTCCAACCAATCGATTGATTGTTGATAATCGTATGTTAATTGCTCAAGGGAAAAATACCCAACGCGGGACCCTAGCGCGAGAAAGTCTATGAGATCTTCGCCAACAATCAAGTGTAAATTGTCGAAGTTCATCGGAACGGTCATGACGACTGGCATGGCTTCACCACGCGCCGTGCCGATTCGCAGTAGACCGTAATGGACACCATCGCCCCCAGTGCTGGCAAAGGTTATGCTCCCCTTTGGGGTGCTGTCATATGGAGGTGCCGGCGACTTATGCAAGAATAGGCCGATTTCTCCGAAAACACCTGAAGGATCCTGGCGCTTCTTGGCCATGCGCTTCGCGAGTTTCCAAAGCTTGGCAAGTTGATCAGTCATCATCGGTAAGGGGCCGAACGCCCGAGTTGAGCGGCAAACCGCAGGCACCGAGCGCTAGCGAGGGGCCGAGGATTTGTCCGCTCGAACGAGTTGTTAGGCCCCCGGTAGTCGTTTTGCTGAGCATTGCCAGTACTCAAAGTTATCATCTTGCACATATTTGTCGAGTGTTATTCGATAACGACCTTTCTTGAAATTGGAACCACCAAACTGTTCGTAATCTTTAAGGATTAATCCGATCTGCGTGCCGACTGGGTATGGAATGGTACCGCGGACAGGCTGCTCGATGGTAACCAGGACGAGCGCATCGCCATCGTGATAAACCTCAACATAATCGAGACCTGTTGGGGATGATGGAAACGTGGATTCGATAACCAACCCGTCAAAAGTAAAACTTTCTGCATGTTCTCCGCGCACGTAAACCCATGCAGCCCAGACCAACAAGGTAATAACAGCACAAATGAGGCAAGCATAAAGGAGAGTCTTCTTCACAGTCATTGTACTGTAGGGGGCCTAACGCCCGAGCTGAGCGGCAAACCGCAGCGGCCGAGCGCAGCGAGGGCGCGAGGATTTGTCCGCTCAAGCGAGTTGTTAGGCGACCCATGCATGTTCATTAGATGTACTGCCAGATTATAAGTGCAGCAGAACAAAGAGCCGTGATCGGAGAACTCGGAATTGGGACGTCAGCTTTGCGAAGGAGATTTATCACTGTAGAAAGAAGAACAATGGACACAAACAGGCCACAAAGAATGCCCGCCAGTTGCCAGCCCAAAGCAACGCCTGAAACCATGAGCAACATGATAGCACCGTGCCCTATTCGATCGCCTTTTCCGAATGCTCGCGGAACCCGATTGAATAGTACCTGGAATAGGACCGCAATTGCTATTGCTACGGCAAAGTAAGACCACCATGGCTCCTGGCCGAAGATTGCTTAGGCGACAAGCATGTAAGCAAGCGCAGGAAAGGTATGTGTAGCACGGATCAATCCAGTCTTCATTTCAGTGGGAATTGAAATAGCAAATAAGATGAACAGTGGTAAGTATAGTGCCACAATAGTTTTCATCATGGTCGCCTAACGCTCGAGCTCACGGGCGCGCCGCAGGGCGCGGAGCGAAGCGACGGGCCCGAGGACGCGTCCCGTGCAGCGAGTTGTTCGCTGGCGGCGATTCTAACGCTTTCTGGAGTTTCTCTGGGACTGTGATTGGCAAAAACTGCTCAGATTCGAACAGGTAATCCTCACCGCTTTCGTCGGTGATTCGTAAGTAACCATGACCCGCGCCGACCGGATCCGGAAGTACCTCGTATATTTTGCCGCGTTCTAAGGAAACCTCGTATCCTGTATTGTCGATGCAAACCACATACTGTTTTCTGGAAATTCGTCTTTTCATTGTTCAGTCAAGCAACGGAAACTTTATTTTGAATTCCTTCCTACCCATGCCGTGTGCTTCATACCAGTGTAACTCCGCCAGATGAATTGTGCCATCCTTTAGGCGGACGTGCGCGAAGCCCTTCATCTTCTTCCATCGGCCTTTACCATATCGTTGGTGCAATTTTGTAAGATCGCGAATTCTGCTACCAATAGCAATTGGCTCGATGTCACGTATCGGTTCAAGGATTTCGAAAGGCATGGGAGAGAATGAAATCACTTCGTGGAAAGGATATCAAGCTGCCAGCGAACGCCCGAGCTCAGCGGCAACACCAAGCCGAGCGAAGGCTTGCCGCTTGCAAGCGCTTGGGCGTAAAACCATGATAACAGATTTAACATTGACCTGCACTAAACCATTAGACGGATTGCAAGCGGCAATGCCTGAGAGAGGTGCAGGTGTTGTCCGCTGCAGCGAGTTGTTAGGCCACAGGTGTTTCGAAGCATTTGCAGCCATGTCCTTTCTTTGAGTAATCATATGTTTGCCAAGTAATGTACGGGAAGTGCAGCCACATGCATATTCTACCCGATGGGAACTTGCGAAAGTCGATTGAAAATGATTCGTGTGGAGTATTGTTCTGCAAGACGTGAACGAGAATCTTTCGATTACTAGGGAGCTTTGTAACTGACGCGGACTCTCCTTGCTTTACGGTGACAGTTTTATGTTTGCCGAAGCGAAAAGTGAATGTCGTTTCGGGAGAAATAGTTCGTCCCAACGCAGCATCACCACTGATGGCCGGAAAAGGAGCTATGCAAATGGATCCGCTCTGGTCGGCTTCAACATCGGTGACACCGGGCACTGTATTACCACTGAGAATTATCAGGACTGTTAGAAGTACAACGCGCATCGTATTCCTGTGGCCTAACGCCCGAATTGAGCGGCACACCGCAGCGGCCGAGCGCAGCGAGGGCGCGAGGATGTGTCCGCTCGAATGAGTTGTTAGGCGCTGCATCCATCATCGCTTACTCGTGCTGTGATTCTTGGGATGTGTCAGATCGTTGGCTGAGGAAAATGGCAACGGCTCCAGAAATGAATAAGGCTGCCCAATATGGCCAATGCTGTTGAACGAATGTTCGAAATGGTGGCCGGAGATGCGTGAAGGTATGGACTTTTGCCACCAGGTAAGTGAGAACGAAAACGGCGCACGATGTCCATGCAAGGATGGCTTTTATCTTCATGATTTCCGCAATTCGCGTTTCATATTGCAGCGCCTAACGCTGGAGTCGGTCCCCTAAGACGAATAGTTGTCGGCCGCTTTTAGGAGTATAAAGGAGATCGGGTGGGGTGACAAGTCATTGGATCCGCACGCATTGGCTTGAAGCGAGTAGAAAAGTACCGCGTTTCGGAGGAAATATCCGACAAGTACCTCAGTTTATCTAGCCCGAAATCCAGAAAGAGGTATTTCGTGAGGTTCCGTGTGCGAAAAAACACCGGCGGCACACCCACTATTCTTGCGGTTTGCGGGCTTCAATAAACAATGCGTAGCCCTGCCACGGAATCAGCTTATCGAGCCGGGTGAATGCATAAATAAACGGGTAGGCCAGTGAATACAGTTTCATCGAACCTTGATGTTTGTGAAAACTTTCGCGCGATCCGATTGTAATGCTGCCGTCTCTTTTTGCAGAGTCGCCTTCCATGCCTTTGCCCAGAATTCTGACAAAAGCGAAGTTGATTCCCATTTCAATAAACTCGGTAAAGAATCGTGAATAGGTAGAAGAAGTAACGATGTCATATCCCTGCTTCGTCAATCGTTGATTCAAGTCCTTCAGGTCGTATCCTTCCCTCACATGACCGTACTTATCGAGTGTCAGGCCGATCATGGGTTTAATTTTGTTGAGCAGGAACGTTGGTCCTGTTGTAGGCGTCGATACCAGAAGGCGTCCGCCAGGTTTCAGCACGCGCCATAATTCATGTAATGCTGCCTGATCATCGTGAACATGTTCCAGATAGTCGAGCGAAACGATGATGTCAAACTGCGCATCCGTGAAAGGAAGAACGTTCGGCGGAATCAGGACGATGCCGCTTTTTATCAGAGCGAGGGCCGCCCGCACGTTGGAATTATCCGTATCGGCATGAAACCATGTGCCTCCGGCAGTCCGCAAAAAATGCGAAACGGTGCCGCGGGCGCAGCCGACCTCCAGGCAAATCTTGCCATTCAGATTTTCGTTGTGACGGGTGAGGGACCGGAGAAGCAGATCAATTTTCTCTTTCTTCTTCAGTGACTTCTTGTAGATCTGGAGTTGCCACTCTTCCATCAGTCTTCTTCATACCGTGTGCGGAAGAAGCGGTTCAAGAAATTGTAACCGATCAGGTTGTCACTGATAAACGTCCGCAAATTCACTTTGGGCAAACCCGCAACCTGTTTCCTCCAGAGGCGATCACACGTGTTGCATGGACGAACGTCCTGCCAGGCCTGGCGGGCCAGTTTGTCCCGCAAATCTACCAGCGGCTCTCCATCCCACACATCTTTGATGGTTTGCGTTCGCAAATCACCCAGCACACATTCCTGAAAAAAGTCCTGTGGACACGGAGTTACGTGACCATCCCAGAGAATGGTGAGCGAGTACCATAAGAAAGAGCAGTGCGAATAGGATTCACGGTGACACTGCTGATCAATAATGGGATTACCGGTTATGATACCTCCCCAGTTATGGGGCTTTTTAATGTACAACTGATCCAGCGGCAATCCATCAAACTTCTTGATGAATTCTTCTTTGCCTTTTGTGTTTCCGTTCAATTCAATCACCTGAAACACGGTATAAGGCTTTTTAGCGCCCGCATCCTTTTTCATTTGCAGGAATTTCAGAATATTATCGAGCGTTTTCTCGAAATTTGCTCTCACACGAATCTTTTCGTAGGTTTGTTTCTCAAATCCGTCAAACGAGAAACTGAGCAGATCAAGCCCTGAATCAAGCAACGCCTGCGAGATCTTCCCGTTCATGATGGTTGCGTTCGTATGCAGCCGGGTCTTGATTCCTTTATGTGAGGCATATCGGATCATTTCCGGTAGGTTTTTGTGGAATAAAGACTCTCCCCGGTGGGCCAGGTTGATGTCATAAACATGATCCGCCGATTCATCAATGATCTTCCGGTAGAGGTCCATGTCCATGTACGCTTTCCCCTTCGTGACTTCGGTAATTTTCGGATCACTCTGCGGACACATCGGGCACTTCAAATTGCAATATGGATTGGGTTCGATCCACAACCGGATCGGGAGCGGAACGTTCCGTACTTGCTTTCGCCGGTAAGCCAGAAGGATTCTGGCCAGCCGGTACAAATGTTCGGTTTTGTGCATCGAAAAATAACCCTGACAGGCGGGGATCTGTGAACAGAAAAAGTAGCACAAACGCATTACTGGCGCAAGTTACTACAAATGTGAAACTCCTTGTTTTTGATGCATTATGCATACTACAAGGGCTTGAATTCCGTGGCGGCAAAATCATGATTGGCCACAAAGGGCTTGCTTCGGGGCGCCTTTCTCCCTGTATTGTTGGAGATCTGCGGTAAAATGTGAACATGATCGGGACAAAGCTGGCGGGACGGTATGAAATTCTTGGTGAACTTGGCCGTGGCGGCATGGGAGTCGTTTATCTGGCGCAGGATCCCATGCTGGACCGCAATGTTGCCATCAAAGTTCTTGCCGCCAACCTTCTCAATCCCGAAATGGAAGCACGTTTTAAGCGTGAGGCGCGAACCGTTGCGCGATTGGACCACAACGCAATTGTGGGTGTCTATGACATCGGCGCTCACGAAAATTCACTGTTCTTTGTGATGCCTCTGGTTGAAGGAGCCGATCTTCGACAGCTGTTGAAGAAACGCAAACTCACTCTTCCGGAATACCTGGATCTCGGAATTCAGATAGCAGAAGCTCTGGATTACAGTCATTCACAGGGAGTCATTCACCGGGACATAAAGCCGGAGAATATCATGGCTACTCAGGATGGTGACGTGTTGCGCGTTCGAATCACCGACTTTGGCCTTGCCCTGAAAACAACAGAACGGCGAATCACTGATGCGGGAATGATTGCGGGCACCGTTTCTTATTTGAGTCCGGAGCAGGTGGAAGGCCATGATGCGGATGCAAGATCGGATATTTATTCACTCGGCACGGTTTTGTACGAATGTGTGACCGGTGAAACACCTTTCAGCGGAGAGATTCAGAGTGTTTTATACCGTGTCATTCATGAGTATCCGCTCGCGCCGTCAGCGACCGGTGTAAAAGTGCATCCTGAGCTGGAGGACCTGATCATGGGCTGTTTGCAAAAATCCCGTGATCTTCGTCCGCAGCGGGCAAAGGACATTGCCGAAAAACTTTCGCGTATCCGGATGCAGTTGCTGGATGATCGGGCAGTGGTTGATCACACCATCACGATTCAATACCACTATCCCGTTGTGTCTGCATTCATTGGCAGGGAAAAGGAGATGGCTGAGATTCAAAGACGCATGGCTGCATCCATCGCCGGTGAATGCCAGCTGGTTCTGATCGGCGGCGAGGCAGGAATCGGAAAAAGCCGTCTCGTTCTGGAGATAACAAATCTGGCCCGCGTCCGAAAGATTAAAGTTTTTATCGGCCGGTTCTTCGAAGAAGACAGAAGCGTTCCGTATCAGGGCTTTCGGGAGATGCTGCAGGAATATTTTCGAGCTGCGGCCAAACGCGTTGATGATCCTCAGGTTGATTTCTCCGATCTGGCGCCTGATCTTGTTTTGTTGTTTCCTGAGCTGGCGGAAATAGAATCTCTCAGAGGCGTTGCAGGACAGCCACAAAAACTGACTGACCGAACGGCAATTTTCGATCTGCTGGCTCGAACGTTGATTCGAATCGGTCAGCAGAGTCCGCTCCTTATGGCCCTGGAGGACCTTCACAACACGGACCTTTCTAACGATGCCCTCGAATACGTCGCAAGAAGACTCGCCGCTCATCCGGTTCTGATTCTCGGCACTTATCGAACAACGGAAATTGATCGCAATCACGCAGTCAGCCGTCTGCTGGACCATTTTCAGGGTGACCGGCGGTTTTCTACAGTACAGTTGCAGGCATTCACGCGTGAAGAACATGCGCGTTTTGTTGAAGCCATGGGAGGGAGCTCGGTTGATGAAGACGTCTTAAAAAGACTGTATGACGCAACGGAGGGGAATCCCTACTTTATTCAGGAGATGGTCCGCTCATTGATTGATTCGCGCGCGCTGGTGAAAGATTCGGAAGGACGATATCAGATCACGAGTGAAATGGACCTTTCCGCAGGTACGTTTCCGGAAACGATACAGCAAACGGTTGAAAGAAGAATTCGCCGGCTGTCGGATCCGTTGAGAGGGGTGTTGTCTGCAGCATCTATTCTCGGAAGATCATTCGAAGTTCGTGACCTGCGATACTTGCTTGAGTTCGAAATAGATCTGGAAGAAGCAATCGATCAACTGATTGCAGAATCATTTTTTGAAGAGGACAGAGAATCAGGCAGATCGGGACGAATCCGTTTTGGCAGCGGTGTGCTTTGCGATGTTCTCTATGCAGGATTACCGAGACGAAAGAGGAAGAATCTGCATCTCCTTTTTGCTGAAGAGCTGGAGCGTCGTCATGCAACGATGATCGAGCGCGTTTATCCCCAGCTACTCCATCATTTCTCGCGCGCCGATGAACCGGAAAAAGTTACCGAATACGGATTGCAAATGGCGAAGCGTTGCCTGGATACTCACGCCGCCGAAGACGCAATTCGAGCGTTGAAAACCGTTCTGGAAGTTTGCGAAGGTGTACGTGAAGGAGAAGCGCATGAAACGCTTGCCGCCGCTTATCGAACGGCAGGCAAAATCGAAGAAGCCCTTCATGAATACGAAGAGGCGACAAAAATCCATGAAAGAATGGATGAAAAAGTATCGTTGATCCGTTCGCTTCTTGCCGGAGCAGAAGCGGCCTGGGAGTTTCGAAAGATTGACGAAGCCAAAAAATGGATTGATCGAGGTCTGAATGCGGCCCGTTCAGCGCAGGACCAGGAAGCGCTGATCCGGTTGCTTACGATGGCCTCCACATTGTGCAATTTGAGGGGAGAACCCGAAGCTGCCCGGCTTTACTGGGAGGAGCGGGAAGCGCTTCACTCCGGGGAAGCGGATCCGTCACAAACACTGGTAGACGGCGGATCTCTGGTTGTCGCTGTCCCCCGAATCGTAAAAACAGTCGATCCCGCCATGATTACGATGGATGAGGAAGGTGAAATCGCGGCAAACATATTCGAATCTTTGCTCTCCACGGATTCACAGGGAAATCTGATTCCCGGACTTTGTGACCGGTGGTATCCAATGGAAGATGGAAAAAGTTTTGGCTTCGGTATCAGAAAGGGTCCCTGTTTCTCAAACGGAACAACGTTAACTGCCTATCACGTTCGCGATTCATTGCGGCGTGGAATTCAAAAATCGCCTAAAGTGATCAATTTTGCGGCGATTCGCGATATAGAAGTTTTTGCGGAAGATTCATTTCGTATTTACCTGAAGGAAGCTCTTCCAATCTATCCGGCGTTGCTCGCTGACACAGTCACTGCAATTGTTCTGGAAGTGGGAAAACAACTGATAGGAACCGGTCCGTTTGTGCTGCAGGAATTTACAGGAACTACGGCACTGTTAAAACGAAATCTTGTTTACTGGCGACCGGCGCTGGCTCGTCTGGATTCTATTGAATTTGTGCTGGGCCTCCGCTCCGCCGATATCCCGGCCGGTCTGAGGGCCGACAAATACGATCTCGCGCAGGATCTTCATCCATTGGATCTGGAAGATATTCTGCGAGACCGTCATCTGCGTGCCGGTCTGGTTGAAGCGCCGAAAAAAAATACGTATTTTGTGCTGTTTAATCAAAACAGCTTTCAATGTCAGATAGCTCCATTGCGGGTTGCGATGTTCGGCTCCATTCGGACTCATGATCTGGTGCGTCAGACCCTGGGCCGGTTTGCGAGACCGAGTGTCGGATTGCTCCCTCCTGGAATGATGGGATACGATCCTGCCCGTAGAAGACAATTGATTGATCAGGAGCAGGCCGTTGATCTGTTAAAGATGTCCGGATTGAATCCGCCGATCCGGCTTCGCGGTGTTGTACTGCCTGTAATTCATGATCACTACACCAGTGTACTCACAGGACTTTTAAAGATCTGGTCCGAAATCGGGATCCAGGTTTCTCTGGATGCGTCGGGCATTGAATCATTCCGTGAAAAAGTAGAAAACAGCAAAGGAATCGATCTCATCATCACCAGATGGAATGCGGATTATCATGATCCGGATGATTTTACTTACGCTCTTTTTCATTCACAATCCGGAGCTTACCGAAACCATTTTTCTTCAAAAGAAACGGACCAGTGGCTTGAAGAAGCAAGAAAAGAAACATCTCCCGCCACGCGGGAAAAACTGTACCGTAAATTTGAAAATCATTTGATTTCCGGCGCTTACCTGCTGCCGTTATTTCATGACATCGATTACAGGGTCACCAGCTCCAAGGTGCGCGGCATAGTCCTGCGTGGAAAGCGTCCGTATGTGAATTATGAAGAACTTCTGAAGCGTGAACACACAACGGCGCCCTCCATCAAACGCGAAGGCGGCGGCATCCTGCATGTCCCGATTTCCGGTGAAATCTGGGATCTGGATCCCACATTCAGCAATTTAGAACAACACTGGGAAGTAATCCCTCCTGTATTTGAAACATTAACGCGTTATACGGAAGGCGCCGGCGTTTCTCCCTGGCTTGCGGAAGAGTTTTACCCAAAAGACGACGGTAAACTTTATCATTTCAGATTACGCGATGATATACGTTTTCATGACGGCAAACGTCTCACTGCGCGCGATGTGCGCTACTCCTTCGAACGCCTTCTGTCCAATGCACGCAGCGAAAAACAACCGCTCCTCTTGCCGGTGAAGGGAGCACGAGAAGTAATCACGGGCGAGAGTAAAGGACTCAAAGGATTTCGAATCCTGAGCGATACCGAGTTTCAAATTGAGCTGGATCAACCACTGTCCATTTTCCCGGCCCTGATTGCCGATATTTCCGCATCTATCGTTCCTGAAGGTCTCAGTAAATATAAAGGGAGTTGGACCGAGGGCTGCGTCGGCACGGGTCCGTTTCGCGTCGTGCGTTTTGATGCCGGACACAGATTGGAGCTGGAAGGAAATCCACACTACTGGCGCGAGGGATTTCCCAGGAGTAACGGCCTGATCTTTTATTTTGGTGTTCCTCCCGGAGAAATTCTTGAGGGTTTCCGTGGCGGTAGATATTCGCTTGCGACAGATTTGTTTCCCAACGACGTCGAACCATTACGGCGTGATGTAGAACGAAACTCTATTTACAAAGAATGGCCGCGTCTCTCTACGTATTTCCTGATTCTGAATATTCATCATGAAGATCTGCAGGATGAATCTGTCCGGCAACGCATCATTGATGCCGTCAACATTGAAGAACTCGTCCGCCGGTTACTTGGAAGACTCGCCCTTCCTGCACATGGTTTGATTCCTCCAGGATTACTCGGCTACGAATCGACCAGGCCGCGCCGAAAGAAAACAAAAGGACCGGGAGACGAAATCGAATTAACCGGTATGATTCATTCCATTTACACCGGCCGTTATGAAGATTTTGCCACAGAGCTGCTGAAGGCTTTTCACAGCAAAGGAATTCATCTCCGGGTAGCAGATACCAAATCCGAAGCTCTACACCCGAGACCGGCGTGGCGGTCCTTTGACATCAACAGATGGATTCCGGATTATCCTGATTCGGACAATTTTATATATGCCCTCCATTCGGAAAAGGGCGCTTACAGCAGTTTTTGCAAGATCCCGGAAATTGATTCACATTTTGAAAGAGGACGGCTGGCAACGGATCCTGCCGAACGAAACGAGATCTATAAAAACATCGATCGCATTCTTGCCGAGCGTTCCGTGATCCTGCCCCTGTTTCATGAACAGGGTTACCGCTTTGCCCGTAAAGATATTGAAGGTTTCGAAATCACTTTTGCCCCGCCTTTTGTCCCCTACGAAAAAATGTGGTCCCGCCACTGACCGCGATTTAAGCCCGCTGGTTCCTTATTCCACATTGCCGGCTAATTTAGCTGTACCAGTCTTAATCGGATTGAGCTTTCTTTGCCGTCGCGGAGCAGTTTTACAGTTACCGTATCTCCGACTTTGTGTTGTTCCAGCGCGTTGGCAAGTTCATCTGTATTCGTGATGCGGTCCTCATTAATGTGAGTGACCACATCGCCGAGTGAAAGTTCGCCACGCCAGTTCCGGTTGATCCCCTGAAGACCGGCCTGCTGTGCCTCGCTCCCTTCCGGCACTTCACCGATGATGACTCCTTCGACGTCCAGTCTTCTGGCGACGCTATCCGATACCACAGTCACGCCCAGACCAGGCCGGATGACTTTCCCGTACTGAATCAACTGGGGAACAATTTGCCGGACCGTGTTAACGGGGACTGCGAAACCAATACCCGCATAAGCACCGCTCGGGCTGACGATCGCTGTATTGACTCCGATTAAACGTCCCTGTGAATCCAGTAACGGACCTCCCGAATTACCCGGATTAATAGCGGCATCCGTTTGAATCACATCGTGAATCGTACGACGGTTCGCCGATTGAATCTGGCGTCCCAGTGCGCTCACAACACCAACGGTCAGCGTCTGATCCAGACCGAACGGATTTCCGATGGCGATCACTTTTTGTCCAACTACGAGACGCTCCGACCGGCCTGCCGTTACCGGCTTCAGTTTTGATTCCGGCGCCTGAATCTTCAGCACCGCAAGATCTTTGCTGGGTTCTGCTCCAACCACGGTTGCCGGAAATGTGGAACCATCACTTAACGCAACGGATAATGAGTTTGCATTCGCGATCACGTGATAATTGGTAACGACATGGCCTTTCGAGTCCCAGATAAATCCTGATCCACTACCCTGCGGAATTTCCATTACATCCATTGAAAAGTAATCCAGTTGTAAGGCAGAGTTGGTAATAAATACAACGGATGGCGCGGCCTCCTGAAAGACAGCAATCGTATTTTTTTCGTCAGGCAGTAAAGTTACTTCATCGGCATTTGCCGACGAAGTAGAAGCCGTTGTTATACGGGAACGGCCCTTCACATGGCCCTCTCGCAATAGAACGCCGGCTAGCACCAGACCAAGCACAACACCCGCTGCCAGTACAAGAACAAGAACTCGTTTTGAGTTACCCATAGTTCTCTCCACCCGATTATAATTATCCAGTTGATTATATTTTAGATTGTCGCAGTAAAAAAACCTGTTCGGGGTTGCGGCTCGTCCGCCATAGGATAGAAAGTTGCTTACGTTCATTCGTTTCTGGCTTGTTATAGGTGTTCTGTTTCCATCGTCCGCTTCGGCGCTTCCGGATTCGCTCTATGTTCTTCTCGCGAAACATCTAAAATTTTCGCGAAAGGATCTGGTCGCTGTTGAAAGGGGAGATCTCGTGGTGAAGGTGCTGGATACAAGTGAAAAACGAGAGCTCGCCTTCTTCGGTGTCACGAAAGTTCACGCGCCTCCTTCGCTTTTGATTGCGCTATTTCAAGACATCGAAAATTTCAAGAAAGCGGACGCCGTACTCAAAGTAAAGAAATTGAGCAATCCTCCGGTCCCTGATGATTTCAAAGAGATGACGCTGGAGCCGGATGACATCAATGAATTGAAGAAGTGCAAGCCCGGCAAGTGCGATATGAAGCTGTCGGAGGAAATGATTCTCCGGTTCAACAGGGAGATAAACTGGGCCGCAAAGGATTCAACTTCGCGAGCGCAAGAACTTTTCAGAAAACTTCTCTTCGAATACGTTCAGAACTATCTTTTAAAAGGCAAGGAAGCTTTATACCGCTATCAGGATGAAAAAAAGGCTGTTCTGCTTTCTCAAGAACTGGATGGGATTCTGAACGGCTCACAGCATCTGCTGGAGAGCCATCCTGATTTTTTCCGGTATCTGGGTGATTTCTCAGGTAACCGTTCCGGCTCCTTCGATACTTTTCTGTACTGGTCCAAGGAAACTCTTGGATTTCGACCGGTGATCACCTTGACCCATGTTGTCATTGACCGTTCCATTCCGGGAGCATCTGTTTTTGCCTCAAAACAGATTTACTCGAATCATTACATGAACGGCTCTCTTTCATTAACCGGCTTGTTCAGTGAGAATATCGATCCGCAGAACCCTGAATTTTACATGACTTATTCAAATCGAAGCCGTACGGATATGCTGGAGGGTCTGTTGTCCGGTCTCAAACGATCCATTGCGCGATCCAAGTCTTCGGCTGCAGTGCGTGAGAACATGATGCTTACTAAAAAGCGTCTCGAAAAAGACTACAAGGCGTCCGAGCCATGAAAAACTCAATTTTGAGAGCATGTCGCTTTCTTCTGCGGGGGAAATTCAAGGATGGGCTATACGATTTGTATAATACCAGCAGTATTCGGAAACGCTTCGCTCAAGTTTTGATTTTCTGTTCCATTTATCTGGCGCAGCCAGGAGTGGAGCTCGCGTTTCCGGCCGGTGAAGATCCACGGTCGGAATTTCTACAGGCATACTACAAAGCCGATTATGCAGCGGCGCACAGTCTTCTCAACGAAGTATTTCAAGATCCGGTAACGAGGGAGATCTGGGAGAGCCGCATCCATCTTCAAGAACCAATTGCGACGTGCTCTTCTTATGATCCGGGTAAGGAATCGGCACACGCCATGGCTTACGTTCGCATAGGCAACTTTGAAAAAGCAAAACAACATTTTACTGATGACTGGCTGTCGTGCTGGGGTGCAGCAACTCTCTCATTCTGGAGACATGATTTACAGACAGCACGGCAAAAGATTCAAGAGGCGCTGATCCTCCTGCCGGAACGCCCTGAATTACTGTTTTTTGCCGGAGACGTTGCAGGAAATCAACAGCAAACCATTGACTGCTTTACAAAATTTCTGGCTGTGCCGTCTGAAGATGCGGTCAAACGGAGCGTCGCCGAATTTTCAATTGAATTTCTAAAAAAGACGGCAGGCATTGATGTCAATCACGTTACGGTGCAACCGGGTATTCAAGAGCTCGATACGGATTACAATTACAGCACCGGCATCACAATTCGCGCTCAGGTTGATACGGAAAAAAAACTCAGACTCATGGTAGACACCGGGGCTGCATCCGGAATGGTTCTGGAAAAGCGGAATTGGAAACCACAGGCCGAAGCAGAAACGGTGATGCTGGGGCTGGGCAAGAAACAGATCAGTAATACAAAGCGCCTGGTTCTGGGTGAATTGATTGCAGGACCGTTTACGATTCGCAATCCGGTGGCTGCATCCAGCGGTTCAATGCCGCATCCGGACATACAGGGTCTGATCGGTTCGGCGCTTTTCTCCACGCATAAAATTGTGCTGCCGGTCCGGTCCGGAAAGAAAATGGTGTTGATTCCGTACGACCAGGACCCCTTTGAGTATTTTCAGCAAAACAAGATGAAGTTTTCGAAACAGGAAACTGTTCCTTTTTCCATGATCAACAAACTGATTTTGATCAAAGGAAGAATCGAAAAATCCGATCCGGACATGGACATTCTGCTGGATACGGGTTCTGACGTCAGTTTGATTTCTGTTGCACTGGCCAGAAAGGAGGAGCTGATCAATTATCCGTTCAGTCTTCAAATGAGAAAGCAGATGTCCATCAAAGGCGTTGGCGGAACCGCTGATAATCTGCTGATTGCTGAAAACGTGGAGGTGTCGATTGCTGGAATCTCGAAGAGCTTTAACCGTATGCTTGCCGTCAATTTTGCCGAAACAAGTGAAGCTCTTGATCTGGAGCTGGATCTTCTGCTCGGCCGGGATTTCCTGCAGGGCTACACACTCCTGATTGACTACAAGAATCTGCAACTAAGTTTTCTTAAATAGGGTCCACAGGGTTCATTTTTGAGCTTCGGGCGACCCCGGCAGGCACGGTTTGAAAATAATACTTGCTTTTTCGCGAGTCCTGCTGCATGATTACGTTGTTCGATAAGGAAAAATCAACTTCAAACAAATGTAACTAGCTGAAAGCCTACCGCATATCTGCCTCCGCTTTTCGGATTTCTGACCTGTTGTCCTTTCTGAAATGGGTAATTCGAGATAGTCGCGAGAGTTTGAATGCCCGTGCCCTTTCAGTATTAAAAAGGAGAAAAAAAAGTGCAAAAAAAGCTTTTCGTAGGCGGTTTGTCCTACAAAACAGATGTCGAAGAAATCCGTGAGCTGTTTCTTCAGGCGGGCGAAGTAGTTTCTGCCAACATCATTAAAGATAAGTTCACCAATCAATCACGTGGTTTTGGTTTCGTCGAAATGGCGACCGAGGAACAGGCAGCCGAAGCAATCAAGATGTTTAACGGAAAAGAGCTCGGCGGACGTAACCTGGTAGTCAACGAATCCAGACCGCAGGAAAAGAAGAGTTTTGGCGGACCGCGCACAGGTGGCGGCGGCGGCTTCCAGAAGCGCAGAGAGCCTCGCTGGTAAGAATTCTTTTTTGAGATTTTAAACCCTCCGGAGACCTCCGGAGGGTTTTTCTTTATTATTTTATGACATCCGCTCATCAGGAATACACGAACAGACTCGAGACTTTGAATGCTCGAATAAGAAAGCTGTCGCGTTTCGACTTACTTTTTTCTCAATTTCGCGGGGCACTCTTCGTTGTCTTTATCATACTCCTGGTTGCAGCTTTCAACGATCAAGCGGCCTTTTTCTGGCTTTTAGCTCCTGTTCTTTCTTTTGTAGCTGCAGCAGTTGGTCATGAACGCGTAATACGGAAACGCGAACTGGTCCGGAGGAAAGCAGCTCTCTGTGAACGTGGCCTCGCAAGGCTTGAAGACAGGTGGGCAGGGGGTGGAACACAGGGAACGCAGTACCTGGATTCCTCGCATTCATACAGTGAGGATCTTGATCTTTTCGGCAGGGGTTCACTTTTTGAATTGCTATGTATCGCACGCACTTCCGCGGGGGAAAGCACGCTGGCTGGATGGTTGCTGTGTCCTTCGCGGCCGGATCAAATACTGAAGCGGCAAAGAGCGATCGAAGAATTACGGATGCAACTCGACTTTCGCGAGGATCTGGCTTCAGAAGGCTCTGAAATACGGAACAGAATGCATCCGGAAACTTTGTTGAAGTGGGCGGAACAGCCGGCGATTCTCTTTGGACCGGCGGTTCGCGTTGCAGCGCTGGTGACTGTCTTTCTTTCGCTTCTGACGCCGGCGGGCTGGGCGCTGTCCTGGTGGGGACACAACCCGTTTGTTGCCGTTGTGATTTTGCAAATTCTTCTGTTCAGAAAAATCGGAAAGCGCGCGCATTCCATTACCGGTGGAGCGGAAGGCGCGCATCCGGAACTGAAACTGCTGTCAGTGATGCTGGAACGGATCGAAAAGCAAAACTTCCAATCGGAATATCTTCTCGATCTTCAATCAACTTTGAAAAGCGATTTGATTCAGCCTTCTGTTCAAATCAAACGTCTGGGACGACTGATCGAATTTCTGGACTGGCAGCGCAATCAGCTCTTTGCGCCGATCGCCATTTTGTTGTTGTGGGAAATCCAGATTGCGTTTGCGCTGGAAAAATGGCGCCGGCATTGCGGTACCAGGATACGGTCGTGGATCGGGGTTGTTGGAGAGATGGAAGCGCTTTCGTCGCTTTCGTGTTATGCCTACGAGCATCCGGACGATCCGTTTCCTGAGATCACGGAAGAGAGCCCGCGCTTTGAAGCAGTACGCCTGGGTCATCCATTGATTCCCGAAAACCGTTCGGTCCACAATGACATTCAAATAAACTCGACTGTTCGCATGAAGATTGTGAGCGGATCCAATATGTCCGGAAAAAGCACGTTGCTTCGTACGATTGGTGTGAACTCCGTTCTGGCGCTGTGCGGGGCGCCTGTCAGAGCAGAGAGTCTGCGCATCTCTCCGCTTTCAATCGGGGCGTCGATTCATATTCTGGATTCTTTGCAGTCAGGCAGCTCCCGTTTTTATGCAGAGATCACGCGCCTTCGTCAGATCATGGATCTGGCGCTTGAAAAGCCGCCGCTTTTGTTTCTTCTCGATGAAATACTTCACGGCACAAATTCAGCCGATCGATTGATCGGCGCAGAAGCCATCGTGCGCGGATTTCTGGATCGTGGCGCGATCGGTCTGGTGACCACTCATGATCTGGCCCTCACCAGAATCGCCGATCAGCCAGGATCTTCTATGGAAAACATCCATTTTCAGGACCACATCGAAGACGGCAGAATTGCTTTTGATTACCGCGTGCATACCGGTGTCGTACAAAAAAGCAATGCCATTGCGCTCATGCGCGCCGTCGGCCTCGATGTGTGAAGTTCTTGAAAATAAAAAAGGCGGCATT
>Ga0247727_10008298_pt1 | contig 19352 bp, 17 predicted proteins | sample WisWelCaveWW1625_FD_202498 | JGI IMG/M metagenome (GOLD analysis project Ga0247727, IMG submission 202498) | Biofilm microbial communities from Wishing Well Cave, Virginia, United States - WW16-25 | ecosystem: Environmental > Aquatic > Deep subsurface > Groundwater > Cave microbial mat | place... | reverse complement strand
AGCTCGTGGCCCGGCGCCAACGCTGCGAACCGCTTCGAGCGGTTAGCGAAGAGAACCGAAACGTCAGGGAGGACAGCGAAGGGCGGCTTCGCTTCCTCCCCGATATTCATCAGGCCCAGTTTTGGGGCGCCGACTTCAGACATGAGCACCTCGAACCGAGGATTGAGACTCGAACCGGTCGAGCACTATTCCGCGGCCGTGAGCCGCTGCCGCTCGATTTCCCCTTTGTCGACTTCCTTGCGCAGCCACTTGCGATGATGCCGCCAGCCCCAGCCGCCGCTCACCGAACCTCGCGTCATGGCGCTGATGGTGCCACGCACCCAAATCGCCGCGTAGACGTGGATGATCCATATGGTGATCGCCAGCACGGCGGTTCCGGCATGGATGAGCGCCGCCCACCGCAACTGATCGATGGTCGCCTTGAACCCCAGCAGGTTCTCGAAGTAGCCGAGGCCTGCTTCCCAGAGCCCGACACCCGTGACGAACAGGGTGCCTACCAGTATGAACTGCGACCAGAACACGAACTTCTGTCCGGCGTTGTACTTGCCGACCTCGGGCAGGTATTCGTCATGGCCCGAAAGCACATGCCGGATGCGGGCCAGCCAGACGAAGTCCGTGAACTCCGGCAGGTTCTGCCAGAAGAAGCGGACGAACAGCCCGAGGAAAGCCACCGCCAGCACCAGCCCGATCCACGGGTGCAGCCAGCGCACGGTGGCGCCGCCTCCGAACAGCCCGCTCAGCCAGTAGAGGCTCGGGTGGAACAGCGACAGCCCGCTCAGCAGCAGAGCCACGAAGCTGACCGCCACGATCCAATGGTTGATGCGGGCGCTCCCGGAATAGCGACGCACACGAATGTGCGCGCCGCTCTTGCCTTGCTCGCTCACGATTTTCCTCCTGCGAGCTTGTCCGCGCTATCCTCGTCCTCCTCGGACACGCGGTTGGCCCCTTGCAGGATGTGATGGATGACGCCTGCCGCCGCCGTGAGTCCGATGACCGCCATGCCGGCGTACTTGCTCACCCCTTTCCACATCTCGACGATCGGACTGATCCTCGGGTTGTTGGGAAGGCCGGCATAGATTTGCGGTTGGTCCGCGTGATGCAAGACGTACATCACGTGGGTGCCGCTGACGCCGGGCGGGTTATAGAGCCCGGCCTTGTCGAACCCGCGGGACTTGAGGTCGACGATGCGCTTGTCTGCAAGGGCCACCATCTGCGCTGTCGTACCGAACGTGATGCAGTGCGTCGGGCACGCCTTGGCGCAGGCCGGCTGCTGGCCGACGGCGATCCGGTCCGAGCAGAGCGTACACTTGTACGCCTTGCTATCGACCTGAGAGATGCGTGGGATGTTGAACGGACATCCCTTCACGCAGTAGCCGCAGCCGATGCAGTTGTCCTTGATGAAGTCGACGATCCCGTTGGCGTACTGCACGATTGCTCCGGGGGCCGGACAAGCCTTGAGGCAGCCCGGATCCTCGCAATGCATGCAGCCATCCTTGCGGATGAGCCACTCGAGATTGCCGCTTTGTGGGTTCTCCCACTCTGTGAAACGCATGAGCGTGAACATGGTGGGCGTCAGGTCGTGGGGATTGTCGTACACCCCCACGTTGACCCCAACGGGCTCTCGCATGTCGTTCCACTCGAGACACGCCGACTGGCAGGCCTTGCAGCCGATGCACTTCGACGTGTCGATCAGCTTCACTACTTCCACACCCCGGTTAGGTTCGGGCGTGGTCGTCACCGTTGCCGAGCGGCGGATGACGTCAAACGGCTGAAACGTTGCCATGGTGCGTCCTCCCTATGCCACCGGTGCGGTGATCGGCTCGATGTCCACCAAGAACGCCTTGTACTCCGGCGTCTCGATGTTGGCGTCGCCAACGTACGGCGTCAGCGTGTTGACGCCGAAGCCCTTCTTGGCGGCGCCGGTGAAGCCCCAGTGGATGGGGATGCCGACGATATGCACCGTCTTGCCGTCGCACTGCATCGGCTTGATGCGCTTGGTGACGACCGCCTTGGCCTTGACCGACCCGCGCTTCGACCACACGCGCACCCATCCGCCCTTCGGGATGCCCTTCTCCTTCGCCAGCTGTTCCGAGATCTCGACGAAGAACTCGGGCTGAAGCATGGCGTTGACCTGCACGTGCTTCGACCAGAAGTGGAAGTGCTCGGTCAGCCGGTAGGTGACCGCCGCGTAGGGGAACTCCTTCGCGTCACCGAACACCTCCATGTCGCCCTTGAACACGCGCGCCGCCGGGTTGCCTCGAATGTTGGCGGCGATCGGGTTCGAGATCGGGCTTTCGAAGGGCTCGTAGTGCACCGGGAAGGGACCGTCCTTCATCATGCGGCGAACCCACAGGCGCGCCGTCCCTTCCGGGTTCATGATGAAAGGTTGGACCACGTCCGGCTTGGCCAACGGTGCGATGTCGGGCACGTCGTACCCGGCCCACCGCTCGCCGTTCCATTCGATCAGCTTGCGCTTGGGATCCCAGGCCTTGCCCTGCAGATCGGCGGAAGCTCGATTGTAGAGGATGCGGCGGTTGGCCGGCCACGAGAACGCCCACTTCAGGTACGCTCCGGTATCATCCGGGTCGGACTTGTCGCGGCGGGCCATGTTGTTGCCGGCCTCGTTGTAGCAGCCGGAGTAGATCCAGCAGCCGCAAGCCGTGGAACCGTCGTCGCGGAGAGCCGCGAAGATCGGCACCTGCTTGCCCTTTTGGAGCACCAGCTTGGTGGGATCGGCCGGATCCGGCACGTCCGCCACCACATAGCCGTTGATCTCCTTGGCTATCTCGGCCGGATGCGGATCATTGGCATCCTTGTACGGCCAATGGAGATTGAGCATCGGGTCGGGGAATGCTCCGCCTTCCTTCTTGTACAGCTCCTTCAACCGCAGGTGGATCTGCGCCATGATCCAGATATCGGTCTTGGCCTCTCCTGGAGGTGTCCCGCCTGGCCAATGCCATTGCAGCCAGCGCGAGGAGTTCGTCAGCGAACCCTCGTCCTCGGCGAAGCACGTGGAGGGCAACTCGAAGACTTCCGTCTTGATCTCCTCTGGCTTGGCCGGATTGAACTCGCCGTGGTTCTCCCAGAAGCGGGCCGTCTCGGTCTCGAGCGGATCCATGACGACCAGGAACTTCAGCTTGGCCATCGCCGCCATGAGCTTCCCCTTGTTGGGGAAGGAGAGAAGCGGATTGAAGCCTTGGCAGAAGTACCCGTTCATCTTGCCCTGGTGCATCAGCTCCCAGGCTCTCAAGACATCGTAGGCCGGCACGTCGAGCTTCGGCAGATAGCTGTAGGCGAATTCGTTCTCGGCGGTAGCAGCCGAGCCCCACATCGCCTTCTGGAAGCTCACGAAGAACTTCTTGTAGTTCTGCCAGAAGCTCATCTGGCCCGGCCGCATCGGCTTGAAGCCGCGGGTCGACATGTACGTGGCCAGATCCCCCTCACGCTCGCTTGGCAGCGTGAGATAGCCGGGTATCAGGTTCGACATGAGCCCGAGGTCGGTCAGCCCCTGGATGTTGGAGTGACCGCGCAAGGCATTCATGCCGCCGCCGCGCACGCCGATGTTGCCCAGGATGAGCTGCAGCATCGCCATGCAGCGGATGTTCTGCGAGCCCTTTGAATGCTGGGTCCAGCCGAGCGCGTACATCGACGTCATGAACTTGTCGCGCGCGGACGTCTCGGAGATCATCTGTGCGATCTGCAGGAACTTCGCCTTCGGCGTTCCGCAGATACGCTCGACCATCTCCGGAGTGTACGTCTTGACGTGCTCTTTCAGCAGGTTCCAGACGCAACGTGGGTTTTGCAGGGTCTGGTCGGCGACGACGAAGCCGTCGGGGCCGATCTCGTACTCCCAGCTTGCCCGGTCGTAGTCGCGCTTGGACTCGTCGTAGCCTGTGAACAGGCCGTCCTGGTACCCGTAGCCTTCCTTCACGACGTAGGGCGCGTTGGTGAAGGCCTTGGTGTACTCCCACTGCACCTTGTCGTTCTGGATGCAGTAGTTGATGACGCCGAGCAGGAACGCGATGTCCGAACCCTGGCGGATCGGCGCATACACGTCCGCAACGGCAGCGGAGCGCGTGAAGCGCGGATCGACAACGATGAGCTTTGCACCGCGGTCCGCCTTAGCCTCAGTCACGCCCTTGAAACCACAAGGGTGCGCCTCGGCGGCATTGCCGCCCATGATGACAACGAGATCCGTGTTCTTGATATCCGTCCACGAATTCGTCATCGCACCACGGCCAAACGTCGGGCCCAAACTGGACACCGTCGGGCCGTGTCAGACACGCGCCTGATTATCGAATACGAGCATCCCGGCGCTACGGACCGCCTTGTAGGTCACGAACGCCGTTTCGTTGGTGGTCGCGGACGCGGCGAGGAAGCCTGTCGTCGTCCAGCGGTTGACCGTCGCGCCGTCCTTGTTCGTTGCCACGAAGTTGGCATCGCGGTCGGTCTTCATGTGGCGAACGATGCGGTTCAACGCGTCGTCCCAGGAGATCTGCTTCCAGTCCTTGGAGCCCGCCTCTCGCACCCGAGGCACCTTGGTGCGCGTCTCCGACTTCACGAAGTCCAGCAGCGCGGCGCCCTTGGGACACAGCGTGCCGCGGTTGACCGGGTGATCTGAGTCGCCCTCGATGTGGAAGATCTCGGCCTTCTCACCCTTCTTGAGATCGCCGCGGCTGTACATGATGATGCCGCAGGAAACCGAACAATAGGGACAGGTGTTCCGGGTCTCGGTGGCCGTCGCGAGCTTGAACGGCCTGACGTGCGCGGCAACCATAGCCTCCGCGTCGCCGAAGCCAAACGCTGCGATTGCCGACCCTGCCACACCTGCCCCTGCCAGCTTCATAAAGTGCCGGCGAGAGACTTCGATGTTCATGGGTTGGGTTCCTCCTCAGGTGCCCGCCTTGCGAGACGGGACTAGGAAAAGCCTATTACATCTGGCATGCCAGGTCAATTTGCGCTGCAAAAACAGGCAATGTTTCCAATATCTCTTCCAATTCAACGAGCTGTCGCGCCGAAGCGGTGTCTCTGCCGCCCATGATGGAATGCCCGAAGCCTCGCGGGCTGATCTCTTTGCCAATTCGCTGAGATTTTCCCAATATCTCGGTGCCCGCACAGGGTCTTGGTTGCGTGAAAAACGTGGCGGCGCAGAGAACCGATAGAAGAAGAATCCTTCGGATTGCGATTGAAGTGATGAGAATTCGCTGGTCGGGTCGATTTCGAGTGATCTGAAGAAGACCATTCTAGCCGTGCTCGAGCTTTTGGCGTTTTCACACAGCCAGGGTCATTGACCCTTCCGTAAATACTGACAATTTTTGCAGCGCCAATGCGCGACCGCAGCGCTCCCGAGGCTTGGGGCTCAAGACGACCCGCACGATCGTGTCCCCGGGCGTGGTGTAGGAGCGCCGATCATGGCCCGGGCTCAAGTGGCTCGGGCATTGATCAAGCCGCAGCGATCCTGCGCGGCCTGGCGCCGGCATCATCGCTCAGGCCATCGCGCGTTTCCAGCGCCATGTAGCGCCGGGTGACGGCCCACTCGTAGTTCTGCTCCAACAGCAGGGGCGCCGACGAGGCGGACGATCGCATCCTCGTTGGGGAAGTTGGCGACGACGTCGGTGCGCCGCTTGATCTCGCGGTTGAGGCGTTCGAGCGGGTTGGTGGAGTGGAGCTGACGCCAGTGGTGCTTGGGGAAGGCCATGTGGGCGAGCACATCGTGCTCGGCCTCGTCCATCAGTTCGGCGAGCCTGCGGAACCTCTCGCGCAAGCGGTCGGCGACGGCGCGCCATTCCTCGTGTGCCGCCTCGGCGGTCTCCTGTGTGAAGGCGGTGCGGATGCCCCTTGCGGCCTGGATCACGCATCGCCCAGAACGGAAGGATGCCGTCAATCGGCCTCAGGGCAGCTATTTCAGCGCCCGGGTTCGTGACGAGCGATAATGTGGCTTTGAGCCGCAGGTTGAACCGGATCATTGTAAAGACGATCAATGGCGTCCCCGAAAGGTCGATCCAGATGGACCACGTGAAATCAGCCGGCGCGCCGCCGGGGCCGCCTTTCGTGGCGGTCGGGTGGTCCGGTCGGGCTTATGCTGGAGCGGCCAACGTGGCGGCCTTGGCAGCCGGCACAGCTATCGTATCGAACCGCGTCGCCGCTATGAGCCCAAGCCGAAGATTGGCTTCGGTCCTCAGCCGACATACCGAGGAAGAACAGCGCGCAGAGGTCCAATGACCTTAGACGTTCGCAAGATACGCTATTTCGTTTCCGTGTTCGAGGAAGGGAGCTTCAGCCGCGCGGCGGAGCGCGAAAACATCGTGCAGCCGGCCCTTTCGACGCAGATAAAGCAGTTGGAAACGGACCTGTGCGTCAAGCTGTTCGAGCGCTCCACCCAGGGTATTCAGCCGACGCCGGCGGGGCAGCACTTCTACCGGCTCTGCAAAGATCTGCTGCGTGCTTTGGAAGCCGCCGGGCAACAGATGCGCGACTTCGGTGGCGCCATTTCCGGCTTCATCCGCGTGGGAATTATGCCTTCGATCTGTCGTGGTCCGCTGGCGACCATCCTGACCAAGTACTCGGACGCGTACCCGGACGTCGAAATCAAGATTGTGGAGGCTTACAGCGGCACCTTGGCGGACGCGGTGATTGCCGGAGCGTTGGATTTCGCAATCTGCAATCGCCCGGCCTCGCAGACTGGGCTCAAGCTCCGCCTGCTGCACCGCGACCGCGTCATTCTCGTCTCTGGCCCCACGAAGAAGCTGACGCCCTGGAAACCGTGCCGGCTCGCGGAGGTGCAAGACCTCAAGCTCGTGCTTCCCTCCTCGCAACATTCGCTTCGGCGCCTTCTGGACAAGCACATCAAGGCGGGCAAGATCAAGCCGGCGCGTGTGATCGAGATGGACGGTCTCGGCGCCACCATGCGGTTCGTTCAGAGTTCCGATTGGTCGACGACGTTGCCGAGCGTGGCCATCATCGACGACGCCAAGTCCGACAGCTTCATCTTGAACCCGATTGCCTCGCCCGATCTCAGCTCCGACATGTACGAGCTGCACCTTCCCGAGCGCCCACTGTCCTTGCCCGCTCAGAAGCTGGTGCAGATGGTGCACGACGAGCTTCTGCGCACGCCGAGCTACCTGAAAATCAAGCACTAGATATAGGAAAAAACTATCACTGATATATTTTGTTATAATTTGATCTTGGGTGGATACCTCCCTATCCGTTAGCGAAAGACGAATGCGGGGCTCAGCTTCCGATCCGCTGGCAACAAGGCGGTGGCACCGAGCCCTTTCGGGGAGACGCCCATGGCGCATGAAGCCGCGCCCAAAGTGATTGTCATCGGGGGCTCCGTCGGCGGCCTCTTCATCGCCAACATGCTGCTGCGGCAGGGCTGGCAGGCGGATATCTTCGAGCGCGTCGGCGAGGGGCTTGCGTCACGCGGGCTCGGCATCGCCAGGCACGCCGAGCTGGTGTCGATCATGTCGGCGGCCGGAGCGAGAGAGTCGGGTCCACTCGGCATCGCGGTCACTGGCCGAAGCGCGTTCGACAGATCTGGCAGAGTGATCGCGCGCTTCGACTATCCGCAGCATCTGGCCGCCTGGAGCGGCGTCTTCAACCCACTCTACGCCGCCTTTCCAAAGCGGCACTATCACGAAGGCCGAGAACTCGTCGGCATCGACGATCGCAATGGCAAGGCCGTAGCACGGTTCGCCGACGGCGCCAGCGTCGAAGCCGACCTCATCGTCGGCGCGGACGGCTTTCGCTCCACCGTGCGCGCACTGTACGCGTCGGGGGTAATGCCACGCTATGCGGGGTACGTCGCCTGGCGCGGCATCATGGAGGAGACCGATCTCTCGGCAGAGTTCCGGACACACACGTTCGACCAGTTCGCTTTTTGCTTCCCGCCCGGCAGCCAGTTCATCGGCTATCCCGTGCCCGGCGCCGACGAATCCGTCGAACCGTCGCGTCGGCGCTACAGTTTTTTGTGGTATTGCCACGTGGATCCTGGGCAAGAGCTGGCCGACATTCTCACCGACGCGACAGGCCACACGCACGACTACTCGATCCCGCCGCCGCTCGTCCGCCCGGTGCACGTCGAGCGTCTGAAGCGGAACGCCGTTGCGCTGCTGCCGCCCCAATTCGCCGAGGTGGTCTTGAGGTCCAATCGGCACATGGTGCAGCCGATCTACGACGTTGAATCCACGCGCATCAGCTTCGACCGCGTCGCTCTCGTCGGCGATGCCGCCTTCGTGGCGAGGCCTCATGTCGGCGTCGGCGTGCTCAAGGCGGGAGAGGACGCGCTCGAGCTCGCCAGATGCCTCGGCAACGGCAGATCGGTCGCGGCAGCCCTCGGGCAGTATCAGAGCGCGCGACTGCCAGTTGGGCGCGACACGGTAAGATTTGGCAGGCGTCTGGGCTCCTTCATCGAGCGCGGATTGGATGGGCCATGGAGCGATCCTGATCTGGGCCTGGTGCCGGAAAACATCATCCGGATAAGCGCGCGGCCCGTCGCACATCTAGAGGCCGCAGATCTGGGGCACGAGAAGGCAATTCGGCCGAACGGTGCTGGCCGCCTCCCGCAGCATTCAACAAGCACGTTTGGCGAGGAACCCATGGCCAAGGCGAAACCCGAGCCGAACAAGCCCCTGCCGTTCGATGCGGAGCGCCTCGACCGCCTCCTGGACCGGGCCGGCATCGACCTTCTTGTCGTCACCTCCAAGCATAACATCCAATACCTTCTGGGCGGCTATCGGTTCTTCTTCTTCGACTACATGGATGCCATCGGTGTCAGTCGGTACCTGCCCGTGCTCGTCTACCAGAAGGGCAAGCCGGAGAATGCCGCCTACATCGGCGGCAGGCTCGAAACCTTCGAGAAGGAACTCGGCAAGTTCTGGCCGCCTGCCGTGCAGACGTCGACGTGGGGCAGCACGGAGGCGATGCAACTCGCCGTCGAGCACATCAAGCGTCTCGGCAGCCCGATACGCACCATAGGCGTCGAGCCGTCGTTCCTGCCCTCGGACGCCGAGGTGGTCTTGCGCCAGAGCTTGGGAAACCGAGAAATCGTCGATGCGCACTTTCCGCTGGAGCGACTGCGCGCATGCAAGACCCCCGGCGAGCTCGACCTTCTGCGCGAGTCCTCGGAGCGAGTGGTCAGCTCGATGCTGGCCGTGTTCGACAAATGCGTTCCGGGAGTGACGAAGGGTGAGCTGGTCAAGGCGCTGCGCCGCGAAGAGGTCGGCCGCGACCTGACGTTCGAGTATTGCCTGGTGACAGCGGGCAAAAGCCTCAACCGGGCGCCGTCGGATCAACGCCTGACCAGCGGCGATATCTTGTCGCTCGACTCGGGAGGCAACTACCACGGTTATATCGGCGATCTCTGCCGGATGGGGGTCCTGGGCGACCCGGACGCGGAGCTCGAGGATCTGCTCGGCGTGGTCGAAGCCATCCAGCAGACGGCGCGCAAGCCCATCAAGGCCGGCGCGCGGGGCGGCGACATCTTCACAGCCGCGCACGAGTTGATCGCTACTTCACCTCATCGACCCTACCTGGATTTCCTAGCCCACGGCATGGGTCTGGTGAGCCACGAGGCGCCGCGTCTCACGAGCAAGGGGCCCGTCCCCTACGACGCCTACGACGAGGACCGCGGCCTGGAGGCCGGCATGGTGATCTCGATCGAGACGGCCATGCTGCACCCCAAGCGCGGCTTCATCAAGCTCGAGGACACCGTAGCGGTGACGGCCGATGGGCACGAAGGCTTCGGTGACAAGGGCCGGGGCTGGAACAGGGCCGGGGCAGGCGCATGAGTTAGTGCCCAACGGCTTCAGCCTTCGGGCGCCGAAATGACAAAAACAGGGAGCCCCGAAGGGGCTCATATGGACTTGGCAGAGTGGAGGAAACGACAATGACCAAGAAGAGCGCAGGAAGCACGAACCGCAAAGTCACTCGACGCACGCTCGTGCAAGGTATGGGCGCGGCCGGCCTTGGAGCCGCTCTCGGCGCACCCCTTTCGCGGCGTGCCTTCGCGCAGGCGAAAGCGCCAATCAAGCTGAGCTTCTGGACCTTCGAGAACCCCCAGCAGCGGCCCTGGGTCCACAAGCGCGTCAAGCTTTTCATGGAGCAGAACCCGCACGTGACGGTCGACTTCCAGTGGTTCACCTTCGGCGACCTCGGCAAGAAGATCAGTGTCGGGTTCGCGACCGGAACGGCGCCCGACGGCTTCGTCAGCCAGGATTGGTTCATGCCGACCTGGATGGACAAGGGCTTGCTGGCGCCGCTCGACGTGCAGCGCCTGGGCTACTCCTCGTTCGACGCGTTCACGGGTGACTTTGCCTCCGCGTTCGTCAAAGGCGCGACTAAGGAGGGCAAGGTCTATGGCTATCCGCTCTGGTTCTACGGCTTCTGCAACTACATCAACACCAAGCAGTTCAAGGAGGTGGGCCTGGATCCCGACAAGGACTGGCCAAAGGATTGGAAGCAATTCGGCGAGGTCGCAAAGCGCCTGACGATCCGGGACGGCAGCAAGTTCACCCGCCAGGGCTTCAAGTTCGCGATGCACGCGGCGCAGTGGACCATGATCCAGTTCAACCCGATCCTGATCACCCACGGCGGCCAGTGGTTCGACGCTAGCGGCAAGTGCTCGGTGAACAACGCCGCGGGCGTCAAGGCCATGACCGCGCGCGCCTCCATCGCCAAGCAGTATGGTGCCGAGGATCCTGCGGACTCCATTGCCACCAATCCGCTGCCGCAAATGGATTGGCTGAAGGAACGCTGCTCGATGTTCTGGTGCCACCCCATCCCGCTGGCGGCCATCAAATCGCAGAACGAGAAGATGCTGGGTGAAGGCTACTTTCGGCCGGTGCAATACCCCGGCGTCGAATCCGGCAAGGGGATCTCCACCACTTACGGGTTCAATCTCGTCGTCAACGCGCGCGCGCCGAAAGAGAAGCAAGAGGCCCTGCAAGACCTCTATAAGTTCATCATGAGCGATCTGGTGGACTGCTGGAAAGATACGGCACCGTTTACGCTGGCGCGCAAGAGCGGTTGGACCGACAATCCGGTGGTGAAAGACTTCCCGCACGTGGCCGAGGTCATCGCAGCCAAGGACCGGGGCGTGTTCCTGCCACGGACCGTCGTCTACGCGGAACTCGCCGACGCGATGCACCGAGGCGTGCAGAAGATCATGCTCACCAACGGCGACATCAAGGCGACTCTCGACGAGGTGGCGGCAGAGGTCGACCGGGCATCGGCGGCCTACAAGAAGGGATGATGCCGGGCTCCGACCGGGCGCGCTGCGCTGGTGCACTGACATCTTCACAGCGGGCGCGCTCGACGGGCCGGTCGACTAGCGAGACAGCCAGCAATGGCCAGCATACTTACGACCAACCAGGCGCCGGGGCGCGATGCGGCGCGCCGACCCGCCCGCCCGGCTCGACGCGGCTGGCGGCTGCACTATAGCCGCCGCATCCAGCTTTGGGGGGCCAGCTTCGTCCTACCGACGCTGCTGTTCTTCGCGGTGTTCAAGTACGGGCCCATGATATGGGCCGTCGAGCTGAGCTTCACGTCCTACGACATGGTCTCGCCGCCGCGGTCCTTGGGGCTCGAGAACTTCGAGAACCTGGCCACCGACCCCATCTTCCGTGAGAGCCTCTTCAACACGATCGTCTATATCGCCGGGTCGACGGTGCTCATCACGCTCGTGGGGCTCGGGCTGGCGCTCGCGATCAATACCGCGGTGCCTGGCGCGCGCTACTGCATGAGCGCGATGTTCCTCACCAATCTGATGCCGATCCTCGCGGTGTGCCTCGTGTGGCGCTTCCTGCTGCACCCCTATGGGCTGATGAATCAGCTGTTGGAGCCGTTCGGCATCGACCGCGTCGACTGGCTCACGGACTCGCGAACGGCGATGCCGGCGATCATCTTCGTCACGGTGTGGCGGTTCGCACCCTACTTCATGGTGGTGTTCCTGGCCGGCCTGCTCGCCATCCCGGACGACTACTACGAGGCCGCGCAGCTCGACGGCGCCAACGCCGCGCGACGGTTCTGGCATGTAACCCTGCCGCTGCTCGCCCCGATGATCTTCTTCGTCATCGTCGTCTCGGCCCTGCTTTCCGCGCGTATCTTCCTGATGCCCTACATCATCACCGGCGGTGGGCCCGGCAACGCCACGCGCGTGCTCTCCATGCTGATCTACGAGACCGGCTTCTCGTACATGAAGATGGGGCGCGCCGCGGCCATCTCCGTCGTCCTGTTCACCATCATGATGGTCTTCACATTCCTTCAGATGCGGATCTTCATGAGCCGCGAGCAGGTCTGAGCCCATGCGGTACGGCCAGAAGGGGAGTCTTCGACGTCTCTGGGCCCAGTCCCGGCGGTGGCTGGGATTCATTGCGCTGCTCGCGCTGACCTTTGCCTTCATCTTTCCTATTCTGTGGATGACCAGCACGTCCTTCCAGGCCGGCGAAAAGATGTTCCAGCTGACGACCGAATGGATCCCTTCCGTTTGGCATCCTGAGAACTATCCCAACGCCTGGTCGCGGGCGAACTTCAGCCAGTACTTTGTCAACAGCGCCATCGTCTCGATCGCCGTTATGGCCGGCAACATCGTGTTCTGCACGCTGGCCGGATACGGCCTCGCAAAATTCCGCTTTCCCGGAGATCGCTTCGTTCTGCTCGCCATTTTGAGCACGCTCATGCTGCCTCTCGAGGTGACGCTCGTGCCGACATTCCTGGTGATCCACCAATTCGGCTGGATCAACACCTACCAGGGCATCATCGGACCGCTCCTCATCGATGCCTTCGGCGTGTTCCTGATGCGCCAATCGATACTCGCGATTCCCACCGACTACATCGAGGCCGCGCGCATCGACGGGGCCGGAGAGTTACGCATCCTCTGGCAGATCATTGTGCCCCAGTGTCTGCCGGCGCTGGCCGTATTGGCGATCTTCTCCTTCCGTGACAGCTGGGACCAGTTCCTGTGGCCGCTAACCGTCGTGTCGCTGGATCAATACCGAACCTACAACCTCGGTCTCGTGCAGTTCGGCGAGGACTACGGCAATCCCCCGACCGAGCAGATGGCGATCGCCGTGCTCGCGACCATCCCCGTGTTCGTGCTGTTTTGGATTCTGCAGCGCTCGGTGAACAAGGGCTTCGGACTGAGTGGGCTCAAGTGACGTTGCCGTTGCATCTACGGGAGGGGCGTCGATGTCGCCATTCGTTGCAGCAATCATCCGAGAGGAGTGAATTTGGAGAGCATTAGAATCGCCATCGCTCATCGCGGCGCCGGCCTGGTGCCCGTGTTCGCCGCCGTCGAGGGCGGCTACTTCCGCGAGCAGGGTCTCGAGCCGCGCCTCGACTACGTACCCGGGCATCCGCGCGCGCTCGAGGCGTTGATCGCTGGGCAGGCGGATTTCATCAACACGGTCGGGCCCGAGCTGATCCTGGCCAACGTCCGCCAACAAGGCGACGCGGTCATCATCGCCTCCGCGATCAGCCGTAGCGCGCAGCAGGTGTCGGCGCGCCCCGGCCTGACGACTAGGGACCAGCTCCGCGGCAAGCGTTGGGGCATCACCGCCCGCAACGATGCCGACGAGTGCTCGATCGTCATGGCGTTCGAGCGCTGGAATTGGGACGTTGCCAAGGATGCCGAGATCGTCGTGGTCGGCTCCGACGGGCCGCGGCTCGATCTGCTGCTCGATGAGGGCAAGGTCGACGTGGCGATCATGCATGCACCCGAGCCCTTCCAGGCCACCAAGCGCGGATGGATGATCGTCGAGGACCTGGGCCGGCTCGACATTGCATTTCAGAACAGCTGCGCCGCCACCACCAGCCGCCTCGTGCGCGAGCGGCCCGACACGGCCTTGCGCTATGTGCGCGCCTATTGCCGCGGCGTCTATCGGTTCCGCACCGACGCCGACTTCGGGATCAGCGTATTGCGCAAATACACGGGCGAAGCGGACGAGGCCGTACTCACGCAGACATGGGTGCTGTTCGCCCGGCTGATGGGCGGCATGATGTTCCCCAGCGTGGAAGGCGTGCGGGCCGCGGGCCAGATCCTCCACCGGCTGGGGGCGATTGCCCGCCAGATCGTCCCGGAAAAGCATCTGTCGCTCGAGCCGGTGGCGAAGCTCGAGCGCGAGAACTTCTTCTCGGCGTTCATGGGGTGCTCAAGCTGGCCCGCACTACAGCAAGGTTCAAAATAGGCCACCTGGAGCTGAACGGCCCGTGACCGACGCCATCATCGACGCGCATCACCACATTTGGCGGCTGGCCGAGACGCCGTGGCTGCAGGGACCCCCGGTGCCGCGGATCTTCGGCGACTACGAGGCCATCCGCCGTGACTACACGATCGACGAATACCTGGCAGATGCCAAGCCGAGTGGCGTCGTCAAGTCGGTGTTCGTTCAGGTCAACGTGGCTCCAGGCAAAGAGGTGGAAGAGGTCGCTTGGGTGCAATCCGTCGCCGATGAGCATGGGTTCCCTCATGCCATAACCGCTTTTGCAGATCTGTCGGCGCCCGACGTCGGAGCGATCCTCGATCGCGAGCTGGCGTCCGGCAACACACGAGCTATCCGGCAGCAGCTGCATTGGCACGAGAAGCCGCTCTATCGGTTCGCGTCCAAACCCGACATCATGAATGAACCGGGCTGGCGTCGCGGCCTCGACGAGGTGCGCCGGTGCGGGCTGATGTTCGAGCTGCAGGTGTTCGCGGGGCAAATGTCCGACGCAGTGAAGCTCATGCGCGACTACGGCGATGTGACCTTCATCCTGCTGCACGCCGGCATGCTCGAAGATTGCACCGAGACCGGGTGGGCCCACTGGCGGGCTGGCATGACACAGCTGGCCAAATGCCCAAACCTGATGGTCAAGCTGTCGGGCCTCGGCACGTTCGATCGCGCCTGTTCGGTCGAGCGTTGGCGGCCTGTGATCGAAGAGACCGTAGATCAGTTCGGGCCGGCCCGCTGCATGTTCGGCAGCAACTTTCCGATCGAGAAGCTGTGGACCAGCTACGATCGGCTCGTCGGCACGGTACGTCAGTGTCTGTCGCGATACTCCGAGAGCGAACAGCGGGCCGTGCTGCATGACACGGCAGCGCGCCTCTACCGGCCCTAAGGCGCGCAAGCCCGATTGATCCAGTGCAAAGACTGAGAGGAAAGCTGTGTCCGAGAAAAGCAAGCAATCCGTGGGAATGATCGGTCTCGGGATCATGGGCTCTGCCATGTCCAAGAACCTGCTCGAGGCTGGCTTCACGGTCGTCGGCTACGATGTCGCCGATCCAGCGCTCGCCCGCTTCACCGGCATTGGCGGGCGCGTCGCGCGCACGGTGAGTGAGGTGGCGGCCGAGGCCGACGTTCTGATCACGTCGCTGCCCTCCACCACAGCCCTGCGCGATGTCATACGCGAGCTGAAGGGGGCGGCGCGCGCGGAGCTGATCCTGGCCGAGACCAGCACATTTCCCCTCGACGCCAAGATCTCGGCGCGCCAGGAGCTGGAAGGAATCGGCATCGTCATGCTCGACTGTCCATTGTCGGGCTCAGGAAGCCAGGCTCTCGTGCGCGACGTCCTGGTCTACGGGAGCGGCGCGAAAGAAGCCTACGAACGCTGCCTGCCGGTGTTTCATGGCTTCTCTCGCGCCCCGCACTATCTGGGGCCATTCGGCAACGGCTCGAAGATGAAATATGTGGCCAACCTCCTGGTGGCGATCCACACCGCCGCCGCCGGCGAGGCCTTCGCCATGGCACGCAAGGTTGGCCTCGACCCCGGGCAAATGTTCGAAGTGGTGGCCGATGGCGCCGGCGGCTCACGTGCCCTGCAGGTGCGCGGGGAGATGTTGATTGCCGATCGCTACACGCCGATCCGCACCATGCCGCTCGAGCTCTGGCGCAAGGACATGCAGATCATTTCCGACTTCGCGAACGCTATGACGTGTCCCACGCCGATGTTTTCTGCGGCAGTGCCTCTATTCAACGCAGCTGTTGCTTCGGGCTATGGAGATCAGGATACTGCAGCCGTATGCGCCGTCTTGGAAAGGATGGCAGGTCTCACTTGAAGCGCCGATGCAGCCGTGCGCAACATCGCGCTCGATCCTCAGCGGGCGCACCCAGTTGCCCAGGACCTGGCAAGGCAACTCCCGCTCACTTCCACGAGCTACTCGGAACCGTTTCGATAGCGCTGGGCAGGGCGCATCGACCACTATCCCCGAAGTCCACGGATTGGGTAGCCATTTTCGCGTACATATTTGATCCCGCCCAAGAGGCCCTCAAGTTCCGGACGGGCAAACGGTGCGTTGGATTTATCGACGATTTGCAGAATGCCGTTAGAATCTACAATGAAGCCTTGGCGGGATCGTCATCGATGACGGGTCCGCCATCCACCTCGCGTTCGGCCCGTCACTTTGTTAGGGCTTCGGCACGCTGCTTGACCCAGACGGCTGCCTCGGCTGGGTCATCGATCGGCCGGACATCCAGCTCATCAAAAATGCTCGGATCGGTCGGGTCGGCCGCCGCACGGTTCAGTTCTTCGAGGCTTTCCGCATGCTCCTGTTCCGAATGGTGCTCATTGATCACCTTGCACCAGACGCGTCGCAATGCCGGTTCGAGCTGCTTGGCGCCAAGCTTAGTCACGGCTTCTTCCCAGTCCCACCAGACGGAGTCGCCGTCACCGATCACATGATCACGCTCAAGCCGTTCGAGGAATGCGATCGTGCGCCAGCGTGGGATACGGCCGTCGAATGTGAGACGAGCAAGGACGTCGAACAACGCCCACTTCGCGTCCGGCACTAGACTAGGTCGGCATGTTCGATCATCTCGAAGGGCGCACCGGTATCGTCTTCCCAGATGCTCAAGAGCAAGCGAGCGAGACTGGTGGAGGCATGGTCGGGGAAAATTTGGTCGAGCTCCTCTTCGGAAAGTCGAGCAATCGCGAGGACATGCTTCAAGAGATCCGGGTGCCGCGCGGCGGCAAGAATGTGCAGACCGTGGAAGAGCAGCTCGTTCTCTTCGGGCAGCAAGTAGATCCCGCGGCAGAGCTTTTCGGCTGCAGCGAAAACGGCGGGCGTCAACTCGTTCGCCTTACCGACGCCAGCTTGCAACGCCGCCAAGGGGTCGGCATCGGATGACTTGAGGGCGCGCGAGATCTCATCAATCGTCATGGGCGCAATTTGGTGGAGGCTACACACTCGCGCGAGCATGGTGGACGCGGGGCCCACAACTTTCACTTTTCAGCTGGCTTGAGCTTGGCCAACAACAATGTCTCGACATCCTGCGGCATGGGGTGACGCCGGATGACACTTGGCCAGAGCTCCGCCGGCGGCGCAGCGATCAATTCCGACGAGAGGTTGACGATGTGCAAGTCGTCATTGAGATGCTCGCGGCGACCGCAGTGCTGAGCCAGGCAAGCCGCGCGTGGATGGCACTCGCGGTAGTGGCAGACGCGACCTATGTAGTGGCCGTCCTTGTCGGCCAAGAAGATGTCGGCGCCGAGGTTGATCGTTTGAGCGAAGCCTTTGAGCCGTCGTCCGGCCCGCGCCAAATGCGCGAGATCATGCATCGTATCGTCGATCGTGACGAGGACGTCGGCGTCCTTCGGGATCGGCTTCACCGTGGTGAGCGAGCCGATAAGTGCGATACGCAAGACACCTGGAATGCTGCGGGCGGCTCGCACGAACGCAAGCAAGGCCACAAGCAGCGGCCTACGTGGCTCCGCAATAGCGGGAGCTGGTTCCTGATATCGGTCACGCATTTGAGCAGAAGCATACCCAGGCGATATGCTACGGTCGATCTACCCCAACAAGCAGACACACCGGCGCGGCCCCCGCTACGGTGAGTTTGTGCCAACAACTGCCGCCGTGCCTGCTGTCGATGAAGTACTATCAGCTAGCGTTGAAGTGTCCGCGTGGCGCGGCTCGAATTGCTCTCGGGTGCAACATGAAGCTGTCATACGGTTGGGTCGTCGTCGGCGCTGGTATGCTGATGACGTGCGTCGGGATAGGCGCGATGCTCTCGCTGGCGGTTTTCCTGCAGCCGATAGCAGCGGAGACCGGCTGGTCGCGCAGCGGCATATCGACGGCCGCGACACTCGATTTCCTGTGCATGGGTGCTGCCGCATTCTTATGGGGCATGATGTCCGACCGCTTCGGCACGCGCATCGTCGTGCTGCTTGGAAGCGCGCTCCTCGGCATCGGCCTTGTCGCCGCGAGCCGTGCGGCGACGCTCCTCGAGTTCCAACTGCTGTTTGGCGTGCTGATCGGTGTGGCCGCTGGCAGCTTCTATGCGCCGATGATGGCCGCCGCAACCGAGTGGCTCGAGCAGCGCCGCAACCTCGCGGTTGCACTTGTCTCGGCCGGCATGGGCATTGGATCCATGACAGTCTCGCCGCTCGCAGGGTGGCTGCTAGGCGCCTTCGACTGGCGTACCGCCATGCTGATCGTCGGCGTCGTAGCCTGGGTGCTGCTGATACCGGCAGCTCTGTTGGTGCGTCGGCCACCCGAGGCGGCACTAGCCGCCGATGCGGTCACCTCACCGTCTGCAGCCCCGGACTATCCGCTGAATGCCGCACGGGCGTTCCTGACGCCACAGTTCGCAGTCATCGCGCTCACCCATTTTGCATGCTGCGCTGCGCATTCGGGACCGATCTTCCACATGGTCGCTTACGCCACTTTCTGCGGCCTGCCTCCGATGCTCGCCGTCAGCGTGTTCAGCTTGGCGGGCCTCTCCGGGCTTGGCGGTCGGATTGGTTTTGGAATGGTTGCCGACCGGATCGGGGCCAAGCCGGTCCTCGTTGCGGGACTTTTCGTCCAGGCTCTGGCGGTGGGTGCGTATCTTTTTGTGGGCGCCCTCGGGGAGTTCTACACGCTGTCGGTCATCTTCGGCCTGGCGTACGGCGGCGTCATGCCGCTCTACGCGGTGCTTGTGCGCGACTACTTCGGTCCGCGCATCATGGGCACCACGTTCGGTGCGGTCTCCATGTTCGCGAGCTTCGGCATGGCGCTAGGCCCCTGGGCTGGCGGATTCGTGTTCGACACCTACGGCAGCTATGCGTGGCTCTACATCGGCTCTTTCGGCATCGGGCTCGGTGCCGTCGCCATTGCGCTGACCTTCCGTCTGGTGCATTTCCCGCGGACGGAGCAGGGACTCGAGCTGAAGCACGCTTGAGAAGGAAGGCGAGCGCCGTTCGGCGGTGTGTGGGAGCCCAATGCTCTTTCAAGTTGGCCGCCGGCGCTTCCGGTCATCTGCGTCGATTGACCAACGTTCACGTGCGCCGGTGAAACCGGCAAGGAGTAAGCGGTGAAAGTCCGCCACGATGAAGGTGTAGCGAACCGCATCGGCCCCGAGCCGTGCGCAGGTGTCCACGAGGGTGCCCGTGAGGGTGTC
>Ga0247727_10008297_pt1 | contig 19353 bp, 17 predicted proteins | sample WisWelCaveWW1625_FD_202498 | JGI IMG/M metagenome (GOLD analysis project Ga0247727, IMG submission 202498) | Biofilm microbial communities from Wishing Well Cave, Virginia, United States - WW16-25 | ecosystem: Environmental > Aquatic > Deep subsurface > Groundwater > Cave microbial mat | place... | reverse complement strand
TGTGCCAATTGAAAGGAATCTGCCCCTTCATCGTGGTCACGTGCTCGTGCAAATCGTTGTGGCATTGCTTCAATCGTTCTTGCCGGAGCTGCAACGCGGTGAGCACGCGCTCTTGTGAAGCGCCATAAATGAACGCGACTCCGAGTCCGAACAACCACTCGGGGCGATCATCTTCCACCAAAAGCTTTTCGACCATATCACCAAGTCGCGTCTGGCCCTTCGGCGTGAGCGAATAGACCGTGCGCTCCGGCATGTTGCCCACTTTTTCTTTTTCGGATTTGATGAGAGTTTGTTCTTCCAAGCGAGTGAGGGTGGTGTAAATGGAGGCGAGCTTGATCTTCGCCCAAAAATCCATCTCGCGTTTTTTAATGTCTTGATGGATTTGATAGCCGTGCTTGGGGCCTTCCGCCAGCAAGCCGAGAATTGCGACTTCATTTTTTGACATCGGTGCTCCGTTAAAAAAATTGAACCAAATATACTATTCTAAGTTGGAATAGTTTCGCCGAGAGTAAAATTTTATGCAGCATGTTTGTTCACGGTTGTGGTTTTATGTTCAGTTTTTATTTGAAGAATCACGCAGAATTAAACTGGTCGAGTTCGCAATCAGGCTAAAGCTGGAGATCATCAAAAGGAAAAAGCTCTTGGCAGAATAATTTTTCGGCAGAATGATTCTGCCTGATTGCGCGCGTTTGTAAAGGGAGAATGGTTTAGAGCCGACGCTGACGAAACGGGAGGTGCAGTGGAGCAACATGAGAAGTGGAGATGAGTGCAAATGAAGTGTGCGGCAGGAGAGCGGCTAAAAAGCAAATGTCACTCTGCCGGAATCTTTTCCATGTTCAGCATTAGCTCGGAGAGCCGGGCGCATGCTGAGAAGATTTTGGCAGAATGACATTTCATCGACAAGGTTACGAATAAATTCCTCGCCCAACTTACGGCGCGGAGGCGATGCCCTCTTCCAACTCTTCGTCTTCTTCGGCCTTGCCGTTACTTTCCCACAGGCGTTTGACCAAATCAAAATCAAAATTCGCGATGTCCGTACGATCCACGATCGCGGCGCCGCTGATGGCAAGCGCCACGGCAATGGCTTCGCCGATCTCTTCGCGCGAAGCGCCGTTGCGCGCGGCTTTGACCACGTGGCCTTTGAAGCATCCGTGGCAACCGGCATTCAGCGAAGCCGCGATGGCGATCAGTTCTTTGGTTTTAAGATCGAGCACGCTGTGCTCTTCATTGTACAACTCTTGATAAAAGGTGAAATACCTTTCTTTGAATCGCTCGGGAATCATTTCATATGATTGCATGCGCTTCTTCGGCATGTGTTGCTCCTTTATTGTAAACCGTTCGTAGTATCGCCTTCAGGCGTTCGAGGTCCATCAAATTGAAATGCTCGAAGGCGCCACTACGAGCTTTCATTTTCCGTTTGTAGTGACGCCTTCAGGCGTTCAAGGCTCATCAACTTAAAATGCCTAAAGGCATCACTACGAACTTTTGTTGCCGGCGAAGATAACTAATTCGCGGTCAACTGTGCAACCATCTTTTTCGCCTCGGGATAGGCAAGGGCGCGCTCCATGTTGCTGGTGCCAAACTTTGCGATGTCGCGGTAAATTTCGAGCGCATAGTCTTTCTTGCCCAGCTTGAGATTGGCGCGCGCGAGCAAGAGTTTCTGGAACGGATCGGTCTGGTCGGCCTGTTCCAAAAGCTCCGCCGCGGCTTTGTAGTCGCCGCTTTCAAGCTTGATATAGCCGGCAACGTAGTAATATGCCTGCCAATACTGCTCGCCCTCTTTGCCGCCGTTTTCAATCATCTGTTTGATTTGCTCGGCGATCTGCCAAGCCTCTTCGTGTTGGCCCATGCGCGCGAGCGCGCGCGCTTTGCCGTGAAACAAGCGGCCGTACCACACGAGCTTCTCGGTGCTGTCAATGGAGCTGCCGGGCACGGTTTCATAGCCCTTGTCAAACAGCTTCATGGCCTCGGTCGTGTTGCCAAATTCGAGCTGGATGCGCGCCATGTTGTTATAGATCCACACCGGCGGAAAACCGTTTGGGCCGGTGGTCGAGCCGTTGCGCAGATAGCGCGCGAGAAACTCGTCTTCATTTTTCAAGGCCGGCTCCGGCTTGCCTTCGTAGAGATATGAAAAGGTGATGCCGAAGAACGGTTGGAAGGGCGAAGCATCGGGCCCGACTTTGGAAATCGCGGCTTGATAATTTTCGCGTGCCTGCGCGTAATTTTCTTTCAGCAAAAGGCAATTGCCGAGGAGCGAATATACGCGGGCGGTGCCGTTATCCAGCTTGAGCGCGGCTTCGAAATAAGGCCTGGCCGCGTCGTATTTGCCCGTGTTCATGTTGATTTGGCCGAGCATCATGCACACGCGGCGGTCGCCGGGAAAATCCTGGCGCAGGGCTTCGAAAAGCGGCAGCGCTTGCTCCGCTTTATTTGTAAACACGAGCGCCATGGCTTCAAGATATTTTTGCTCGCCCGCGGAAGCGCTCTTGCCCTTGGCCATGAATTTTTCCACCAGAGCCGCGCGCTGTTGCGGCGGCGCGGTGGCCGCAACGAGCATATGGCCGAAAGCAAAATTCGAATCCGCCTTGACGATCTCTTGCGCCAGCTGGGAGGCTTTTTGCCCGTCAAAAGATTCAATGGCGATTACGGCTTGTCCCAGCAAATCCTTGGCTTGCGGCGACTTTGTGGTGTGCTCGATTTTTTTGAGATCGTTCGAGCCGGCGAAAGCGAACGCCGCCAGCGTAAGTAGGGCGCAAACGGCCGTATGAAAATGAAGACGAGTGCTACGCATGGTAACTGCTCCTGTTAAGGGTGAAGGAAAAATTTTTTCTGAAAGACGCAGGCGCGCGGATTTTGTTCAAACCCGCGTGACGAATGGCGAAACTAATTTTCCACCTGTTGTTTTGCGGCCGCGTGCTTTCTGCCCTGCCGCGCAATGCTTTGCAAAGCGTGCTGCATCATGTGCTCGCCGTAGGCCGCCCGCACTTCCGGCAGCAAGTGATCCGTGCCGCGAATGATCTTGCGGCAATTCGCCGCGCCGCAGCCGCAGGCCAGGAGAAAATTTTCATCCGCCTCGCTCGTCGCATAATCATAAGTCACCTCTTCGCCCGGCATAATATCGCGTCGCGCCGTCATCGTATGATCGTTCACGAACCACGTGTTCGCATCGCAGCTATGATTGGTATAATCCGCCGGATCTTCAGGCTTGTTGTGCTTGCGCCCGGAATAAAGCCCGGCGCCGATTTGATAGGCATAGCGCAAGTATTCTTCCTGTTCGGCCTCGGGCCATCCGCGCAACTCTTCGAAGGTCACGAGATATTGCCGCTCGTGCTCTTCCGGCGTTTCGTGCCACACCACTTCGCCTTCTTTAACAAAAGCCTTTGCAAAAATACCGGTGCCTTGAATCTTACTGCGACGCACTTCAATGCTGGGATGTAGCATATGACTCCCTTGGTGAGGTGAACTACAAAAACACGGGTTGACGGTGTTGGAGTATTTGGATTGGTGGAGTGCTGGATTGGTAGAGCCGTGGACTTCGTTGCTTCCATATTCTCCACTGCTCCAAAAATCCATCACTCCAAAACGCCTTCACTCCACTTTCACGGTTTATACCAATCAACTTCGCCGAGGGTGAGCGTGCGCACGGGCACGCCCTTCAACCCAAAGCTTTGCCAGGTGTGGCCGTAATCCGTGCTGCGCAGCACGCCGTTTTGATGCGTGCCCACGAAAATCGTTTGATGATCTGCCAGCGGCAAAATGCTCAAAACACTGCCAAGCTGCTCGCTGCCTTCCAGCGGCGCCCAATTTTCTCCCGGCGAGGAGGCGCGATAGAGACCGTGCTGAAATAGGCCGGCATAGATGGGCGCATTCGCGCCGCCGCCCGCAAGCGCATAGACCGACACGCTGTCGAGGCCCATCTCCACTTGATCGAATTTCTCGCCGCCATCAAAGCTCTCGAACAAGCCGTAATACTCCGTGCCCACCCAATAGATGCCCGGCCATGATTCCGGCTCGCGCAATATCGTGCGAATCGGAATGCCCGCGAATGCGACCAACGTCCACTCCTTGCCGTTATTGAAAGATTCATACAGCCCGGCTTCGGTGCCGGCCCATATGCGATGGCCTTGTTTGGGATCGAGCAAAAGACAACTGACGAAGGCATTGAGCAAGCCGTGATTGCGCGCTTGCCAGGTTTTGCCGTTGTCCTCCGAAACGTAAACGCCGCGCGTTGTTGCGGCGAAGAGCGTTTGCCCGTTGTCGGCATCGATCTTCAGATCCAACACTTCGCCCATGTTGTTGTCCGTGAGCAATTGCCAGCCCGTGGGATTCGTAAAGGGGCGCACGATGCCGAGCGGGCCGCCGAGTAAAATTCGCGGCTCGCCGCCGGCGTAGATTGTGGCCGCGGCGCGCACGGAAAAATTCGGCCAGGCAACGTTTTTCCAATTTGACGCATCGAGCGCGGTCACGTATAGCCCGGCGCTGCCGTTGTGATTTTCCAAAAGCGTCGCCACGCCGGCAAACAATCTTTCGTTCGTTTGCGCGTGCATCGCAGTGGCGTGCAACAGCGCCGCGAGCGCGAGAGAGCGATAGAGCTTCATCATGTCTTCCTAACTTGTGAGTGAAAATCCTTCCAAAAAAGAAGCCTGCAAATGGCAGAATGATTCTTCGGCAGAATAATTCCGTCATCATTCCGCCGAAAAATTATTCCGCCGATTTGGTTCCTGCTTATAGTATTACTCTCGAAAACTATCACGTCCGCGAAGATCTTATTACTCCGAGCGATATCTAGGTTCCAATTTCCCCTCCTCGTCTGTCATTCAGCCCCGAAAACGGGGTTACGTGCTGGAGATGCTGCCGAGTGCTTAAAAAGATTCCTTCTGAATGACAGTAATAGAGGTGCGGAGTGTAACCTATTTTGTGCTCGGAGTAGTAATTGTCAATTGATCATTGACCATTGACCATTGACCATTGATCATTGGCCATTGACCATTGATCATTGACCATTGACCATTGATCATTGACCATTGATCATTGACCATTGATCATTGGCCATTGACCATTCGTTTGGTTGCGGCTGAAAGTCGCGCTACGGATTTGTCGGCCGAATATCGATTTCGCTTACCATCGCGCGTTGCGGAATTTGCAGCGCGGCGAGAATCGCGTCGGCCACGTCTTCCGGCTGAATGATATTGGCCTGCGAAGAACGCGGCAAGCGCTCGGCGCCGGAGCCGAAATCCGTTGCCACGGACCCGGGGCAAATAGTCAAAACGCGCACGCCGTGTTTGCGCTCTTCGAGCATGAGACATTGCGCCAAGGCGCGCAAGCCCCATTTCGTTGCGGTATAGCCGCCGCCGTTGACAAAAGTATTTTTGCCCGCGAGCGAAGCGACGTTGACGATGAAACTCTCGCCGGCTTGGCGCAAATGCGGCAGCGCTTCGCGCGTGGCCAAAAACACCGCGCGCAGATTGATCGCAAACATTTCATCCCACTCGGCCGTGGTCATCTCCGCCACCGGGCGAAAATATCCCAAGCCGGCGTTGTTGATGAGAAGGTCGAGCCGGCCAAATTTGTTTGCGGCGTGTGCGATCAGTTTTTGAATTTGCGTCTCTTCGTGCAAATCGGCAACGAACGTTTCGACTTCGACTTGCGCTTGGCGAGCCTGCTCGGCAACGCGCAGCAAACGCGTTTCCGCGCGCGCGGTTAAAAGCAGTTTTGCGCCGGCCTTGGCCAACGCGAGCGCAATGGCCTCGCCGATGCCGCGGCTCGCACCGGTCGCGAGGGCTACTTTGTTTTTGAGGTTCATAAGAGCTCGTTAATCTGTTAAAAGTGAAACCTTTGTTTTTGGGGCAAACATTTTTAAACCGCGAATCAACGCGAATGAACGCTTATGTTTTTTATTTGGGTTCATTCGCGCTCATTCGCGGTAACCTCTTGTTTGGTTGCGGTTCTTTTGTGCAGCGTCACCTTGAGTTCCTCGCCCAAATCTTCGAGCACGGGCTCCGGGTTGCCGTTGGCTTTCATCTCACGAAAGATCGTGGGGATGCCTTGGCCCAAGCGCTCGGAAAGGTGCGCATCATAAAAAAATTGCATGAGCACCGGATTGCGATGGTAAATCGTGCCGAGCCGGATTTTTTCCAGCGTCAGCGAATTGGGAATGCTGCCCGGGCTGCGCACCTCTATGCGATTTTCGAAAATGTGAACGCGAATATGGCTGCCGGCAATGGTGTAATCGCGATGTACGATAGTGTTGACCAAACATTCGCGCAAAGCTTTTTCCGGGTAATCCCAAAAATCGACGCGACGCACACCTTCGATGACAAAGCTCTGGGTATTGTAGCGATAGATGAAAGCCAACGCGTCTTCAAGATTGGTGAATACGCTGCGTTCGAAAAATTTCACGTCGTCCGTGCCTTCGCTCAAATCCAGGCCTCGGACTTTGACGCAATCAATGCCGTTTTGCGGCAGCCAGCGCGTCACGCGGTTTTTTCCAAACAACAATAAGCCGGCAATTGTCGGCCGCACCTCAACGTCCGTGCGCGCGAGCAGGTTGAGATTTTCCATCAGGCGGTGCAGCGCCGGCTCATCCAATGTCGAAACTTCCAACCGGCGATAACTTTGCAGATACTCCACTAGTGCGGTCAGATCAAGGTCGCTCAGTTTCGCGCCCGCAACCGGCGTGGTCTCATAGTGTAGCTTGCCGGAAGCTTGAAACAGTCGTTGGATTTCGTCGCGCTCCGTGACTTCCCGCGTGGTGCTGCCGTAACGATTGAAGTAGAGTTTGATTTTCGTTTTGCGGCCGTCGAGGTTGGCGACTTCGTTCACGGCGTAGGGTTTGTTGTGGCCGGCTTCAATCTCAATCACGGCAATACGTTTTTCTTCGCACAAAACTTCGTAGTAAGCCGCTTGCACGGTGGGCGTGATCAAATCGGCGCACACGTTCATGATGCGCTCTTCGTTGTCTGGCCGGGTCACACCAACAAGCTCGCCCGCATCGCTGACGCCGAGCAAAATATAGCCGCCGCGATGATTCAAAAGCGCCACAAGCTCGCGTGCGAGTTTTTTATTGTCAACGGCGTCCTCTTTGAATTCAACAAAAGAGTTTTCGCCGCCTTCGATCAGTGCGCGTAAGCGTTTTGCATCTAACATGGTAGCTCACCTCGTCTTAAATCATATGAGTGTGTTACATTTCACGGGAGCACCCACCTCCCTTTCATTCAGGAGGAATCTTTTTAAGTCAAACCACAGTGCTTATGCTGAAAAAGATTACCACAAAAATGCGCTCGTAGTAACGCCTTTTAAAATTTGCAATGCTTTGGGTTGCGGTTATAAGCGGCGTTGCACTCTTTCATTCTTTCCTCGCGGCCAGCACGAGCACCGGCGTTTCGGGCGTGAACTTGCCTAATTCGTGCTCACCCAAGGAGAGCACTTGCTTCGCCTCGACTAAGCCGGAGAAATCGATCAAGCGCGGGCCCACGGCCAAATGTATTCCCGGAATTTTCGGCCCGCTATCGCCAGAGCACGTGTGTACTTCGAGGAAACGCTTCAGTTTGTCCAGCGTCTCGCCGACGATCGTTTCTTCCAACGCGGCCTGTTTGAAAGTGAGGCGCACGACGCCGTGTTGATCAATGATAACCACGGGCCGGCTTTTTATTTTCAGCAACCCGAAAAATTTCGCCGTGAGCTTTTGCGCCGCATAGGCGCTGAAGAAACCGGTATTCGCGAGCATGGTGATTTTGCGCGCGTGCGTGTCGAGCGCAGTTGCGGCAACCTCCGTGCGTTGGTTTGCGGATAGAGGTTTGCCGAGTTCCTCGACAAAACGCACGTCGGTGGAGCCGAGCGCGGTGGCCGCGACGCGATGATGACGCGCATCGACTTCGAGCTTCACTTCGACCGTCTCCGGCGCCGCGCCCATTGCGAGCACTGCGGCCTCGGCTTCTTGGCGAACGTGCATCAAATCTTCCGCAGTTGGATTCACCAGGCTGCGCTCAATGGTTTCGCGCACCATGGCCAGAGCCACGCCGATCGCAGAAATGATGGCGCTGTTCTTCACCAATTCCATCGGCAGCTTCATTCTCTCCGAGATAAAAGGCAGAAGCGTGGAAGCGCCGCCGCCGCCGCCGATCAACTTCATGGTGTTGGGGTTCAGGCCATGGCTTTCAGCCAGCTCGTTGATGACGCTCGTCACGCGGGCACACGCTTTTTCCAAAATGCCGTGAGCGAGAGCGCGCGGGTTGCGTTGCACGAGCTCGCCGAATTTTTCAAACGCGCGCGCGATATTTTTTTCGCCGCCGTGAGCATAATCGTATTCCGGCACGAGCTTGAGATAGTTGGCCGCTCCGGTCACGGTGATCGCGTAGTTTTTGTCGCGATTTTGCAGGAAGACATAATCATGCGGATCGCCCGCGCCGGGCGCGCCGAATATCGGCTCGGCGTTTTCCAAATCTTGGATCTGGCAAAAGGATTCGTAGGGCATGCCGGCCATGTGCGCGCTGCGCGGCCCGACCGCGACGATTTCATGGTTTTGCACGCGCGGCATGCTGCCGCCGCCTACGCCCACCGTGCGCACGTCGAGCGTTTTGGTGTGCAGAGCATATTGGCCCACGTGAGCCGTGCGCATCATGACCTGGCCGTGGCGAATCACGCTGATATCCGTGCTCGTGCCGCCGACTTCTAGAAAAATGCCGTCGGAAATTTTTGCATAGATCAACGCTGCGGCAACGCCCGCGGCCGGGCCGGAGAGTATGGTCAAAATCGGCCGTTCGCGCATGCTCTTTAGGTCCATAATGCCGCCGTCGGAACGCATCACCATCAACGGCGCGGTGATCCCGAGGGCGCGCACGCTGCGTTCGAGCATGTCCGCGGTCGCGATCATCGCCGGCAACATGCTGGCATTGATCACGGCCGCGCGCGTGCGCAAACGCAAGTCGTGCAGTTGGGAAACTTGTTGGGTGGAAGTCGCGGGCAGGCCCATGGCCTGGGCCAGAGCAACGACGCGCTGCTCGCGTGCGGGGCGATCAAGAGAAAGGGCTTCGGCGGCAACGAACACACGCGCGCCCTCTGCTTGCAAGGCTTGCAGCGTTTCTCGAATCGTCTCGTCGGTGAAATTCCGGCTGGGATCGAGAAAGCGATAACACGTGCGCAACAGCTTTCCGGGCGCAAGCTCGAGGTCTTCGATTTGGGTTTGCCGGCGAAGGCGAAAACGTTTGAGGCCGCGGCCCATTCCAATGATGCCGACTTTGACGACGTCGCCTTCGAGCAGCGCGTTGGTGGCTTGCGTGGTGCTGTGCGCGACGAGCACGACTTCTTCGGGAGCGATGCGGCCTTTTTGCAAAAGCTTCAGCAGCGCGGTCAAAATGCCCGCGGCCACGCTCTCTTCATGCTGATGCGTCGTCGAAGTTCTGGTTTGCGCGACCAAGCTGAAGCCGGCGGTTTCAATGGCAACGGCGTGCGTGAACGTGCCGCCGACGTCAATGCCGATGCGAATTTTTCTCATCGTTGCCGTAGTGCTCGCCTCTTTAAAATTACTTCTCTGAAAATAAGGTTCGTAGTAGCTCCTTCAGGAGCCGGACGTTCGAAGCGGTCTGCGCCTGAAGGCGCTACTACGAACTCTCCACCAGCTCGATTAAAACGCCAGCAGCGCTTTTCGGGTGCAGAAACGCCACGCGGCTGCCCTCCGCGCCTATGCCGCCCGCGCCGGGCAAAACCTCCATGCCTTCTTTGCGCAAGCGCTGCAAGGCTTCATCTAAATTGGGAACCTCGAAGCAAATGTGGTGCAGGCCTTCGCCGCGCTTTGCGATAAACTTTGCAATCGGCGAATCCGGCGCGGTGGCGAGCAACAGTTCCACGCGCGCGTCGCCGACTTCGAACATCGCGACTTTTACTTTCTGCGAGGGCACTTCCGCGATATGCGGCGGCGGCCCGGCGGTGAGCGTCGTATATCGCGCGAGCGCCGTTTCCCAATCGCGGATGGCAATGCCGATATGATCGATTTTTTCCAGCATGAATGCTCTTCTCATCATTCTCGTTACTCATTCCCACGCTCTGCGCGGGGATGCAACTCTGGAAGGGAGATTCTCGTTGCTCGTTTCTCGTTCCCACGCTCTGCGTGGGAATACAGCACGGACGCTCCGCCTCCGCTTCATTTAAAAACGGCGCAATAATACCAAAGCCCTCATCAAATAGCAAGTCTCGCAATGCGGCGCGAGCAAGGTGTTAATGAACTGCCAAAGCCTTATGAACGAGATCAAAGCCTCCCGGCCTAAAAATAAAACTCCCGCGAGAGTGGAAAAACTTTCGCGGGAGGTTTTTTCAGCGGGAAATTTTTTCAGCGGGCGCGAAGTTCTGCTCCCGGCTTGAGGTTTATTGAAAAAGCCCGCCCTATCGCATCACGATGACTTTCCGCGTCGCGGAAAATTCGCCGGCTTGTATACGCACGAGATAAACGCCGCTGGGCACGACGCGCTGTTGTTCGTCCTTTCCATCCCACCTCACCTCCGCATATCCCGCGTCCATCTGCCGTTCGAGCAACGTGCGCACGCGCTGGCCAAGGAGGTTGTAGAGTTGAAGCGTTACCCGTCCGGCCCTGGGCAAAGCAAGCTTGATCGTGGTTGCAGGATTGAAGGGATTGGGATAGTTTTGATAAAGCTGATAAACTCGCGGCAGCGCCTCCGAACGATGCTCTACGCTCGTGATCGTGCGATTGAATTTGACGTAGTCGATAAAAAGCAGATCCGCACCGGAAAGAGGATCGCCGGCAGCTATCGGATCGATGCGGATTTCAACGATACGGCCGCGCCAGAGCGGATGATGAGACAGCACCGCGCGATAGATTTGCGGGTCATTTCCAGGCTGCACGCTCGGCTCGAACTCCACACTCAACGTTTCGGAAAATTTTTGCTCGGGTGCGAGCTTGAAGAAAATTTGCGCGCGCGAGGCGCCGCTGCCTTTCGCAGTCATGCGTATTTCCAACTCGGGAAATTGTTCGGCCTCCACCTGCGTCAACGCCGGGCTAATTATCGCTGGATCATTGCCAGGATCAATCACCCACTTGCCTCCTAGCGCGACGTTCACGCCTTGATTCAAAGCATCTTTCGTGCGCCACTTCTCAAACGTCGTATCAAAATTCCATTCGCTTTGAGCGGTGGAAACCTCCCAAAGGAAAGTGTTGGGTTGAAGAACGTAAGCATCGGCTCCGATACCCTGCCAGCCATAAGGGTCGATCGCGATGCCGGCTTTGCGCACTTCGAAGTGCAAATGCGCGCCTTCTGTGTGGGTTGCCCCGACGTAGCCAATCAGCTCGCCGCGCGCTACCCGATCGCCTTTCTCTTTGGCATATCTTGAGAGATGAAGATATAGCGTGTGATAGCCGTTCTCGTGATCGATATCTAAAGTGCCGAAGCCGGTGGGTACGTCTTTCGTGCCTTCAATGCTGCTCACGATGCCGTCTGCCACCGCGTAAATCTCGACGCCGCTGCTCGCGCGATAATCAATACCGGGGTGACCGTCATAAAAGAGAAACGCTTTTCCCAAGCCCGCAGCAGTGTAATTGCCATTCACAAAAAACTCCGCGCTGCCGAGTTGTTTATAGCCGTCTTGATTATCTCCGAACTTCTTCTCTCCCTTCTCGCCCGTGTAGCCTATCACGATTTCATCCTTGGCGTAGCGATTGGTCATGTTATGATCAAAAACCGAATTGATGCTCGCCGTGAACGGATCGAGGCCTTGCAAAGGAAAGCTCATTTGGAATAATTGCGCCGCGCCCGGCGTAACGGTCACTTGCCCGCCGACCAACGTGTTGTTGCTTTCGTTCTGTTCGGGATGAAAATTTGTGGGGTCAATGGCGGCGATGAAATAATACGTGCCGGCATTTTCCGGCAACAAACACGGAATCAAGGCCGTGGCGGTGCCGCTCGTGTTCAGCTCGCTGTTGAGAAATTGCGTTTCCGTGGATTGGCCGATCACAATATCGTTGGCCCCGAGCTGCGCATCCAATGAGGCATAGACGTGTACGAAAGCATATGTGCCCTTGTTGAGCGGCCCGGCGGTGCGTTGCACGGTGACCTCGATTTCGATCGGAGCGTTAGCTATGCCATTGGTCGGACCACTCACGGCGGTCACAGCCAAATCCGGCAACACTTGCGCATTGAAGGGCTCGGGGCCGCGCGTGATCCAAACGTCCCAATCGCCGCCGGAATTATCCTGCCACACCAAAAAGAAATTGCCGGCGCCGTCCGTCTCCATTTCCGGGTTCGAAGAAGTTCGGGGCGTATCGGTCACGCGCGTGTCCGGGCCTTTCACGCCCGCTGCGTCGATCTTGGTGAAATAAATTTCTTGGTTTTGATCGCGCTCGTCTTCCCATGCGATGAAAGCCGTTCGCGTGTCATCGTATCCCACCGCGGGATTTGTGGCGCGCACGCCCGCCTCGTCCACGCGATAATCACGATCAACGTTCGTGATCGAATAAATGCCGGAGCCGCTGCCGCGATTATCGGAGCACAAAAGAAAAAGAGAGGGACCGCCTTGTGCGATAGAGGGATGATCGGCATTCTCCCGGTTGAGCACGCGAAGCTGTGTGAAGATGGTGCGATTGTCATTCACGCGTGCATAATACAGCGCGTGCGTGAACGGCGGCGCTTGATGATTGAAATCGCGCCACAGCACATAGCTGTTGCCGGCGGCATCATTGTCGATCGCCGGATACTTGTCGATGCCGCCGATCAAATCCCAATTTGAAAGCCGCACCTCGTTGCCAATGCGCTGGCCAGCGGCATTGAATTGCGCAAAGTAGACGTAATAAAAAGTAATCTCGCGGCGCTGCCACACGACGTGACTGCGTCCGCTCGCAATGGTCGAGATCGCAGGGTTGTCTGAATCGCCGCCGGAAAGCGTCACGTCATTGACGATCTTGTTGCCGCTTTGATCCAACACGCAAAACTTGACGTTGCCGCCTTCAAGCCAAACGATATAACTCCGTCCGTTGCCGTCAAGGGAAATATCCGGCTTGATGGAAGCGCCGGAATTGTTGGTCACGCGTACGTCGCGCAAAATGAAATTCCCGGCGCCGGAGATTTTGGCGAAATAAATTTCCCAATTGCCGTCGCGATCATCCTGCCAGACGATATGGCTCGTGCCGTCCGGCGCAATTGCAACTGCCGGCTCAATCGCATTGGCAGCGGATTCCGTCACGTTGAGATGATAAGACGGCTGATTGGGGTCGCGATAAACGATCGCGAGCGTGGCCGGATGATTCCAACTCGTCGCATTCGGCGCGGACACGACGCGCAGCAAATATTCCCCGGCCGCAAGCATGGGCGAAGTGAGATAGATCGTGTTGCGCCCGCCGAAATTTACGCCGGAGACGAGAGCGTTGTCAGTATCATTCTTTTCATACAAAGCAACCTGCGTAGTAGCGTTGTTGTTTTGTGCGGGCAGGTTGGTTAAATAAATCGCAGCTGCGCCGCTTTGCGCAAGATTGAAAGCAAACCAATCCGTATCGGTCAATGGAAAGTTTGTGCCGACGTTCGCGAAGAAATGATGGCTTCGCCCGAGCGCAATCTCATAAGCCAAGTGCGCTTTGTCCGGCTCATCCAAGCCGCGCAAGAGCGCTTCATAATCGCCGGTCTGCGAGGAATGAAGCCTTCGAATCATCAGCGTGTCGCCCACGCTTTCCAAGTGCTGCCGATCCGCGCGCACGGCCCCGTCGCCGTTGATGCCAACCACATCGGAAACGATCCACGTGTAATCCACCTCGCGCGGCAGTCGCATGCTGAGATTATCCGTGCGGATTTGCGTATTCGAGTTGAGGCCCGCGATTACGTCATCGAAACCCCCGTTACAATTCACATCGCGATGGAGATAGCCGATATCGGTGTTCGGCCAGGCATTGACGGGAATGACGTTCTCCGCGCCGCCGAAGAGATACACGCCGTGATCGGGATTGTCGCGAAAGTTGGGAGGGCCGAAGGTGAAGTAGTTGTAAGTGAGATCGCGGGCGGCTTCGGATTTTTCATTCACGCCGATTATGCCGCCGAACTCGGTCATGTTCGAGCCCGCGTGCGGCGTTCCGATGGTGACGAGCTTGGCAACGCGATGGCCCTTGTCTTCATTCGGAAAGGCCCACCACTGCGGAGCGCCATTGGCCTCGCGTCTTTGCAAATATTCCCGCGCCGCAAGCCCGCCCATGGAATGCCCGACGAGCACAACCTTTTGCGCCCCGGTTGCAGCGAGCACTTTGCGAATCATCTCGCCGAGCGCGTAGCCTTGTTTGGCAATAGCCGCTTCATTGCTCTCGGAAAAATTGCTGTTCGTGATCAGGCTGCGATTCCGTCTGGGTAAAAGCTCGCCGCTTGCCGGATTCCACCAGTTGTGGAAATTGATCGCGTAGAGATTGCCGTTATAAAGCTCGTTGTGCTCGTTGGGAAAATCGAAAACCACGTCCAAACCGCGGTGGGTGGAAAGGTCGCTAGCCTCGAGCACGGCGTGGAAGATGCCCTGGCCGTTGGGATCTTGCGCATCATGATAAGGATCGCTCCAGCCGAATTGATCGCGCAAGTAATGAATCGCGGTTTTCCACGTGACGTCCTCGCTGTCAAGGCCGTGAATGAAGATGATGGGATAGGGAGGGGTTTGACTGAGCGAACTTTGCGGGAAGCTCAATCCCAAAACGAAAATGAGCCGCAAGAAAAATTTATTGTGCATCGCATTCTCTCCTTTCCATAAAAAAGTCCTCCAAGAAGTGAAGAGCACGTGCTCAAGCCGAGAGCGTGTTTGAAAAGTCCCCCCTTGAGGGGGGTGTCGCGCGCTATCGTTATCAAATTGAAGTGCATGTTGAAAGGAGTTCTAACAATAAACATGAACTTGAATCGCATCGTCGCTCTCAAAAACACCCCTAACCCCCTCAAGGGGGGAATAGCCGGGTGTTCTACTTTTCAAATACGCTCCGAGCTAGCCTCTCTTAGCGTTGACGCAACTTCCGAATTGCCCGCCAGGCCTTCAAGCCGCTGCCGCCGCAAACGCCGAGCACCAACGCGGCGCCGACGCGCATGAATAGCAGCAGCGCCAGAACCAACGCTTCGATGCGCAGCCAATGCCGCATGCGTTCATACATATTTTGCCACGTGCGCGCGCCGCAATGCCAGCCCCAAAAGAACGACCACGAGACATAGCCTGTGCTCAAAGATAAACCGAGGCTCGCGCGCGGGCTCCAATGCCAAAAAGAAGTGAGGCCCGTTCCCAGCAAAATTCCGCCGCCGGCAACAAGCAGAGAACGGAGCAAACACGTGCGCAACAAGATCACGCCGCACTCCCGGCAGAGTTTCGCTTCTCCGCTGCCGGGATGCGGCACGACACACGCGGCGCAATACTCCGCTTTACACTCGCAGCACGAGCCGAGGACGAACTCGTTTGTGTGAGAAGGGCAATTCATTTTTCAAAACCGTTCAACCACGGTTTGACCGTGGTTTTGCTTTTGATTCGTGTCTCGTTCCAAAAAAATTTTCAGAACTTTATTCTGTGTTTGAAAAGCTAAGCGCTCACGGCTTCGAAACCCGGCCATACGTTTCGCGATCTTTGCTCTGGCAATTGGGACAATAGCGCGCGCCATTGCTGCCTGGGCAGGCATAGCAATAACGCTGGCCGCAATTGCGGCATTCATACACATCGAAATAAGCCGCGCTCCAACCGATGTCGTCTTTATCACGGCCGCAATTGGGGCAGGAATGGATGTAGGTGGGCATGTGCTTTTCTCCCGTTGGGCAAAGCGAGCGAAGTCGGACTTGCACAAACGGACTTCAAATGCCATCAACGGCCTTCGTGTGCAAGTCCGACTTCCCCGTTATCCGTTGCTTTGGATTAAATATACACCACGACTCTTCCGGAAATTCTGCCGCGATGTTTAGTCGCGCCATCGACGTAGACTTCACCCGTTCCCGGCTCCGCGTCGAAATGCGCTTCGCCCTCGCTGTCGGTATATTCGGAATCCGTCACGCCGCGTGTGAAGCCGTCGAAACCGATAGCGACACGCGAGCCTTTCGCGGGCTTGCCCGTGCTTGCCCGTGCTTTGCCAAACGACTTTGATTGTGACCATGTTGGATTCCTTTGGTAGTGCTTTGAAAAACTATCACGCATATTGTAGCGCAGGCATCCTTGCCTGCTTAACGCGCAGACTGGAAGTTTGCGCTACGATCATTGCGGTCGCAATGAAAGATGCGCTTTGAGAAGCTGATACTCTGAAACGACGTTATCGGAAACCTTCGCCGCTGGAATCTTCGCGCCGTCGGCGCACACCAAAAACCATGCGCTGGAAGTCGTGCCCCATTCGAAACTATAGCCCGGCCGGCAACTACGTGCGCGCGCAAGAAAAGCTTTGAGCGCAACCCAACCGCCGTGCTCGCGCGCGATACGCTCGACGTGCTGCGAGCACGATTCCTGAAACAGGCAGCGTCGCCGTTTTGCCGGAGGAATGAAGCGGCGATAGGACTGAATGAACCAAAGAATGAGCAGATGCACGAGAGCTTCCTTTCAGTCATCATCGACCTTCAATTCACTTATGGAAAACCGCGACGTAGATTTCCGCCGTGTTTGTCACCGCCGGCGTTGCGCCAATTCCTAAACAACCCGAAGTGCCCGGCGTGGTCACCATCGTGCTCAAAGCTTCCAAGCCATGATAGGTCCAGCCCTCTGTTGCATGATGGTTGATCAATTCTGCTAATTGCTGCGCGGCTTTGCCCGTGGTGTCGGTGATCATGATGTCCGCGCGAAACGGAATGACTTTGTATTCCATGACATGCTCCCGTTGTTGGTTTGTTGCATGAGGAACTAAAGAACTCTGAATGAAGCGACGGGCTCACAGGCTGCCTTTAGCCCATGGCCTTTTCATAATGCTTCGCGCAATAGACTTCTCCCCGGAAACGATGCGCTTCTTGCTCGGTCAAGTCCGCGTCGCATTCGATGCAATGAAACGCGACCTCGCGCGGCGCTTCGGTTGTGAGGGGCATGCTTTCGACTTTGGGATTCGTAGGCAAAGAGGTGTTGGTCGAAGGCCCAGGCATGGGCGTTTGTCCGCGCAAGAAGCTCAACGCCGCTTGTTGCGCCAACATCGTCACGTGCGTATTGTGCTCGATGGAAACAAAACACGATATGCCCTGGCCGCCGGCAACCATCATCAAGCCGGATAGAGCGAGCGGCAATCCGGAGAGAAAGCCTATTGCTAGTATTTGATTCCCGCCGAATGAACTGCGCGAGCCTCCCACTCCCAAAAATCCCAGCAGAAAGACCAACGCTCCGACACCGACCAAAGCCCATCCCATAAAACTGAAAAACTTTCCAAACCCTAACAGGGTTTTATAACGCTGGCCGACTTGATCAAAATCTTCCATGGGAATCGCTCCTCCGGTTTAAGATTCGGCTCAAAAAAATTTGTTCAATTGCGCCGATGAACAAGATCAATCTGCTTGATAATAAAATCTCAACGGTTTTGCGCTTGCGTCGCGCTTGAAGAATCGCCGGGTGCGACCTGCACGCGAAACGGAAAGCACCGTCCGTTTTCATTTAATAAAAACCGGCTTCTGGAGGAATGGGATACATCACCACAAGCTCAGCAGGAAAACGCATTTTCTGTTGAATGGCCAATTCCAAATGCATCGTCGTGTATCCCGGTTTGGAGAATTTGAGCATGAACGTGCCCGGCACATAGTCGCTGGCATACGCGCCTTTTTTGTTCGTGGTCGAGATGAAAGCGCTTTTCAGCACCTGCACGCTGACGCTGTCGAGGCCGTTTCCAAACGGGTCTCGCACGAGACCTTGAATGTCTTTGCGTTCGCAGCCGATTGTGAAAGGCAGCAGAATGGCCAAAAGCGCAAACATCATTCTTTGACGATTGAGCATTTCATTCATGAGGGCGCCTTTCAGTTTCTTTACTTCTGAGTGCTATTGTAACTGCTGCTTGGCCTTTGAGCCTACGAAGCAGAGGCCGCGTTGCTTGCAGGCGACACCAATTGGAATCCATTCACGCCGCCGGCGGCCAAAAGCGCGAGAAAGGCCAGCCAGAATCCGGCTTCATAGCTTACTCCGGCCATGCCCATAACTCTGCTCGCTTCGCCGTCTATTTGCATTTTTAACAGCAGGAGCAAAAGACAGCCGCCGGCGCCTGCAATGGTAGAAGCGATGAGAAAGTTTTTTTCAACCGATAGAATTTTTTCTTTGAAAAGTGAAAATGCCAAACCTGCCAACGTCGCCACCAGCGCGAGAATCGCCAGAGGCTCGGGGTTCTGTTTTTGATTTCTCAATTCCGGACCGATGACCAACTCCAGGCCATTGAGGGTTCCCAGCTTGTGCGAATCGCCCAAAAAGCCTTTCGTGGAAATGCTGAGGAATGGCAAGACGAAACAAAACAGTGCAAAGCCAAAGAGAATCGGAGAGAGTTTTCTGAGATTGGGATTCATGATTTCCTCCTGCTTGAGAAAGCATAAAGACTAAGTGGTCTTGAATGATTCAGGCCCACGACGATTCTTCACCGCTTCGGATACAAGTTCACGCCCACCTGCCAATTCCAAGAATCGAGCGGACTGTCGAAGATAAAGTAGCGCTTCAAGCCGCCGGAGATCATGATGCCCGGGCTGACGAGGTATTCCGCGCCGAGGCCGAGGTTCAAGCCCGGCTCGAAAAAATCCCAATCCGAGCCGGAATCGAACCCGCCAAAACGCGAGCTGGATTTTGCTTTGAAGCTCGAAATCATATACGTCAAGCCCGCTTCTGCATAGGGATTCAGCTTGGGAGACAAGCTCGCCTGCAAATCGGGAAACGCGCCGAAATTGGCGGTGACATTGAGATCAACGGAAATCATGCGCGTGCCGGTTTCCACACGAAAGGTCTCGCCGAAACTACTGATCGTCTCTTCGCTCGAAAGACTGCCAAAGCTAATCCCCGGCGTAAATGAAAACTTTGTACCTTTACGGCGTAGGCCAAAGCCTAAACGCAAGCCGCTGCCGGGAAAATCTCCGGCGAAATTCGAATACGATAGCATGAAGCTCTGACCGAGAGTTCCTTGCACAAGGACGGCAAGCGGATTTTCCTGCCTTCGATAAGATCGTTGTTGCGTGGGCGGCGAAGAAGTTTGAGAAGTTTCAGCGCGTGCAATATCCGGTTGCGCGGGCGGTGAAGTTTCCACGCGCGCAATTTCAGGTTGCGCGGCGGGTGAAGAAGTTGGAATCGTCTCGCCCGGCGCGGCTCGTTTAATCACTGTTCCATTAATTGTAAGCGCACCGCCTTTTGCGCCGAGGCCTAATAATCCGTCACTAGGCGGATCCCACTGGACCTCAAGCTTGATCACCGCATCGCCGCCCATGGCGCGCGCTT
>Ga0247727_10008296_pt1 | contig 19354 bp, 24 predicted proteins | sample WisWelCaveWW1625_FD_202498 | JGI IMG/M metagenome (GOLD analysis project Ga0247727, IMG submission 202498) | Biofilm microbial communities from Wishing Well Cave, Virginia, United States - WW16-25 | ecosystem: Environmental > Aquatic > Deep subsurface > Groundwater > Cave microbial mat | place... | reverse complement strand
TCAGCTCCTTAGATTTAGGAAAGATCCAGGGAACAAGGAAAAGATCTTGAACCGTGGTTTATGGAAATATAGTCGTCACCCAAATTATTTTGGAGAGGCAACCCTTTGGTGGGGAATTTATTTGATGGCAATATCAGTGCCTTATGGGAAGTTTGCCATAGTTTCGCCGATTTTAGTGACCTTTCTTCTTCTGAGAGTTTCAGGGGTGAAGCTTCTTGAAAAAAAATATAAAGGTAATTTAAAATATCTTGCCTACAAAAGGAGAACGAGTGCTTTTATTCCCTGGTTCAATAAAAAATGACGGAAAATAATAAAGAGCAATCGCCAACTTCAGATTTCGAAACACAAAAATTCCTTAAAAGTGTTTCTGATGTTAGAAATCAATTACTAATAGACTTTAGGGTTTTTTCTAGCTTGGGGCTTGGTAGAAGGTATTTTCAGTTTGTTGAATCTTCCGTTGATTTGGAGCTTTTGAGAATGTCTATTAATGAGGAGCGCCGGAATTCTTCAGTTAAAGTTAGGAGAATGGAGGAACAAGCGCTTGACTGGTGTGCAGGCGAGGTTGAAGGAGTCTCGCTGAGGACTTTTAGTGATGATAAAGGAGATCAGGATTTTAGAGAAACACTGGCAGATGGTTTAAGAATGGTAGTTGCTTCGTATTATACTCATAGAGGAAAAGTTGGTAGACAAAAAGAAAAAGTTAATGGAGCCCTTAGGGATTTAGCCCTTGGGATAGTGGATAAAAAACCAAGTGAAGCGTATGGCGATTTAGGTTAACAGCTTGGGGTTGACAAATTTATCTCCCATTGGCAATACTATCTACAATGGATCAGATGGCGCAAGCCCCAAAACCAGCATCAACTTCTCAGGGTTACGGGAAGAAAATTTTTACTCCAAAAAATATTATCGTTTATCTTGTAATTGCAGCTTTGGCATATGGCGCGATTTACTACTTTTTCTTTGCTAAAAAAGATGGAGGGTATGGAAAATCAAAAGACGAAAGCGGTTATCAAACTAATGGCGAGGGGAGCGGTGCTGATTCTGGTAATCAACCAATAGTCGTGACTCTTTCAAGTCAAAATAATTCTGGGCAAGATGCGGTGGCGCTTTTGGTTGAGGAAAATGGAAAAGTTAAGGTGGCGCTATCTGTTGGGAATCCATCTGTGGGTGTTAGTCAGCCAATACATATTCACAAGGGAAAATGTCCAGATGTTGGTGATGTTACGTTTCCTTTAGCAAATGTTGTAGATGGTCAATCTGAAACTACCATCGAGACAACTCTTTCTAAACTAACAGAGAATCCGATGGCCATTAATGTGCACAAGAGTACTGATGAGGTGAAAACTTATGTTTCTTGTGGCGATATACAATAGGTTTTAGTTCATTTCCCTTCAAATAATTTCAAAAAAATAAAAACTACAGCAATGCCTGAAAGAAATATAAAGGCGTGGGAAAATTTTTTATTTTCCAGAAATTTTTCATGAAGTTCAGGAATTAAGTCACTAGCTGATATGTAGATAAAAAATCCAGCGGTTAAAGAAAGAAAAAAGTAAAGATTGTTTTCTATAAAAGAAGCAAAATAGAAAGCTAAGATTGCTCCAAAAAGTGAGGTAACTGCAGATAGGAAGTTGAAAAGTAGGGCTTTTTTCTTAGTAAGTTTGTTGGAAAGCAAAATACCCATGTCGGCGATTTCCTGAGGAATTTCGTGAGCAGCAACTGCTAGAGATGTGGCTATTCCTAATTGTATACTGGTTAAAAAACTAACTGCGATTGCAACTCCGTCTATAAAATTGTGAACTCCGTCTCCTATTAAAACCAAAAGAGTGCTTGATTTCTGGCCATGGGGATGGTGGTAATGAAATAATTGGATAAAACGTTCAGCGAAAAAGAAAATTACAAATCCCAAAATTGTTGGAATAAAAATATTTGCGCCATTTGCAACTTCTTGAGATTCTGGCAATAAGTCCAAAAAAGCGGTAGCGATTAAGACTCCTGCCGCAAAGTTAACAATACGCGAAGAAAAAGCTTCTGTTAATTCTTTTTTTACCAAAAGAAAAAAACTTCCTGCAAGGGAAGCGATGCTGCCTATTAGCGTAAAAATTATGATATAGGTAAGAATCATAAGTTTACAAAGTCAATTGTCTTTGCTTTTTTCGTATTGGCTAAATAAATCGGCAACTATTGGATTTATTTCTTGTAATTCTTCGATCACTTTTTCTCTAATTTCAAAAGTTGTTACTTTTGGCTTGTTTAAGCTTTGTGTCCAGATAGCAACTTTAGTGGCAACGTCGAAACCCTCGGAAGGCTTGAGTCCCGCCGCCGTGACGACCCTTGCAATTTTATCTTGGTCAAATGGTTCCTCTGTTGTGTCTTTTTTGATGACAACAGTAGACATATTTAATCCATTTTATGGATAAATGAGTATTAATTCAATTAATAGAATATAATTTCTGTTAGTGTTAAAGAAGAAAAGCTTGCCAAAATCCCATTACCATGTACTTCGAGAGAAGTGGCTAAAAAGGCACAGAAGAGTCAAGCGTCAATTCAAAAAGAAGCACAAACAGGCACTTGAATTGGTCAGTGAGATTATTCCGGAAAAAGAAAAGCTTGCCTCAAGCGCTGCAGGACTTTTAATGCTTTCGTCAACGCTTCCGGCTACTACTTCGGCTGTGGAAAAACTTATTGACCAAGATAAGCCATTGGAGCAGGTCGAAATAGTTGATAATACGAAAGCTTTAATTAGTGAATTAACCTCCCTGAATTTTGAAAAGGTAAGAGTATTAACTGTAGAGGAAGAAACAAAAATTTCCCAAACTCTCTCCAAATATTTCAAAATGGATATAAAGGCGGAAATTGACGGTAAAAGACTAAATAGGACTCTTGGTGTAATTGGGGCTGAGCAGCATTTAACTAGGTATCCTGGTGATAATATGGTTACTCATTTATCAGAGCAAGAAGCTAAAAACAAATTTATTTATTCATCTGGTATGGCTCCTGGTCGTGGAGCGTGGGGTTATTTTGCAAACTCGAGATCAGAGTTTGGTCAGAAAGCTGTTGATCGGGAAAGATGGTATATAGCTGTGCAGACATTTTTAGCGCCTGAATATAATCTGCGACTTTCTGATTATCGTGATTTTTTTAAATACCGAAAGATGTTGGTTGTAAACCCCAGGACTGGTCAGGCAATTGTGTGCGATATTGCAGATGCAGGACCAGCTGTGTGGACCGGAAAACATTTGGGTGGTTCGCCGGAGGTTATGCACCATCTCGGGTTTTCTGAGGGAATGCGCAAAGGGCCGGTGCTTTATTTTTTCATTGACGATCCTGATGATAGAATTCCTTTAGGGCCGATTGATATTTAAGAGAAAGTAATTCTGCGATCCTTGCGGGTTTAAGAATTCCCTTAGGGCCGATTTATATTTAAAGAGGTAAGGAATTTTGCGATCCTGGTGGATCTAAAGATTGCTTTAGGACAGGTTAATTTATGAGAAGAGTTAAACATTTCTATAATCATTTAGTGACTCTTGAGGATTTGTTTTCGGAATTGAGTCTTCTTGATGTAACTGAGCGCGAGAAAGAGGATCTTGCCGATATTGCCCACATAAACTTGCATCAGGTGATTATCGATAGGATTCTTTCGGAATTGTCAGGGACTGATAAGAAAAAGTTTTTGGAACTAATGGCGCAAGGTGAAGACGAAAAGATTTGGGACCATTTACATTCCAAAGTGGAAAAGATAGAAGACAAAATTACTGATGCAGCCGATCAGCTTAAAAAAGAATTAAAGGAAGATATTGATAGTATGAAAGTTTCCTGAATTTTTCCATGGTATAATTGGCTTTAAATTCGCAAGTGAAGACAATAATACTTCTCGTTGGAATATTTATTATCTTCGGATTTTTATCATTTTTCGCAAACAATAATTTTTTAGGAAAAACTCAACAAATTGTTGAGGATAGCTTATTTAATCAAGATATAGATGGGGGAGAAGCAGATCTTAATCCTCATGCACTTTCCATTCAATCTTTAAGGGAAGGTAATTATCCGGGAAGCGAAATCGCCATAGAACAGACATTGGATGAGGGGTTTAATTACAAACGTTATATTGCTTCTTATAAATCAGAGGGATTAAAAATTTTTGCACTTTTGACTGTGCCAAATAAGGATGTGCCAACCGATGGTTTTCCTACTATTATTTTTAATCACGGATTTATTCAACCATCGCAGTATAGAACGACAGAGAAGTACGTTGCCTACGTTGATGGTTTTAGTCGAAATGGCTACATAGTTTTCAAACCCGATTTTCGCGGACATGGAAATTCCGAAGGCGAATCGACAGGTGGATATGGTTCAAATGCTTACACAATTGATGTTTTAAACGCGGTTTCTTCAATAAAAAAATACCCAGATGCAAATGCAGATAGAATCGGAATGTGGGGACATTCGATGGGTGGGCACATTACCCTTAGAAATATGGTTACCACAAAAGATGTTAAAGCTGGAGTTATTTGGGCAGGGGTTGTTGGTTCTTATCCGGATCTTTTAAATAACTGGCGAAGAAGCAGCTTTACCCCGCCGCCATTGCCAAGTGGAGCAAGGCGTTGGAGGCAGCAGTTGACAGAACAGTTTGGGGATCCAGAGCAAAACCCAACATTTTGGAATTCGATTTCTGCAAGTTCTTACACTGGCGATATCTCTGGACCGTTGCAGCTTCATCATGGTACTTCTGATGTCTCAGTACCTATTGAATTTTCAGAGAAGCTCGCAGATCAAATGAAGGCAGCCGGCAAAGGAGTAGAGCTTTATACTTACCCAGGCGATGATCATAACTTAACTGGAAATTTTAACATTGCAATGCAAAGATCATTAGATTTCTTTGACAAATATTTAAAATAGTTTCCCCCCCTTGCTTTGTGAAAATGTTAACGGGTATACTTTGCCGTATGCCAAAGCAGACAATGATGATTGCTGGGGGAATTGCGATAGCTATCGTTATTGCAATTTTTTCTTATTTTATGTTTGGCAAGTCTTCACAGTCTCCAACAGGGCCAACAGAAGTTGGGACAAATACTCAAAGTGGAGAGTCTATGTCGAAAGGAACGATTAAAAGCTTGTTTTCTGGGGGTAAAAATCAGACTTGTAATATTAAGTATCCTGAAGATCAACAAATGGGTCAGGGAACAGTTTATGTTTCGGGAGAAAAATTCAGGGGAGAATTTACAACTGTAGCTGAAGGAAAAACGATGGATTACAATATGATTCAAGACGGTGGGTATATGTATTCCTGGTCATCTGCTTCTCCCCAAGGGACAAAAATGCAAATTTCAGAACTTGAAAAAGCAAACGCGAGTCCGACCAGCGGTCAGGTTGACCTAGATAGTGAAGTCGATTTAAATTGTTCCGGTTGGTCAGTCGATGAATCTAAGTTTCAGGTTCCAACCAATATAACTTTTACGGATATTACCCAAACCCTAAATCAACTCCAGTCGCCTGGAACTTTGACAAAACCGTCTAGCGCAATATGTGATTCTATTGCTGATGCCGCTGCAAAGGCTGCCTGTATTGGGCAATTGGGAAATTAATTAAGGTCTTCCGCTAGTTGCCGGCAATTTTCGGAAATATAGAATCTGCGGATAAGTCGCACAGGGTTACACGATGTAAGCGTTTTTCCCCATAGATTCCATTAGATCTTTTGGAAGAGGTTCAAAATTTTCGTTTGCCTCGCTGGCTTTGGCGATTTGCAGTCTTCTTTGAGCAACTTCTTTTTGATGACCCCAATAGTTATCTGCAACAAACCTTGCTTCTTCTTCGGTTATGAAACGAAGCCCTTTTAATGCTTTGTATATGACATCCGTTGCCATTTTTTTATTAAACGCCCCCGATTTTACGATACTTAAGGCATCGCTTTTTGGGTCGTTCATTAAGTGCTGCGCAGGCATTTCAAAATTAAAAGCAACAGCGAGTGCGTCTCTTTTAGTTCCTTCGGGATCTATGTCGTGCATAATCTCTACCACCTCGTGGTAACCGCTCGCGTGGAATGATTCGTCACCGGCAATAAGTCTTAAGATTTGTTTAGTAGTCGGGGAACCATCTTTCTCTGCCCTTCTTGCAAGCGCCAGGTAATTTTGGGAGGTCATGGCTTCCTGAAGATATGCGTAGATTATCATTTGCCTTGTTGTTACAAATGGTGCCTCCCATGTCGTTGTTAATCTTTGATCATATTCTGCATCGATCTCTTCTCTTGTTTTGTCGCCTATCGCCATTCTGGTTAGGTCAATTGCTTTACCATGTGATCCTTCCTCTTTGCCCCATTGGCTATACATATCCACGAACCCGCGTACATTTCTGAATTGACTAAATGCGTGTTTTAAAAAGTCCTGTAATTTATGTTCAATTCCTCCGAAAGTGGACAAAGCCTGAAGAGTTAAAGGGTCCAGGTGCTCTCCTTGGAGCCTGGCTATCGGCAACTCGTAAAGGGAAATGCTTTGAAGGAATTTAAGATTGGGGCTTTCTTTACCTTCTTGCTCCGCTGTTTTTTCTTCTGCCTCCAAATCTTTTAAGGCTGTGGGGATCAGGCTTGTTGCTTTTTTGTTTGGGTCTAGGACAAATATCCCGCCGTTTGCAACGAGCCAGGGAGTTACCCTTTCAAGTTTTGTATCGAAAAGTTCTCTTGTCTTGCGTCCGAGGTATGCTTCTTCGGGAGTTACCTCTACTTGTCTCGAATCCTGATTAAACTCAAGCTCGGCAATTTCGATTCCGCTTGAGCCGTTTCTTTCTGCACCACCTGCCATAACAATGAAATAATATCATATAATTTACCCCGTATGAATATGTTTAAGCCGACTACGGCGAAATCCGTTTCCGAATACATCAAAATGATTGAAGAGCCAAGGAGGTCGGATTTTAAAAAACTGTACGAGCTTATCGGTAAGCTTTTACCAAAGGAAAAACCCTATCTCGTTGCCAGCATGATTGGCTGGAAGAGCTTTCACTATAAAAGTAAAAGCGGTAGGGAAGGTGATTGGCCGGTTATCGCGCTAGCCTCTCAAAAAAATTACATTTCCGTTTACGTTTGTGCCGTCAAGGATGGAAAATACGTTGCAGAAAAGTATAAAGGTGATCTCGCTAAGGCGAAAATTGGTAGGAGTTGTATAAGCTTTAAGAAAACAGAGGATATAGATCTCGCTGTATTAAGAAAAATTATTCTTGAGGGGATAAAATCAGGAGGGTTTGGATTCTAGGCCTTTCTTGAAAAATAGGATAACCGACATTCTGATCGCAAGCTCGTGCCATTTGAGTTAAAGTTTAGACTCCCAAAATTCAGAAAAGAGTGGATAATTTATGATATTATTACACAACCAAACGCAAAATGGGCAAGGATAAATCGCTTTCATTTTTGAAACTAATTTTGCGTTGTTTTTTAAATAAGCAAGTTATACTTTTACTATTAATTCTGTTTGTTGCAGCTGTCTTGAGGCTGTATAAAATTACGACAGACCCACCGGGTTTTCATAGGGACGAGGTTTTATTTGGTTATAATGCGTATTCGATTTTGAAAACCGGTATGGATGAGCACGGCAGATTTTTACCTTTATCTTTCGAGGGTTTTGGTATTTTTGACTACCCGCTCGCTATTTATTTAAGAGTACCGTTTATAGCGTTTTTTGGTTTGACTACATTCGCGGTTAGGTTTAGCGTAACTTTTTATTCTTTAATTACAATATTTTTAGTTTATAAACTAACTGAAAAATTTTTCGGTGATAAAAACACTGCTCTTATTGCGGCACTTATTGCAACGTTTTCTTCGTGGCATTTTTTTATGTCTCGTGCTGGTTTTGCAATATCGATGTATGGGTTTCTGTTTCTTTTGTTGGGCACTTATCTTTTGTTGTACGGGAAAAAAAGATGGCAGAATATTGCTGGTGGTATTTCTCTGGGATTAACGTGTTTTAGTTATGCTGCGTACTATTTCTTTTTACCTCTATTTCTCTTAACAATACTTATAGTATTTTTCTCGGAAATCAAAAAGGATAAAAACATAAGGGTTGGTTTGTTTATTGCCTTTTTAACAATGGTCGCCGCTTTTGCAATATTTTGGGAACCGAACTTTAAAAGAGTGCCGCAAGCGGCATTTTATTATAACGACAGCGGTACTTTATGGGCATGGACTGACAAACCAGTTGGCGAGATTCTTGCCGGTGGGGGAGAATATAACAAATTGGAATGGTTTCTGCATAATCCCCGTTGGGCTTATATATATAGAGCAGCAACAAACTATTTTGACGGATACTCACCCACTTTTTGGTTTAAAATTGGAAAAGGAATGGAATCAAATGTTGAAGGGTTTGGTAATTTGTTGCTTTATGAACCGATATTAATACTTACAGGTGCAATTTATCTAATATGGAATAAATCAAAAGTAGGACTGTTTTTAAGTACTTGGATTGTAATTGGGCCGATTGCTACAACGTTTACACAAGACATAGCATCAACCAGATTACTTCATATGGTAGCTCCATTTATTTTTTTGCAGGCAGTCGGAATTAAGTGTATTTGGGATTCATTTATGAAATTAAAGCCAAGAATTTTAGTTTTCGCGGCGCTGTTTATTATTTGTGTTCCAATAATTTTTCTTAATGTTCTTTATTATGATGCCTATTTTCGCCGCATGCCGGCAAACGCCGGAAGGTGGTGGTTTAAGGGATACTTGGATGTAGTTGATCTAGTGAATAAATATCCCCAGAAAACCGTTTATTTTAGAGGTAAGGGCGATTTAGCTTATCTGTTTATACTTTTTCGTGATAAATATGACCCCCGACTCTTTCAAAAGCAAGTAAAGCGGGACATATCAGATATTAACTTTAGTTTTGTTTCAAGTTTTGGCAGATATAATTTCGTCGATGAAATAAAACAGGATCAGCTTTGTCAAGATTTTAATAGTATATATGTGGAAAGGTTAGAACCAGGGAATGATTCGTTTTTATTTCCTAAGGATTCGCAATTAATTCCGGACGGATCTATCAGTTCAGCTGGATCAGATAAATTTGTCTACTTTATACCGACTCCGGAAAAGTGTACAAAAGTTTATTAGTTTGCATTTTGCTTATTAAAGATGAATCTATCGGTTGGGATAGTGGGATTCCCGAATGTTGGAAAGTCGACTCTTTTTAATGCCCTTCGCTCCGCTCAGGGTAAATTTTCTCAAGGCGAAGGTGCTAAAACGGCAAATTACCCGTTTACAACAATTGAACCGAACGTTGGGGTAGTGCCGGTTCCTGATGATCGGTTAGAGAGGATGGCCGATGTAATCCGAAAAACTGAGCAGGTAAAGTCGGATTTTAAAATAATTCCGGCTACGGTTCGATTTGTAGACATTGCGGGATTAGTTAAAGGTGCTCATAAAGGCGAAGGACTTGGGAATCAATTCCTTTCACACATTAGAGAAGTTGACGCGATTGTATTTGTCCTTCGCGGATTTAAGAGTGGCGACATTATAAATACAGGGTCCGACCCTGCAAGCGACTTGGAAGTTTTAAAATCTGAGCTTCTTTTAAAGGATTTGGAAACAATAGATAAGCGACTTTCTAGTTTTGAGAAAGAGCTAAAGACTGCTTCAACTTTGGACCCCAGGAGAAAAGCTTTTGATAATCTAAAGAAAGCGCAAGAGTTGGTTTCTTCAGGTGATTGGCTCAGAGATTCGTTAGATGAGGAATCACTCGAATCTATTTCCGATTTACAACTTCTATCAGCTAAAAAGACTATTGTTGTTGTAAATAGCGATGAAGGAGATCTGAAAAAAGAGCCACCGATTACCGACGCTTTGGGGATATCTGCAAAACTCGAGGAGGAACTTGCGACTCTTTCTGATTCGGAGCAGAGGGATTATCTGGGCGAATTGGGAATAGAAGAATCAGGTTTAGTGAAACTTGTGAAAAAAGCCCACGAAACTTTAGGTTTAATGTCTTTTCTCACCGCAGGCCCAAAAGAGGTTCGGGCTTGGACAATTCGGCGTGGCTCCACCGCTTCCAGGGCCGCTGGCACGATACATTCTGACTTTGAGAAAGGTTTTATTGCTGCTGACGTTGTTTCTTTTAGTGATTTTATAAAATTTAACGGTTGGAAAAACGCTAAAGCGCAAGGAAAAGTACTAACCATCGGCAAGAATGACCAAATCCTAGATGGTATGGTTGTTGAATTCAAGTTCAGCGTTTGATATAGTCTTTAGAATGGATTTATATCAGTAGGTCGTTCTTAGGTAAACTTAAGACATTTAGACTGATATTTTCACAAAATTTTACAAGTTAGCTTATGAAATATGAAATGATGTTAGTTGTTTCTGGAAAAAGTAACCCTGAAGCTTTTGTTAGTGGAGTAGAGAAATCTTTGAAGGATGCAAACGTTGCTTCTTTAAAAGTTGAACGACTGGGTAAAAAAACGCTTGCGTATTCTATTAAAAAGCACACCGAGGGTGAATATTATGTTTTTAATTTTGAGGCAGGCGGAGAGGTTATAGGCAGTCTCAACCAACAACTAAGACTTGAGCAAGAAGCATTGCTGCGCTATCTTATTATAAAGCCACAAACCAAAAGCAAGGATACTGGTACTGGTGTAAAAGCTGAGGTTTTACCTAAGGTTATAGTTAAGACCGTAACAGGCCAAGGGAAAACAGCAAGTGTTACCAAAGAGAAGATCGAGGTCAAGAAAGAAGTAAAGGTAAAGCCAAAACCTCAAAAACGAAAAGTAGCGAAAGTGAAAAAGGGGAAAACAAGTAACAAGTAAGATGACAGAAGGAGAGAAATTATAATGGCTTCAAGGGCTTCGTTGAAAATGGGAGCATATTTAATTCGACAGGGAGATTGGAATGGCATCTAGAGCCTCATTAAATAAAGTTTTATTAATAGGAAACTTAACTCGTGATCCGGAACTTCGTTATACACCGTCGGGCGCTGCAGTTTGTACTTTCGGTTTGGCAACAAACAGGACTTATGTTTCTTCGGACGGTACTAAAAAAGAAGAGGCAGAGTTTACAAAAATTGTTTCCTGGAATAAATTAGCAGAGTTGTGTTCGCAGCTTCTTGCCAAAGGAAGAAAAGTTTATGTTGAAGGAAGATTGCAGACAAGATCTTGGGAAACACCAGATGGCGTTTCCAAACAAACGACGGAAGTGGTAATTGAGGACATGAGAATTCTCGATTCCAAAAAAAGCTATGAGGAAAGTGCACATATAGCAGTTGACGATGAAGGGGGATCTGTGAAAAATTTTAAAGCACCTGAAGTTAGTCAGGCGATCCAGGAAGAAGAAGTGCCAATAAGTCCAAAATCGACAAAAACAAAATCTGCCAAGAAGAGTGGCGATGCCAAAAAAACTGAGGAAAAATCAACAGATGAGGACAAACTAGACTTAGACGATCTGCCCTTTTAATTTTTAAATTATGATAAGAAGAAGACTGATGCGCAGTAAAGCTTGCCCTTTGTGCGCAGAAAAGGTAACAATTGAATATAAAGACATAAACAGGTTATCCCGGTATCTTTCTGACCGTGGAAAAATTTTAGGCAGAGCCAAAACTGGGGTTTGCGCCAAACATCAGAGACAGATAACCAGGGGAATCAAGAGAGCAAGACACTTAGCCCTTTTGCCTTTCTCGCAGCGCTAATTTTTTTTATGCCTGAGGAAAAAACTGTTAGACTCCATCCCCTTTTTAATTTTTTTATTCAATTTTTTATCGTAGCCGTTATTTTTTTTGGAATTGGATTTGTTGTTGGCCAGAAAAAAATAGAGATTACCAAAAAGGGTTTTGTTCCAAGAATTACGGTTACGAATCAATTGCCTCCCCAAAATCAGAATCTAGACTTCTCTCTTTTTTGGAAGGTTTTCGAGATTCTTCCTCAAAAATATATAGATAAAACAGCAGTTGACGGGCAGAAACTTTTATATGGGGCGATTTCTGGAATGGTTCGTTCCCTTGGAGACCCTTATACGGCTTTTTTGGATCCAAAACAAAATGAGGCTATTGCCGACGAGCTGGCTGGTTCGTATGAGGGGGTCGGGATCCAAATAGGTTTTAATGAGGAGAAGAAATTAGTGGTCATTGCTCCGTTAAAAGGCACGCCTGCTGAGAGTGCGGGAATTCAAGCTAAAGACTTGATCTTAAAAATAAACGATAAAGACACCTTCGATTTAACATTACCTGAGGCCGTTGAATTAATCAGAGGCCAAGCAGGGACAAAAGTAAAGCTAGTTTTAAGAAGAGAAAAAGATGACGAAACACTTAATTTGGAGGTAGAAAGAGCAAAAATTAATGTTAAGTCGGTAGAGGTTGAATATCGTTTGGTTGAAAATGGAGAAATCGCAATTATTAAAGTTTCCAGGTTTGGTGATAAAACCGATTCTGAATGGGACAGAGCGGTTAGTGAAGTAATCGGGCGAGGAGCCACGGGAGTTGTAGTTGATATGCGAAATAATCCAGGGGGACTTTTGACTTCGTCAGTCCATTTGGCAAGTGAATTTACAAAAGGGGTAATTGTCAAACAGCAATTTTCTGATGGTAGCGTTAGTTCTTTGAGTTCTGATCACGAAGCGAAAATGGCAAAGATGCCGCTAGTAGTTTTGGTGAATGGAGGTTCTGCTTCTGCAAGTGAAATATTTGCTGGAGCGATACAAGACAACAAGCGAGCTAAAATAGTCGGGGAGCGGACTTTTGGTAAAGGGTCTGTGCAAGAGCCGGTTGAATTACCAGGCGGTTCTGGTTTGCATATAACAATTGCGAAATGGCTAACCCCAAAAGGCAATTCGATTCATGGCGAAGGGATTACTCCAAATGAAACTATCGAATTAACAACAGATGATCGCAAGAATAATAGAGATCCACAGTTAGATCGGGCAATTGAACTTTTATGATCAGTAAAGGGAAAATTACATTTATTCTTGTACTAATTGCATTCTGGATTGTAACTCTTGTTGTTGCCATAAGGTTTTTTGGTAAGAGTTTGCCATTTACTAAGTCGCAAACTACTCAAACCATAGAGACCCAGAAAATTCTAGAGGAGGAGTCTGTAGTTATTGATGTTGTTGAAAAAGTTTCGCCTTCTGTAGTTTCAATTGCCGTTGAGGACACAATTATTTTTGACCCATTTGGATTTGAAGGTTCCGGGAAAGAAAGGCAATCAGGAATTGGAACAGGGTTTGTGGTAACGGGAGACGGTTTAATTTTAACTAACAAGCATGTGGTTAGCGAGGATAATCGTAAGTACATTGCCATAATACGGGCTAACGACGGAGCGGAGCAGAAATTTGAAATAAAAAGAATTCACAGAGATCCTTTTAACGATCTGGCACTAGTTCAGGTGGATGCCAAAGACTTGAAGCCAGTAGAAATGGGTGATTCTGACAAACTGAAAGTTGGCCAGAAAGTAATTGCTATTGGTAATGCTTTGGGTCGCTTTGAAAATACCGTAACAATAGGTATTGTTTCGGGTTTAGGAAGAGGAGTTAGTCCTTTTGATCCTTCAACTGGCTTAACCGAAAGACTTGAAGATCTGGTGCAAACTGATGCGGCGATTAACCCTGGTAACTCTGGTGGCCCGTTGGTTAATTCTGGCGGACAGGTTATTGCTATTAATACGGCGGTTGCTTCTGCTGAAAACATTGGTTTTGCCATTAAAGTTAATATTGCCAAACAATTAATTTCGGAATTTACTTCTTCAGGGGGCAAAATCTCGAGACCTTTTTTGGGAGTTAGGTACACTCACGTGAGCCAAGACTCTGCGCTTTTAAATGAAGTGCAAGAGGGAGAATTTGTAAGGCAAGTTGTTGTCGGATCGGCGGCGGGGGAAGCTGGTATTAAAATTGGTGACATTATTACTCATTTTGAAGGACAGAAATTGACAGAGGTGGAGACTTTGTCTAAATTAATTCGAACCAAAAAGGTTGGAGACAAGATAACTTTGAGAATATTTCGTGACGGCAAGACTTCGGATGTGACTGTTACTTTAGGAGAAGCACCCTCCCAGTAGTATCAGAAAACTAAAAGCAGTTGACTACTAACTTCTGGTAACTATGGCGTCGTGGATAAGAAAAACGACTGCACCAATGGTAACTGCAAATGCTAGAAAGCGCCAAAAGCCACCTTTAGATTCTTTACCTTCTTGATAAAATTCCGGAGAGGTCATTCGTTAACATTTTATCATCTAGAGCAAAAAGCAAGGTTAGTTCTTGTTTAAAGTAATCGAGTAAAAAGCTCACTGAAAAATTTGCCGATAATAAAGTATATGTTTGCCCAGATTAATGCGGCAATCACCGAATAGAACCAAAACGTTTTATAAGGAACATCAAATAGTCCTGCAGCAAAAGGTGTAACCGTTCGAAGTCCAGGAATCAGTCTTCCTATAACAATTGCAAAACCACCGTATTTTTCAAACCACTTTTCAACTTTTTTAATTTTTTCCGGTGTGACTTTTATATATTTGCCATATTTTTTTAAAAGGGGATTGCCTAATTTTTTTGAAATGGTAAATAGAATTGTTGAGCCGGTTAAGGTTGACATGACAACTGTTATGACGACTAAAAAATAATTACTTTTGGGAAGTCCAGAAACTGTCGCAATAAAAATATCGCCAGGGACAGGCAGGGGTATTCCCGCTTCTTCGATAAATAAAATTAAGAAGAGCGCAAAATAAGAAAATTCTTCCAAAATATGGTTCATTGCAATAATACTCGAAATTTTACTACTATTTGCTTTCAAAATAAGAGAGTGTTAAAATTCGAACCTATAATATGACAGAATTTGTAGGAGTATACAGGCCTGTTCAATATGTTGGCAAAGATGACCCACCATTTGGTCCTGTGCCAGATTACTCGGGTCCACTGTACGAATTTCATCGAGGACCTGATTTAATCCAAAACGTTAGACCGAAAGATTTAACACAAATATTGCTTGTAGTTTCGCTTGTGCAGAGGGGCTTTGAAGTCAGAGCGAGAGAGGCATACGATCATTACGGGAACCCTCTGCCAAAATATATTGCCTTATTTGGACCCGAAGATACACGGAGTCTTTATAATAAGTTTTTTTCTGTAAACCCTGAGTCAACTGTTCTTTTGGGTTTGGAGAGTGGTATTGGTTTTGAGGGTATAGCAAATGTAGATGATTGTGATTGGGATGATGAAACTAAACAAAAGGTTCGGGCTCAGCTAAAACATGTTCGAAATGATGGTGAGCCCACACAAGGTCCATTAAGCATTGAAAAACACAAAGCACTAATTGATAAAATTTTAGATCAGGTAACTCAAACAAAATGACGCTTGAAGGAAATCGATATAGAGGAATCGGGGGAGTAACGTATACTGTGAAAGCCGATATGGGTTCTTCGGGCGGACATATAGAAACAGATGACGGTAGCGGAATTGTTCGCAAGGATATGATGTTACATTTTCGTGCAGGGCTTGACAATATGGGCGTTTTTTATAAGTCTCAAGATGGTCGAGAAAAATATGATGCTTTGTCTGAAGCCAGAGTGCAGTTCAATCAAGCTTTTTTTCACTACTTTGTTCTTGATGTCGTGACTGCAAAAGTCACTTTACAAGACAGAAATATCGGAGCTGACATACTTTTTACTAAGGGGGTTGTTATGATCGTAGATGGGCAAATTAGTAGAGCAAGAGGGGAACTTAGTCGGAGCTTGTCCATTTATCAAGAAGTTGGAGATAAAAAAGGAGCGGCAGCTGCGAGACAACATTTGAGATCACTTGGAGAACAAGGGTTAAGATAAGTTTGCTTCTTCTAAAGAATTTACGATTTTTTCTAAATTCCCATCCATTACTGATTGTAGGTTTCCCCAGGATTTGCCGATGCGGTGATCCGTGATTCTGTCCTGAGGAAAGTTGTAGGTTCTTATTTTTTCGCTGCGGTCGCCTGTGCCTAACTGAGTCGATCGTTCATCACGGATTGTCGATTGTTTCTTTTCTTCCTCAAGTAGATAAATTTTAGATCTTAGAATTTCCATGGCAATTTCTCGATTTTGGCCCTGACTTCTTTCTGTTTGGGCTTTAACAACAATACCGGTTGGAATGTGTTTAATCCTTACCGCTGTTGAAACTTTGTTAACGTTTTGGCCGCCGTGACCACCAGAGCGGAAGGCTTCAAACTCAATATCGGCAGGACTTATTGCAAACTCGGTTTGGGGGACTTCTGGCAAGACAGCGACGGTGGCAGTTGATGTGTGGATACGGCCGGAACTTTCGGTTTTTGGTACTCGTTGGACTCTATGGACTCCAGATTCGAACTTTAGCTTTTCGAAAACATCTTTGCCATTAACTTTAACAACAACAGTTTTAACATTGCCAAGCCCGCCTTCAGTTCTATCTAATTCTTCAAAGCGCCAGTTTTGGCTTGCTGCATATCGCAGATACATCCGAAGTAGATCACCGGCAAAAAGTCCTGCCTCGTCACCCCCGGCTGCAGCGCGGATTTCGAGGATTATAGATGATGGATTTTGGATGGTAGATGCTGAATTTTCAGTTAGGGATCTTTCAAGATCGGATTTCTGCTTTTCCAATTGAGCCAGTTCTTCTTGCGCCAACTCCGCCATAGAAGGGTCTTCCGAAAGTTTTTTTGCTTCGGCAATTTTATTATCTATTTGGGCTATTTGGTTTTTTAAATAATCGTTCATGTTCAAACTCCAATTGCCAATTTCCAAACTCCAAACAATATCAAACATTTAAATTCTAAACTATTTGGAATTTGGTTTTTGGATTTTGATTCATTGCCCGCTTGCGGGCTACGAGGAGGCTTGTTTTTTAGCAAGGTTGAGCATTTCGCGGAGACTTCCTGGGCGTTCTCTTTCTTGTTTTTCTTCTACTTTCTTAACTTTTTGCTCACGGATCGTCTTTGCGTTTTCCTGGCTTTTTTGGAATTTTTCGACTCTGCCTAAAGTATCCACAAATCTCATTTCACCGGTAAAAAACGGGTGACAGTTATTACAAATCTCCACTTTAATTTCTGGCAGTGTACTGCCAGTTGTAAAAGTATTGCCGCACGCACAAGCTACTTTTGCGTCGTTGAAATATTGCGGATGTATATTCGCTTTCATGTAAAAACAAATTTTAGCAGAAATAGACTTTTAAGACAATTATTTTGGGAGGAATAAGTTCAATTAGTGTTTGAGGTCAGCTAACTTGAATTGGCCATTTAATCTTTCCATTCGCTCAACCCAGCCATCTTGATATTCCATTTCGCCGGTACCTAAGGTTCCAGGATGAGTGTATCCTTGAGCGTTGCGGAATTCTACCATTTTCTTACTAGCTTCATCCCTAATGCCATCCCATGGTGTACCCTTTGCTAATTGATCCGCGATGGAACCAATTCTGCCTGTTTCAAGGTTGATGCTGGCGGTTATCGCGGACATTATTGGGCCGGACCAATAGGAGGTTTGCGTGCCTATTTCAGCTGGATACATTGGAAGAAAATGGCTTCCTCGGCAATCGCCAGCAAGTGTTGGAATTCTGGCAATCGGGGAGACAATTTCACCCGGTGCCGGCCAGTGTCCCTGGGCGAGAGCTAACATAACCGGATCGTCTTTGCCTCCATAGACAAACCTGCCGGTTTTTAAATCCTTAATATTATGCAGCCTTTCTGCAGAAACGGCTACGCCTAGTTCTTTTGGCTCTCCATTTTCATCTTTAGTCCAAACTTCAGCGATAACATATCTTGAACTGTTCATTGTAAGGGCACCGAGGTCATAATACTGTTCCGGACCGGAAAGCATGATCGAGCGTTCTGTGCCACCGAGCCGATCCATTTCTGCATTTAGGGCTTCTTGGTCTGAGGGATTTACTCCGTTTTCTATGGCTTGTGCCTTTGTGTCCACATCAATAATTTTAAACAAATAACCCCTCTTCATATCCGATTTGGCTATTAAAAGACCGGTATTAAAATTTGGGTCAAGATAGGCACCCCTGGTAATGTAGTTGTACGCTCCAGGTTCTGTTTTGTCGGCTGTTGCGACTAGAACTGTTTGGGAAGTGTCGCCCGTACTAGGTCTGAACGGGAGAGGTAATAAAGCAGTGCCAGGCCCCATTCCCCGAATGTTTCCGCTAAATGCGTCGGCTTTGAGGTCTTGACCAGGGGCATAATTTCCAAGTTTTTTAGCAACAGCTGCACCTTCATTGAAAGCGTCCCACAAAAGCTCGTCCACCGCTTCTGGGTGCTCCATGGTTCTTGCGTCAAGTACCCCGACTACGCAAACATCATCTCCTGTGTGAGTAAAGAAAAGACTTCGAAAAATTGGTCTCTCTCGTCTGTCATCAAGGCGGTTGTGATTGAGAATATAGTTTGCAAAAACTGCTTTGACTTCCGGATCCACTAGTACGTGCCCACCAACCCCGCCAACGTCTGCTTTAGCGGCCCTTACGGATAAAGGTACAATTTCTGCTTCCTGTACAAAAGTTGGCGCTTTAGCTGTGAAAATGTTTGGAAGATTGCCGTTAAGTTCCTCTGCGGGCACTAACTCTGTTTGAGGGAAGGCTTGAAGGTCTTTTATTTTTTGGTGATAGTGGTGGTCGATTAGGAAACCTTCTTCTACGATTGGTGTATGATAATAAGTTTGGGGTGCTTCTTTTGTCATATAACCTGAGGGGCAGATTAATAGATGAGATATTACTTTCCGGTAGGAGATTTGTCAAGAGCCAATTATTATAGCTTAATTCCACCGTGGCTTGGTTGACGGTGGCGCATTTTATCTTCTGAAGCCCTGTCATATTCCTCATCTTGAAAAGTTAAATAATTATATTTATGGAGCTCAAGAAAAACTTCTTCTAAATTTTGTCCATCCCTTGAAAAGAGTCTTTGGGTAGATCCAAGAAATTTGGGAATTACGTAGCTATCGATTGAATCTGAGTCGTTACTTTCCACAAAAGCGGTAAATGAGACACGCTTCACCATTTGAAAATAACCTATGTAGACAAGCATTTGGGCGATTTTTGGTTCAACGCCTAAAATAACTCCTAAACGATGCCAAGAACTTGCTCCGACTTCATGGCTAATTGATTGCGCTCTGGCGATAATTCCTTCTAATTTTTCTGGAGTTATTTCGGACAGTGAAAAAATTGGTTTTGAGGTTTCGGATGTGGCTCCATTTTCTGATTGTGGATTAAATTGACTTGTCTGATTTTCACCTTGTGCTCCTGCATCTTCTTGAGTTTGCGGGGACATAGATTCAGGAACGAGGGGAGGGGTTGCTGGTGTGGGAGTTTGCGGTTCTTGACTGAGAGGATCGTCTGTTTTTGATTTCCTGCGATTTCTTGCAGCTTTGTGTTTTTCTTTCACTTTATCGATCATCTCCTGGGTGTACAAGTTTCGTT
>Ga0247727_10008295_pt1 | contig 19355 bp, 24 predicted proteins | sample WisWelCaveWW1625_FD_202498 | JGI IMG/M metagenome (GOLD analysis project Ga0247727, IMG submission 202498) | Biofilm microbial communities from Wishing Well Cave, Virginia, United States - WW16-25 | ecosystem: Environmental > Aquatic > Deep subsurface > Groundwater > Cave microbial mat | place... | reverse complement strand
GGTTGATCCGACGGGCTCGCTGCGGGTCGCCGCCGCCGCGCGCTCTCTCGGAGGCCGAGGAGGCGCGTCTCGTCGAGGTGCTCGGGCGCGGTACCGATCCCGCACCCAGGCGAGACCGGGTGCTCTTCACGCTCATGCTGCGCACCGGGATCCGCCTGGGGTCCGCGCTCGGCCTCGACGTCGAGGACATCGATCCGGATCGGGGCGAGGTGCTCCTGAGGAGCATGAAGAACGGCAGGCAGGACGTGGTGATGCTGCCGCGTTCGATCCGAGCGGATCTCCGCGACTGGGTCGGCGGCCGCAGGGAGGGTCCGCTGTTCGAGTCGAGGGCCGGGAGGAGGCTCTGCGCCAGGCAGGCACGGCGGCGGTTCGAGCTGGTCCTCGAAGCCGCCGGGATCGACCGCGTCAGCGGGACGCACTGCTTGCGGCACACCCTCGGCACGCGCGTCTACGAGAGGTCGGGGGACATCGCCCTCACCCAGGCGGCGCTGCACCACCGCTCGATCGCGAGCACGCTCGTCTACGCCCGCGCGGACGAGGCGAGGCTGCGGCGGGCGCTCGGCGCCTAGACGAAGGGGGCCGGCGGTCCTTGCCGACCTGCCGGCCCGAGGGAGAGAGGAGGTCTGCCGAGCTACGGGGAGCGCGCGCCCGCTCGCGTGGGCGCGGTTCCAACTCGGCAGAGTCGAGGCGATCGTAGGCCGGGGAGCCGGCGAGCTCAACGGGCTCGGGTCAGGCGGCCTTCCTCGCACGGCGCTTCGCCGAGCGGCGGGAAGACTTGCGAGCGGCTACCTTCCTGGCGCGGCCGACGAAGTACGTCATCCCGCGCTTCTGGCCCTTCGTCCTGAGCACCTTCGTGCCGCTGAGTTTGTAGACCGTCGGCTTGAGCGAGCTCGTGGGTCTGCGGAGTGCCTTCGCGATCTGCTCGATCCGCTGCCCGGGATTGGCTTTGACGTGGGCGACGAGCATCCCGGACAGCTTCTCCAGGTCAGCACCCGAGCGGCGGGCGCGTCTGCCGGCCTTGCGGAGACGACTGCGAGCGGCGCGGGCGCGCCGGGCTGGAGCTCCGCCGCCTGTGAGCGCCGACGTGACGGACTCCAGGGCCGAGCGCTTCACGAGCGTGCTGAGGTCGGAGAGGAAGGAGTCTATCTTGGATCGGATTTCGGCGTCGAGGTGGTTCTTTGCCATTATGACTTCATGCCCTTCAAGAGATAGCGAGCGTTGGGGACAGCAAACACCCTCCCCGAGGGTGATCGACCAATTACGCACATTCCTGCACTGCTATCAAGTTCCAGAGCTGCAAAGCTCAGTTCCCTACACCTCGGAGCGCACACGCCACTCTCTCCTGTACTGCACCCGGTCGGTGCCCTCGTCCCGCCCGTCCGCCGAGCCCTTGGCGGGGACGTACCAAGGTGGGCACAAGTTCGACGCGGGCCTGGCCGCGCTGGGTCTTGGACCCAGGAGCGTCGATATCGCTTTTCTGGGCCACGGCCTCGTAGCAGGGGTCCCCGATTCCTAGAGTCCCGATGCCCCGGCACTTCCGCCGGGGCGGCGTCCCGAGACGCGACGAGCCGCCCGCGGCGGACAACCACAAGGCGGCTCGCACGTCCGAGCGCGTCGTTCTGGAACGCCGAAGCGTCCGCGCTCGACCGACACACTGTCTCGCGGTCGCTGAGGCCAGTCAAGAGAGTGAGGCCATGGCGAGCAGTGGGGATGACACGACAGATGGCAATGCCAGCGCTGAACCGGCCCCTTTTCACAAACCGGACATCTACACAGTCCAGATGGCAGCAGAGCGACTGAAGCAGAGAGTGGAGTCAACCCCGTTTCCCGATCTTGGTGCAAGTCCCCGGGATGACAGAGAACTCCAGAGGACGGTCGATGTCGCGCTCAGGTGGGAGGACACCATTTCCCGCGCGTACGGCGTTGCCGAGGATCCAGGGGGAGAGAATGGACCACTGGAGAACATCCTCAGCCGATTCGGGGTTCTTGGTCTCCTAGCGCCGCCGCGCGGGCCCGACCCCCTGTACGTCCACCCCGAGGACGTGCTCGGCGAAGTACCTGCTGATCTGCGGAGCTTCAGGCCCAGCAGGATCGCCGCGACGTTCAGCTACTACGCGCGGATGCACGGTCCGTTCGCCGTGGAGCCCTCTGGGCCGAGGATGGCCTTCAGCCTCACCAACTGGGAGACCATCCGCTCGATCCTCCACGATTCGCACGAGGAGACGAGGTCGAAGGCCCTCTCCCTCGTTCGCTGGGTAGAAGCGCGGATCGAGGGGATCGGAGAACCTCCCGAGGCCGTGGAGATCAGGAGGCGGTTGCAGGGCGCGCAGGCGAGGATCGCCATCGAGGCTCTGAAGAAGCTGAAGAGCATCTACGCTGACCGGATCGCCCGGAGCGACCTTCTGGAATTGACTGGCATTCCGCCTACGGCCGTCGACCACGACGCCCGGACCTACCCGATGCCCGGTTACAAGGAGGGCAGCCCCAGCGCGACGACGTTCTCGAGGGAATGCCTGATCGACTACGTCCTCCACCGCTGGAGGCCTCGCGTCCCCCGGGGCAGGAAGACACAGTAGAGAGGCGAGTTGGTCGATGGCCGTCGTGGGCCCGAAACGTGGGCCCAGAATCTGCCGACCTTACCGCTTCGGGCCCACCGGATGCCCGCTTCTCGACCCCGCCAGGGCCGCTTTGGGTCTATTGGGCCTATTGGGCCCGAGCCAGGAGCATGAAGACAGCCGTCACTAAGGCCGGCGGAAGAAGGAGAGCGTCTATGAATGTTTCCAGCGATCGGATTCCGGCTCTCCGGAGCAGCGGCTTCGCTCAAGATCGGGAGGGGGCGGCGGGAAGGGCTCTTCCTTTTTTCCACAGGAGGCGGCAAGCCTTCCTTGCTTCGGGGTCAGGCCCAATAGGCCCAACGGGCCCACAGCCCTCTCTGGTGACTCGCCAGGGCCGATTCCGCAGGTCGGCACTGGGCCCGAAGCGGTTCGGCGGCGAGATTTCGGGCCCACGGAATAGGCCCACGACGTGACGGCGCGAAGTCACGCACGGCCCCTGGGCCCGTTGGGCCCGAACTGCCACCATAGGTGTTCCTCCTCGGAGACGAAGCACATGAAAGAGAACACCCTCGGTTTTCGCCGGACGTTGCCGCCCTCCTTGAGCGCGAAGGGGGGCGACGGGAATCCCTGGAAACGAGGAAGCGTGCCCGCAAGGAACTCAACGAGAAGGTCGCCCAGATCGGGCGCGCTCTTCGCCCCCGCACGTGGGACGAGTTGCCGGAGGACGTTCGCAGCCTGGGGTCCATGTCCCTTCCGGAGGCCCTTGGAGCTCGCGCGGAGCCTGGTGACGGAGAGATGGCTCCCGGCTGCGGAGGCGCTCTCTCTTCTATAGATAGATGCCGACGCGCTGGAGCGGATTCCGCTACCGCCCAATGCTCCCCTCGTCGAGCTTGGTCGGAATCTGTTCCTGAGGTTGCTCCGGAGCAAGGAAGCGGTCGAGACGGTCGCCCGTGACCTTGCAGAAGCCGCGCGGCGGTTCCCCGACCTCCAGGAACACCTGCACTACTTCTTCAAGGAGCTCTCGGGCGAAGTCGAGAGGTGCGCCTATCCGCGCGTTCTCACCGACGCCCCGATTTTCTGGCGATCGCAGAAGACGGAGACTCGACCCGAGACCAAGGACGCGCCGCCGGATCCGGTACACACCGAGATCCGCGAACGCCTAGGCGGACCCCAGACGCGCCGAGCTCGTCATCGCTGCCTTGGAACAGATCAGAGGGCTCGTCATGGAGTGGATCCCTCGCGCGAGCCTCAGAGAGCTGACCGGGATCCCACCGACCGTGGTGGACCACGACGTCCTGAAGCACCCGGACGGACAAGAAGGGAGAAGGGGCGGCGGTCAGCTTCAAGAAGACCTACCTCCTGAGCTTCGTTTGGCTGAGGTGGGCGCCGAAGAACGGCCGGTAGACGGCCCGTACGAACCTTCGTACGCGCCGTACGAAACTCCGTAAGTTTCGGACGCTGATCCCAGCGTAGCGGTTCATGGTCGATGGTGGTTCAGCAAGGCGCGAGAGCGCCCACGCGAGGGCAATCACATGAACGAGCTGCTTCGATGCGACGAGGTCGCGAAGCGCCTGGGGATTCACATTTCGACGATTCGGGCTTGGGTTCGGGAGGGACGAATCCCCGCGTATCGACTTGGAGGGCGCTTCACGCGCGTGGCCTGGGAAGAAGTCCTAGGTGCCCTCGCAGAAAACGCTGCGGGGCGCTCTGTCACCCGGGAGTCCGATTCGTGCGCCCGGCGTGGGCAGGAGGGCAATCGTGGTTGACATCCAAGAAGTCCTCGAGGCGGAGGAACCCAGCGGCCCCGAGCAGCTCGAACCCGTCCGCCTGGGCGAGGAACCGTCGCTGCTCATGCTCTTCACGTCGGACGGGGAGAGGGCTCGTCTCCACTTCGAGCCCGACTCGGCGGTCAATGGCTACCTCCCCTGCCCGGGCGAGGGCTGTCCGCTCTGCTTCCTCGGCCAATCCCCGAAGGACTTTGCGCTCCTTCCCGTCCTCAACCTGGAGAAGCGCGCCGTCGAGGTCCTGCGGATCTCGACGCGCCGCGGCCCCGGCACGCTCGCGGCCGGGCTCCTCCCGCACCTGCGCGACGAGGCGATCGAAAACGAGGTCTTCTCGATCAGCCGCGTAGGCGCGAAGTTCCGCGTCGAGGTGCGGCCGCTGGGTGAGCGCGCAGATCGGTGCACGGGGGTGATCGAGGCGTTTCTCCGCGCTCGCGGTGAGGGTCTGAGCCTCCTGTCGGCCTTCGCCGAATACACCGCCGCCGAGCTCGCCGAGATCGAGCGCGTGCGCCTGAAGCTCGACGCGGTCGGAGGGTGGACACCGCCCTCGGGGGCCGGCGATGTCCCGAGGTGAGCTCCGGGTGGTCACCGAGCGGGAGCTCGACGCGTTCCGGGAAGTTCACCTCTCGCCCGCCGCGATCCTCGCGCTGATCGAGCGCCACGTGCGGGTCCTCCTCCGGCTCCCGGTCGGGGTCGGGAAGACGTTCGCCGCGGTCGGCCTGCTCCTCTGGCCCGAGCTCTACCGGCGATTCGACCTCGTGATCTACGCAGCGCCCGCTTGGAACATCCTCCGCGAGGTCATCGAGCGGATCGAAGCCGCGGGCTTCCTAGGCTGCAAGGTCCTGGAACCGCGACCGACCGAGAGATGCGGCGACCTCGACGAGGAATGGCGCACGTACGAGGAGCGAAGCTGCTCGACCCTCGCGAAGAAGGTGCTGTGCGAGGAGCGGTGCCCGCACTGGGGGACATGCCCCTGGCCCGGCCAGCTCAAAGATCTGGACGGGGTCAGCCTGATGCTGATGACCGAGCAGCGGATCGAGCTCCTCCGCAACATCGTGCCGCTCTTGATGAGGCGAACCGGCGGGCTGCGCGTGCTCGTCATCCTGGACGAGGCTCGCTCGCTCGACGCCGACCTCGAGCTCGCCCTCTCCGTCGACGACCTCGCGCGCTTCGAGGAGACGCTGGCACGCACGAACTGCCGCAGCGGCGACTGGGATGCCGCACGGTTCCAGTGGCTGGGTGCGATCAGGGCACTCCGCCGCTGCGACGAAGAGGGTTTTCGAGGCGGCGAGTTCGGGTTTCCGGACGAGCTGCACAGGTTCGCCTACTTCGTCCAGCACGCGGGTTGGCGGCTGTTCGGCAAGGCTTTCCGCTACGTCGGCTACTACCTCTCGCTCCTTGCCTCCTCGCGGTCTGAGGAGCGCTGGGTCAACGAGGGCGAGTTCCGCTTCATCGGCCGGCCCTACCTCGAGTGCCACCTGCTCCTCCTCTCCGCCCACGTGACCGCGGCCTACGCGGGGCACCGCCTCGGCCAGGGGCCGGTTGCCTCTCCCTACGAGCACGTGCGCTTCCTGCATTCGGGGACGCGCGTTCTCAACCTGAGGAACAGCGTCGGCGCCGACCGGCACTTCTTCCGCAACCACCAGCAGATCCTCGACACGTTCGCAGTCCTCATCCTCCGCAACGTCTGCGAGGGGCGCTCGACGCTGCTCGTGAGCCGCAAGAAGACGAAGAGGCTCTGCGCGAGGTACCTGGAGGAGCGCCTGCGAGGGTGGGGCGTCGACGTTCGCTTCGTCCTCGGCGGCTACGACGAGCTTCCCTCCACGCCCGACCCGCGCGTCGTTCCGGTCATCCACTACGGCATCCTCGGCGTGAACGACTTCACCGAGTACGAGGCGGCCTACTGCCTCAACAGCTTCTACGTCAATTCGCGCGAGCTCAACCGCGCCGTGCAGGAGTTCGAGCCCCGCGCCTTTCGCATCGAGCTCAAGATCGTGCACGGGAAGGGTCGCATGCGCCGCGCCGAGCTCGCCAGCTCAGGTGTGTCCGACGAGGACCGCTCCTGGCTCGCGGGCGTCTACCTGCGCAAGCTCGAGGTCGACCCTGCGATCCAGGCGGTGGGCCGGGTCCGGTTCCTGACGAAACCTCGCGAGGTCGTCCTCTTTCAGATGAACGACGTCGAGCGGGAGCTCGGGCGCTGCGAGGACCTGCGCTCGCTCGCGGCGTTACGGAGGGCCCTCGGGGTCCCGACGGCCCGCGAGATCGACGACTACCTCGACGGCCAGCGGGCTCGGGCCATGATGGCCAGGGGGATGACGGCGGAGGAGGTCGCAGCTCAGCTCGGGGTTTCCCGCGCCACCGTCTTCCGGCGTCTTGAGGCGGCCGAGAGTCTCAGATTTCCTTTAAGAGACTCTTGTAGGAGATTTGAGACTCCCGACGCCCTTCCCAGCGTGCCTGGAGGGGTCGCGTGACCCTTCTCGGCGGCTGGTCCGGGCTCTTGGAGGAGGCCAAGGAGAGGCAGCCGGGGAGGACCCTGCTGGTGTGCCCCTTGGACCTGCCGAGGGCCTCGGCAGAGGTGCGCGTAGTCGGGACGGCTGAAGCGGCGCGCGAGCTCGTCCGGGACCTCCAGTCCACGAGCCTTTCCGCGCTCGCGCTCGCCTACGCGGGCACCGAGGCCCTCGCCGCCACGGGCTGGGCGAGCGAAGGGACAGTGTTCTCCGCCGTGCTCGACCTGAGCGCCGCGGGCGTTCCTGCGGCTGTCGAGGGCATCCTGCGGCTCCGCGTCCCCCTCGTCGTCCACGACGCGAAGCCTCTCCTCCTCGCCCTCTGGAGGCTCGGGCTCGACCCTGTCCTCCCGCCCCTCTTCGACACGCGCCTCGCCGCGGCGTGCCTGAGCCTCGGGAGCCACCATCCCCGAGCGGCTGGGCGACCCGCCAGGGAATCGGAGGCCGAGGAGATCGGGAGGCGCGAGGCGCTGGAGGCCGAGCGCGAGCACTTCCTCACCCTGGAGGAGCAGTGCCGGCTCCACGAGGTCGCGCTCCCGATCCCGCCGGGAGCCTCGGCGACGATCGCCGGCACGGACGCACGGATGCTCGCCGCGCGCGCGATCTGGACGCTGCACCTCTACGCGGCCCAGCAGGCGGAGATCCTGCGCCAGGGGATCCACGCCCACCTGCACACCATCGAGTTCCCCTTCGCGCTCGCCAACGCGCGGATGGAGTTCCGAGGCGTCCACGTCGACCACGAGCGATACGCGACCCTGCGCGAGGCGTGCGAGCGGGCCTGCGCCTACTACGCCGACGAGCTCCAGGCCCACGGCGTAGACCCGCCCGGGAGCGACGACGCGTTCCAGAGGAGGATGGAGCACCTGGGGCACGGGGACTGCTTCCCCTCGCTCGACGACGGCGCCCTCGAGGCGGCCGAGGGCGTCCACCCCGCCGTTCGCGCCTTCCGACTCCACCGCCGATACCGCCAGCTCGCGCGGCAAGCGTGGGAGATCGGACCCGACGGCCGCGTCCATCCCGAGCACGTGCAGCTCGGGGCAGCGACGGGCCGGAACAGCTGCCGGCGGCCGAACCTCACCGGGATCGGGAGGGTGCTCCGACCGGTCGTCACGGCGCCTCACGAGCGGGCGCTCGTCGAGCTCGACTACGGCCAGATCGAGGTCGGCGTCGCCGCTGCCGAGCACGACGACCCCGACCTCCTCGACGCCTACAACTCCGGCGATGTCTACGCCGCCGCCGCGCAGCGGTTCTTCGAGGGCGAGATCCCCGACGGGGAGAGGTCCCTCGACCCTCGGGAGTTTCGGCGACGGAGGCCGGAGCTGCGCGAGGCGATGAAGCCCTTCGTGCTCTCGGTTCTCTACGGGGGTGGCCCGGAGACGATCGCGGCGCGCTTCGGGATCTCGCCCGCTGAGGCCGAGAGGCGGATCGAGCGGTTCCTGGAGCTCTTTCCCCGCCTCCGGCTGGGTCTGGCAGAGGAGGAGGCCTTCGGCCTGATCCGCGGCCACGCCTCGATCGTCTCCGGCCTGCGGCGTCGCGTGGACCCGTGCGCACCGATCGGCTGGGTGAGGCGGGTGTTCCGCAACACGCCGATTCAGGGCGGGGCGGCGGTCGTGTTCAAGAAGGCGATCGCGGACCTTGATCGAGCCTTCCGGGGCACCGATGTCTGGCCCGTCCTACCGCTCCACGACGCGGTTCTCATGGAGTGTCCCGCCGGGGAGATCGACGAGGTCGCGGAGCGCGCCCGTCGAATCATGGAGGACGCGCTCCGCGCCTACTACCCGAAGCTTCTTCCCCGCGTCGAGGTCAACAAGGCCCACCCCGAGTGCTGGAACAAGGACGGGCACGCGGACAGCCTCGACCGGTTCCTGGCGGATCCCGAGTTCCGCCTCGACCACTACGCAGGGCGCCGCACCGATCGCAAGAACCTGGAACGGCCTGCGCCCAGCCTCTTCGACGCGGTGGTAGCGGCCCTCGGAGGGGTGGAGGTCCAGGTCAGCGAGCGAGAGCGTGCCGTTCCCTTCCACGCTGACCTTCGAGATGCAGCCGAAGGAGAGATGCAGGAAGGGACGACCGCCTGCCGGGTATGTGGCGGCAGGAAGTGGTGGCGCCTCGAGGGAGTCCCGTCGCCGCGCGGGGCACCGTGGACGTGCGCGAGGTGTCACCCGTCGCTGGCTCGCACGGGGCCGATCCAGACGCGGGGGGTGGCGTCGTGAGGAATCGCGCGCTCCGGGTCTCTGCGCTCCGCATCACGCCGCCTTCGCCAGGCGACCAGGACCGCGGGCTGGTCGCGTTCTTGAAGTTCCGCGTCGGCGGGATCGAGCTCGACGGCGTGACGCTGCGCCGCCGGCGCGACGGCCGCCTCGCGATCTGCTACCCGTCGAGGCGCGACGCTCGCGGGCGGCGTCATCCGTTCGTGCGCTTCGGCGAGGCCGAGCGCAGGTCCGTCGAGCGACAGGTCCTCGAGATCCTGGGCGCGGAGGTTTCGCCGTGACCGCCCCCTCTCTGCGCCGACGACCGTCAGCCCGTCCTGCGCAGGCGCCCGACGGCCTTCTCCGGACGGGTCGTCGCGAGGTCGCGCGCGGTCTGGAGGTTCAGCCAGAACTGCGGCGTCGTGCCCAGGGCCCCGGCGAGGAGCCAGGCGGTCTCGGGGCTCACGCCGCGCTTGCCGCGCACGATCTCGTTCACGCGCTGGAGGGGCACGCCGATGTGCTCGGCGAAGGTGGCCTGGGTGACGCCCATCGGTTCGAGGAACTCTTCCAGGAGGACCTCGCCGGGATGGGTCGGGATGCGGTGCTTGGGGAACATGGTTGGGTCCTAGTGGTAGTCGCGGAGCCGGACGTCTTCGGCTCCCTTCTCGGTCCAGCGAAACACGATGCGCCACTGGTCGTTGACCCGGATCGAGTGGTGCCCCCCGAGGTTGCCCCTCAGGGCCTCCAGCCGGTTGCCCGGGGGCGCGCGCAGGTCGCGCAGATCTTGGGCGGCTTCGATCATGTCCAGTTTGCGGAGGGCGGTCTTCGTGATGTCCGGGGGGAATCGGCGCGACCGTCCCCCGTGGTAGAGCGCCTCGGTCTCGGGGTCCCCGAAGGAGACGATCACCGAGGGATCCTAGCCGATGCATGGATGCCGTGCAACCGTGTAGGGACGGGGCCCCGGGAGGTCGCCCCGTGACGGCCGCCAGCCGCCCCACGTTCGCGCCGGGTCCTGCCCCAGCGCTCCAGGGGCGCAGGCCGGCCGACGCGCCCGCGGGCCAACACGGGGCCACCGGCGCACCGCTCCCTCCGCGTAGCGCCGCGCCGCTCCCGGCAGGGAGCGCTCTCGACGCACAGGTCAAGCTCGCGCGGCTGGCCGACCTCTTCGCCGAGGCGTCGGGGATCGTGCGCGAGTTGAGCGAGGTTCAGCTTGCCAACGCGCCGGAACGAGCCCTGATGTCGAGCGTGAACGCGACGGCTCCGAAGCTCCTCACCGCGCGCGACGTCGCGGCCCGGGTCGGCGTGGACGAGCGCACGGTCCGGCGATGGAGGCGCGAGGGGAAGATGCCGCGGGGGATCGAGCTCGGGGAGAGCGTCGTCCGCTGGACGAGCGAGTCGATCGAGGCGTGGATCGGGGGCGCGCTGTGAACAGGGGGCGCGCGCTCGGGCCGGGAAGACTCGCCAAGCGAGGCGAGCAGTGGGTGCTCCACTGGACCGACGAGACCGGGAAACGCCGGAGTCGCTCACTGGGCACCGACAAGCGCGTGGCCGAGCGCCGCCGGCACGAGCTGATCGCCCAGCGCGACATGGAGCTCGACGGCCTGGGTTCGATCGAGGGCCAGATGCGGACGCTCGCCGAGGTCCAGGCCGACTACCTCGCCGACCTCCAGCTGCGCGTCACGCCGCGCCACTACGAGGGCGTCGAGGGCCGGCTCGGCAAGGTGGTCGCGCGCCTGGGCGAGGTGCGCGTGCGCGACCTGCGCGCGATGGACGTCGTGCGCCTGAGGAACGAGATCAAGGCGGCGGGCGCGTCGAACCGGACCGCGGACACCTACACGCACTCGCTCAAGGCGATGCTGACCTGGGCGGTCGAGGCCGGGCTGATCGCCGCGAACCCGATCGCGTCGCTCAAGCGCCTGCCCGCGAGCCGGGACCACCAGGTCTACCGGCGCCGGGCGCTCTCCGACGCCGAGATCGAGCGGTTCCTGGCCGCGTCGCGCGCCGAGGACGGGGAGCTGGAGGTCCTGGCCGCCGACACGCGGGTCCCGCAGACGACGATGTGGACGGCGCTGCTGGAGACCGGCGCGCGCTGGAACGAGCTGCGCCAGCTCCGGTGGGCGGACGTGGACCTCTCGCGCCGGGTCGTCGTCCTGCGCGCGGAGAACACGAAGTCCCGCAGGCAGCGCGCGATCCCGCTGAGCGAGGAGCTGGCCGCCGAGCTGGTCCGCCTGCGCGCGCTCCACGAGGCCGTGCTCGGCCGGCTCTCGAACGTCGAGGACGCGGTGTTCTTGAGCCCCGAGGGCGCGCGCTGGGGATGGCCGACGACCAACCCCATGCGGATCCTCGACCGGCTGCTCGACCGCGCCGGGATCGCCAAGGTCGACGCGCAGGGCCAGAAGCTCGACATCCACGCGCTGCGCACGACGTGCGCCTCGCGCATGGCGCGGCGCGGCGTGCCGCTCGCGATCGCGCAGCGCTGGCTCGGGCACTCCGACCCCAAGCTCACCGCGGCGCACTACGTCGACGTCGGGGTCGAGGACCTGCGCGCCGCCACCGCAAACCTGCCGGCCCTGGGCGCGGTGCCCGAGGCGAGGCAGGAGACTGCAACCCGAAAGGAGATCTCATGAAGACCGAGAAGACCCGCCGTTCGCCCGAGCAGATCGTCGCTGACCTGGAGGCCAAGATCGCGAGCGTCAAAGCCCGCCAGGCCGCCCGTCAGGCGAAACGGACCCCCGAGGGGCAGGCGCTCGTCCTCGCCGTGCGTGCGATCGACAAGGCCGGACGCGTGGCCGGCGAGGCCGGGAACGCGGAGGTCGCCAAGGCGGTCGACGCGGCCCGTGCCGCGCTCGCCCCTGCGGTCGTGGGGCTGGGGCTGCGCGTGCCCGAGGCGAAGGGCGGCCGGAAGCGCAAGACGGCGGCGGCGTAGGACCGCCCGGTCACCCGCACGGACGTCTGGACAGGCGAGGCCCGAGCGGGCGTTCTCTCACACCGTGAGGAGTTCCCTGTTGCGCGCCTGCATCCGTCGGGCAGACTTGCGCAACCCGGGAGAAGGACCGATGGCCCGACGTCTGACAATCAAAGTAGCCGCCCACCCCGCAGTCGTCGTCGCCAGGACCGCGCTGCGTGCGGACAAGCTCGTCTACCTGGCCTGCGCCAACAGACCCCAGCGCTACCCTCGTGGGCGATCTCGAATCGTCTACATCGGGACGACCAAGAACGGCATCGACCGAATCGCGGCCAGCGCCGCACGTGCCTCCCGCGCGTTCCTCCGTCTGCACGGCGTGAGAACGCTGGACTTCTTCGTCGTCACGTGCCAGAGACGCCCGGGCGCACAGACCTGGCGCAAGCTCGAGCGCGGGCTTCTCCTAGCGTTCAAGGACGAGTTCGGCCGCCTTCCCATCGGCAACACGCAGGGGAAGAATGCCTTCTGGGATGACGAGGCCTTCTACTTCAAGCCCAGTCGCCTGAGGAAGGTCGTGCTCGCATACTCGGGATTGTCCAGGCGCCGGCGCCGCAGCAAGCCACCCAGGCGCAAGCGATCGAAGAGGATGCGTCGGTAGGATGAGCTTCCTCCAACCTGTGCGCCTGTATGCGGATACGGCAATCCTCCGGGACCTCTCTAGAAACCGCTGCGAGGAGTTTTCGCGGCAAGCGTTCATCGATCTATTAGACGCGGGAGAGGCCGTCCTCGTGCTCTCCCCGGTTCACTTGGTCGAGATCGCCAAGGGACCCCAGGAACCGAGCCGCGATCCCCTCACACTGATGCTCGCACCCTTCGTGGAACAGCGCAGAGTCCTCTGGGTTCGCAGCCTCGGTGATCTGTGCAGACTGGAGTGGGCGCAGGCCGCTCTGCTGGGCGGTGACGGGCGGCTTGGCCCCGAGCACGTGTTCGGGACATCCCTGCGCTTGCTGGCCGGGAGGATTCCTGAGGACGAAGGCCGGAATGTAGTCGAGCCTCCTTTCCCAAAGCAGGTAGAGGTCGCCCGTCGCGCGCTGCGGAGCTCGGGCTACGTGCAGGGAGCCGCGGACCTTGCTCTTCGGGGATTGTCCGGATCCCAGAAGCGCCGGATGTCGAAGCCCAAGGGTTCTCGGCTTTACTCGGAAGTAGAGCGCATCTTCCGAGCCTATTCGTGGCTTCCGGCCGATTCTCAACTGTCAGCGGGCTTCCGACCAGATCTCTCTCGCATGCCGGCGTGCCGCGTTCGCGTAGCCTACGAGGAAGGTTCTGATCTTGCTGGCATTCCCGTGAAGGCGAACGATGCAGAGGACTGGTTTCACCTCGCAGGAGCTGCCTACTGCGACATCGCGTTCGCCGACAAGCGCACATTCGACCGGCTAAGCAAGGCTCGCTATCTGCCGGCTTCCCTACGTCTCAACCGATACGCGTCTGACATACTCGGAGCCCTGTGACACGCCATGGCGCAGCTAAGAACGGACGCGCCGGAGATCCTCTACAAGTTCCGCGGCATAGGTGCCTTTCGTCGGGAGGTGCGAGACCTGCTGGAACGGCGTCAGGTGTGGCTGGCGCGGCCGACCTCTCTCAATGACCCGTACGACTTGCGGCCAGCGGTTCGGGTCCCGCCGCCCTCTCGGCGCGAACGCTTCATTCGGATGGAGATCGCGGCCCGACCACCTGGATACCCTGCAAGCAAGGTACGACACCTGTGCGAACTGCTCTGTACCTCTCCCGTGCATCGCCGCAAGTTTCTCGACGAGTTCTATGGCAAAGACCTAGATGCTCTCGGAGTTGTGTGCTTTTCACGGCCAGTCACTTCCTCAGTGCTGTGGGCGCACTATGCAAGTAACCATCGCGGCTTTGCTGTAGGCTATCGCGCGTGCACGGACGGCGAGCTTGAGGCCTTTCCGGCCTTTCCTGTTAGATATTCGTCCCGACGGCCTTGGCTGTATCCCTTCGGGCCCGAACCAGATTGGCTACGAATCATCGGCACCAAGAGCAGGGAGTGGGCATACGAAGGCGAGTGGCGCTACGTCCGGCTTGCGGACGACGGGGGCCCGGGGCTAATGGAGGTTCCAGCAGGGGCGATCGTTGAGGTCCGGTTGGGGCTGCACATTGCCCCATGGCATGCCGCGAGAGTCGTAGCTGCGGCCCGCAGGTTGCCGGATCAGCCACGTATTCTAGAGGCGCGTCTGCACGCCGAGCGCTCGCAGCTACTGTTCGTGCCGGTCGCGTAGGCGGCGCTCTCACCTCTTGGCAAAAGGAATATGCCGCGCATGAGGACGACGGAAGGCCAACACCGTTAGCGTGCCATCGGCGGCTCCAACCGCCACAAACACAGCGCCGCTGCCATTCACGGAGGGATAGCTGAGGCTCGTCGTATTGTGAAACACTGCGACTGGCGTCAATTCGCCCCCAGGCGCCGACGGGTCTGTAAAAATGGCATACGCTCCCGTCCCCGGGTCGTATCCATGAATATATAGCTCCCCCAAAGGCGACAACGGACTCACAGCGTGGTCTCGGTGCAAAATGAGAGCATAGCCCGCCGGAGCCAAGCCAAACGTCGTCATACGGCCGCCAAGACTCACTGGGTTTGTATAAACGGCAGTAGCTGGTATGCCAAGAACATACAGGTCGTCATTCTTGGCGACAACTGGATTCGGAAACAGCAATATACTTGGAGGTGCCACGCCGAAGACTTGAAGGCCTCCTCCAGCCACGGTGGGGTTTGTTAGCACAACCCCGGTGTTGTTCACAACGCCGACGGTGAACACTGTGCGGCGTCTGCCAAACGCAAATGCAGGCTGTCCCGACACAATCAGCCCCACGCTCAATGGAGAAGTCCCAAAGATGGCCAACGCTCCACCAGCAGTTGATGGGTGCGTAAGGACCGTAAAGCCGGGGCCCGCGCTAGCGGTATCGCTTACATAGACGTCGCCTTGTGGACTAGTTGTTGGCCCGCCTGATGAAAAGCCGTTGGGCGCAGACGCAAGGATCGATAAGACGCCTCCCCGGACGGGGGGATCCGACAGAATGCCGCCATTCCCGCCAACGATCAGTTCTCCATTGGGACCAAACGAGCAAGACAGCTGGTACAGGTCACCGTTGCCAGGGGCGACTCCAAAACGCTCAAGGTTCTGGCCGGGTGATGACGGGTCTGTGAGCAGGCCTCCAAAAGGTGTCACCAGAAAGACATTCCCGAGATCGTTGACCGAGAGGTTCGTGGCGCCGATTCCGTACGCTTGGATAGCCGGCGGCACCGTCCCCCAGACGGCCAGCTGTCCCGATGGCAGCGCAGGGTTTGTAAGTACCGAGGTAATGGGGCCTCCGTCCACCGCCGTCCCAGGAACAAAGAACTGCCGCCCGTTGCCAAAGACGACTTGCCCAAGGGTGGCGACGCCAGCTGGGGCAGAGCCGACAATCTGCATCGAGTACGGAGGGTACACCACGACGTCGATGGTCAACGTTGCGGCTGCGCCGTGCGCACTACCAAAGAGTCCTTGAGCGCCCTGGGCAATCACGAGCACATTCGCGAGCAATGTCATGGCAAGTGGCTCCTCACTGCCATCCTAACGGCACGCCCTGGCGGTGCACGGCCCAATGTTTCCACGACGTGATGAGCTTGCCGGGGGCCAGCCTGTCATGAGCCGTGCCCCACGGATCGCGTGGAGGCCAAGATCGCGAGCGTGAAGGCCCGCCAGGCCGCCAAGGAGGCCAAGGCCAAGCCCGAGGTCCGCGCGCTCGTGCTCGCGGTCAAGGCCATCGACAAGGCGGTCGAGGCTGCCAACGCGAACCCTTCCTTGGCGCGCGCCCTGGAGTCTGCACGAGCCATCCTCGGCGAGCAGCTCGTCGGGCTCGGGGTCAGGCTGCTTGAGCGGATGGCGAAGGCTGCCAGGCGAAAGAGGACGGCGGCGGCGTAGGGTTTGCTCCAGACCCGGTAGAACGCCCGGGCGCGCAGGCGCGGCGGGCGTTCTCTCACGGCCGCCCACGATCGCCTCTTCCAGGGGCAACAGCGCAGTGATTGCTATACTCTGGCGTTGGATGTGGTATCCGCACAGTCGCCCCGTGATGGATCGAGGAAGACTGCCGTGTATAAGAGGACGGTAGTCGTCGGTAACCGTTATGGCGCCCACGCTCGCCCTTGCGCTGCAATAGTGGAGACGGCCAAGATGTTCGAATGTGACATCAGGGTGTTCTCCCGAGGTCGCTCGGTCAACGGGAGGAGTGTCATGGAGCTAATGTCCCTCGCCATGACTGGAGGCAGCGAGATCGGCATTGTGGCGGAAGGACTCGATGAGAAGGCGGCCGTTGAGTCAATCGCACGGCTCATTGAGTCAGGATTCGGTGAGAGCTGAACTCGCAGAGATTCATGGCCAGCACATCTCGCAATCGTACGGTATTGGTAGCTGAGAACGACGTGGACGTGCTTGATAGAGTGCGCGATGTCCTTGAGGACGCAGGTCTGGGTGTTCTAAGCGCCGGTTCCGAGTCCGAGGCTCGTAAGATACTGACAGTACATGGTCCCACGATCGACGTGGCGCTTCTTGACATGCGCATGCCCCGCACGGGTGCCGCCGGAGCCTCGGCGGAAACAAGGGGAGCCGGATTGAGGCTAGCGCGGGATATTCGAAGGCGCTCTCCACGTATTCGGCTTGTCGGCTTCTCCGCCTTCGAGGAACCCGAGACGCGAACATGGTTCCGAGACTACGGCTACGCCTTCATAGAGAAGGCGCTTCTGTTCGAGCATCCGGGGATGTTTGTGGAGGTGCTCCGCCGTGCATCGCAGACACGGGGCAAGAAGCGCACTCCCCAGGCATTCATCGTGCATGGCCACGACCATGTGCTACTGCGTCAGCTCGTGTCGTTCGTGAAGGACGATCTCCGCTGGCAGCGGCCAAAGATTCTGCGAGAGCAACCTTCCCTCGGGCGGACGGTCATCGAGAAGTTCGAACAGACCGCTCAGGTGGTCGATGTGGTCTTCGTTCTTCTAACGCCGGATGACGTAGCAGCGCCGAAGAATGCGCCGGACGACGTCAAGCGCCGAGCACGCCAAAACGTCGTGTTCGAAGCCGGCTACTTCTATGCGATGTTTCGACGCCTTGGCGGTCGAGTCATCCTGCTTCACAAGGGAAAGGTGGAGATCCCCTCGGACCTAGCTGGCATGGTCTACATCGATGTCTCGCGTGGCATCGCACATGCCGCGGATGCGATTCGTAGGGAACTCGCCCCTTTCCTGGGGTGGTAGGAGGGCAAGCCTCGCCGCCAGTGAGGCCATCGACGACTTGATTGACCGGCGTAGCTCCGGCTGTGCGTTCGACCTGGACGCCTGGGCGGCGGGGGCCGCTGGGGGCGTTCGGGCACGGTATGAACCGCCCGCGACGACCTAGCTCTCGGCTCCTGCTCCGCGGAGGTTACGTCGGTGGACAACCTCCCCGCCCGGAAGGCGGGCTCACTTGGTCGAACAGGTTGCGCATCGAGTCACGGACTTCTTGGCGCATCTCGTCGGTCAGCTCGACGCCGTGGTGTTCGGCGATTCGACCCAGAACGCGGAACATGATCCGCCAGCCGACCAAGAGAACGTGCTCGGCGTCGGAGAAGGCGGGACCGACGAGGAGTGCGGAAGGGGAAGAGTGCACCGCTCCGCTCAGCAATCTCTGAAGGATCTCGTACTCGGACTCCAGGCCCACCGCTTCGGCAAGTTCGCGGAGAGTTCCCGGATACCAGTCCGCTCGGTCCTTCCCCTTCTTGGTCAGGTACTTGAGGCGCAGTTTCTGGTAGTTGGCTTCGCGAACCGCCTCTCCCTCGGCCCTCTTCGGGCTCTCGAAGAGTGTCTTGGCGAAGCGCGTGGGGTTACGCTCGAGCAACTCTTGCATGCGCCGTTGTTCGATCCAGCGGAAGTCGATGAACAACTGCGCGCGCGCGTCGGCCTCCTTCTGATCCGCGAGGATGTAGAGCGCCTGGAGGTGGGCGTCGTACATCGCCCGAAGGAGCGTCATCCCATCGGGTCGGAAGTCGTGCCGCGCGTTACCGTGGAGGGTTCGCAAGGAATCCAGCGCACATCTGATCCGGTTCTGGAAAGGCTCCAGCGCCTTCCTCGTGGGCGTCGCCTTGGTGACATGCTCATTTATCGCGCGGGTGATCTCGGTCGCGTAGTTGACATTCTGCTGCCAGAACCAGAGGTCCTCTTCGGGCGTGGTCATCGAGAAATCCTAGCCCGAGGGGTTACTGCAGAGCACGCACTGGTTCGTCGAGAACTGCCCCCGCCGTCGTGGGCCTCGGGCTGCGCGCGCCGGAGCGGACCAAGGCCAGCCGCAACCGAAAGGGCGAGGCGGCGTAGCGCTCGGGTCCCACGCGAACGCCCTGGGCGATGGATCGCTCTGGGCGTTCTCTCCCGGCATGCGAGCGCAGGTCAGCCGTCGAACAGCCGCGTATCCTGGCGACGAGAGCTGATCCTCGCCGTGCGGGCGATCGAGAAGGCCGCTCGCGTGGCCGGCGAGACGAAGAACCAAGAGGCCTTCGCGGCGCTCCAAACGGCCCGCGCCGCACTGGCTGAGCACCTCGTGTCCATGGGGGTCAGGCTGCCGGACCGGAAGGCGAAGGGCGTCGTCCGCCGCCGCGAGGGGACCGAACCGGCGTAGGGCTCGCTCGGAACGAACTCGAACGCCCGGGGCGGCGGGGGCCGCTGCGGGCGTTCGTATTGTCCTCCTTCTACCTCTTCCCAAAGACCAAGATGGCAGCCAGAAGACCGCCGATGACGATGAGTCCCTGGTCGCGATTCGCCCGTAACCGTTCGGGGAAAGGCACCCCTGGCGCGAGTTGATCGCTTCTCGCGGAGAGGTCAGGCGCCGAGGGCCGTCGCGAAGCGTTCGAGGATGCTGGCGCGGTGGTCCTCGACCACCTTGGCCCACTTCGCCTTCCACCCGTAGGGCGTCAGCTCGCGCACGTCGCTCGCCTTGGCGATCCGCAGCAGCACGTCGCGCAGGTACGTGCGCGGATCGACGCCGTGCTCCTTGCACGTCGCGATCAGGCTGTAGATGACCGCCGCGGTCTCGCCGCCGCGCTCGTTCCCGAAGAAGATCCAGTTCTTGCGGCCCACCGCGATCGTGCGCAGCGCGCGTTCCGCCGCATTATTGTCGATCGACAGCCGTCCGTCCTCGCAGTAGCGCGAGAGCGCGTTCCAGTTCGAGAGCGCGTAGTCGATCGCCTTGGCCAGCGGTCCCTTGTTGAGCACCTTCGTGCGCGTGACCGCCATCCAGTCCCTCAGGCTCGAGAGCTTCGGAATGGACTCCGCCTGCCGCACGTCGCGGATCCGGTCCACGGAAGATTTCGCGTCCTTGAGCGCTCGCTCTATCCCGTAGAGCTCTCCGAAG
>Ga0247727_10008294_pt1 | contig 19355 bp, 22 predicted proteins | sample WisWelCaveWW1625_FD_202498 | JGI IMG/M metagenome (GOLD analysis project Ga0247727, IMG submission 202498) | Biofilm microbial communities from Wishing Well Cave, Virginia, United States - WW16-25 | ecosystem: Environmental > Aquatic > Deep subsurface > Groundwater > Cave microbial mat | place... | reverse complement strand
GGCGTTCCCCGCCGCCGTCGTCAAGTTGCTTGACCGCCTCGCGCAGCCCGGGCAATTTCGGATCGTGCTACAGCCGTCGAGAGGAATGAGAAAGACAGACCGAAAGAACTTCGTCAGGACCGCTTAGTAGCGAGTAGAAGACGAAGAGACCGAAGACGGCTGCTGACGACGGGCGCTCCTCCGATCTGCGTCACGCGTCGCTCACGAAGGTCCCCGGGCCGTTGGAACGGGGTGCCCCCGGCCTCACATTTGCCTTTGGATTTCTCGTGCGTATCGCCTGGAACTCTCCCAGAAGTCCTCGCTCTCGACAACCCGAATGCCTCCGAATTGAGAAACGCGATGAATTCGGTGGGCGGAACACTGGAGCGAGCCCTACCGTTCGTGGACCGCGCAGGCGAACTTGACGTGCGTGACCGTCGACGCATCGACCAGCACGTCGGCCGCTCCCTCCGTCCGGCCATGCCGGTACGAGAGCGTGAAGCCCCACAGCCTCGTGACGTCGTCACGCCCGAAGAGGACCTTGAGCAGGGCCGGCGCCGCCTTCGTCACGTCGGTGGCGGGCGACGTCACCTCGACGCCGCAGGCCCCCGCCGTCCGCGCCAGGTCTGCCTTCAGCTCCTCGACGATGCTCTTCAGCACGGTCTCGTCGATCGCGCCTTCGATCCGGAAGTCACGGAACATGTCGCCCGGCGGCGTGATGCGAAGGTCGGTCCTGCACCCACTGGCGCTTCGCTCGCGGAAGCGGCCCTCAAACCGCTCCAGCGCCTTCTGAGGATCGAAGGCGAGATAGAACGGAGAACGGACCTCGGGCGGTGCTGCCTGCTTGCCGCACGCCGACAACAGCAGGAACGCAAGAGCGGTTGTTTTCATGTCCTTGATGGATCGAAGGGCCCAAAGCCATTTCGAGATTCCGTCGTTTCCGGCCGCAAGCAGCAGGGTCAGCCCTGCCGCCCCGTTCATTTTCCCCGTGAGATTGCGCCTGGACCGTCCATTAAGTCTCACGAGGGGCGAACATGGAAATGCTGGTCGCTGAAAGTCCGACGCAGTCAGGCGAGTGGGGGCACGGGGTGACCGGCCCGCGGCTTCAGATCCACACGCGCGAGCGGCGGTTCCTCGTCGAGAATCCCGCGGCGGTCGAGGCGCTCCTCCGGGCCCGCGGGGAGCCGATCGAATACGTCGCCGGGCAGCCCGAGTCGCGGATCGTGACGGTCTACCTCGATACGGCGGCCGGAACGTGGTCCCAGGGCCGCGGGACGACGAAATTCCGCGTCAAGAACTACGGCGACCCCGCCCTGTCGTGGTTCGAGCTCAAGCGACGCGTCGGGACCGTCGTGGACAAGTGGCGCCGCTCGGTGAGCGCCGACGAGCTGAAGGCCGTCATGGCCGGCTCGCTGCGCGGCGACGCGATCGCGCGCTTCGTCGGGCGGGAGCCGCTCGTGCCGGTCGCCGCCGTGTCGTACCGCCGCACCGCCTTCGAGTGGAACGCGCTGCGCGTGACGATCGACCGCCACGTCTCCTTCCACACCCCGCAGGATGTCGGCCCTGGCCGCTTTCTCGGGACGCTGCGCCACGCCGTCGTGGAAGTGAAGCGCGACGGCGCGCTGCCGGAGTGGCTGGAAGGCGCATTGAAGGGCTGCCTCGCGAAGGGCTTCTCGAAGTCCCGGCGCGCCCTGGCGGCGCTGCGGTCGGCCGTGCCGCTCGTGGCGTGATGGCTACGAACGCCGGCGGACGAGGCTGATCGCGCCGAACAGAAGGACGAACTCCCAGCCGAGAAGGCCGCAGCCTCCCCCGCCGCCACTGCCCCCGCCGCCTCCACCACCACCCCCGCCTCCGCCCCCGCCCGGCTGGTTCGCGAATCCAATCTCCGCCGCCGCGGTCCCGGATTCGAAGTCGGCCGCGACATTTGAGGTGGAGACGCTCGCCGTGCCGCTCGAGGTGCCGATGAACGCGCCGCCCGTCGCGCTCACGCTCCAGGAGGCCGCCGTTACAGCGATGGAGTAGCCGCCCGCCGCGTTGCTCGTCGCATTGAGCGTCGTTGCGCCGTTCACGGCCGTGACGGTGACTCCCGCAATCCCCTCGCCCTGGTCATAACGCCCGTTGGCGTTGCCGTCGCTGTAGACGACGCCCGTGATCCAGGCCGAGTCGGCATCGCGGAAGCCGGTGTGCACGGCGAAGTAGTTGTCGAAGGTCGAGGCGGCGTTGAATCCCGCGCCGCAGCCGACCTCGCGCATCTGGAGCCAGAAGGCCGCGCCCGAGCCGGTCGCGAGAAGGTGCTCGCGGTGACCCGGCGGCACGAGGCCCGCGTCCTCGATGAGCAGGCGGAGCGCGCTGAGGGTGTTGAGCGCCGTGCCGGCCGCGAGCGACTCGATGTTGTTCGACGTGTCCGGCAGGAACGACGCGAGCAGGTAGCCGGCATCGCGCGCCATCAGGTTGGGCCACTTCCCGGTGACGGCGCTCTGGTGCGCGAAGTAGTTGTTGTCGGCCATTTCCTGGGCGTGGAACCGCGATGACGTCGTCAGCGGGCCGTTCCATGCCAGCGGAGGGGCCGCGGCGATCCCGTCAAGCAGCGTCCCGAGCCCCTGCTCCGAGGCGTAGCGCTGCGGGTTGTTGCGCGCGCGGTTCAACTCGTAGATCATCGCCTGCTCGGCGGCGGTGGGATCCTGGGCGAGGACGAAGAACGCGATTGTCAGCATCATTAGACTATACAGCGGAATTCCGGAGGCATCATGGCGTGGATCAAAGTCATCCGGCCCGGCGAGGCGACCGGCGCGCTCAAGCGCGAGTACGACATCGCGGTGAGGCGCGCGGGGAGGGTCTACCAGATCCTTCAGATTCAGAGCCTCAATCCCGCCGCGCTGCGCGCGAGCATGCAGGTCTACATGGCGACGATGTTCCAGCCGTCGCCGCTCTCGCGCCTCCAGCGCGAGATGATCGCGACCGCTGTTTCCGCCGCGAAGCACTGCGTCTACTGAATCGAAGCGCATGCCGAGGACCTCCGGTCGGAGGGGGCGGCGCACGATGTCGTCGAGCATGTGAAGCGCGACTACCGCCAGGCGGCACTCGGCGCGAAGACACGCGCGCTGCTTGATTACTGTGTGAAGCTGACGGCCACGCCGGGCGAGATGACGAAGGGCGACGTGGACGCGCTCCGCGCGGCCGGCTGGAATGACCAGGCGATCCACGACGCGGCGCAAGTCGTGGGCGCGTTCAACTACTACAACCGGCTGGCGGACGGTCTGGGAATCGACCTTGAGCCGGAGATGAGCCTCAAAGGAAACACAAGGGGAACAACGGAAACGCAGGCCAGCGAGGGAAAGACAACGGAACACAAGAGAAACACTCCCGAACACAAGGGAAGCACTGCCGAACCCAGGGAGAACACGAGAGGAACAACGGAAACGCAAGGAGACGACCGAGACGCAAACGAACGCAAACCAGGACGCAAGAAGAGCGCAAGGGGAACAAGATGAGCAAGATCGTGACGATCGAGGGGACCGCGCGCGACGCGAAGATGGGCGCCGTCGTCGTGTCGGAGACGGGCGGCGCGATCTATGTCGAGAAGCTCGATGCGTGGCCGGGCGACGTCCACGGGAAGAACGTGCGCGTGACGGGAATCCTCGCGACGTCGAAGCTCATCCCCGATCCGGTCAACGAGAAGGGCGAGCTTGTCGCGGGCGCGTGGGGCGAACAAACCGTGCTCCGCGACGCGACCTGGGAAGTCGTCGGCGCGAGGAAGTAGACGCCTGCAGCCTACTCCGGAGCCGGCCGCTCCAGGCTCACGCATCGCGCGGCCTCGGCAAGGTAGGCCGCCCTCCCCTGCCCGTCGTTCTTCAGCTTTTCTCTCGCCAGCCACGACAGCATCTTGGCGGCGTCGATCTCGATCTTGTCGACTCCGATCCCCTGTGCCTGGAGGGCGTCGATCACCTTGCGCTCCTGCGCAAGGTGCTCCTCGTAGGTCATCGGAGGTCGCCGGTCGTCCCACCGGGCAAGGACGAGCGCCCAGCCATCGCGCGTGAACGACGGCGCGGGGATCGAGGGCGTCGGGTTCTTGGCCATCCGATGTGCGCGATTCTACCCGGTGTCTGTATTGTTGATATGAGAACGGTGCTGCTTGTCTCGCTGTTCGCCGTCCTCGCGGCGCCCTCCGGCGCGCAGCAGGACGGGGTCCTGCGTAGCGCCACCTTTGGCGCGCAGCAGGAGCAATGGAACGCGGTCTACGAGTCGGAGCACTACATCGTCAGGACCACCAGCGAGAAGAAGCACGCCAATGACCTCGGCCTGCACATGGAGCTCGTCTACAAGACCTACTCGGCGCTCTTGAACTACCGCGAGATTCCGAAGCGGAAGTTCGTCATCAAGCTCTACAAGGACCACGCCGAGTACGCGCAGCACGGCGCGGGCGGCGCCGCCCTCGCGCACTACAGCCCGCAGTCGAAGGAGCTCGTCGGCTCCTATGACGCCGACGGCATGTACGCGATCATGGCCCACGAAGGGATGCACCAGTTCACCGACATGGTCATGCCCGACTTCCAGAAGGGCGTGTCGGCCGGCGAGGTGCCGTGCTGGTACAGCGAGGGGATCGCCGACTGCATCGGCAACTGCGAAACCCGCGGCGACAAGCTCTACATGTGCACCATGAAGGGCTACATCGCGATGATGCGGACGATCGTGATCCAGACCGGCGTCCGGGAAAAGCGCACGCCGCCGCTCAAGGAGCTGGTGAGGTACAACCAGAAGGACTACTACTCGAAGAACGGACGGCTCAACTACTCGATCGGGTGGTCGTTCACCCACTTCCTGATGACCTATCCGAAGGTCGACGACCCCTCGAAGCAGATTCCCGACGGCAAGTACAAGAAGGGGCTCGTCGCCTTCCACAACCTGCTCGCGGCGGGGAAGAAACGCGACGACGCCTACCAGGTCGCGTTCGGCATCAACGGCTCCGCGCCCGATTGGGACCGCTTCGAGAAGGAATGGAAAGAGTACGTGCTCACCTTCCCCGATCCGCTCAAGGGCACATCGCTCGAAGGGCTCAGCGCCGACATCGACAAGCTCAATGAGACCGACGGCATCTACGTCGGAACGATCTCCGACGACTCCGTGTGCGCGAAGAGCGGGATCAAGTCCAAGGACGTGATCTTGGAGGTCAACGGAAAGGCCTCGCTGCATTACGGAAAGCTGATCCCGCCCGTGAAGAAGGTGAAGCCGGGCGAGAAGTTCAAGGTCAAGCTGAAGCGGGGCAGCGAGACGATGGAGCTGGAGCTCACGCAGCCCAAGTAGTCATCGATCCGACCAGCGATCCCCTTCGAGATCGTATTCCCAGACCCTTCCCGAGACTCGCCTGCCGAAGTCGGCCTCTCCGCCGATGACGTAGAGCTTCCTGCCGACCGCCGCGCATCCGAAGCCCCAGTTGTTCTCGGGCAGCGATGCCGCGGTGCCGCCCTCGACGAGTTCGGTCGGCGGCAGATCGCGCTTCCGGCCGCCGACGACAAAGATCCTGCCGTCGAGCAGCGCGGCGCCGGAGAATCCGCGCGCCGTCTTCAACGGCGGAAGGGCGCGCCACTCGTTCGTGGCGGGGTCATACTCCTCCACCGACGCGCTCGCCTCCTGGTCATATCCGGCGATCGCCAGGATCCGGCCGTCGCGCGCCACCGCGCACAGGCCGTGACGCGCCGTGGGCAGGTCGGCCCCGCGGGACCACGTGTTCGTGGAGGTGTCGTAAATCTCGAGCGCCCGGCTGCTGCCCTTCGCGTCCATGCCGCCGACGACGAAGATCCTGCTGCCGACCGCGGCCGCGGCCAGGCGGCTTCGCGGCGTCGGCATCGCCTCGCGCGAGAGCCACGCGTTCGTGCGGGGATCGTAGGCCTCGACGGCGCCGACGGTGCGCTCATCGGCAATCCCGCCGAAGACGACGACACGCCCTCCCGCCAGCGCGGCGGCGGCAAATGACCTCGGTGTCGGGATCGGAGCGCACGGCTTCCAGGTTTTCTTTGCGGGAAGATAGGCTTCGACGTCGCGAATATCGGCCCGGTTGAATCCGCCGATGACGTAGATCCACCCGTCGACGGCGGTCGCGGTTGCGCCGACGCGAGGCGTGCCTTCCGGGACGGGCGGCGGCTCAGCGCACGAAATGATGCAGAGAAGCGGGAGAAAGCGTTTCACGCGTCGACAGTTTAGCGCTTCGCCGGCGGTATCGGCTTCCCCTTCTCGTCGACCGTGAGGACGGCCTCGAAGTCGCTGCCCTTCAGCTTGTCGAGCGCATGGAGCTCGTCGTCCTTCCAGCGCTTGTCGGGGGCGCCCGAGAGATACCAGTCGCTCCCGTTGTCGGCGACGAACATGCCGTGCGTTTTGAGCGCCTGCGCGATCACCTGCGCGCACTTCGGGAAGCGCGAGATGTCGACGCTCTGCTTCAGCCGCAGCCTCAGGCCCATCGGCGGGAGGTTCGTGTCGGTCTCGCGGCTCGCGTGGTGGCGCGCCGGCCAGAGGTAGGCCTTCTGCGATTTCTGGATCGTGAAGCGCAGCGCGTGCGGGATCGCGCCCTTGGCGACCTCGTCGAACCGGACGAGCCCCGGGTAGATCGGCAGTCCCGCGGCGTCCGCGGAGGTCCACCCCTCCTTGCGGAGTTCGTTGGAGTCGAGCTTGAAGATCGCGCCAGACCCGGCCTTCCAGCCCTTGTCGCTCTTGGTCGCCTTGTAGAGCTCATAGAGAACGCGGTTGTCCTTGTCGATCACCAGGATGTGGCGGTCGCCCTCGCCCTTGGGGCCGCCCTCGATCGGCGCGTCATCCGGAATCGGGTAGGGTCCGGGGTCGCTCTCGTCGGCGTACTCGAACTCGACCGGGACTTTCTTCTGCTTGCCGCCCACGATCACGAAGGGAATGCCGTTCGGCGCGCCCTGCCACTCCGTCCCGAAATCGCAATGGAACTTGTCGTCGGCGCCGATCGACTTGATGAAGTTTGCCGAGTTGGGATGGACGGCGTGCTTCGAAATGTCCCAGTTCCACGGGTTGTCGGCAGGGAAGGCCTTGATCTCGGGAGCCTGCTGGAGCGCAAGGAGCGCCGCTGCAACCACGATGATTCGCATCAAGATAGAGTGACTCGCCGCCGCGTACTTGCGACAGGATTACTTCAGGTCGATCTTGAGTGTCGACGTCTCCAGCGTCTTGAGGTCGATGACGCGGATCGCATGGTTGTTGGTGTCGGCGATGTAGATACGCTCGCCCGCGATGGCGATCCCCGCCGGCTCATGGAATCGGGGCTGCTTGCCGTCGGCGTTTCCCGGCGTGCGGTCGCCGAAGAGCGTTTTCGTTTCGCGGGTCTTCGGGTCGACGCTCTTGATCTTGTGGTTGTACGAGTCGGTGAAGACGAGGAGGCCGTTGAGCGCGGCGACGCCCAATACGTGCTGGCAGCGGACCGCCTCCCCCGTTCCGTCCTGGTCGCCGAATTCGAAGAGCCCCGTTCCGATGACCGTGCGCACGGAGCCCGTTGGGTCGAGGTCGACCTCGCGGACGCCGCTGATCTCGCTGTCGGCAACGTAAAGCTTCTCCCCGATGACCGCGAGACCGCTCGGCTGGTTGAACGACGCACTGGCGTGGGTGCCGTCGCGCAGACGTTCGCGCCCGTCACCGCTGAACGGACCGATGGTCCCGGACTTCACGTCCATGGTCCAGATCGCGTGGTTTCCCGCCATGGCGATGTAGAGCGTGTCGCCGACAAGCGCGAGATCCCACGGCGAATTCAGCATCGTCTTCATCCCGGCCCCGCCCTTGCTGCGCCCCTGCGCGCCCGTGCCGGCGATGGTCGCTACGGTTTTCGCCTTCAGGTCTGCCACGCGCAACCGGTGGTTCTCCGTGTCGGCGATGTAGACGAGGTCGCCCGAGATCAGGACGCCGTGGGGGCGATGGAACTGCGCCTCGGTGAAGGCGCCGTCCTTGAAGCCCTGCGTCGATCCGATGACCGCCTCGACGCGGCCGGACGGATCGGTGACGACGATGCGGTTGTGGTTCGTGTCGGCGACGACGACGCGGTCTTTCGTCGCGGCGACCTTGCTCGGGAAACGGAGCACGCTCCCCTTCTCTTCGTCGAGCCTGAACGCGATCACGTCGCGGTTGAGCCGCTTGTCGAACGCCTTGATGAGGGCGGCGATCTTGGGATCGGCCCAGTCGAAAGCGCCCTCGCCCGACTTCGTCGCGGAGATGTTCCCGTCCGGATCGATCAGCACGAGCGACGGCCAGGCGCTGACGCCGTACGCCTTCCAGATCGCGAGGTCGGAGTCGTTGACGACGGGATGCTTGAGCTCGTGGCGCATCACCGCCTTCTTGATATTCTCGGTCTCCTTCTCGTTCGTGAACTTGGCGCTGTGGACGCCGATGACGACGAGCTCCTTGGGGTACTTCTCCTCCAGCTTCCGCAGATCCGGGAAGACGTGATGGCAGTTCACTCAGCAGTAGGTCCAGAAGTCGAGGAGGACGATTTTCCCCTTCAGCTGGGCGAGCGTTACGGGCTTGTCGGTGTTGATCCAGCCCTTGCCGCCGTCGAACTCGGGCGCTTTCGTCCTGGCCTGGTCGCGGTAGACGGCGAAGGCGGCGCCGGCGGCGATGCTGATGGCCGCGAGGAGCACGGTGGCGGGTCGCATGGCTATCTAACCCGCAACGACGCGCGATCATTCCGAGGAATGTATAGTTGCGGCATGAACGAAGCCGAACTGAAGAAACTTGAACTGCGATTCCGCAAGGCGGGGTTCGATCCCGACGTCACGCTCCCGCCGAAAGCGGCGCCGGAGGACCTCCTGGAGTATTCCCGCCTGGTGAAGATGGTCAAGTCGGCGCGGGTCGAGGCCGAGCGGATCAAGCACACGGGGATGCTGCAGGATATCGACGAGTACCGCGACGCCCTGAAGCGCGTCGCGAAGGCCCGCGCCATCCAGCGCCAGCTCAACACGCTTGAGAAGTCGACGATGGGACTTCTCACGCCGTGGCCCGATCCGCCGAAGCTGCCGCCGCCGCGGTTGGACTGAGCCGCAAGAGGAGGCGTTCCCCTCTGTCCTGCGTCTTCTTGCGTCTTCTTGCGTCCGATTGCGTCCGCTTGCGGCTCGGTTTTCGTAGTAGTGCTGATGGGGAGCCGCTATAAGAACCGCGTGCTGCGAGCGACGATCCTCGCCCTCCTGGCGCTGGCGGCGTGCTCCAAGCCGCAGCCTGCCGAGAAGCCGATGAGCAAGCACACCAACCGCCTCGCGAAGGAGAAATCCCCCTACCTCCTCCAGCACGCGCACAATCCCGTCGACTGGTGGCCCTGGTGCGACGAGGCCTTCGCCGAGGCCAAAGAGCGCGACGTGCCGGTCTTCCTCTCGATCGGCTATTCGACCTGCCACTGGTGCCACGTCATGGAGCGCGAGTCGTTCGAGAACGAGGCCGTGGCAAAGGTGATGAACGATCGGTACGTCTGCATCAAGGTCGATCGCGAGGAGCGGCCCGACGTCGACCAGGTCTACATGGCGGCGGTCCACGCCATGGGACAGCACGGCGGATGGCCGCTCTCCGTCTGGCTCACGCCGGAGCGCAAGCCGTTCTTCGGCGGGACCTACTTTCCGCCGCACGACGCGTTCGGACGGCCCGGGTTCGTGAACGTCCTCACGCGCCTCCACGAAGCGTGGACGAAGGACCGCGAGAAGATCATGGACGCGGCGAAGCAGATCGCGGAGCACCTCGCGAAGGCCGGCGCCGACGAGAGCGGCGCGCTCGACCCGAAGTCGCTGGAGCGCGGGTTTCAGCAGGCCGTGAAGATGTACGACTCGATCCACGGCGGATTCGGCGGCGCGCCGAAGTTCCCGAGGTCGGTCGCCCTCGAGTTCCTCCTGCGCTACCACGCGCGGACCAGCGACGCGATGGCGCTGGTCATGGTCGAGGGCCAGCTCAAGAACATGATGAACGGCGGCATCTACGACCATCTCGGCGGCGGCTTCTCGCGCTACTCGACCGACGAAGAATGGCTGGTGCCGCACTTCGAGAAGATGCTCTACGACAACGCGCTGCTCGTCCGCAGCTACGTCCAGGCCTGGCAGATCACGAAGAACCCGGACTATGCCCGCGTCATCCGCGAGACGATCGACTACGTGCTTCGCGACATGACCTCGCCGGACGGCGCCTTCTACTCGGCGGAGGACGCCGACAGCGAGGATTTCGAGGGGACGTTCTACCTGTGGAAGCCGGCGTCGCTGAAAGCGGTGGTGCCCGGCAAGGCGGGCGATCTCCTCTGCAGGTACTTCGACGTGACCGAGAAGGGGAACTTCTTCCCGCACGAGGAGCGCGAACCGAAGGGAAACAGCATCCTCCACCCCGCGGCGGCCATCGACGACCTCGCGAAGGAATTCTCGATGACCGACGAGGACGTGCGCCGCACGATCGCCGACGGGAAGAAGGCGCTCTTCGCGGCGCGCGCCAGGCGCGTCCGGCCGCACCGCGACGACAAGGTCCTGCTCTCGTGGAACGGCCTGATGGTCTCCGCGATGGCGCAGGCGGGCGCCGCGCTCGACGAGCCGGCGTACATTGCCGCGGCGCAAAGGGCCGCCGATCTGCTGCTCGCCAAGCTGAAGAAGGACGGCCGGCTGCTGCGCCGCCTGCGCGACGGCGACGCCGCGTTCCTGGCGGGGCTGGACGACTACGCCTGCTTCATCGAAGGGCTCATCGATCTCTACCAGGCGACGTTCAAGGTCGAGTACATCGAGCAGGCGACGACGCTGGCGCTCGACATGATCGATCTCTTCGGCGATCCCGCGGGATCGTTCTTCTCGACCGGCAAGGACCAGGAGCAGCTCATCGCGAGGATGAAGGAGACGTACGACGGCGCCGTGCCGAGCGGCATCGCCGTGGCGACCCACGACCTGCTGCGGCTCTCGGCGCTCACCGGCCGGAGCGATCTGCGGGCGTTCGCGGAGCTCACGCTGAAGTCGCTGGGCGCGTCGATCGCGCAGAGCCCGTACGCGATCCCCCACCTTGTCAGCGCGTACGACCTGCTGACCGGTCCGATTCGCGAGATCGTGATCGCCGGCGACTCGAAGGAGCTGCTGCGCGCGGTTCGGACGCGCTACCTGCCGAACGCGGTGCTGGCGGCCTGTCCCGCTGGCGGGGCCGATGGGCGCACGATCAAGGCGCTGCCGGTTCTCGAGGCGCGCAAGGCGGTTGACGGCAGGGCGGCGGCGTTCGTCTGCCAGAACAAGACGTGTTCGCTGCCGGTCACCGATGTGGCGGGGCTCGAGAAGCTCCTGAAATGAGCAGGTTGTATAATCGCGCGCTCATGCGGCTTCTGTGCGTGCTTTCCGTCGCGGCCCTGGCGGCGTGCGGCGACGACCCTGCCGCGGCCAGGCCGGGGATTCCGTCGGTCAAGGACGGAACGCCGGTTCCCGACCGCCCCACCCCAGGCCAGGCGGAGCCGTGCGAGGACTTGAAGGACAAGTGGGGCTTCAAGGAAGGTTCGTGGGTCGAGCTGCGCGTGACGGAGGAGTCGCCGCGCGGAAAGAACACCTTCAACCTCAAGACCACGGTGCAGAAGCTCGGCGACACGAAGGTGACGCTGCTGCTCCAGAAGCAGGGCGCGGGCCAGACGACGGACGATTTCCCGCTGAGGCCGGAGATGAAGAAGCTCGGCACCGAGACGCTCGACATCGACGGCAAGTCGTTCGCGTGCACGATGTGGGAGAAGGTCGAGACGCGCGGCCAGGTGAAGGAGACGATGAAGCTCTGGGTCTGCAAGGACGCGCCCGGGCGGGTCGTGAAGCACGAACAGAGCACGAAGCTCGGCGAGAACGAGGTGAAGGGCACGGGCTCGCTCAAGAAACTCGGCCAGCGGACGACGATCGGTTCGCACACGGTGACGTACGCGACGTTTGAATTCAAGGGCAGCGGCACCGACCAGTCGGAAGTGACGATCTCGCAGTGGGTCAGCGACCAGGTCCCGGGCTTCCTCGTCAAGGAGGAGCACCGCGAGAGCAAGGCGAAGATCGAGGTCGTCCGGATCAAGGAGCTGGTCGACTACGAAGTGAAGTAAGAAGAGGGAAGCGAAAGAGAAAAGACGTAAGAAAGAGGACGGAAGGAAAGACGGGAGGCTGACGGCGGAAGAAGAAAGATCCGACCCGAACGGCGCCGCCCCCTTCCGGTTCATGCAGTAGCATGAATGATGAAGTTGCCGTGACGTACGCCCTGCTGAATCTCCTGCTGATCCTGGCCATTCCGGTCGCCTGCATGATCGTTGGCCGGTGTGCGCGCCGGAGGACGGCGCCGCTCCCCGCCCGCCGCGGCGTTGCGCCGCTGGTCGTGTTCGTGGCGGGTGCCGCCTCCGTGCTTCATCGACTCTCCGCGGAGCGCTGCCTTCGTCTTGTCATCCCGCAGCGCTGCGGCCGCTGGGTTCGCGTCGACACGCGCGGGCTTGAAATCCGCGGCGGCCCGCGCGGAGTTCCGATCGCCTCCCGCGTGGCGGAATTCGACGAGCGGTTCGTCATCCGGGGGCGCGGTCGCGGATCGCTTCGGCGTCTCACGCCCGAGGTCCAGGCGGCGCTCTGGCATCTCGGGAGCCTTGGCCCGATCTCCGTCGAGTTCTGCCGACGCTGCCTCATGATCACCGTGGGGGAGCAGGCCGATCGGCGCTCGCTGCTCGACCGTGCGTCGGAACTCGTGGTCGCCCTGGGTGCGAGGCCGGCCGTCATCGTGATCGTCGACGAGCTTTCGCGCACGGGGCGATGCGGATCGTGCGGCGACACGCTCTCGGGGGCGCTGACCATCTGCGCGCGCTGCGGGCTGCCCCAGCACGCGGAGTGCTTCGCGTTCATCGGCGGCTGCGCGGCGTACGGCTGCGAACGCCGGAAGAGCGCTTGACTTTTATAAGTTATAAGTTATAACTGTACGGGAGGGAGAAGGGGGCCACCGTGACGGTGCTCATCGCTCTGCTTTTCCTCCAGCACCCCGCCGACCTCGTCGCGCAGCTCGACGCCGACTCGCTCGATGCGCGCGAAGCGGCGGTGACCGATCTGCGCGCCCTCGGAGACGCCGCCGTCCCCGAACTCGAGAAGGCGGCCTCGGGGCCGCTGGGCGAACGGCGCGACCGGGCTCGCGCCCTGCTCCACGATCTTGGCGCCGTCAGCGCGCTCATCGAGGATCTCCGCTCCGACGAAGTCGACGGCAACGCGAAGGCGGCCCGTCTCGCCCTCATCAAGCGCTACAACGCCGGGATCCGAGACGCCCTGCTGAAAGCGGTCGTGAGCGACGACGACCAGCAGGCCATTGAAGCCGCCTTCGTCCTGGTCGTGCGCGGCGACGGCGAGTCCGCGCTCAAGGCGGCGCCCGCCCTCGCCGGCCGCGCGATGGGCGCGTTCGTGCGGGACGAGACCGACCGCTTCTCCTGGGTCGCCGGACACGTCATGCTTCGCCTCGGCGCGCTGATGGAGCGCGAGGCGTGCGAGAAGTCCTTCACGCGCGCCCTCCGCGGCGTTGATCCGTCGCGGATCTACACGGCGGTCCGCGATCTGCACAAGCTCTCGAAGGACCTGAAGCTTGCGTTCCCCCGCCCGCTCCTGCGCGTCTACCTGCGCAACCTGCGGGACGACGACGCCTTCGCGAACGCTTACTGGTGCGGATGGGTCGTGCGCGAGATCGGGGCGCAAGCCGTTCCCGTGCTGCTTGAAATCGTCGGCGACACCGACTCCCAGCAGCGCCATCGTGCGGCCGATCTCCTGATGGACATCTCGCCGCGGCTCCACCCGCTCGTCCGCTACGAGGTGCTCCAGCAGGTCCTGCGCGTGGGCCATCCGACTTCGGCCCTCCGCGCCGCGCGTGAGCTCGTACGCATCGATCGCGACCGCTGGCCCGCTCCCGCGATCGAGCTGGCGCTCCGGAACCTCGAAGCCGACACCTTCTGCCGCAACGCGTGGGACGCCGCGTCGCTGCTGGTGGCGGCCGGCCCCGAGGCCATCGCGCCGCTCATCCACCTCCTCGACTCCGACGACGAGCAGGCCGTCTGCGGCGCCGCGCTGGCGCTCGCGGAACTCGGCCGCCTGCCGGCGCTGAAGCGCACGACCTTCGACCAGGTCTACCGCTGCGCCGCGCGGCCGTGGGGACAGGACGAGCCGTCGGTCATGAAAGCGCTGCTGTCACGCTCTCCCGAGACGTGGACCGCGGTCTGCGACCGGCTCCAGCGGTCGGGAGTGAAGGGGCAGAAGCGCGCGAAGGAACTCGACGAGGACTTCAAGCTCGCGGCGCGGTGGTGGCGCGATCAGCTCGAGTGACCTCCACCAGCGCGCAGTGGAAGGTGCTCGCCTCGCCGATGTCGGTCAATCGCTGCGACGTGAGGGCGTTCGCGCTGACGCCCCCCGGCGAGTCCTTGCTCCACCAGACGCTCGGGACCACGGCGAGCCCGGGTGGAATGTCGTCGGTGACAACGACGTACGCCTGGATCGAGCCGCGATCGTTGAAGACCCGCGCAAGCTCGCCGTCGCGCAGGCCACGAGACGAGGACTCCTCGGGACCCAGCAGCACGGTCGGGCGCTTCTGCCTCGCGACCAGGCTCGGGACGCTGCCGAATGTCGAGTTCAGGAAGTGCTTCGCCGGCGGCGCAAGAAGCTGGAGCAGGAAGCGTCGCCGAAGATCGCTCTCACATCCCTCGGGACAGGGCACGTACCGCGGCGGCTCGCCAAATTCGAAGCGTCCCGAAGCCGTGGGAAAGCCGCGCTCGAAGACGTCGCCGCGCGGGATGCCGATGCGCACCGGTTCGCCGCGATTGAGCGCGTTGAGGTCGATGTCGGCGAGAGCGCCCTTGCGCGACTTCAGAAGCAGCTCGATCCGCTCGTCCTCGCTCGTTTCGAAGATCGGCTCCGTGAAGCCGAAGCGCTTCGCCAGCGCCCGGAAGAGATCGACGTTCGACTTCGACTCCCCCACCGGCGCGATCACAGGCTTCGACCTCTGGAGGTAGTAGTGCCCGTAGCTGCGATGGAGATCGCTCACTTCGAACGACGTGCACGCCGGCAGGACGACGTCGGCGAAATCGGTGGTGTCGGTGAACATCTGCTCGTGGACGACGACGAAAAGGTCCGCGCGCGACAGGCCGCGCCGAACCGCCATCTGGTCCGGGCAGACCGCCGCGGGATTGCACTGGTAGACGAAGAGGCTCTTGATCCGGTCATCGGCCGTCAGCGCGTCGCCGAGCTGCACCATGTTCACGTCGCGCACCGGATGCGGGAGCAGGTCGGGCCGGCGGAGCACGTCCTGGTCGACATCGAACGCGTCGAATGTCTCGAAGACGGCGCCGCCCCGCCGGAACGCGCCGATCGTCGCCGCGAGCGCGAGGACGCTTCGCACCGCCTGTCCCCCGTTGGCGTGGCGCGAAAAACCGATGCCGAACCGGATGAACGGCGCCTTGACCGCTGCAAGCCGGCGCGCAAGATCGGGATTCGCAGGCTCGACATCCCGCAGCGACGCTTTGAATCGCGCAAAGCCGTCGCTGTACTCGGCCAGCCAATCCTCGTCCGCGAGCCCCTCGTCGATGATGACGCGTGCCATGCCGAGCGCGAGCTTCGCGTCGGTCCCGGGCGCGACGATGATGTGCTCGTCGGCCATCTTCGCCGTCTCGTTGCGGTACGGGTCGACGACGACGACCTTCGCGCCGCGCTTCTGCGCCTGGCGGACAAACGGCATCCAGTGGATGTTGACGACCGAGGCGTTCATCCCCCAAATGACGATGAGGTCAGACTCCGCCGCGCGCTCGGGGTCGGTGCCGATCGTGCGCCCGGCCATCGACTTCCATGCGGCGTCGGCGGCGTCATCGCAGATCGTCCGCTTCAGGTTCGCGGCGCCGAGACGGTTGAAGAAGGCGTGGCCGGCCGACCTCGCGACGAGTCCCATGTTCCCGCCGTAGCTGAACGGCAGGACTGACTCCCCCGACCCGAGGCGCCGCACGACCACGTCGAGCGCCTCGTCCCACGAGACGCGCTCCAACGCCCCGCCCTTCGAGCGCCGCACCATCGGGTGCATCACGCGGCGCGGCGAGTAGATCCGCTCGTCGTAACACGAGACCTTGTGGCAGAGAAAGCCCTGCGTGAAGGGATGGGCGGGATCGCCGTCGCATTTCGTGACGCGGCCATTCTCGACGGTCGCCACGATGCTGCAGGTGTCGGGACAGTCGTGGGGGCAGACCGTGCGGAGCGTCGTCATTGCCCGCGCAGGCGGGCGATCCAGTCGAGCCCGAGCTGCGTGTAGTCCTTGGCCGTGACCGACCGCTTGAGGACGAAGGCGTGATCGGCGTCCTTGAGGAAACCAAGCTGCTTGAGCTGGTCGTTCGTCGGATTCTGGAAGTCGCCCTGGAAGACCTCCCAGTAGGCGGCGAGCGCGTTGTTCGTCGGGCCGAACCCCGAGGCGTACAGGTACTTCTGCTCAAGGTGATTGGCGAGATCGAGCGCGCGCGGGTAGCGGCTGTTCCGGTCGGCCACGAGCATTTTATTGATGATATCGGAGAGGATTTTCGGGACGTCTGGGCGCACGTCGATCGGCGCGGGAATCTGCATCGAGAGGAACGCATTGAGACGACGATCGAGCGCGTCGCCCGTGAGCTCGGGAGGGAGGCGGTGCGGTCCGATGCCGGTCACGAGTTCGTAGAGCACGAGGCCGAGCGCGTAGATGTCGCATCGCGCGTCGACGACCTCGGCGCGGAGTTGCTCCGGCGCCATGTACGTGTACTTTCCCGCCACGACCTTCGAGGTGCTGGGGTCGGTGACGGCGATGCCGAAATCGCTGAGCTTGACGACGCCCTGCGTGTTGATGAGGACGTTCTCGGGCGAGATGTCCCGGTGGACGATGAACTGGTGGGCATAAGCGAGGGCGCGCGCGACGCGGCTGACGATGAACGCCGCGATCATGCAGGGCATGATGATCTGGCGCTTCACGTGGGCGCGGTGGAGCGCGCCGAGGTCGGTGCCCTCGACGTAGTCCATGACCATCATGTAGAGCTTCCGGTCGTCGCGGGCCGCCTGGTTGGCGCGCATGAGCTGGCGCGTCCTCGCGAGTTGTCCGGGCACGATGCGCGCAACCTGCTCCTTGCGCTCCGAGCCGTAGCGGACCTTGTCGACTTCCGCCAGGAACTCGGGCGGCAGCTCGCTGAACGGGATGCACTCGAGGCCGTAGGTCTTGACGATGTTCTCGTGGCGCAGGCACGTGGCGATGTTCGCTTCCTTCTTGAGCTTGTCGAGCTGCTGCGGCGAGAGCGTGCGAATCGTCTTGAGAGCGACCGTATCGACGACGCCCTCGCTGTGCTTCTCCGCGAGGAAGACGATGCCCATGCCGCCGCGCCCGATCTCGTCGACGACGACGTAGGAGGTGGAGGAGTTGAAGCGGAGGCCGGTGATGTCGCCGAGGTCAGCCATGCGCAGAGGATAACGAAAACGGCGCCGGGCGAGGAGAGGTCAGTGGACCTGCAGCCTGGACAACGGCACGACGATGGCGACGTAGACGGCGAGGGCCCAGAGGACGAGAGCGACGGCGAAGACGATCGCGCCCGCCTTCGCAATTCGATCGAGCACGCCGAGGGCGATCAGCACGATCACCGCCAGCCAGAGGACCGCAAGGACGATCCAGTTCTGCTGCCCGAACCAGAAGAAGCTGAGCAGCAGCTCCGTCGGAGCCGGCAGCTGCGGAAGACCGATCTGAAGCCTGGCCTCGGCGAATTGACGTGCGTAGACGAACGCGGCGGCCAGGTAGGCAGCGAGGACGAGCGTCACCGCCCCGCCGAAGGCGATGCGCCAGTCGCTCGCCGGCCGCCTTGCCGCCTCCGCCATCACGGAAGGACGGAGCGGCGGGGCTCCGCGTTGGGCGCAATCAGCGGATCCTGAGCGCGGCCTGCCTCATCAGCGATTCCCCAGGCTCTGCTGCATCTTGATGATCGGCATGGCGCAGGCAAGGTAGGCACCTCCCAACCACACCATGAAGAGGATGACACAGGAAAATGCTCCTCGCTTCGCGATGCGGTCGAGCATGCCGCTCAGGATGACGGCGAGCATGGCGCCCGTGACGATGACCACGAGGTACCAGAAGTCGGCGGCGAACGCCGAGAGGCTCAAAACGGCTTGCGTCGGGAGGGGCAGGTTGGTGAGCCCAAGCTCGTCGTAGATCGCCTTGTACGGCGGGACGCACCAGACCGCGAGGATCAGGTAGGCGCCCATGAGGAGCGTCCAGCTGAACGCGAAAACGATGCGCCACGTGATCGGCTGCCTCGGCGGGTCACTCACCACGCTTCATTATAATCGCCGCCGATGCGAGTCGACGGCTACGACGACGTGCACCGCCTCGAGGTCGGTGGAACGGTCGCGTTTGTCGCGCTTCACGCCGTGCTGCGCGGGCGCGCCTTTGGCGGAGTCCGCATCAAGCGATACGACACCGAGCGGGCCGCGCTCGATGATGCGCTCGCGCTGGCGCGCGCGATGTCCCGCAAGGTCGTCATGGCCGGGATTCCAGGGGGCGGCGCGAAGACGGTCATCATGGAGGGGGGCGATCGCACGGCCGCCGTGCGCAGTGTCGGCGAGTACATCGAGTCGCTGGGCGGACGCTACTGCTGCGGAGCCGACTACGGATTCACGCCTGCGGACGATGCCGTCCTGCGCTCAGCGACGAAGTACGTCGCGTGCGGGGACCTTGCGCCGGCGACAGCCCGGACCGTCGTCCTGGCGATGCGCGCCATCATCGACGCGAGGGTCGTTGCGATCCAGGGGCTCGGGGCGGTCGGGCGGCCCATCGCGGAGATGCTCAAGGCGTCGGGCGTGCGCGTCATCGGCAGTGATGTGAAGGGCGGCGACCTCGAGCCCGGGCGGATCTACGACGTCGAATGCGACGTCTTTGCGCCCTGCGCGCTTGGCGATGTCCTCGACGACGCCACGATTCCGCGCCTGAAGTGCAAGGTTGTCTGCGGCGCGGCGAACAACCCGCTCGCGGTCGATGGCGACGAGCTGCGGCGGCGCGGTATTGTCTACGTGCCGGACTTCATCGCGAACTCCGGCGCGACGATCAAGGGCGCGTCGACGACGATCGGCGAGGGGCACCTGGTGGAGTCGCGGCTGAACGCGGTCGGGCCGCTGGTGAAGGAGATCGTCAATCGCGCGGCGCGGGAGGGGCGGTCGCCGCAAGACGTGGCGGTGGAGATTGCCGACGAGCGGATAGCGGCGTTGAGGCAGCTTCGGTAGGGGTGCCTCTGGTAGGTCCGGCGAGCGCCGTCGCCAGGGTCCGCCGTTTTTCCCGGGTAGGGGGTCAAAACGTTACGTTTCGTAACGTGGTGCGTTACGTTTCGTAACACTTATACAGTGACATAATAGGGCACATCAGGAGCGGTTGCG
>Ga0247727_10008293_pt1 | contig 19356 bp, 12 predicted proteins | sample WisWelCaveWW1625_FD_202498 | JGI IMG/M metagenome (GOLD analysis project Ga0247727, IMG submission 202498) | Biofilm microbial communities from Wishing Well Cave, Virginia, United States - WW16-25 | ecosystem: Environmental > Aquatic > Deep subsurface > Groundwater > Cave microbial mat | place... | reverse complement strand
AAAATTTTAAAAAATCTATTTCGTTCCAATGTGCCCGAATTGCGGAACGAAATTCAACGCCATCTCTCTCGGCACGGTGAATTGATACAGCACCGTCTTCTTGCCGGTCGTCACCAAATTGCCGTCGGCTTTGGGCGAATCGACGCCGAAATCATTGTCGTTGATCACGGCAATCGTTGTGTCATTCACCACCGTGATGCCTTCCGGCTTTTTGTGCGACGAATCCCAACCGTTGGCGAGCAAATCCAAAAACAAAGTTTTTTGCACCGGCACGATGCCATTGGCGATGCAATTCTCGGCGGATTCCAACTGCTCCAATGTTTTGCCGTTGAAATCTTCGCGGGTGATCGGCGTGGCGCGCGAAATATCGATTTTGAAAATCTTTTTCACATTCTCATCTTTCTTCGCCGCATGTTCGATCACCAAAAATTCATGATCGTTGATCGCAGCCATGTCGCCGATGCTCCAATCTTTATTTTTAATATTGGCGGTCGGCGCTTCGTGCTCGTAAACCAACATGCGCGTGGCATGGGTTTGCGGGTCAATTTCCAAAATCCTGTGCAGACGGCTCGCTTCGCCGGAGGCTTTGTCGGGATTATAAATCGGCGCTTGCAGCAGCGCATACACTTTGCCGTTCGGCGTGCAGGCGATGCCTTCGAAGCCGCGATTCGGCCTTCTCTTCGCGATGATGTTGTCAATGGCGACTTCGTGCTCTGAACCGCCAAACGGCGTGTAACGCGTAATCACTTTGCCGTTCTTGCCATTCACGCGCCAAATCGTCGCGCCATATTCTTCGACAATCCACAACTCATTATTCTTTCCAATGGCGATGCCTTCGCTATCAATGCCCCATTTATCCAGCGGCGCTTCTTTGTTCACATCGATCCACGCGATTTCGCCGGAATTGCCTAAACCTACCGGATTCGGGATGCCGCTCGCTTTTTTGCCGTCGTGTTTTTTCAACGGCAGGGTCTTGAGAATTTTCAGTGAATCGCCCTCCGCGCGCACGCGAAAAATTCTCGGCGCATAATTGGGAAACGCAAACAAAATCGTCTCTTTGCCGGAATTAGCCTCATTGGCATCGGCATTCGGCCCGCGATCGGTGACCAAATAAAATTCGTTTTTCGAGCCGCGAATAAATTGAATGCCGGAAATGCCGCCTTCACGAATCGTCACGTCTTTAAAAGTTCCGATCACCGGCGGCGTTTTGAATTCGTATTTCGTTAACTTGATTTCCTGTGCTGGAGCTTCCATTGACACAAAGAAGTAAAATAAGATAAAAATATTTTTCATTGTTACTCAAATACAAATGGCCCACGGATAAAAAGCGGCCCACGGATGACGTTTTTATCCGTGTGCCGTTTTTTATCCATGGGTTTAAATTCATTTATTGGCGACTTGCTTATCGTTTTGCCTATTCAACAACCGCACCGGATCGGAAAAAATGCCGGGCAGTTTCGGCGAGTGGCCGTTGTGATTCAAGTTCGCCCATTCCGGCACCACCACTTCAAAGCCGTTGCTCGCCAGCGCATTCGGTTCCAGCAAATAGTTGTTCTTTTCCGGCGCGATGAAACGCAGTTCCATCGTTTTGCACGTCGGCCATTCCACCGGCACGTCAAGCAGCGAATTATTTACGGCAACCTGATTTCTGGAGAAATAATCTTCGTCCAGCATTTTCTTATTCTGATAAAAAACGCAACTCACAAAATTGCCGGAGCCGCCGCCGAAAAATTCTTTCTTGCGTTTCGCTTCAATCGCCAGATTATTGCCGATAAACGTGCAAAACGCGATCTTCGGGCTCGACAAATCCTTGCACGACACGCCGATGTTGCAGCCGACATACAAATTATTCAGCAGAATTGGGTGCGAATTTTCGCCGACGCTGGTGCCTTTGTCGCCGATGTTTTCGAAGCGGCAATTGCGCACCGTCACGTAGCTGCCGGAAAAATCCACGCCGTCGCCGCCGGTGTTGCTGAAATGGCTATCGGTGATTTCACCGGTGCAAAAATCCAAATCGAACGCGTCGCTGTCGGTGCCGGTGATCAAACAATTCTTCATGAAGACGTGCCCATTTTTCACATTGAGACCGTCTTCACTTTTCATATTCATGAACCGGCAACCAATAAATTCCGCGTCGCCGTTGTGAATCGCAAAACCGCCGGTGAACAACATGCCGTTGACTTGCGCCTGCCCAGCGTCTTCCACGTCGGTGTAATGCACCACGACTTTTTGGGGAGGACGTATCGTTGCAAAAGTGTCCCACGCGCCGCTGCCATCGCCATGAATGCGAATGCGTTGCTCCGGCGTGCCGATGGAAATGAGACCGCCATAACACACGACGCTGGCGCGCGGCTTCATCGTAATATCCGCGCCGGGCTTGAGAATCAGCGGCACGGACTTCGGAACGATCACCGCGCCGGAAATCGTGACTTTGCCAATAATTTCCGCCGCGCCGGGATGTTCTTTGCTCGCGACAAACTCCGGATGGCGGCGTAAAAATTCCGTCAGCGTCAAATCTTCCGCATCGATGTCCCACGGATCGGAAGCATCGAAAGCCGTAATGCCAATCGAATTATCCACCGGCGCTTTATCCGTGCCCGCGAGGCCCGAAGGAATGTCAAGGCCGGTGACGGCATTGACGGCAGCCACGCGAATTTGCGGCGCTTTCCATTCGAGCGGATCGCGCTGCTCAAACGGCAGCGCCACTTTGCCAGAAAGGAAGTATCGCCGACGTCCCGTCAACGTTTCAAAAAATTCCCAATATCTGCCCTCGATAAGATCGCCACGATATTTCAGCTCCGGAAAAACATTTTGCGTGAACGCAAAATTGATTTGGCCGTTTTCCGCGTCGGTCTCGGCGATGAGCGAATCGCTGCTGCTCAGCTTGCCATCGCGATTCGTGTCTTCATAGAGGCGATAATGTCCGGCGAACATCGTCGAGTCGGTAAGCTGAATCTTCTGCAATTGAATGCCGCTGAAATTGAGCGAGGCGACCTCGATGGCGGCGCGGTCATTGGTTTCGAGTTTATAAACAAAATTGCCCGAGGACATTTTTAACACGGAGTAAACACGCCGAACGTTATAATCAAACTCTTTTTTGATGCCGTCCATCTTATAGCCCTGAATCGGCGTGCTCAAAACGTCCGCCCAGATATAGGGCCGAATCTGTTCGTGTACGACGTTGTATTTCGCCATCAAACTGTCGCCGCCGTCGCCGACCCATTCCCACAACATTTTGTTGCGTTGCAAACGCAGCGCAGGATCGAGCAGCGTGGCGCGCTGCAATTCATCCGGGCCGTGATTGTTCCAGTAATCAATCGTGCCGGGTTCTTTCGGCATTTTGACCAAAAGAATATCCCACGGAATCGGTTCCAGCAGGCCGCGACTGGGATCATAATACAATTTCAAATTATCCGAGCCAAAACGCACGTGATTGGTGTTGCACAGCGTCGTCATGCAGCGAAAGCGCAAATATTTTTCCCAATCCAACACGTTGCGGGCGCGGCGAAAATTTTCCGGCGTGGGATTCATCGCATGCTCGTTGAGCGTTTGCATCGCGCGCATGCCGATGTCGTTCAGCGGATCAACCGCGCGCTCAATCGAACCCATGTCGTACTTCGCATCGGAGGCCGCGGGCGTGCCGTACTTGGTGTATTGCTCGAAGTGCATGGCCCGACCGTTCTGGCCGAACAGCGGCGTCTCCGGACGATTATCCGCGGCGAACATCGCTTTATCAAACTGCTCGACTTCGTAATAGACGCCTTGCACGATGCCGTTGATGCGCAGGATAACGAAGCGCTCATCCATCGTCACCAGCTTATAGTTGCGCAACAACGAATTGATGAAAGTCGCCATCGCATAAAGCTTGTCGCTGGGGATCACGAGATTAATCTGGCGCTTGCCGCGAAAATAAAGCGTCTCTTCGATCTCCTTGCCGTTGTGATTGACTTTCTCTTTGCCGAATTTGATGCGCCACGATTTTTTAGGATGCGCCCAATGCGGCGGCAACGCGCCACGCACGCGGATTTGCACGTTGCGCTTTTCGCCCTCATAAATGAATTGCGCTTTCGACCAAGTTTTGGCGTCGTCGTTCATCCAGCCGTGCTTGAGATTTTGCGCGACGACCTGCTCGACTTTGTCGTACTCTTCCGGCGAAATTTTCAAATCGTAAATCGGCAAACCGGAGTTCAGCAACAGGTGACGACTGCGAAAAGGATTAAAGAAGCCGTCGATCAGCGCGAGATATTTGTTGCCGGTCACCAACTCACTGGCGCGGCGCGCCAAAGTGGTGGAATACGTCAGGCAGCAAAACGCGATGATAGCGAGCGCGCTCATACCGATCAGCGCATCCGACAATCGCGGCCAGATGCCACGCACCGGACTGCTCACGCGCTCCAACGTCGCGGTAATTTTTTGTTTGGATTGTGACATGGGGATTAGGTTTTCACAATTCGGTAAAACGTGAAGAATAAAACGTAATGCGTGATACGTAATTTACGTTTTACGCCTTACGTTTTATCTTCAATTCACATACTCTTCCGACCTGCCGGAGGCGGACATTCTCGCTTCGCTGCGCACGGCGTAGCAATATTTGCTGATCGCTTGGCTCTGCAAATTGTATTTCGATATAAGCTGGTGCAGCCAGTACGGCAAATGCTCGTCGACTTTAATTTCAAAAATGGCGCGACCGTATTGCAGCAAGCGGCGCGCGCCTTTCAACGGCCCGAGCAAATCGAGATTCGTCGAGCCTAACAACTCGTCGTCAAAATTAGCCCGCACGCGGCTGCCTTCATTGCGCTCAAAGGCTTGCCGGCGATATTGAACAAGAATCTTGGGCAGCATATTGTATTGCCGTTGCAGGCGAAAAAATTCTTTCGACACGTTCGCGTCATTCATTAAACTTGCAGGCGGCAAAATCCGGCGTTTGAGCGCATATTCAACTTCTTCGTAATTTGGGCGCGGCACATCAACCGAGGTTTTGTAAATATAACTCAAGTAACGCGACTTCACCTCGAAGCGCACCAGCTTGCTGTCGTTTGGATTCGCGCCATACGCGCGCGCGCGGAGCTTGTGCCGCTGCGCCATGCCGGAGAGTTTCTCATGATACGCCATGTAATCATGCGTGTCATAATAAAGGCTGCGCACCAGATAACCGTCGTCGCTCGTCGAGTGTTTATCCGGGCGCATGAACGCCAGCAAATCCCGCGTCAACGCCGTGCGCGTCGTGCGGTCAACGAAGTATTTCACTTCGAGACGGTTGAATAATAAAGTGCGGTTGAAGGTCATGGTGTGTCTTGTTTTTCAATTCACAATTGATAATTGATAATTGATAATTGATAATTGATAATTGATAATTGATAATTGATAATTGATAATTGATAATTGATAATTGTGAATGGTCAATTGTGAATGGTTAAAGATCAATTACAGATCCAAATGATTTTCGGGCGTGATCATCGTCACCTGCTTCATCGCTCCGTTTTTGCCGAATTCGCCGATGATGCGCTCCGGCGAAGCTTTCGAGGCCAACCGCACATTGTAGGTGTATTCAAACTCGGAACCGGAATCCACATCCGTCACGCCGCGCAATTGCTTCCACGGAATTAAATCCTGCGCGGTCGGCGACAGCATGTTCCACGGTTCTTTTTGGTTCGAGCGGAAGATCAGAATATAATCAGCGGAACCGGCGCCGCCGTGGCCGATCTTGGACATGACGACGGTAATCAGCGAGATGATCACCGTGCCGATCACCGCGATCATCCAAGCGTTCGCGCCGCAACAGAGGCCGACGCCGATGGCCAAAAACAAAAAGGTCATATCCTTCGCATCTTTGATGACGGTGCGGAAACGAATGATGGACAACGCGCCGACGAGGCCGAGCGACAGCGCCACATTGCTGCCGATTGCCAGCATGACCATGGTGACGATCGGCGCGATCATCATCAACGTCAGGAAGAACGAGCGCGTGTAAGCGACGCCGCTGTGCGTCTTGCGATACACTGTCGCCCAAATGAACGCGAGCGCAAAGGAAAGCAAAAAGCTTAATGCCACTTGGCCGGGAGTCAGATCGACTTTCAAAACATTGGCTGGATTCATAAATAGGTGCTCCTGCGATTTCCAAAAAAGTTAATGAATGTTTATAGATAAAATCTTTCGATGCCCATGCAATACTTCGAGCTTTTCGTCACGCGAAACGGAAAACGGCGCGAGATCAAATCGGCGTTGCGATCTTCGGCGTTTGCATACTTCAGCTCGACGACCACATTGTCGCGATCAATCCAGCGATCCAGAAAAGTATTGTCATGCCGTTTGATGCGATAATACTCGAGATCGGTGTCCACTGTCACGCGATACTGCCGGTTGGCCGACATAAAATACCGGCGGCGATAGCGATTGACCAGCGACGGCTGTAACCCAATCATCTCTTCTCTTAATTTCGCCGGTAGATTGGATTTTTTGAACACCTCGACGGTGGTGCTGAAAGTATAATTTTCGTCAAGCGCAAACGGCGTGAGCTGGTGATCCTCTTTGCGATTGACGAAGCCGTCTTTGATTTTAAGCTCCAACACCGGCTTGTCGATGCGCCCCAGCAAATGGCCGTACCAGCGAATCCGGCGCTTCACGCGATGGGCCATGCCGTCCATCGCGGCGAAATAGCTTTCGAAATCGCGCGTGTCGAAATAAATGTTATTGACAAAACGCTCGTGATAAATTTCCGCAAACAGCGCCGGATGCAGCCGAATGAGATCGAGAATCTCGCGCTTCGTCAAATCCGCAACGAAAAATTTGCGCTCGAAACGATAGTCTTCCGGCGTAAAAACGGTTTTCTCTTTTTTTACGGCCGTCGCGGCGACCGGCGTTTTTTTAACGTGCGGCTCGACAATTTTTTCTTCGACCAGCAACTCCATAATTCCTTCTCAGAAACCTCGGAGTGACAAACTTTAGTTTGTCACCCTTGTTAGGAGAAAATCAAATCTTTCTCGCGTCCAAAGCCGCGCAAGCTCACGCGGCCATTCGGCGCCATCGTCATGATGGCGTAAGAATTGTTTTTCAACGTTGCGCCATCCACCAGCGCTTTCAAGGTAAAATAGTGAATGTCGTTGATTTTTGCGTAAGCGCCCTTGTGATCGTGACCTTGCAGCACAGCCAGAACATTTCCCGATTTCTCTAAAATACGCCGCACGGCTTTGGCTTTTTTCACGCCGTAAAGGCTCGATTCGTCGTGCAAATTTTGATGCACGAACACCAGCGTCTTCCTCGCGCTCGCGTTCTGCAAATCCTGCGCGAGCCACTCTTGCTGCGCCGCCGGAATATTGGAATCTTTCCATTGAAAGTTTCCGGCATCATAAGCCGCGCCGTCTTTCGTGAAGCCCGCGTCCAAAATCACGAAATGATAACCGCCCGCGTCGAATGAATAATGGCTCTGTTGCGTCGCCGCGCCGCAATTCGCAAGATATTCATCTTTTGACAATCGCGCGAGATCGTGATTGCCGAGCACGAAATGTTTATCGCCCGTATATTGCGCGAAGTTTTGCCGGATGGTTTTTAAATACGCCAGCTCCGTGCTTTTGTCGGGCGCTTTGTCAATGAAATCTCCCAACATCACCACGAACGGCAAATCGCTATCGTTAAAAGTTGCAACGCACTGTTCGAGCTTGACAATCGCCTCGCGATAGTAGCGATTGATGCGCATGTCTTTGTCGGCGTAATGAATATCACCGACGATGCCGAAAGAAAATTCGGTGGGCGCGTTCGCCTCAAACCATCCCGTCAGGCCGATTCCCGCCGCCGCGCCGAGTTTTAGGAAATCACGGCGTGAAATCGTTTCATTTTCGAATGCCATTATCACTGAACTGAACACTGATCACTGGTCGCTCACGACAGCATGCCGTTGTTCTGCATGAAACTGATCGTCATCGCGTCATTCAGCTTCCGCAATTCGGCCTTGCTCTGATTCAATTTTTCGTAACTATCAACTTCGACGAGAAACGAGGCTTCCAACACGTCTTTGGTTTCATCAAAGCGCTTGATGCTCGCGGTGGCGCAATGTTTCTTCAGCGTTTCGACGATGCGTTCCAATTCGACTTTGCTGGGGTTGCGGCTGGTGAGCGTCAAATACAGCGAATGATTTTCCCGCGAGGCGCGCGAACGGCTGCGCATCCAGATCATGGCGAAGATGATGGCAAACGCAATCGTCGTAACGAGGCGTTGATCCGCGCCGAAGCCGAGGCCGATGCCGATCGAAAGGAACAAATACGCCAGTTCTTCCGGCTCTTTGATCGCGGCGCGAAAGCGCACGATGGAGAGCGCGCCGACGAGGCCGAGCGACAGCGCGAGCGAGGCCTTGACGATGGAGATGATCAACATCGTCGCCATCGTGATGAGCATAAAATTCCCCGCAAACATTTTGCGATTGGAAAGCGAATGCCCGTATTTGGCGTAAACCAAGCTCAGCAAATACGCGAGAACCGCCGATAAAACCAAATTCACGACAAAGCCCCAGACCGAAACCTGCACGCTCTGGGTGGTCAGGAACTGTTCAAATGTCGTTTGCATCTTATCCATACTGTCGTTTTCCTTGTGAATACTTTTCGATTGGAGAGGTTTTCAAAATTCAAATTCGATGTCATTCAGAAGGATTTTTTTAAAAACTCAAGCAGCTTATTAGCAACAAAAAGGATTCCTACGGAATGACATTTTTTCTTTACGGTTTCGGCGGCTTGGGCGGCTTGCTGGCTTTGCCAAATTCAACGCCGTACAAAATGCTCTCGACTTTATCGCGGCTCGGCGGAATCACTTTGCCGTCGAGCGTCATCGACGAATTATTTTCGATTAAAAACGGCGCGCGGCAGTTGCTCATTTCCACATTCTTAACGATGAGTGAAGCGGAGCCGAACTCCGGTTTCTTTATATAGGCCGTGAAGCCGACGCCGCAACTGTCAATCTTGACATTACTAGCGTAAAACTCCGTCTTGTCTTTGCTGGCTACCGAGATTTCGGAATACTTGATATCGATATTTTTCGCCTGCACGCGGCTGAACTCGCCGCCGCTGATGCCTTTGTCGCCGGTGCCGCGAATGAAAATATTATCAAGCTCCGCCACGCTGCCGGAGACGTCGATGCCGTCATTGCCGCAATTGATGAAAGACGAGTTGGTGATTTTGCCAACTCCGAAATCCGCGTCAAACGCATCGGATTTCGTGTCTTTGAACAACGTGCGATCAAGGTTGAATTTCACGCGAAAAACATTGATCGCATCTTCGCAGCGATTGCCGATGAACCGGCAATTCGTGAGGTTCGCATCCGCTTCATAAAACGTCACCGCGCCGGTTAGCGACCAGCCGTCTTGCGCGGGATTCGAAAGATTATCGAACGTCACATATTCGAGCGTCGAAGGCGTCGGCGTTTTCAAAACAAACAGGCCCTCGCCGGTGGAATCTTTCGAGCCGATGACGATCGGCGACTCTTCACTGCCGCGCCAATCCAGCGGCGAATACGAAATGATGTTCGCCGAATTGGTGAGATCGAGTCGCGTGCCTTCGCGGCAAACCACGGTGTAGCCGGACGGAATGATCAACGTGCGGTCGAGCTGCCAATTGCCGGATTTGAAAAAAATCTTTTTGGAGGAATCGACCACGCCGATGAAATCGAACTGTGCGAAGTTCGGATCATACCGGAAAAGATCGTCGGCAAAATTGCCAAATTCGTGCGGCCATGGGAAGATCGCTTTGTGTCGCGGCTCGTTCAGGCCAAGCACGCTGTAATTCAGTTTCAACAACGCCGTCATCGTATCCGACCAGACCAATCCGGCGGGCAGCGTAAAATCAAAGCGCCTGTAATCGACCGGCGTGTTTGGAATCATCGGCTGCAGAATAATGCGTTGCGTCGGTTGGAGGACGAACGAATCTTTAAATGAAAGGCTCGCCACCTCGAGTGGCATCGCTTGAATGTTGCCGATATCCAGCGTCACGCGCTGATCCGCAGCTTTGTGCAAATACGCATGCAGGCCATCCGCCGGACGCAGCACGTTGCGCATCGTTTCCTGATTGTGATAGAAAATACTTTTGGTAAAATAAAACTGCGGATACTCTTTATAAATGATGTTGAGGTTCTTCTGCAAGCCCGCATCGATATCGCGGAACAGGCTGTCGACATAGCTCGGTTGCGACATGCGTTCCAGCGTTTTGATGTACGTTTCAAAAAAAAGCGGATCGCTGAACGCGAGGTCTTTGAATTTGTGCGGCGGCTGATACAGCGCGCGGTTGGAACCGACGACGTGCGCCATTTCATAACCGGCGTTGCCGTCGAAACCGATCGGTTCTAATTTCGAAGTGAGCGGATTCGCATAAAACCGCAGATTGTGCCAGACCACCGCGTGCTCCGCGCCCAGCAAATCCGCGATCGCAAACAACCGCGCCAGTTTCTCAACGTCGAAAACTTTGTGCGTCGGCAACTTCGAATAACGAAACGCTTCGAGCAAACTGTAGGCTTTGAGAAATTGGCCGCGCAGCGAGGGCGTCTCAAACGTTCGGCCTAATTTGAACGCGTCGAGGTTGCTGGAATTTTCGGATTGCAATCCGGTCGGCCCCAACTCGCCGAGCTGAAAATGCGTGGCGCGATCCTGCCAGAGAATCTCCTCATTATATTTGAGAATCGGGCCTTCGCGAAATTGATTGGACTCGATGACGCGCTTCTCAAAATGCTCTTCGAGCGCATACACGCCGAGGTCTTTGCCGTTGAGCGTCACTTCGAGAAAATCGTAGCGTAGCGGAATCAGCGACTCGCGCTTGAGCGTTTGATGAAAAATCCACTCGTAAATATAGTTGCGCGCTTTCGGTTGGTGAATCGAAAACTGTTTCATGCCGAACAGTGTGTTGTCGCCTTTGACGACAATGCGGAACGACCATTTGTCGCCGAGCAGATGATCGACCCAATCGCCCTTCAGCCGAATTTTCACGTCGACGGTTTTGTCGGCGTAACGAACTTTGGCGGGCACGAAATCATCGTCGCTTGCGGTCAAGATGCGCGTCGCCAGCGCAATCTCGCGTTTGTACGCCAGCTTTTGAAAATCCTCGTGCTTGATGTCAATGGTCATCTGCTCCGGCTTGGCGAGAAGATTCCCTTTGATATAATTCGGCACGATGTTCAATTTCGTTTGCACGGCGTTTTCCATGAAATTGGCAAACGAGGCCGCGGCCTTCATTTTGTACAATTCCATGCCGTAATAAATGCTGTACAAACTGGTCGCGACGAGACTGATAATGAAAAGCGCGCCAATCAACAACACGCTGCGCCGCGTCGTGCCGAGCGCGCGCCGCACCGGCGACAAAATTAAAATACCGTTTTCTTTTTCGGCATTCTTGATGATCATCGAACCTTCTCCAAACCGATTGTATTTTTAAGATTTCAAGTAAGGATTATACTTGCTATGCAAATTCTATGCGGAAAAATTTTTGTAGTAGCGTCTTTAGGCGCAGACCCTAAAGGGTCTACTACAAAAGTTTTTTATTTCGGAAATTTTTCCAATTGCAACAACTCCGCCATAATCTTTGGAATCTCGGTGTTGTCTTTCAAGCCGGTGAAGCGCAGCGCGTGCGGGCCGAAGGCGAACAGCGGCACGGGTTGGCCCGTGTGGCGGTCGGTGGCCCACGCGAGCTTCACTTTATTTTTTCTTTTCACGCCGCCGATGATATTCACCCCGCCGGTTTCGTGGTCGGCGGTGACGAGCACCAAAGTTCGTTCATCACGCGCCGCGAAATCGAGACCGACTTTGACGGCTTCATCCAAACTTTGCAAATGCCGAATAAAATAATCTTCGCGATTGACGTGGCTGCCCATGTCCACGCCTTCTTCTTCCACCATTAAGAAAAAACCTTTTTCATTGCGATTTAAAACTTCGAGCGCTTTGGCGGTCAATTCCGCGAGACTCGGCGTTTGTGATGGCGATTGCAGATTGGGCGTCATGCGGTCGGTGGTCAAATCGGCAAACAAGCCGAGAAGAAAATTTGTATTCGCATTTGCCAAACCTTCTTTTTTCTCAATGATCGTATAACCCAACTCTTGCGCGAGCGCGAGAGGATTCGCGTTATCTTTTCTGGCGCTGCGGGAATCGGTTTTCGGAAAAAAATGGTCGCCTTCGCCGAACAAAACGTTCACGCGCGCGTTGAGCAGTTGCAGCGCGATTTCATCTTTCATCGCGCGGCTCCGCACGTGCGCGGCAAAAGTTGCGGGCGTGGCGTCGGTGATATAGGTCGTCGTCACCAAGCCCGTTGACAGGCCCGCATCGCGCGCCGTTTCAAGAATCGTCGGATGGCTCGCGCCGCTCGAATCCACGCCGATGCTGCCGTTGGTGGTTTTCACGCCGGTGGCGAGCGCCGTTCCCGCCGCCGCCGAATCGGTGATCAAATTGTCGACGGCATGTGTCGTCACCAGTCCGGTCACCGGCATGCGGTCGAGATGAAACCTGCCGTCCGGCCCCACTGAATTGATGCGCGCGGCGGTGAGATGGCTCAATCCCATGCCGTCGCCGATGAACAAAATAATATTGCGAATTGGTTTATCGGGCGACAGCGGCAAAGACGAGGCGTTCGTGGTTTGCGTTCCAATCGTCAGCGTTTTCCCCGCGTCATAATAAACCAGCGAGGTGTTGACCTGCTCGAGGAAATAATTGCTGCCGAGATAGCCGAAAACCAAGCTGCCCGCTAAAATGAAACCGTAGATAAAATTTTTTTTTGTTTGCATAAAAACGAATAGCGTTGCGCAAGTAGATTATTGTACAGCAAAAAGCTATAAAATTTCTAAATACTTTTGAGCCCAACGGATAGATGAACCCAACGGATAAAACTTTTACAGTTGGGTTCATCTATCCGTTGGGAAAATTTTATTTGTGCATAATCCACAGTTTTTCGTTTATTTGAAAAACTAAATCTGAAAACTTTTTTCGCGCACAGCAGCTCTTGCAGGCGCTTCTTTTAACAGCTCGCAGCCTCGCGCTAAAACAAATTTGAACCACGTTCCCGCGAGCAGCGAGGTGAAAATCGCGATCAACACCATCGTCACAAAAAACGTCGCGCTGATGATGCCGAGGTCGTAGGCGATGGTGGCGAGCACGATGCCGGGGCCGCCGCGCGTGTTCATGGCGACCGCGAAATTGAAGCTCGTCAGCCAGTCTTTCTTTAGAAACTTGGCGGCGGCCAGCGTGCCGATTGTTTCAAACACGGTCGAAAACAGCAAAAAAAATAAGAAAAATTTGAGTTCAAAATGGTGCAGCAAATCCAATTTCAAGCCGACGATGGCGAAATAGAGCGGCGTAAAAAATGCCAGCGCGATTTCCTTGACGTGATCTTTCTCTTTGTTGAAGCTCGCGGGCAACACGCCAATCGCGACGCCCGCTAAAAATGCGCCGAAAATGATATTGACGTTCAACAGGCTCGCGACCGCCGAGAACAAAAAACAGAGAAACAGAATATAACCGGCGCTGGAAGATTTGCGCACCAGATTATAACGGTTGCCCGTCAGGATCGGCAGAATTTTCGGCATCACCATAAGCGACACGCCGAGGAATGCGAACGACACGCCGACGGTGGAAACGATGTGCGTCAGCGAATAGCTCGTCGCGCTCACGAGGCCGGTGGCAATCGCCAGCGCGACCCACAGAAACACGTCATGAATCGTCGCCGTCGTCAAGATGATGCGGGCGAAGCGCGTGTGCATGACGTTCAAATCGAGAAAGATTTTTGAGATGACCGGAATCGAAGTGACGGCGACGGCGATGCCGATGACGATTTTCAACGCCAGCATGTTTTGTTTTTCGCCCAAGAGCGGCGAGAAATCAAAAAAATACGGCGCGATCCAACCGGCGATGAACGGCACGGTCGAGCCGATGAGCAAAGCGACGATGATCTTTTTATCGTCTTTATCCAGCGACATTTTGATTTCGAAGCCGGAGACGAACATGAGCAGCACGAGGCCGAGCCAGTAAACGATCGACAGCAATTTCCCTTCGAACTCGAACGCGTTGAACAGCCAGTTATAACTTTCCGGGGAAAGCGCTCCCAAGACGGTGGGGCCGAGCAACAGGCCGCCGCAAATCTCGCCGATAACTTTGGGTAGTTTCAATTTATTGAAGACGTACCCCAGGCTATGGGCGAGAACCAGCAGCAGGGTGATCGCAAAAAAAAACCGAGTCAGCTCGTGCTCGGCAATGGTGATCGAGTTGGCGCTCATGTAAAAAGATTATTTAAAATCTATATCAAAAAAGCAAAAGCTTTTGAACACGGATTACGCGGATGACACGGATTCTCGCGGATTTTTATTTTGCTTTAGCGTCAATCCGTCCGATCCGTGTCATCCGCGTTCAAAAAAAGCTTTCAGAATTTTACTCTAACTTTAATGTCATTCAGACTTATTTATTTTTTCGATAATTTTTACGCCGGCTGGTAAACCGGCTGCGGACGTTTGGGGCCGGCGTGGTTGACGCGATTGACGCGGGCGTAAAATTCTGCGATCAGCTCGCCTTCTTCTTCGGTCATGAATTTTTTCCATTTGTCGGCGAAGTTATAAATCTCCGTGCGCCGGATAATGTTTTCAAATTCCGGATACCATTCGAGCTCGCAGAATTTGGTCACTTCGCGCAGAATCGGAACCGGGTCTTTGACGAAATCTTCGTAATTATGCTCGGTGCAACGGTTGGGGAACAGCGCCATGTTGCGGCGAATGTCGTCGATGTCCAATTGCGTTTTGATCGCGGCGGCGAGAATCGGCTGCTTGCCGAGGTCGCGCCAAATATCGAGATATGCTTCAGGAATTTTGCCCCACTCCCATTTCTCGCTGTCCGGAGCGGCGGTGACATTCAGCCAGCCCGCTTGAATCCACGAGGAGACGACGTCGCGCGGCAGACGCTTGAGATAAATAAAACGCATGCCGGTGAACACGCGCTCGAAATACGCCATGCGCGCCCAGCCGGTCACTTTCATCAGGAAACGTTTTTTGCCCTGCAGCTTGAGAATCGTTGAAACTTTCCGGCGCAAAGGCTCGATCATCGCTTCCTGCACGTCTTCGCGATACAGCGGTCGGTCGTGGCGCGTGACATCCGGCAAATATTGCTGCCAGAAATTGTACGGACTGAACGGCTTCGGAAACAAGCGGTGATCGCGAATGCCGTTGAAAATCGGCATTGGATACAGGCGCGAAAACATTCCCATCCATGTTTGCGCGGGAAATTGGTGATTGAGCGTGGACAGAAAACCCACGTCGCGATGCCGCGCGAGGATGCGATAAAAAACCGTCGAGCCGCTGCGGCCCGTGCAGGTGATCATGAGGGGGCGATCAAAAGTGATCATGTGGTGAAGTCTCGTATGTGACAAATTAAATCGTCGAAAATTAAAAAGCTTTTTGCCCACGGATGAAAAGCGGCCAACGGATAAAAACTTTATTTGGTTAAAATCCGCTGGCAGCTTTTTATCCATGGGGAATTTTTTAAGCGGCTACATATAAAATATCGTTCGATTCTCCGAAATTTCTTTTTGCAGCATTTCTTGCACGGCTTCACGCATGATCCAATCCGGCAAATTTTCTTTGTTGACCAGCGCCGAGTGAATCGCTTGATCGCTCATCGCCGTGGTTTTGGCGGATTTGGATTCAAAATATTTTTGCGTGTCGGGGTTGTATTCAATCGCGTCGAAGAAAATCGGGGTGATGCCGAGATCGCCGAGGCTTTTGAAAAACTCGCGCGTTTGGCCGTTCTCGTAAAAGCCGTTGTCGCGACCGTTGTCGTGCTCGACGATGAAATGGCTGCAGCCCATGTTTTTGAAACAGAGGGCGTTAAAAACCGTTTCGCGCGGGCCGCCGTGACGAGGGTACGTGAACGCCGCGCCGAGCAAAATTTTGCCGGGAGGATACACGCCGTTGTTGAGCAAAAGCTGATAGCTTTTAAAAATCGATTCGGGCAGAAAATCGCCGGATTGCTGCGGCCCGATGATCGAGCTGATGTAGAGACCGTCGGCGTGCGCGGCTTCGAGGGCGCGCAGTTGCGCGTATTCCTGCAGGCGATTCGGAATCTGGCCGGTTTGAAAACCGACGACGCGGCTCCAGCTTTTTTGCGCAAAGATCATGCGCGTTTGGCGCGGGCTCAATTCGTATTGTTCATACGGCGAGGACAGTTTATCCACCAGCGTCACTTCACCCGCGACAAACAGATTGCCATTTTCAGCCAGCTTCGCGACGCCGGGATGTTTGCGCGAAGTGGTGCCGAACCATTTCTGTGCGATCTCATTAAAATCAAAAGCGTAGATTTCACGCACGTTCATCGTCGCGTGAATTTTAGCATTTGCATCGGTCAACGCAATGACGTCGCCGGCGGAAATATTGGTCAGCGCTTTCTCATCGGCCTGCAGGACAATCGGCATCGTCCAGATTTGGCCGTTGAGCAAGCGATTGTTGTTGAGCACACCGGCAAGCTCTTTAGCTCCCATAAAACCGGTCAACGGTGAATAGGTGCCGTTGGCGATTTGCACGCAATCCATCAACTCAACGTCCTGCACCTGCAGCGTGCGCAGGTTTTGAATGACGCCGTTCGCGGCGGCGCGGTTTTCGCGGTTGATGAGCAAACCGCCGTGGGGCTCCACCAGCGTGGAGATCGGCGCGGAGGTGTAATGAAATTGTTTCCAGCTTTGTTTGTTTTCATACTCGCGCATGACTTTGCGCACCATCATCGCAGCGGAGACCGGGAACGCGCCGATGGCGGTTTCGGCGGCAAGCACCAAACCATCCGCTCCGTCCATCAGCGTGTTGAACACGTCGTTGACTTCGGCGCGCGTGGGATTGGGCGAAGTGACCATCGATTCGAGTAAATTGGTCGCGACGTAAATTCTTTTGCCCGCGACTTTGGCGTGGCGAATAATGTCTTTTTGCAGCGCGGGAATTTTTTCGATGTTGACCTGCCGTGACAAATCGCCGCGGTCGATGAGCAACGCATCGGATTTGGCGGTGATCTCCGGCAGGTTGTGCAGGCCGTTCAAGCATTCGATTTTGGAAGTGATCATCGTGTCGCGACCGACGAGGGCGCGGACTTCATCCACATCGGCGGCGCGATTCGCAAAGGACAGCGCGACGTGACGCACGCCCATTTTGTTGCCGATGGCGAGGGCTTTGCGATCTTTGTCCGTCATCGCGGGCATGATGAGATCGCGTTCGAGCACGGTGACAGCTTTGTTTTGGCCGATCTCGCCGCCGTTCAAAACCCAGAGCACGACCCATTCGCTTTCGATGGCGGTGACTTGCGCTAAAACTTCCGCATCGATTTTAAGGAGATCACCGACTTCCAATTGCTTGGCGATGTTGTCGGGATTGAGGTTCATGTCGGTGGCATCGCCGGGCACATGCTTCAAATGAATGCGAATGGTGTTGTTCTCGCGGACGACAACTTTGCCGCCGACGAGATCGCTGGTGCGAACCTGCGCGCCTTCGGAATCCAAACACACCGGCACTTTGGTGCGCGTTTGAATGAACTCGACGATCTCCGCGACTTTTTCCAATTTGGTGTGCGACAGATTCAAGCGGAACAAGCTCACGCCCAATTCTTCGAGGCGGCCAATCACGCGGTCGTTGAGCGAGGCCGGGCCGAGGGTACACCAGATTTCTTTGCTCATATCAAATGCTTTCAATTGAAATCGATTTTACGTGACAATTATGATTGATAAACTTATGTGCAACAGACCGCTAATGCGGAAGAATAAATCATTGTCCAATGGATTAAAAGCCGCCAGCGAAAAAATTTCTTTGGCGTAAAAAATCAAAACAAGTCGGAATCCCAAAACTGCTGCGCATGCAAAGAAGCAAAAACCTTAGAACACGGATTGCGCGGATGACACGGATTTTCGCGGATTTTTTTATTTTCAACTTTTATCCATCACACGGCGGACTCCAGTCGGGCCGACTGGGTTACGCTCGCTTCTTTCTCGAAGATCAGCAGCGCGGCGCCGGCGAGGCCCATCAAGAACCAGTAATAGCGTTGATACGACAAATGCAAAAACAGCGCCGTCCCGAAATAGTTGAAGATGCCGAGTATGAATCCGGTCGCTAAATGCGCCAGCTCCGGGCGGGTTTGCGCGAAGCGGCGGCGCGCTTGCCAGAGGCGGCGCACGACGACGAAAACCACCACCATGAAAGTCACCGTGCCGGCGAGTCCGGTGTCGGCCAGCATTTCGAGATAAAGACTGTGCGCGCGGCGATTGCTGATGAGGCGCTTGGTGCCGACTTCATTGCCGTAGCGCGCCGAATAAAATTTGGCAAAATGTCCGGGGCCGACGCCTAAAAACGGATGCTCAAAAAAAACGCGAATGGCGGCGAGATTCTGCGCGAAACGGCCGCGCAAAGAACCGTCGGCCTCGCGCGTGCCTTCACTGTCCTGCGCGACCACCGAGGATAAATTCGTCACCGAGCTGACGCGCTCGACATATTCCGGCAGCACGGTGAGAATCGCCATGACCAGCAACGCCATGCCGCCGAGCGCCTGCGTTGGCCGAATATAACGCAGGAAGATCATGATCAGCATCATGCCCGCAAGAGTTACAAAAGCGCCGCGCGAGAAGGTGAGCACGATGCCGCCGAGAATCAGTCCAGCGGCGGCGATGGCGAGCAGCCGCATTTTGCGCGCCGGCTCGATGTACGCCATGCACAACGCCAGTGGAAAAATCACGACCATGATTTGCGCGTAGCGATTCTCTTTGCCAAGCGGTCCGCCGGCGCGGCGCGAGCCGCCGTATTCGTCGAGCTTGACGTCCGCCATGTCGATGTCATTGCTTTTTTGCGCGAGGCCGCCGTAATTATTTTCATACGTTTTCGTCGTTTCCTGCAGCAGCGACAGCGCGCCTAAAACGCTGCCAACCAAGAGCAGCGTCCAGATCACGCGCTTGAGAGCGTGCAATTCGCGGATGACATTGATGAGCAGAAAATAAAGAATCAAGCCTTCGGCGAAAAAATTGCCCAACTCATTCATGGCGATATTCATGTCGCGCGCCAAAAGCGAGGCGGCGACAAGCGCGGCGCCATAAAGCAGTGCGAGAAAAAAACCGGTATTGAAAAGCAGCTTTTCACGGCGCACGAGCAGATAGTTGGCGAGCGGCAGGACCAGCAGCCCGGAAACGCCGGCAGCGGCGATTTGCGGCACGTGATAAAGCTGCACGCCGATGACGGCAAGATTGGCGTAGAGGATGGCGGCAAAAACCAGCGTCGCCAATTCCGGTTTTTTGAAAAGAGAATAGCCGGCGCACAGTGCAACCACGCCGCCGATCAGTAGGATCGTTTGATCTTTCGAGACAAAATAAGCAACGGCGCCAATGAGGGTAAAGACGGCGA
>Ga0247727_10008292_pt1 | contig 19357 bp, 11 predicted proteins | sample WisWelCaveWW1625_FD_202498 | JGI IMG/M metagenome (GOLD analysis project Ga0247727, IMG submission 202498) | Biofilm microbial communities from Wishing Well Cave, Virginia, United States - WW16-25 | ecosystem: Environmental > Aquatic > Deep subsurface > Groundwater > Cave microbial mat | place... | reverse complement strand
GAACCCCCGCAGCACGCGCTCGACGGCGGGCCGCAGCGGGCCGTGTTGCTTGGCGAAGCGCTCGTCGTACACGCGGAGGAACTCGTCGACGTGCTGGCTGACAAGACGGAACAAAGGTGACGCTTCGGGCTTGCGTGGCCGGTAGGATCGGGTGCAGATCTCCACGCCGCCGCTTGCGCCGGCGGGAGAGACCGGGCCCTGCGTAAAAGGTCACGCCCGCTCAGGCGGGCGGGCGCAGATAGCAGTCTGCGACGCTTCCCGGTCTGACCAGGTCCACATCGCTCTGGTTGTCTGCGCCTTAGGCTCGTCGGGCGGGCGCCCGGCGAGGCGCAGGACCGTGACCTCTCGTGGCTGGACTGGGGCTGGGCGGCCGAGCTCTCCGCAGACGGCAAGACCTTCCTCTTCGGAGAGCAGGGCGAGGGCGCCGGGCTCGAATACTCCGCCTACATCCGCGGGACGAATGGCTCGCCCCCGGTTCTGCTCGGAAAAGGGGCCGCGTTCTCGATCTCGCCAGACGGCCGCCGGGTGCTCGTGGTCAGCCTCACGCCTCCGGCGCACCTCGTCCCAGCTTCCGATCGGCGCGGGCGACCCGCGGCCGCTCCCGCGCGGGAGCGTCGCCCAGTTCCATTAGGGCTCGTTCTTCTCCGACGGCAAGCGCATCGCGTTTACCGGGAACGAGGAGGGCAAGGGCAAGGGCCCTCGGCTCTTCGCGCCCGAGGACGCGCCGCTGCGCTTCAGCGGCGACGGGCGCTTCCTCTACGTCCGGGGAGAGGGGAGGCTCACCGCCAAAGGTTTTCCGCCTGGACCTCGCCAGGGGCACCCGAGAGCTGTGGAAGGAGCTGGCGCCCGCGGGCGCCTCGAGCTCGGGTCGAATCACCGCCCTGACCATCGCTCCCGACTCCCGACGTGGGCGCCCACGCCTACACCTTCAGTGAGGCGATGACGACGCTCTACGAGGTGCGCGGCCTCCAGTGATCGTTCATTGGAGTGCTTCGTAGGCCTCGGCGCAGCGGGCGCAGCGCCCCTGCTCGGGGCGCCAGCCCGGGTGGTCACGCTCGATCGCGCGCCAGACGTCCCGATCGAGCCCTGCGGGACCGCGTTCGAGGACGCACGCGGGCAGCCGGCAGAGCGGGCAGCGCGCCTCGTCGGCGGTGCCCGGCCCCAGCGGCTCCTGGATGAAGGCGACGATCGCCGCGTGGGTCGACCGGGGCCCGTCGAACCACGGCGCGAAGGCGGCCTGCGCTGTTTCCCTCAGCATGGGAAAGGCGCGGGCAAACTCCGAGAGACGATCCGCCCGCGCCCGCGTCCCCAGCCGGCCCTCGCGCCAGAGGCGCCCGTCGACGGTGGCATCCCAAAGGACCCGGTAGCGCTCGCGCAGCAGGTTAAGGGCGGCGGGATCCGTCTCGACGCTGGGCAGCTCCTTGAGGTAGCCGAAGGCGGGGTCGAGCATGTCCGCCACGTGGAGGAGCTCGCGGCGCAGCAGGGTGCGCAGCGCTTCGGGATCCAGCAGCGACTGCGGGCGCAAGCGGACCACGATCATGGGTGCCGCAGCCATGGGCGCGCCGACGTCGGCGCGCACGTCGGCCATCTCCTCGCGGCGGGAGATGGTGGGCAGGACGCGGCACCCGCGGGTGCGGAGCAGGAGCTCGGACCGCTCGGCCAGGGCTTCGTGCAGCGGCCGGTCGAGCCCGAACCGGAGGAAGAAGCGTCCGTGCAGCTCTTCGAAGCGGAGCTCCCGCTCGTCGGGCTCGTCTACCTCGTAGATGCGGTCGCGCTCGGCCCGGAAAGCCGCGGCCTCGGCGGCGCAGAGCCGCCTCTCCGCGAGCAGCACGCTCTCTTCCACGAGGACCGCGTCATAGCTGATGCGGAACCCCGGGGAAGCTCCAGCGGAGGGAATCCGTGTTTTCAGGGCCGTGGCCTCCTCTGGATCTGGATCAGCTCGTCGTCCGGCCGCCCGCAGGCCAGTGGGGTGCCGTCGGGTACGGGCGGCCGGAGCTCGAGGGAGGGTGGGCCCGGAGACAGCCCGAGGCGGTGGCATTCCTGGGTCAGGAAGCGAAAGAGCACCGCCCCGAGCGCGCCGTGGAAGCCATCTTTGTCTTCCTGGATGAGCCGCGAGGCGAAGGCCCGGCCGAACCGGCCGAGGTGGTCGCGGAGAAAGCCGCGGGACGCGCCTTGGACCGTCGCGAGCCGCCCCTTGGCCCCTTCCCGGTCCTCGCTCGTATCCAGGGAGCCCAGGGCGAACGCCTGCTTGCGCGCCAGGAAGTCCATGAACTCGCACTCACAGGCGACATGATCCACGCGCTCGTCCCCGCCCTCGAGAGGCTCGAGGCCAAAGGCCAGGTAGCTGCCGGCGATGTCCGCCAGCTCCTGCGGCTGGCCGAAAGCACCTTCGGCACCGTACTCGGTCTCGAAAGGGCAGACGAGGCCACGGCTGTGGCCGAAGAGCCGGGCGTGGGCCAAGAGCCGGTCGGCCGGTGAGGCGGCGCGGCTGCAGAACGTCTCTACCGCGGGGAGCACCGCCTCGACGGAGGAAAGACGAGCGTCCAGGAACCTGGCGGCTTCGCGAATGGCCGCACGCGCACTCGGGCCGAGAAGGGAGCCGGCCGCACCCTCGGCCGGTGGCCTGAGCCCCAGCGTCACGGCATGGTAGAGCACGCTGCGCGCCAAGGCCTCGTCGATCGCGGCGTCGACGACCACTGCTTCACCGGCGATGGGAAGGTCGCTCACCAGGCTCCTAGATCGAGTTGGCGTGGATGGCCGGGCGGACGTGCACGGGCTCTTCGACCGTGGTCCGGAAGAGCTCCTTCCCGGTCTTGCCGTAGGCGATGACGGTGTCGTTGTAGAGCGTGACCGGCTTGCCGTGGAGCGTGCCCCTCGTAGACCTTGGGGCCCTCCTTCATCTCGTAGCGGAAGATGAGGTCCTCGACGTCAAGGTCTTCTTCGCTCAGGAACTCGTCGCGTCGCTCGGTCATGTTTCCTGCGGCGGCAGCTCGTCAGCTATCGCGGGTTGCCAGCCGGCGCGATCCGCCGCAGCTCGTCGAAGAAGTTCTGGATCAGGACCACGTGGTCTCGCTTGGCCGCGGTCAGCTCCTCCGGGGCCCCGAGCACTGCAAAGCGCTGGCCGTCCGGGTGCAGGTCGAAGGCCCGGATGAGTGCACCCGCCGCCGGTGACCGCAGTGTCGGCGGCATCGGTCCCAGTGACCACGGGCGGGGCCTCTCCGCGCGGAACGAGTCTGCCTCCACACTGTACGTGGCCACCCACATGCTTCCGTCGTCGACCTGGTAGAAGAGCTCCTTCCCGCTTCGCGACCACGTGGGATTCCGGCCACCACCGGTCGAGATCTGCCACTTGCCGCCCGGGCCCGGGAAGGATGTCGAAGTTCTTGGCCTTCAGGGTAGCCGGTGTACTTCGAGCGCTCGACCAAGTTCGGGTAGGCGCACCAAGCGGCGGTGGGTCTTTCCTGGCTAGCGCCAGGGCCATGACCGGGATGCAAGCCTCGCAGAGCCAGTGGTGGGGCACCTGCCGCACGGCTGGTATGCTACAAAACTTGGCAGCGGCAGGGAGGGTGGTCAGCTAGGCGTCGGCACGCGCGGCCGGGATCGGCAGCGTGACAAGCAGGGCTCGGGAGGGCTAGGCTCAGCCGTATCGCGTCGGAGACGCTGGGACGCGAGCCGTTCGGGCACCTCGGAGGACGATGGAGCTGCACGTCCGCAAGTCGCCGGGTCTACGCAACGACCTGCTGCTCGTGATGGAGCGGGCAGAGATCGAGGAAACTCTGCTGCACATCGCGAACCGCGCGGGCCTCATGGACCTTCCGGGTCTGACGCGCCACCTGCCCTACCAGGATTCCCAGCAGCGCGCACGCGTGAACGCTCTCAAGATCCCGGTCGAGGAACACCTGCGTGAGATGCGGGTCGAGGGCGAGCCGCTGGTGGGCCCGGAGGGTCGGCCCCGTCGCCGCGTGATCGTGATCGGATGCCGTAACCTGGGCAACAACCACGGAGCCGTGGCCTGGCAAGCGGAGGGCGACCCCAAGCTGTTTCACGTCCAAGGCGATCCGTTGAGCCTCCCTTCGTACCCCTGCCTGGTGTCGGCGCGGGACCGGCAGCTCTCGATCCGCGACCTCCGTTTCGAGTCGGACCGCGTGCTCGAGCGTCATGCGGACGTGAGCGCTCTCGTGTCCTGGTGCGCGTTCGGGAGCCCCGTCCTCAGGGACGGCGCGGTCGTGTCGATCGAGGACGTGCTCGAGCAGTTCACCGATGTCCGTCAAGTGCTGGCCTTCGTCCGCGAGCTGCCCCTCGGCCAGAAGATCGAAGCCGAGGTCTTGCAGGGCTATCCCGAGGCGTTTCGGGACAACGTGCTTCGCGTGCTACGCGCGGGCGTCCCGCGCCAGCGCTTCCTGCACAACGCCGTGGGCCTCTCGCGCGACAAGGTGTTCGTGCTGCAGCGGGAGGGTACTCCCGAGGAGGTCGGGCACTGTCTGCGCAAGGCCGAGGCCACCGACGGCCTGATCCTGGACAACGGCGGCAGCGTTTTCTGCTGGGCCTGGTGGCCGCATCAGGCGGGCGGCTTCCTGTTCAGCGCGCCCGATTTCAGGCCCCGGGGCAGCGCGATCGTCGCATTCGTCCTCAAGGGGCCGGCGTCAACCGACCTGCCCGGAGGGAGCGCCTCCTTTACCGTGGTGTAAGCGGCCGGAGTGGCGCTCACAACGCCGCGCGGGCTGGCCGCCCGGGACATCTGCAGTTTTGCAGTCTTGCGTCTACCGAGGCCGGCGCACTCCCTGTGCCCTCAACCCGCCGTCAGCACGTCGCCCGGCCGGAGCCCCAGGCGGTCGTCATGGCTGCTGAAGAAGCCGGTGGTGAACGAGCAGGCCTCGCGGCGTTCGGCCGGGCAGTCGGCGCAGATGTCCTTGCCCCGTAGGCGAGTGGAACCAGCCCAGGACGATCTCGCCGTCACGGCGCAGCGCGAGGCTGGCCTCGACGTCGACCCGGGTGTCGGGCGTGAAGCGCAGGCTGGTGTGGTCGGGTTCGTCGTGGCGAACGGGGATTATTGTAAGGCAGTCACCTCGGCGAACACCTCCGGGGCGGTGGCAGGTGTGGCAGCTGGCCGATCACGATGCCGCCCACCTCGTTTGGCTCGGCGGCGCGGGTGAGGCCCTCGGCCTCCGCCAGCACGTGACAAAGGCAGGAACAGCGGCAGGTCCGCAGCGCCGATCTCGCCGCACGGTGTCGCGCCATCCAGTTACGAGGCTAGGCTGCCAGCACGCAACGAATGCGCCGGTGTGACATCGACCGCCCCGTCCGGGCAGGCGGCGGCGCAGGCTCTGGCACTGGATACTTGAGCACGCAGTAGCGAAGGGCCGCATCCGACGGCCTCTCACCCGCGGCCGCCAACCGCGCGGCGGCGGCGCGCACCACAGGCTCGAAGTAGTCCGTCCTCAACTCGTCCGCTTGTCCGGCGGCCGTGTTCAGGCGGAACGTGAAGCCCGCCACGAACGGTGGACCCGAGCCGCGACCCCATTCACCGTTGACCATACCGTCGTGCGCCGCGCCCAGCCCTGCGATCCCACCGCGGCGAACAGCGCGCACTCGCGCGCCGGTATCCAGTAGGGTTCCAGCACCGCCTCGTCGAGCGCCGTGCGGCCTTCGCCGAGGAGCTCGAAGGTGAGACGGTGAGTGCTCCGGACATCGCGCCGCCCGCGGCTCGTCAGCGCGCGTGCACTGGGCCTTTCGCGCCGGCCTGGATGTCGGAGTACAGCGAGATCCTGTCTCCGTGCCGGAGCGCCTCCCCGACGCTCTCGGAGCGCAGCAGGTGGCGCCCCTCCCCTTCGAGCCGGCCGTTGTAAGCGTCGGCCGACCCGTCGACGTCGTTGGCAGTCAGCTCCATCTTGGCCATGAATCGCGGAAGCAGTGCACCCACCGTCTCGTGCTTCACCGCCTCAGCGCGCAGCACTTTCTGGCCGGTTGGATCGGCCGTCTCCACTATCAGAGTCTCCGCATGAGCCATCGTCTCCTCTTGGTCTCGATCGCTACGCCCATCCCTGAACGCGCAAGTACCCCCGCGCGATCGACGCGTCGCGGAGGGCCTTCACTTCGCGCGCGGTCATGCGGCACGCGCAGGTGAGAGCCGCGAGCGCCTGTGCGAGACAGCGCCCATCCGGCCCGGGGTGCAGCGCAGTCTCGAAGCCCCTCGGGCCGCTCCGCCAGAACCGCGCGCACCTCTGCGACCATGCCCTCCGTGCTGAGCAACAACACGGCCAGCGCCTGGCGGCTCTCCACAGGCTCATCCGGCTCGATCACCGCCACCTCCACGACCGCTCTCAAGCCTCCGTCGCGGCTGGGGCCGACGAGCGTCTGGTGGACGCCGGGGACCTCGAGGTCGAACACGAAGCCGCCTTTCTCCACAAAAGGCCGGCCCGTGTCCTCCACGGCCGCCCCGAGTCCCAGCAGCGCACAGGCGTCCGGGCCGGATGCGAACGACGCCTCATACGAGACCCTGCGCGAGTCGGGCGCCTGTGCCGAGGGGGCGCTGCGAAGGCTCGCGGCGGCGCGCTGGAAGAACGAACCCACGTCGCGTCTTTCCTCGGGATCGATGAGGAAGCTGGACCGTGCCCAGGCGAACCGTCCTCGCAGCACGCACGTCGCGGGCGCGTCGAGGCCGACGGACGAGCGGAGCAGCGACCACCGGCAGGGCGGGAGCAGGTCTGGAGCGGTTCGCGCCACAGCGTTCCCCGACCTGGGGAGGGGGCGATCAAGAACTGCAGGAAGCGGCAGCTCGAGCTGAACCCAGCAGCCCGCGGCCGAAGGGCCCCGCACAACCGGCTGGGACCGCCGTCACGGGGCCGGGGACGGCACCGGACCAGCCGGGGCGCTATCCGAAGTACTCTTCGGGAATGTCGGCGAGCGGGCCCTCGCGCCGGGCCTGCGGGCCCGAGCGGAGGAGGTACTTCTCCATCATCGACAGGAAGTAGTAGGCGCCCACGTCCACTTGCTTCAGCCGCGCCACAGCGGTCTCGAGCGGGACGAGCACGTAATCGCCGTGCCACAGGCTCAGGACGCAGCGGCTGAAACCGCCAAGCGCGGCATCCACCATCAGTTTGCCCGTCTGCTTGCACAGGTCCACGTCGAACGCGTTCGGACCCGTGCTGCGGACCAGATGCAGTGGACGGCTCACCAGCAGCTCAGGCGGACCGGCAGGCGCGGGCGCTCCGAGGGCCTTCCGGAGCGCGGCGTCCAGTTCCCGCAGCAGCACCTCGAAGCCGGGCTCTTTGTGTGAAGCGGTGTCGGGTGGCTTGAAGGCCGCGCTGGCCCCCTCTGCTACGACCAGCAGCGCATGCCCATGCTTCTTGTACCGTTCCGCCAGCCGCAGCGCGGCGCGTTCGATGGCGCTCGCCGCGTTCAGGGGGTCGGGCACCAGCTCGGGAATCAGGACGTAGTCGGCCTCGCCGCTGGCGTAAGCAGCATGGACGGCCACGAAGCCCGATTTGGCCCCGAACAGCTCGACTACCCCGATCCGCTCGGCGGTTTCGGCTTCCACGTGGATCCGCCGGATCGCCTCGACCGCGTTCTCCACCGTCGTCCGGAAGCCGAAGGTCACGTCCGTGAAGTTGATGTCGTTGTCCATCGTCTTGGGCGCCGCCACGACCCGCACCGGCCGCCCCTGCTCTCCGGTGGTGCCACGTGCCGCCAGGACTTCGCACAGGCCGATCGCGGCGCGGATAGTGCCATTGCCGCCGACCACGTAGAGCACGTCGAGCCTGTCCCGCTGCACCGTGTCGACCATCCGCTGAAACAGCACCCGGCTCGCGTCCTGATCCGCTGGTTTCTCTCCCCGTCGGCACTTGAGAATAGAGCCCGCGGCGAGGGAGATGGGGTCGGTGATGTGGTGGTCCAGCGCCATGCGCTCGCCTGTCAACAGCCCGTTGTACCCCCGCAAGTACCCCTTGATCGTGACGCCCGGCTGCACGGCGCGCGAGGCGGGATCCAGGGACCGCGCGGTCGCGAGCAGCAGGTGCCTCTTGACGATGGAATCGATGACAGTGTTCAGCCCCGGCGCGTTGCCGCCGGCGGTGAGGATCCCCACCGTGACGTTGGCGGGATCCAACCGGTAGCGTTCCCGGGCACCCGCCAGCCTGAAATGCGGGAGCCTGTCCTCGATGCCCGACGAGCGAAACGCCCCGAACACGCCCGAGATCGTGGAGACGGCCACCGCGGCTTCGTAGGGTGTGAACACACTGCGATGTTCAAGGAAGCGCTGGCTGTAGTCGCGATAGAAATCAAGAAGAGGATGCGGATAGGAGGGCTCGTGCTCCAACTCGTCACAGCGCGAGTTGACGAGGTGGCCAGAGTCGTCGAACAGGCCTCTGCACCAGGCGTCGTCGAGCTGCGGATAGTCTCTGAGGGATACGGGCCCCGAATGCCCTGGAACGTTGCTGTGAGCCATCGTGTGTCCTCGCTCTCCAGTCGAAGCGCAGCGTTGCCGGGTCGCGCTTGTGGCTCCCCGGCGGCGTCAACTATTATAGACTCGTGACCGGGGCGACGGCGTTCGAAGACTCCCGTTCGCCGGAGCCGCGCTCGCCATTTGTTGGCGTCGTTCGACTTGAGGCATACAACCCAGCCCGCATGACTCGCCCGGCCCTCACCCCGGCCGCTGTGCACGCGGCGCGGGCGCGTGTTCACCGCGGGCGACGCTACTGGACGCGGCGGGGCCGCAGTGAGCCTGTCGTCGCACGCCTCCCACGGGAGCCGTGAACCGGGTTATGGACACATCGACGGGACGGGCCGATCCGCCGGCACACCCCGATTTGCCGGAGTGGTGGAGCCGGGACCCCGAACGCGTCCTAGCCCTGCTCAAGGCGCGCGTGGCGGATACGCTGCCGCGGGACGGGGTCAGCCTGGTTCTCGCGGCCGCTGACGCCGCCGCCGCGCTGCACCGCGGCCAGCAGCGTGCGGGCGGCGAGCCGTACGTCGTGCACCCGTGGCGCGTCGCACTCAGTCTGATCGCCGAGCTGGAAGTGCGCGATCCTCGCGTCGTCGCCGTCGCCCTCCTGCATGACGTTCTCGAAGACACGCCTGCCAGCGTCGACCAGCTCGGGCGCCAGTTCGGCAGCGAAGTGGCGCGCGGCGTGCAGGCTCTGACGCGGAGCCACAGTCGCGGTGGGCGCGCCGACCGGTCCACGGATCCCTACGTCCAGGGCATCGTCGCCGCGGGGGCGACGGCAGTGTTGCTGAAGCTCGCCGACAAGCTCGACAACATCCGTGACGCTCTGTACCACCCGAGCGGCGAGAAGACGAGGCTCTACGTTCGCGAGGCCGAGAACGTCTATCTGCCGCTCGCCCGGTGGCTGGGCGACGAGCGCCTGAGGCACAAGGTCCAAGCCGCGCTGGAAGTGGCGATCCGGAGCCACGCGTTTTCGCGCGTGACGTTCGACCGCGATTCGATCAAGCACCTCGCGTGCGTTCTCGAGGCCCTGCCGCCGGGAGGCTCGCTGAGCGCCCTCGAGCTGGCCAGCGAGGTCCACCAGTTCGAAGGCCACATGGCGCTCTACCAGTGGCTGAACCCCCGGCTCGCCTACTGGCCCAGCTACGACGGGATCGACGTCGTGAAGGGGCCGCACACCGCCCCCGCGGTGCTGGGCAAGAAGCTGGCCCTGGCGCTCGCCGAGGCCATCCGCGCCCACCGCATCGACCCGCTGCTGCGCCGCGTCGGCCTGCCTGGCCGCTTCGCCGACACGCGCCGGGGTCCGGGCTGGCAGGCCGTGATCCTGCAGCTCGAGCACCTGGCGGCGCGGCTCGAGCGCACGCCAACACCCGAGTGGCAGCAGCCGCTCGCGGACTGGCGCGAAGGAACGTTGGCCCTGTGCCACACGAGGCTGTTCGTGCCGCCGAATGCGGCGTTTCCGCTGTGGCATCCCGACTGGGGTGCGCGCATTGTCCGGACGGCTTCGGATGTTCTGCGCGCCGCCTTCGGCGGCGTCGACGACTGGTGCCAGCTCGTCGAGTCCCTGCTGGACTGCAGACAAGCCTTCTGGAGATACCAATCCGGGATCAGCTCGGGCGGGCGCTTGCGCACGCTGCTCACGCGCACCGGTTCCTGGCTGTCGGGCGAGGCCGAACGCGAGCGCTGGCTGTCAGCGCGGCTGCTGACCGAGTACCTGGACCTGACCGTGCTCGACGGCGTGCCTGGGCTCGAGGTCGAGCCGGCGCTGGCGGAGTGCTGGCGCCGGCGCGCCGAGCTGACTGACCCGAACCGGGCCGACGTCGCACCGGAGTGGGAGCTGGTCGGGCTGCGTGAGGCACTGGATCTGGTCGCCCACGATCAGGGCCGGCAGGCGCTCGGCGACTGGGTCGGACGCCTTCGGGCCGCTCACGGTCTCGGCGCGCCCGGCCAAACCACGTGGATCGCGTTCAACCTGTCCGAGATTCGCAAGCGCGTGGCGCTGTTTCGAAGCGCCGTGGCGGAGCTTCCCGCGGCGGCGGAGCCGATGGCGCTCGCGGGCGCTGGCATCCACGTCGAGGTCGAAGCGGTCGCTGACGGTACGGTCCTGACCGTCCGGCTCAGCCGCGCCCACGAGCTGCGCGACCGCTTCCCCGAGGTGAGCCGTGGCGAGCTGGCGGCGATCGCCCGGCACGGCTACTCGGCCACGAGCCTCTTCGACACGCTGATCCTCGACCGTCTAGCGCGCTCCGGCCCCACGGAGCCGCTCTGGCTGCCGCGCGTGTACCGTGCCCTGGACACGATGAGCGACCTCGCCCCCGGCGAAGTGCAGTGGGTCGATGTGTCGTTCAGCTCGCACGAGCCCATCGCGCCCTTGAGGCTCGGCTTCCCGCTTCCCACGACTGCCGAGGCGGCCGCACGGCACCCGGAGCGTGTGGACGTGTTCAGCCGTTTCCTTGTCGCCTGCATCTCCAATCATCTCGTGACGCTGGGCTTCCATTCGCTGAACATTGACTGCGGCCCCGCCGATCCTCGGCACGCCTGCTGGGCCCTCGGCCGTGACGCTCTGCGCGAGCGCGTGCTCGAGCTCGCCAACGCCTACCACTACGATGCATACGGGCGTTATGTCCAGAGCTTCTTCTTCCGCGCCTTCCGCATCGAAGCCGGCGCGCAGCCGGTCAGCGATGCCACCTTCACGGGGCAGGACATGCGTTTCGGCGTCTACGTCGGCATTGACGTTGGCGGAACCGACACCAAGCTGCTCGTCTTCAACCGCGGCGAACCGCTGGCCGCACGCCCGGACGCGATCCCGACCTTCCCGCCCGGGCCGCAGGATGTCGGCGAAGCGGAGTTCTATGACCGTCTGATCGGCGTGATCGGGAGCCAGCTGGAGCGCGCCACCCCCCCGCTCGCTTGGCCGGACGTCGAGGGCATCGGCATCTCCTGGTCCGGAGCGGTCCAGAACTCGAGGATCGTGGCGGCGTCGCGCACGCTCAGTCGGATCCGGTTTCGCTCGGGCGACGGCGAGCTGCAACTGCGGGAGGACACTCCGCCGGCGCTGATCCACGAGATCGACATCGCCCGGCGCTTCCGCCAGCACCTCCTCGGCCGCAGGCCCGAGACCCGCCCGGGCCTCGCCGTGGTCTTGGTCAACGACGGGGACGCGGAGGCCTACGGACACGCCTGCCTCGTGGCCCGGGCCCAGGCGTCGAGCCCGCCCGCGGCAGGCACGCTCGTGCTGAAGCTCGGGACCTCGCTGGCCGGCGCCCACATGGGCGCGCAGGGCGCCATCTCCCCCCACGTAGGCGAGTTCTCCAGGTTGATCCTGGATTTCGCCGCGCGACCGGCTCAGGACGGCGTGGTAGGGACGGCCCGGAGCTTCGTCTCCGCCCAGGCGGTCCGTGAGCTTTCCCGCTCGTTTCGTTTCCAGGGACGCGACGTGTTCGGACCGCTGGGCGGGGCCAATGCCTCGGACAACGAGCCGACCCGCGTCGAATCGGTCGAGTTGGGCCTGCTGCTGCCGCTGTGGAAGGCCGTGGACGAAGAGCCGCTCGAGTGCAACCGGTTCCTGGACGAGCTGGCCGAGCACGACAACCGCGCCGCGGGGGGCCGCGGCTTCGAGCTCGTGGAGAAGCTCTCCGCCTGGCTGGCGACGGCCGAGGGGCAGGAGAGGCTGGCGCAGTACGCAGGCGCCGGCCCTGTCGCGGCGGACGCGCCTGGCGCAGTGTCGGGAGCGAAACGAAGCGCCTTGCTCCTCGGCAGCCCGGCCTCCGATCAGCTCCAGGCGATCGACGGCCGCCGCGCCGGAGAGGTCATCGTCGGTGCGGTGGCGCTGTTCAGTCAGCTCGCGCTCCACACCGCCCACCTGATCGCCGCGCTCTACAACGTCTACAAGCGGCATCGCTTCGACGGCGTGATCCTGGCGGGCGGCGTCTTGTCCGGGCTGACGGGGCTCCTGGTCCAGGCACAGACGGCTCGCTTCATGAGGAAGCACTACGACAAGATCTACGGCGAGAGTAAGAGCCTCCGCCCCGGCTCCTTCAAGCTGGCAACCCACCAGGCGGCGCGCACGGTCGGCACGTTCGGCGCGGCGATGGCGGCACACCGCGCCGACAAGATGAGCCGCCTCGGCGAGATCCGGAAGCGGCTTCGCTTCGACGTGCTGCGGCTCAAGCCCGGCCAGTCCCTGACGCGGCGCGAGCTGCTGCTCGGCGCCGGCGACGACTGCCTGCTGCGGTTCGAGAGGGAAGGCCGCGCGTACATCGACGAGCTGATCGAGGAGGGCCTGCTCTATCCGGCCGCGCCGGGCGCCTCGGTGCTGCTGCGCGCCCTCCGCGTCTGAGCCCGCCACGGCGTCACCCTTCCGTCACCGTCATCACCGCGCCGAGAGGGCGCAAACGTGGTTGCCTGCGCACGACCTGGTGCTATCCTACGGCCACCGACCCAAGGGACGTGAAGTGTGCCCGACGACCAGGAGCGAGACTTCCGGAGGTTCGCGCGCAGGCTGCTCGAAGCTCAGGAGCGAGAGCGTGATGAGACTGACCCACGCAAGCTCTACACGGAGGCCTCCCTCAGGAACATCCTGAACGAGTTCTGCGACGTCATTGCCGAGGATCTGTGGGCGGAGTCCTGCACCGTCTACCTTCGCCTTTACAACCCAGAAGCCGTTCCAACGAAAGCGCTCGACAGGTGGGTCGAGCAGCACTTGGACGAAAGGAAGCACGTCTATCCGTCCGGGTCGCCGGCACGCGAGTGGCGAGAGAAGCTCCTGCGGGGCAATCTCTGTTTCCCTTTCTGGAAAGAGCGCAAGGGTCTGTCACTCCTGATTGCGGCAAACCCCCAGAACCCGGTGCGTACTACTAGCGAAAAAGGGCCATGGGTAGAAGCGCTGAACGATAGGGAACACCCGATCGTTGCGAAGCTCGAAGGCGCTGGTGTCTCCAAGCAGATCTATCAAAACACGACAGCGCGCTTCGCAGATCGGCGGCGCCTGCGAGAGACGCGCCAATCGTCGAAGCTGGGTGGCGTGGACATCCGCGTCTGGACAAATCAGGACTGGTCGCGCGTCTTCCGAAACTACTCCGGGCTCCCGATCCAGATCCACTCCGGCGGCCAGGTGATCGGGATTCTCAAGATCGAGAACAAGATCCGCTTCCAGCGTTCGCACGACAACGATAACGACGGGTGTATGTGTGCAAAGTGCCAGGGCGTTGGTGACAAGAGCTGTACGTGCGTCGCTTGCATCAACAGGAGCCTCACCGATCCGCCGGATCTCATCAGAGAGCTGAAGAGGGAGTTTCGCTGGCCCGCGGCGCAATGGCAACACTGGAGGGTTCGGAATCGCGGCCAGACACAGCCGTCTATCCTGGCCCTGAGCTATCTGGAGCGTGATATTGAGGCGGCGGCGACCACCCTGAAGCCGCACGAGGATTGGCGCAAGACGCTATTGCACACGCACACGCCCGGATGGCAGGACCCCTGGACCGAGGTCCCCGAACACCTTCTGCCCAAGCGATCTCGTCCCCCGGTTCAGATCCTCACGCGAGACCAAGACGCGGAAGCAGCTCTCTGGCGGCTTCTCGGCCCCGACGAGTCGACCGAGGCCCCGTGGCCGCGTCTGCACGCGCTGTACGAGCAACTCGAAGTTTGCGGGCGAGAATTCAACCGTGAGCTGGCTACCGGCTCCCAAGCGATTCCCAGGGATCGGGCGTTGAAATTCGACGGAGTCAGCGTCCAGGCTACATGGACGCCAGTCGACCGACGGGCGGAGCAGGCCCCTTTCCGGTACGAGGTCCGGCTTCTGAATCCCCGCGGCGAGAATGCTAACAGCGTGTTGCTGGACGTCATGGTCGCACCGATTGATAAGGCGGAGGTGCCGGCTTCCGGCTGGGCAGCCTACGTGGCGGCCAACCCCGAGTGGTTCGGGGAGAGTCGCAAGGCTGCCGGGGGAATCCTGCGGCGAGACGGCGAGTTCATTGAGTGGAGTCATGCAGGGCAGAGCCACCGGATCCTCGACCTCGCCCTCGACCGCCTCGCAGCGCGGACCGAGGCATACGTACGCGCCCAGCCGCTCCCGCAGTTCACGGCCGACGACACACGCAAGCTGTCTTGGGCTGCGTGCGAGATCGGAAAGGTCATCGAACGGCACATCTCGTATCGCGCCAACAGGGCGGATGACCCGATTCCGCTCACAGCCCTCGACTTCTTCCACATCCCGATAGGCGACCTGAGCTTCGTCGACGAGCTGCGCACTCGCCGCCAGGACCTGGAAAAGGTGCGGGGTGCGATCGATGTCTCGCTCAAGGGCGTGATCTCCGAAATGGGGTTCGACAACGGGGTGGAATACAAGGCTCGCGTGAAGCCGTACCGCAGCTACCTCCAGCGCATCGGCGAGAGGCATCGCGCTCACCGCCAGGGTAACGTGGCCATCTGGCTCTACCTCCTGAGTCTTCTCATCAAGGGCGAGGGCAAGAGCGACGCATGCGACAGGGCCTTTCGCGCTGCAGCCGAAAAGATCGGTGACGCAACAGCTGGCGACAGGTTCCTGGCTGGTCTCGAGAAGCTCCGGAACTGCGTGCGCCATGTCATCGGCCTTGGACGTGAGGAGCCCACGGGATCGGACGGCCCGGCGCACAGCGCCGACGTCTGCTCCTACGAACAGTTCTTCATGAAGGAACACCTAAGGATTCTGGGAGATCTGAAGTTCGAAGCTCCGCCCGCGTTTGTGGCCGAGAAGTTCCTGCCCAAGGCCGAAAAGGCCCTATTGAGCAACCTGGCCGACGAGGGTCTCCTGCGTCCGGGGCTCGAGCTCGAGCAGTGGAGCGACCCGGCCGTGCAAGACGTTTTCACCGGGCTCATCTTTCGACATCACGCCGACTTCGTCCGCGAATCGGTGTCCCTTGTCCTCCAGATCTACAACCGGCGGATGCTGGGCACCGACTTCGAGGGATTCTATCGCTGGTGCTACTGGTTGCGCGGGCAGTTGTGTGCGACGGAGGCGGACATCCAGGCGGATGGACGGCTGGCGCCCGTCCGAGAGCTGCGTAGGGCGATAAAGGACTCGAAACTCGACGAGTACGTTGACCTTGTAGACACCGACGCCATCGCCGAGGGCCTAGCGGCACCGGACCGGAACAAGTTACCGCTGACCATCTGTGGCATCTACAAGCGGGTCCGCACAGTGACGGATGTGTTGCGGCACCATCGCTCCGTCGCGGCCCTGGACTGGTCCCTGGGGCGATTCGACCTCTATGGGGCGCAAATGAACTGCCTGTACAAGAGCCAGGTGTTCGCGCTGTACGACTACGCTTGGAACAAGGGTGACCCGTTCTTCAGTTACCGCCTCAACGAGTACGAGTTGGAGCGCTTTCGGGAACAGCCGTCTGCCTCGGTTGCGGGTGGCGCGACGTTACAGCGGCGAGATGGGAGTGCGCGTCCGCCATGGCTGTGCCTCCGCACCCACGTGCTGGAAGGAGAGTACAACGCGCTTCAGACCGTCGCCCTCGTCGACCCCCAGTCCACGGAGATCGACTACTGGGACAGCCTCTACACGCTCGGGAAAGTGCGAGAGTATCTGGCCGGCTGCCCCCAGGACTGGGACGACCCGTCATTCGCAGAGGAGTACGTCTGCTTCGCACACAAGCGGAACTGTCTCCGCCTCGAGTACAAGAACTGGCACAGGCTTCTGGAAAGTGTGATCGGTCGTCAAGTGCCGCCTCAGCTCGGCAGTGACGACAAGAAGAAGAGGAGGATTGCGCGCCTGGGTTCGTTCTTGTTCGAGCGCGTCCTCGATTCGATCATGATGGTCATCGGGTGGGGTGTTGGCGTGGAGGGCACGCGGCTGAGAATCCCGCGGGCGGTCGAAAAGCGAGTTATGGATGCCCTCAACAGCAGGGAGGTGCGCAAGAGCGTTTCGGCAATTCTGGGTTGCCTGCTCCATGCCCTCGAAAAGGACGGTCCGGCCGACAGCTACGTCCGGGCTACACGGGCCGCCATGCGGAGCAAGCGGCGTCTGGCCGACATTCCTTTCGCGTGCCCCGCTAGGTGCTGGCCAGAGCAGAACACCGTGCAGCCACCGAGCACTGTATGGCAGCCCGGCAGTACGTGTGCGTCCAACCTCGGCAAGATCTATTGGCACGCCCAGACGTTTCTGGAGGAGATTAGGGAAGTACTCGCTAGAGACAACGCAGGAACCCCCGTCGAGGAAAGGCAGCACTATCACGCCACGTTGGCCCACGAGATGCGGGTGAGCATCGAACGACTGAAGGAGGAGGAGAAGTACTACAAGGGGCTCATCACGTCCGACAGCTTCTACGGTCCCCTGTTCTACTTCGATCCGGCCAGCCCCGGTCTCAGACACCGCGACCTGCCGAAGGACCTCAACAGCCAACGAGAGACGCTGGACGGCAACAGCGTGGAAGTGGACATAAGTGTCTGGTACGGAATCTACCGCACGCTGCGGGCGCTCCGGCGCGAGCAGCGCTCTTTCCTGTTCGAAACGGCGGCGCCCCGACTGCCTGGCCAGAAGCCGGCGGAGGCAGCGCCACGTGGACTCGCCATGCGGAGCACGGAGGAGGTGCTGTGGCGGATCCGTTGCTACGTGCTACTGTACCGGCCGGATGGTATGCGGCAGCATCCTGGATGGACGGCTCACGACCTCTACTACTACATTCGTTCCTTGCTCCCCGTCGAGCTTCAGGTGCGCACCGAGCTCACGAACACGTTCGCCGTCCAGTATCATGACCTCTTCTACAAGGGCGAGCCGCCCCCCGGGACGAGGCTGTCGCAGACGATGCTGGAGAGCGTCGGCCAGATCCTGGAGTTCATCGATCGGGAGATCGGAATCGACATGGAAGACTACATCGTTGACTGCGACCGCCCGGAGACCGGGATTTGACGACGCCGACGAGCAGCGCGGTGGATCGAGCCGCCTGGGAGAGCGACGTCCTCCGCTACTGCCGCCAGGTCGTGCTCAAGACCATGCTGATGGTCAGGGGCAGCATGCGCGGCTCGCAGCGGCTCCGTCTCGCGGAGGCCTCGGCCCAGCTCCGGGTGGACAAGTCCCCCGAAAACCCGACTCGGCGCATCGACGAGGACGCCGAAGACCTGATCGTGTCGGCGCTGGTCAAGAAGTTTGCCAAGCTTCCGGGCCTGGGCGCGTTCACGGTCTTCGGCGAAGAGAGCGGCATCCGTACCTTCCCCGACGCCGCGCTGGAGCGGGAGGCGGACCTGGTCGTGTTCGTGGATGGAATCGACGGAACGGAGTTCGTCGAGCGACAACAGGGCGGGTGGTGCCTGCTGGCGGTGTACGACCGGCGCGAGGACGAGATGCTGGCGGCGGTGGCCGGCGATATTTTCCTCGACCGCCTGTTCTGGGCCGGGCGGAGCGCCGAGGCCGAGGCTCTCGACTTCATCACGCACTCCTGGTTCCGGCTGGACGGGGGGGCGAACCCGAGACGGGACCTGACGGGCGCCTGCATCAACGTTCTCAGCACGAAGGCGTCGCGGTTCCGCGCGGTGGCCCAGAAGGTCTCACTCCTGGACGCGGTCGAGGCGGCGGGGGGGCGCATCAATCTGGCTTGGGGCTCGAACATGATCCTGCAGGTCGCGGCGGGATATGCGGACGCGGCGGTCGAGTTTGCGAGGGGCTTCTCGAGCTACGACCTGCTCCCGGGTTTGTTCATCGGCGAGCGCGCCGGGCTGACCATTCTCGATCTCGAAGGGCGGCCGATCTCGACACGTCTGGATCTGGACCGGCTGTTCCACGCATATCGCCGAGATCCCAGGCACCCTGAGCGTACGACGTTCGTCGCCGCGAAGCATCCCGGGCTGGCGCAGAGACTGGTCCGGCTGCTACGGGACAACGCCGGCGGCGATCGGACGATGGCCGACGGCACGTCTTCGCCGGAGCGCCCCGTCGAAGCCGGCGCGGTGCGGCCCTCCGACGGGGTCGAGTAGTGATCGGCGTCGAAACGGACGTGAACCGGCCAGCGACGGGGAACGTTGCCCCGCCCTCGGCGAGGACTCGCTCGTTCGATCAGGTCGTCACCGCGCCCGCCAGCTCATGCCACGGCAGTGGTCTGCCTCGCTTGAGTCCGTCGACAAGGTGCCGAATCTCGGCTAGGTTTCCAGCATGACTCTATCAGGACGTCGCCAAACGGGCCCGCGTGTCCCCCGCCACGGTCTCCCGCGTGCTCAACAACACAGGCCGCGTGAAGGAGACCACGCGGTCCCGCGTCCTCAAGGTGGTAGAAGCGGTCGGGTACCAGCACACCGCCTACGTCCTCAAAGATGTCGTTCGGCCAACTCTGGGACACCCCGGCGAACCTTCATCGACCATGGCGCACGACCTCGCGCACGATGTCTGCCACGTGGCGGGCTCCCTCGTAGTTCGGAGCAATCGCCGATGGAATGCGTGTGACCTCTTCCCGGGCTGCCCGCGCGAGACAGATGAAGCGTTCTCTGAGATCACGCGAGCGGGCCAGTCGGTCGTTAGTGGCGCGGACAACACGAACTCCCTCTTCCTCCGGCACATCTGGCGGGACATCGTACTGCTCTAGCAGGAATTGCCACACGCCCGGCAAGGGCTGACCGTGCCCGACGAGGCTCCGCAAGATCACGTACTGGCTGAGATTCTGGGGCGGCAAGGGAATAACAGGTGTTCCCAAGGTTGCTAACTCAAGGGTCGTAGTCAGGCCAGGCGACGTGTAGACACGCCGTGCCGCTCCCAGAAGGCTCACACAACGAGCGTGGTGGGCGGCCTCAACGTTGAGAACGGTTCCCTCTTGGAGCGGTCGGACTGTAGGCGCTCGCCGGGAAGTGCGGTTTTCGTGCTGGCAAGGGAGAGACGGTTCATCATCCGCGCCGAAGGCGCGTCGGGCGTGAGGCGGTAAGCTTCCGGTCGGCAGGCGGAGAAACGAA
>Ga0247727_10008291_pt1 | contig 19359 bp, 14 predicted proteins | sample WisWelCaveWW1625_FD_202498 | JGI IMG/M metagenome (GOLD analysis project Ga0247727, IMG submission 202498) | Biofilm microbial communities from Wishing Well Cave, Virginia, United States - WW16-25 | ecosystem: Environmental > Aquatic > Deep subsurface > Groundwater > Cave microbial mat | place... | reverse complement strand
CGGCTCGAGGGCAAGAAGACGATGGGCTTTGAGCTGTGGCAGGAGCGCGGCGGGGCGCTGCCCGACGTCATCGTCTACCCGACCGGCGGCGGCACGGGGCTGATCGGCATGGCGAAGGCGTTCGACGAGCTCGCGGCCGCCGGCCACCTCGTCCGCCGGCCGCGCATGATCAGCGTGCAGGCGCAGGGCTGCGCGCCGATCGTCCGCGCCTTCGAGCGCGGCGCCGAGCAGGCCGAGCCGATCGCCGACCCGAAGACGATGGCGGCGGGGCTGCGCGTGCCCGCCGCGATCGGCGACCGGTTGATGCTGCGCGCGCTGCGCGAGTCGCGCGGCGACGCGATCGCGGTGAGCGACGAGGCGATCGGCCGCGCGATGGTCGAGCTCGCGCGTGCCGAGGGGCTGCTCGTCTCGCCCGAGGCGGCCGCGACGATCGCGGCGCTCCCGCTCCTGCGCGAGCAGCGCCGCGTCGACCCTCACGCCGAGATCGTCGTCTTCCTCACGGCGAGCGGGCTCAAAGATCTCGAACGATTCGCGGCGCTCGCGGCGAGCTGAAGCCGTCCGGCGTCATTCCGTCCCCACCGGCTTCGGCGCCGCCGCCTGCTTCGCCGCGGAGACCAGCAGGTCGAGCTCGCGGTCGAGCACCTCGTCGCCGGGGCTGCCGACGTACTTCTGGCGGATCTTTCCTTCGTGGTCGATCAGGTAGAGCGTCGGCCAGCCCGAGACGTTCCAGGCGCTCGAGATCGGACCGCTGGTCCCTTCCGGCCCGTTCCAGAAGCTGCGCCAGGTGATCCGCTCTTCTTTGAGCTTCGGCTTCTGCTCGACGAGGTCGGCGTCGCTGTTCACTCCGACGAGAGCGAAGGGCGCGTCCTTCAGTCTTTCCACGAGCGACCGCTCGTGCGGGAACATGGCCCGGCACGGGCCTCACCAGTACCCCCAGAAGTCGAGCATCACCACCTTGCCGCGGTAGTCGGAGAGCTTGAAGGCGACGCCGTCGAGGTCGTTCGCGGCGATGTCCGGAGCGACGGCGCCAACCTTCAAGCGCTCGATCGCGAAGATCGTGTTCTTCACGAACTCGGCGTAGGTGACGGCTCCGAACGGGACCTTCTGCGGGCCGAACTGCCGTCCGAGCTCCTCGAGCTTTCCGACGAGCGCCTGCTGCTGAGCATCGTTCAACGCGCCTTGCGAGTTGCTCGAGAGATCGGACTGCAGCGCCTTGTAGGCGAAGGCCGCCTTCACGTTGAGGTTTGTCGTCTTCGCCTTCACGCCCTCGCAGCAGGCGTTCGCCTCCCTGACGAGTTTCGTCGGCGCCGGCGTGCGAACCACGAGCTCGGCCATGCGGTCGTCGTCGACGAAGTCCGAGAAGAGCTTCTCGGCCGCGTCGCGCCAGTGCTGCTCGAGCTTCGGGCCCGCGACTCCCGATGACGACGCGAGCGTCAGGATCTGCCGCAGCGAGTCGAACTCCTCCGGCTCGCCCTCGCTGCGGTCGTAGATCTTCCAGCAGCGGTCGACGAAGCCGACGAGCTCGTCCTCGGTCACGAGAGGCAGCGAGACGCCGGCGGGCGGCGGGCTCTTCTCCTGCTTCTCGATGTTGGCGCGCTGCACCGCGCGGTAGTCCTTCATCACCCCGGCGAGCGAGTCGTCTTCTTGTTGCGGCTGCGCCGATGGCTGTTGCGGCTGCGCGGCGGCAGCGCCGCCGAGGGCGAGCCAGACGCTCCAGCCCCAGACCCTGATCGACTTCATTGCGACCCTCCTCCTTGCTCGCGGATCGGACCGGTCCGCGGGAAGCGTATCCGTACGACACGGGGACGGCGAGGTTCGCGATCGCGGCGCGCGACCGCCGCACGGAATAAGCTCGGGGCGTGGCGAAGGAGATCCCGCTCGTCGATCTGAAAGACCTCGGCCGCGACGCCGCGGCGTTCGCGCGGGAGCTTGGCGCCGGGTTGCGCGAGTTCGGCTTCGTCGGCGTGCGAGGGCACGGCGTCGGCGACGACGTGATCGGAGCGGCGCTCCAGACGTCGCGCGCGTTCTTCGCGCTCCCCGAAGCGGTGAAGCTGCGCTACGAGGTGGCGGGGGGCGCCGGCCAGCGCGGGTACACGCGCTTGTGCGTCGAGAAGGCGCGCGACCAGTCGCTCGCCGACCTGAAGGAGTTCTGGCACGTCGGCCGCGAAGTCCCGCGCGGCCATCCGCTCGCGGCGGCGCTGCTGCCGAATCTCTGGCCGTCGGAGGTGGCGGGCTTCAAGGAGGCGCAGCTCGCCCTGTTCACGGCGCTCGAGCGAGTCGGCGCGCGCGTGCTCGAAGGCGTCGCGCGCTCGCTCGGCCTGCGCGACGACTGGTTCGAGGAGCGGATCAATCGCGGGAACAGCATCTTGAGGGCGATTCACTATCCACCCCTCGGAGCCGAGCTCCTCGGGAGGCCACCGCTCGCAGGCTCGCGAAGGCCACCCATTTCGGCAACCTCAGAATCCTCGCGCCGGTCTCGCGCCGCCGCGCACGAAGACATCAACCTCATCACGCTGCTCGTCGGCTCGGAAGAGCCGGGGCTCGAGATCCTCACTCGCGGCGGCGAGTGGATCGCGGTGACGACGCTGCCGGGAACGATCGTCGTCAACGTCGGCGACATGCTGCAGCGGCTCACGAACGAGCTGCTCCCGTCGACGACCCATCGAGTCGTCCGCCCTTCGCCGCCGTGGGATGCGCGCTCGCGCCACTCGATCCCTTTCTTCCTCCACTTCAATCCCGACGTCGTGATCGAGCCGCTGCCTACCTGCATCACGCCCGACCGCCCGAATCGCCACCCGACGCCGATCACCGCCCACGACTATCTGCAGCAGCGGCTGCGCGAGATCGGACTCGAGTCGTACTGACCGCTACGCGCGCGCGCCGGCCACGAGCTCCTCGTAGCGCCGCCGCCACTCGCTCGCGTCCTCCTCGCAGCTCTTCACGCCATCACCACCACATGCAACGCGCAGGCGGAGCAGCCGGTCGGGCTCGTCGACGATCGCGCGCAGCTTCGCGGCGAGGTCGGCGACGTCGTTGCGGCGGAAGAGGAGTCCATTGACGCCGTCCTGCACGAACTCGCGCATTCCGCCGAGGTCGGTGGCGATCACCGGCACGCGCGCGAGCGCGGCCTCGTGGATCGTCATCGGCGAGTTCTCGAACCAGACCGACGGGACGACGATCGCGTCGAGCTCCGACAGGATGCGGGCGACCTCGTGGTTGACGTAGGTCCCGCCGAACCTCGCCGGCAGTCGCGCAGCGAGCTGATCGAGCCTGGCGACGTAGTCCGGGAACCATCTCCGGTCGCCGTAGAGGGTGAGCCGGTACTTCTCCGGCGCGAGCGCTCGACAGGCTTCGAGCAGCAGGTGGACGCCCTTCCACGGCGTGAGCCCGCCGATGTAGCCGAGGCGGAGGGGAGCCGTCGTCTCGCGACGCGCACGCGCCGTCGCCTCGAAGGGCGCGAGCTCGTAGCCGTTGTCGCTCATCACGATCCGATCGGCGGGCAGGCCGTGCTTCACCATCATCTCGCGCAGGAAGTGCGACGGCGCGGTGAAGAGGTCGACGTGGGGGAGGAGCTCGCGCACGCGCGCCATCCGCCGCTCGACCGCCTTCGTGAAGACCGCCCGGCGATCGAACGCGCGCGGATCGGCGCCGTACTTCTCCGGCTGCAGCGGATGGCTCTCCATGCACCGCGCGCACTGATCCGCGGTGCGATCGGGGCAGAGCGTCTCGTCCTCCATCATCAGGAGGCCGCTGCGCTGGCAGAGCAGGTAGTAGTCGTGCAGCGTCACCGCGACCGGAAGGTGCCTGCGCTTCGCCGCCCGCACGCAGCCGAAGCCGAAGACGACCAGCGACTCGAAGTGGACTACGTCCGGCCGCACCGACTCGACCACCTTCTCGAACACCCGCGCCATCGCCGGGTCGTCGTACATCTCCTCGAAGTCGGCGAACTGTTGGTTGTAGACCACCTCGTGGAACGGGATCCCCTCGTAGGTGCCGGTCGAGAGCGCGTACTGCTCGCGGTCGATGTGGGCATCGGTGAAGAGCAGCTCCGCCTCGATCCCGAGCCGCCGCAGTCCACGCGCCAGTCGATACGTCGCGATCTCCGATCCGCCCGCGTGGTAGGGCAGGAAGTCGTGGATGACGAGCAGCACCTTCACGCGGCGGAAGGTAGCGCGGTCGATGGTGCGGTCAATCGCAGGCGCGTCGGAGTCCGCGGCCGACGACGATCGCGCCCGCCAGCCCGATCGCGCCTGCGATCGCCGCCGCGACCGGCCGGCCGAGCAGGCCGTGGCCCATCGCGAAGAGGAAGCCGTAGACCATCGCGGTCGAGGCGAACCAGAGGAGGACGTCGCGGCGAAGCGGCGCGGGCGCGAGGCCGGTGGCTCGCGCGACCGGGCCCCATGCGCCGCCGGGCCGCACTTCCGTGAAGAAACGGGCGAGATGGTCGGGCCGCGTCGGCGGCGTGAGCAGCGTGACGGCGATCCAGATCGCCGAGGTGGCGACCGCGACGAGCGGAAGCTGGACGGCGGCGGTCGGCAGCGCGAGCGCGGCGCCGAGATCGGCGACGAGCCGCGCGCCGCCGCTCGTGCGCACCAGGACGCTCAGCACGATCGACGCCGCCATCGCCGCGATCTCGCTCCAGGCGTTCACCCGCCACCAGAGCCAGCGCGCGAGCAGCACGAGCCCGGTGCCGGCCGTGTACTCGAAGACGACGGTCCAGCCCTCACCCGCGCTCGGCAGCCTCGAAGTGACGAAGCAGCCGGCGAGCGCGACGACGACGACGCAGATGCGCGCGAGGACCACCTGGCGGCGCGACTCGTCCGTCGTCGGCGTGCTCGTCGAAGTGCTCGTCGGATTAGTCGGCGCGGCTGCGGCATCCCTGCCGCCGGATGGCGCGCTCGAAGTCAGCGGCAGCCAGAGGTCGTTCACGAGGTAGCTCGCCGACAGGTTCAGCAGCGACGTGATCGTGCTCATGTAGGCCGCGAAGAACGACGCGACCACGAGCCCGAGCATTCCGACCGGCAGGAACCGGAACATCCACGGGTAGGCCGACTCGGGATCGAATCCGGCGACGGCGCCGCCATGCGCCGACGCGCTTCCGTCCGCGACCAGCCCCGCGAACCGCGGCTCGAGCACGAGCGCCGCTAGCCCGGTGAGGATCCACGGCCACGGCCGCAGCGCGTAGTGGACGACGATGTACCAGAGCGTGCCGGCCCGCGCGTGGCGCTCGTCCTTCGCCGCGAACATCCGCTGCGCGACGTAGCCGCCGCCGCCCGGCTCGGCGCCGGGGTAGTAGACGGCCCACCATTGGAATGCGAGCGGGACCAGGACGAGCGCGACGAGCGACTCCGTGGTCGTCGGCAGCATGGTGAGGAAGGAGCGGCCGGTCGCGCTCTCGATCTCGTGCACCCGCGCGACCATCGCCGTGAGCCCGCCCGCCTGCGCGACGCCGAGCACCGCGACCAGCACCGCGCCGATCATCGCCATGGCGAACTGGAGGACGTCGGTCGCCACGACGCCCCACAGTCCCGAGAGCGCCGTGTAGACCAGCGTGATCCCCACGAGCAGCGCGACCGAGACGCGGCTGTCGGCCAAGAGCCCCGATTGCGGAAGGACGACGCGCAGCACCTTGTCCATCGCCTTCGTCACCCAGCCGAAGACGATCGAGTTCAGGAGCAGCCCGAGGTAGACGGCCTTGAAGCCGCGCAGGAGGCGCGCCGGCGCGCCGTCATAGCGCCGCGCGATCAGCTCGATCTCGGTCGTGAGCCGCGCTCGCCGCCACGCGCGCGAGAAGACGAAGACGGTGAGGGTGCCGCCGATCAGGAAGTTCCACCAGACCCAGTTCTTCGCCACGCCGTCGACGAGCACGAAGCCGGCGACGATGAGCGGCGTGTCGGACGCGAAGCTCGTCGCGATCATCGACGTGCCGAGCGCCCACCACGGCAGGTCGCGGCCGGAGAGGAAGTACTCGGAGAGGCTCGAGCCCGCGCGCCTCGTGTACCACACTCCAACGCCGAGCGAGACGGCGAGGAACCAGGCGAGGAACGCCCAATCCCAGCCGCTGAGCTCGAGCGTCATCGCGTCCGCGTCCGCTGGAGCACGAGCCCGACGGCGACCATCGCGAGCCCGCAGAGTCCGTTGGCCCACCGCCCCGCGCCGCCCTGCGCGAGGAAGACCGCGACGAAGAGCGGCAGCGCGAGCAGGTGGAACCCGATCGCCATCGGCAGGTAGGGGCGCTCGCGCGACGCGTTCATCGGCGCGGAGTGTACGGTGCGCGCAGGTGCTGCCAGGCGGACTCGAAGGCGAAGGCGCGCCGCGGCCGCGCGATCGGGGGCGGCGCTCCTGCTGCAGCGAGTGCGCGCTCGCTGCCGGCCACGGCTCGCGCGAGCGCGGCGTCGAGCTCGGCGCGGTGGGCGCGAATGTCGGCGTCGGCGGCGGCGAGGAAGCGCACGAGGTCGCCCTCGAAGCCGAAGAAGTGGCCCTGGATCCCGACCTGTTCCTCGAACCAGGCTTGCGCGGCCGCGTCGTCGCCCGGGTGCCACGCGCTGCTCGCGGCGCAGCAGGCGAGCTCTTCGAAGAGGAGCCGCTGCCCGTGCGGCGTTGCGAGGTCGAAGGGGATCTTCGAGTACTCGGTGGCGTGGTCCTTCTCGACGCGGCCGAGCAGCACGACGTGCGCGAGCTCGTGCAGGAGGTTCGGTAGACCCTCGACCTCGATCACGAATGGCAAGCGCGCGGCGTCGCTCTCTCCTGCCGGCGAGCGAGAGAGGCCCGCGAACGTGCAGGGCTCGCCGGGTTCGCGCCGCCGGACGCAGTTGTCGGCGCCCGCGAAGCAACGCACTTCGGCGCCGCGGGCAGAGAGCGCGGCGACGGCGGCGGCCAGGAGATCGTCGATCGGCGGGGGCATGAGGGATCCGGCCAGGAAACGCGCAGGCTCGCGCACGCTGGGCGTCCCAGCGTGCGCGAGCCTACGGGATCGATCGACGGAACGATGGTGTCAGTGCGGGGCGTCAGTGCGCGCAGACCGGCATCGGCAGCCAGAGCCCGGCGCGCAGCGTCGACGCGCCCGACGTGTCGCGGATCGGCAGGTTCGCGCCCGGACGGCCGTCGAAGTTGAGCTGCAGGCCGACGCCGCCGTTGCCGGGGACGAGGATCCCCGTGTCGGCCGCAACGACGGCTCCGTTCAAGAGCATCTGTCCGGCGTACGCGGAAGTGCTCCGGACGAGCGCCCACGCCGAGTTGTTCGTGTAGAGGAAGGCGTCGATCTCCATCGGCCCGGGCTGGTGCTTGCCGTCGACGGCCTTCCAGAAGTTCACGAGCGTCGACTCGGAGAGCCAGCCGTTCCTTGGGCCGAGGTCGATGAGGGTCGCCGAATCGTAGGTCGTGCTCCCGGCTTTGTAGGAGTTCAGGTAGTTGAGGTCGTAGTCGGAGACGTGCTCCTTCCCCTTCCAGGTCCGGGTCGCGGCGTCGAAGTAGTAGCCGGACTTTCCGGTGCTCGACTTGTTCTGGATGTAGACGGGATCGCCCGGCCCGTGCGTGTAGTAGCGCGGCTTGTAGCCCGGGACGTAGAGCGGGTTGTCGACCGGGTTGCCGCCGGCGTCGGGAAGCTTCGTCCGCGTGCGCGTCCACTCGGTGCGGTTGAACAGCGCGATCTCCGACATGGAGAAGTTGAAAGAGCCGACTCCGTCGCCGGTGACCATGCTCCCGTTCGAAGCGCGGACGTAGTCGCCGATGACCAGATTGCGGCCGGCCGCGAGCGCGAGGCCGTTCAGCGCGCCGTCCGCCCCGACGCCGTAGGTCCGCGAGCCGTTGACGGTCCCGTCGGCATAGGTCAGGTCTCCGAGGACGTAGATGTTGCCGGAGGCGACGATCACGCCGTTGCCCTTCACCGTGCCCTGGAGCACGACGTCGCCGTCCACGGCGATCGTCCCGTTGATCTGGATCGGGTTCGTGGAGTCGCCGAGGAGGATCAGGTTCTTGTCGGAGATTCCGGTGACCTTGGTCGTGTTGCCCGAGCTCGGGAGGGCGCCGGAGTAGGTGCTGCCGTCAGCGACCTCGTAGATCGTCCCGCCGCTCACCGAACCGGTCACGCCCGCCGCGGCGGCGTCGAACTCGGCCTTGTCGACGAGCTTGTCGCCGTCGAGGTCGGGGATCGGCGCAGGGAACGAGCTCGGCAGCTCGCCGTCCGTCATCAGCGTCGGGTCGGTCGGGTAGTCCTTGTAGAGATGCCCGAAGGCCGGGAGCGGGCTGCCGGTCGTGTTGGCGAGGTCGACCTTCGACATCAACCCGCTCGAGTCCTGGAGGAGCTTGCCGATCGAGTCGAAGTCGTTGCCCGTCACGCTCGTTCCCACCAGGTCGTTCAGCGGGTTGCCCTTGGCGTCCGTGATCGTGCCGCGCACGTAGAGCGTGCCGGCGAGCTGGGAGTCGGCGCTCCCGAGGCGGACGAGGAGGGCGTCGAGCGTGCCGACGCGGATACGGTCGTAGGTCCCGTAGAGGTTCGAATCGACGTTGTAGTAGCGGTCGGTCCGATCGAGCCGGGCGTGGCACATGATGCAGTTGACGTTGTTCGAAAGGAGCGCGTAGCCCAGCCCGGCGAACAAGCCGCCGCCCACGGTGAAGGTCTGGCGGACGGTGCGCGCCGAGGTCGACGCCAGGTCGCCGCTCCGCGCGGTGACCGTGATCTCGAGGTTGGTCTCGGCGCTGGCATCCCTGCGCACGAGCGACGCGTTCGTCACGGCGATCCCGCCGAGGCGCGTCGTGTTCTTCGAATCGCGCGGAAGGCCGGAGACCGAGAGACCGTCGATGCTGACGTCGGCCGTCGTGCTCGTCGCGTCGCGCAACGGCATTCCTAGCGCGTTGTTCGACGAGTCGAGGTAGGTCCGGAAGGCGGACAGCGTGCCTGCCTTTCCGCCGCTCGTCGCCATGAAGCTGTTCCAGATCGATCCCGCCACGAGCGACGCGGCCGACGTCGCGGCCATCTCGAGCCGCCGGTCTCGCGCCTCCTCCTCGGTCCTCTTCACCGCCGCCGTGGTGGTGGAAAGGCACAGGGTCGAGAACCCCGCGATGGCCACGAGCGCGACGAGGACGGCCACGAAGGTGGTCCCCGATCGGCCGCGCACGGAATGGACGTTCGACCGAAGCGTCGTCATGTGTCGTTCCTCGCGCAGACGGTCCGCGTCAGGCGGACGCGAATCCACTGATTGCCGAGACCTACGACCGCCCCGGTCACGTCGATCGACGCGAGCTTGCGGGGGTTCGCGGTGTTGGTGGAGAAGATCGGGTCGGGCACGAGGTCTCCAGTGACGTCGCCGCCGTGGGCGCCCGTCGGCTGGAGGATCCACGCGCCCGTCAACGAGACCGAGCTCCCGTCGGGGAGCGAGCGGACGAGGTGGCCGCGGTCGAACCGGTCGACCTGGTCGCCATCCCCGTTCACGTCGGCCCCGAGCGCCGCCTCGTCGAGAACCTGGTCCGTGACGAAGGCGACCGTCGCGCGCGCGCCGGCGACGTCGGCGCCGCCGACCTCCATGCCCCACTGCACGGCGCCCGTCGCGTCGAAGAACGATCCGTCGCCGTCCGGATCGACGGGGAACTGGTAGGCGAGCGAGGCTCCATCCGCCGCCTGCGCGTCGAGCTCGCCGCGTTCGAGCTCGGCGGCGATCCTTCGCACCGTGCCGGTGAGCGCGACCTGCAGGTTCGCTCCGACGAACTGGGACGCTCCGCCGCTCGACGCGAAGCCGCGAGCGATGGTGGCGTACACGGTGAGGAGGATCGCGGCCGAGATCACGACCTCGACGGCCGAGAAACCGCGGTGCGTCCTGGAGGATCGAGGATGTTGCATGGGGTGTCCATCCGTCTCGGTTGCGCAACCTATCTCACGCTTCGTGCGCGGCTGCCGCCGGCAATTGGATCCGGCGCCGACCAGCACGCTTTTCCTGCCGTGCCGCCGCGCTCGCGATCTTCATTGCGCCGCGGTGAGGACGCCGAACGTCTGCGTCGTCTGGATTCCGCCGTTCGCGCCCCGGAACGAGAGCGTCAGCGAGTAGGGCAGGATCGTGGCCGTGAGCTGGCCGCTCGCGCCGGTCGTTCCGGTGTCCACGTTCGTGACGAGCCCGTCGCCGTCAAGGTCGCGCGGCATCCCGAACTCCGACGCGACCGCCGTCTCGTCGGTGAAGAACGTCACCGCGACCTGCGCGGCCTGGGCCGGATTCGCGGAATCGGAGAGGCCAGCCGCGACGAGCGGCGGCCGCATTCCAGTCGGGCCGTAGCCCTGGTAGGCCGCCGTGGGCCCTAGCGACTGCAGCGTGCTCTCCGCCTGCTCGATCGCGGCGAACGCGTTCGAGCGGTCGCGCGCCTCTTTTCGCGCGAGCTCGGCGCGGACGGCCGCCGAGCTGGCGATCAGCGCGGCGACGAGGACGACCGCGGCGGAGAGGACGACCTCGATGAGAGTGAGGCCCTCCTGATCCTGGTGCCTGCGGCCGGGATGCGGTTCGACGGGATCTGCGTCGTGGCGCGTCGTCACGGTGTCTCTCCGGCGGTGCGGGGGTCGCCTCCTCGGGAGCGGCAAGCCGATCCCGAGTCGTGATCCAGATCGGAAGCGCGCTCGCCGCCGGCGACGAGGCATGCGACGGCGAAGGGGCTGGTGACCGGTCTCCCCGGCGACGGCGGCGTCGGAAGCGGAACAATCCTCGGGAATCACCCGAGGTCCGCGAGCTCAAGTCGCCTCGCGCGGTTGCGTTTCGGCAAAGTCTCCGCTCATCCACTGGAGGAACGGACCATGGACGATGCTGCCGTCTACACGTACCAGGGCGGAAAAAAGGTCTCGCTCCGCAAGCGCCGCGACGCCTTCGTGGTGCGCGCGCAGCCGGAGGAGCTCGAGAGGGCCGGATTCGCGGCGCCCGAGCGGGTCTCGCCTTCGTCGGCGCGGGTCCGGGTCGCTGATCCGAGCCGGCTCGAGCAGGCGATGGCGGACGCGAGGCGCTTCGCCATCGCGCACCACGCCTACGAGTCGGCGGACCACGGCCAGGAGTTTCTCGTCACCGACCGGGTCCTCGTGCGCTTCAAGCGCGATCTGCGGCCGGAGGAGGTCGCGGCGTTCGCCGGCCGCTTCGCCCTCGTCTCGCGCGCGAAGTACTCCGACCGCGACTACCTCTTCCAGCTCACGAACGACACCGGCATGAATCCGCTGAAGCTCGTCGTGAAGCTCATGGAGGAGGAGCGCACGAAGGGCGACGTCGAGAACGCCGAGCACGACTTGAACCGCCGCGTCCGCCGCACCGCCTACGCGACTCCCACCGATCCGGCCTACGCGCGCCAGTGGCACCTGCACGGGCGATCGGCGGCGAGCGACGTCGATCCGCGCGCGGCCGCCAACGTCGAGGAGGCGTGGAAGCTGCTCGACGGCCACGGCAGCGCCGAGATCGTCGTCGGCGTGAGCGACGACGGCTGCAAGCTCGACCACGTCGACCTCAACTCCCCGCAGAAGTTCGCCGCCTGGGCCTACTTCCGCGGCGCGCGGCTCGTCGTCGGCACCGATCCCGACGCCGATCCGGCGCGGATGTACGAGTTCGACAACAGCCACGGCACCAACTGCTGCGGCGTGATCGCCGCCGAGCTCGACGCCGCCGCGACCGTCGGCGCGGCGCCCGGCTGCCGGCTGCTCCCGATCAAGTGGGAGTTCGACGACTCGGGCCTCTTCATCGACGATTCGCGGATGCTCACGCTGCTGCAGTGGATCTCCGACAAGGTCGACGTGCTCTCGAACTCGTGGGGCATCGCGCCGCGCGACGACTGGTCGCTGGCCGTCGTCGACCGGATCCGCCAGCTCGCCAAAACCGGCGGGCGGCGCGGCAAGGGGATCCTCTTCCTCTGGGCCGCCGGCAACGACAACTGCCCGATCCAGCACACGGCGGCCGTCGACACCCCCTTTGACAACGGCTGGGCGATCGTGAACGGCTCGTGGAAGTGGGTGGGCGTGCGACGGACGAGGATCTTCTCGCACTCGTTCGTCGGGATCCCGGGCGTGCTGCACGTCGCGGCGCTGGCGAGCACCGCGCAGCGCAGCCACTACTCGAACTACGGCACCGGCATCGACCTCTGCGCGCCGACCAACAACGTCCACAAGTACTGGCGGCTCGAGCTCCCGGGCGAGGGGATCACGACGGCGGCCGGTCCGACCGCGAGCGGCTCCGGGCCGACGACCGACGACTTCGGCGGCACCTCGAGCGCCACGCCGCTCGTCGCCGGCGTGGCGGCGCTCGTCCTCTCGGCGAATCCGGAGCTCAACGCGCTCGAAGTCGCGTCGATCCTCCGGCGCACGGCGTCGCGAAACGTGAGCTTCGTCGCCTGGCCGCGCACGCCGCCGGCGATGTACGACCCCAATCCGAACTGGGACGTCTCGCCGATCGCGCCGTTCGCGAGCGGCAACTTCGCCAACGTCGGCTCGGCCGACGGCGACTGGAGCCCGTGGTTCGGCCACGGGCGCGTCGACGCGAAGGCCGCGGTGGCCAACGCGATCGCCCGGCGCCCCGCGCCGTCGGCGCAGACGATCCGCGTGACGAGCGAACCGAACCTGCCGATCCCCGACGACGCACCGTCGGGAATCTTCGCGCCGATGCAGGTCGCCGCGGGCGGCCGGGTCGTCGACGTGAAGGCGCGCGCGAAGATCGCGCACAGTTGGATCGGCGACCTCATCGTCCGGCTGCGGGCGCCCGACGGCGCCATCGCGACGCTGCACGACCGGGCGGGAGGGAGCCAGCGCGACCTCGACCGTGAGTGGACGCTCGCGGACACCCCTGCGCTCGCGGCGATGCGCGACCGCGCGGCGCAGGGCGAATGGCGTCTGCTCGTGGCCGACCTCGCCACGCGCGACGTCGGCGTGCTGCAGGCGTGCGCGCTCGAGCTCCGCGCCGCCGCCTCGCCGGCCGCGGCGGAGGACGTCGCCGGCGCGCTCGTCCCCGACGACGAGCCGGCGGGCGTGACCCGGACGCTGCAGCTCGCCGCGCTCGGGACGATCCAGGACGTGACCGTGGCCGTCGACATCACGCACACGTGGATCGGCGACCTGATCGTCACGCTCACCGCGCCGAGCGGCGACGCGGTGAAGCTGCACGACCGTGCCGGCGGCGACGCCGACAACCTCGTGGTGAGCTGGTCGTCGCAGCAGCACGCGGGGCTGCGCGCGCTGCGCGGCAAGGCGGCGAACGGCACGTGGAAGCTCCACGTCGCCGACCGCGCCCGCCGCGACAGCGGCAAGCTCAACCGCTGGCGCGTCGAGGTCCGCGTTTGAACGACTCTTCGGGCCGGGCGGTGCCCCTCCGGGCCGGCGAGCGTCAGCGGCTCGCCGGCCCGGTGCCGGCCGTCGTCCGCTTCACGACCCTGCCGCTCTTCATCACGAACTGCACGCGCTCGAGCTCGGTGACGTCGGCGAGCGGGTCGCCGCTCACGGCGATCAGATCGGCGAAGAGGCCGGGAGCGACGCGCCCGACGCGATCGGACCAGGAGAGCAGCTCGGCGGCGCGGGCCGTCGCGTTCCGGATCGCCTCCATCGGCGAAAGGCCGCTCTTCACGAGCAGGGCGAACTCGCGGGCGTTGAGTCCGTGCGGGAAGACGCCGGCGTCGGTCCCGAAGGCCATCTTCACGCCCGCCTTCGCCGCGCGCGCGACGGCGTCGCGGCACTGCGTGGCGACCAGGTTCGCCTTCTCGATCTGATTCGGCGGCACGCCGAGGCGCGCCTGGTGCTCGAGGATGAAGGCGCCGACGAAGAGGGTCGGGACGAGCGTCGTCCCCTTCTGCTTCATCAGCGCGATCCCCGCGTCGTCGAGCAGGCTGCCGTGCTCGATCGAGTCGACGCCCGCCTCGGCCGCGCGGCGGATCCCGTCGGCGCCGTGGGCGTGAGCGGCGACCCGCCGGCCCCACATGTGGGCCTCGTCGACGGCCGCCTTCATCTCGGCGAGCGTGTATTGCGGCGCGCCGACCGACTCCTCGTTCGAGAGGACGCCGGCGGTCGCCGCGAGCTTGATCACGTCGGCGCCGTGCTTGACCTCCTCGCGGATCAGCCTGCGGATCGCGTCCTCGCCGTCGGCGATGCCGGAGAACTGGTGGAACTCGAGAAAGGGCGAGAGGCCGCTCTCGTCGAAGTGGCCGCCGGTCGCGCCGACTCCGAGCGTCGCCACCTGCATCCGCGGTCCCGGGACGTCGCCGCGCTCGATGGCGTTTCGGAGCGCCACGTCGACGTAGTCGCCGGCGCCGACGTCGCGCACCGTCGTGAAGCCGGCGTCGAGCGTCGCCTTCGCGTGGGCCGGCGCGAGGATCGCGCGGTCGAGGGAGCTCACCGTTGCGAGCGTCTTGTAGTAATCGCCGCCCGTCTCGCCGATCTGCATCGTCAGGTGGGTGTGGCAGTCGATGAGCCCGGGCAGCACGGTCGCGCCGCCGAGGTCGATCACCGTCGCCCCCTCGGGGACGGCGAGTCCGGCGCCGACCGCGACGATCCGGTCGCCCTCGATCACGACGACGGCACTCGTCAGCGGCGCGGCCCCGGTGCCGTCGATCAGCCGCCCGCACTTGACGACGATGGTCCCGGCCGGCGCCGGCGGCTCGCGGGTCTCGGCCTGCGCCGAAGCGCACGCGAGCAGCGACGCGACGAGAGGTGCGAGCGGCGCAGCGATCATCGGCGGTCAGTTCGACGGCTGCAGCAGCCACCGGTCGAGCCACTCGAGCACGTTCTCGTGCCAGTGGATCGAGTTGAGCGGCTTCAGGACCCAGTGGTTCTCGTCGGGGAACCAGAGGAGCTTGCTCGGGATGCCGCGCCGCTGGAGCGCGGTGAAGGCGGCGATCCCCTCGGCGTCGATCAGGCGGAAGTCGTTGGCGCCGTGGATCACGAGCTCGGGCGTCTTCCAATGGGCGACGTAGCGGCTCGGCGAGAACTTCTCGAAGAGCTCCGGCTCCTCCCACGGCACGCCGCCGAACTCCCACTCGGGGAACCAGAGCTCCTCGGTCGTGTAGTAGTTCGCCGACTCGTCGAAGCCGCCGTCGTGGCAGACGAGGCAGCGGAAACGGTCGGTGTGGCCGTTCAGCCAGTTGATCATCCAGCCGCCGTAGCTAGCGCCGATCGCGCCGACACGCGCCCCGTCGATCCAGTCGTGCTTCGAGAGCGCCGCGTCGAGCCCCTTCATCAGGTCTTCGAACGGCTTGCCGCCCCAGTCGCCGGAGATCGAGTCGGTGAACGCCTGCCCGAACCCGGTCGAGCCGTGGAAGTTGACCGCCATCACGCCGTAGCCGGCTCCGGCGAAGGCCTCGAGGTTCCAGCGATAGTGGAAGTGGTCGCCGATCGCGCCCTGCGGGCCGCCGTGGACCACGAACGCGAGCGGGTACTTATGGCCCGCCTCGAAGCCGACCGGCTTCACGATCCAGGCGTGCACCGGCTCGCCGTTCCAGCCGGGGAAGGTGAGCTCCTCGGGCGGCGAGGTCTTCGCCAGCTCCATCCGTGCGTCGTTGACGCGCGTGAGTCGAAGGCGGCCTTCGCCGTCGAGCTCGGACCGGAAGAGCTCGACCGGCGAGGTCAGGCTGTCCTGCGTGAAGACGAGCCGCGCGGGCGCATCGGCGCCGGCCGGCAGGATCGAGACGTTGTCGTTCCAGTGCTCGCGGAGCAGCGGCAGCACCGTCCCGCTCGCGGCGTCGACGGCGAAGACGCGCTGGCGCGCCTCCTCCTCGGCCGTGCAGATCACGCCGCGCGAGTTCGGCAGCCAGAGCGCCGAGCCGACCGAGCGGTCCCAGTTCGCCGCGAGCGTCCGCGTCGTCCCGCTCGCACGATCGAGCAGCAGGATCGAGCGCCGGTCGGCCTCGAAGCCGGGCCGCTCCATCGCCAGGTAGAGCAGCGTCGAGCCGTCGGGCGAGTAGACCGGCGACTGGTCGGTCGCGCGGTTCGCCGACGTGACGCACTTCGCCGCGCCGCCCGTGACCGCGACGGTGAAGACGTCGAGGTTGGTCGACCACGCCCGGTCGGCGCCGAGCTGCGCGACGTAGGCGAGCTCCTGTCCGTCGGGCGCGAAGACGAAGTCCTCGGTTCCGCCGAACGGCTTCGTCGGACAGTCGGCGTCGACGCCGGCCATCAGGTCGAGCGGCTCGCCGGCGGTGGCAGGCTCGCCGGCGCCATCCCACGACAGCGGCACGACGAAGAGGTGGTTGCGCCTCCCGTCGAACCAGGAGTCCCAGTGGCGGACCATGAGCCGCTCGAAGCTGCGCGCCTTGACCAGGTTCTTGCCCTTCTCGGCGTCGCGCTTCGCCGTCTCCTCGAGCTCCTTGCCGGCCGGCAGGTCGGGGTAGACCTCGGCGCTGAAGGCGAGGTGGGCGCCGCGAGGGCCCATGCGCAGGTTGTCGACGTCGACCGCGAGCTTGAGGAACGGCCGCGCCTCGCCGCCGTCGACGCGGATGATCCAGACTCGGCCGCCGCCGTCGCGCGTGGAGAGAAAGAGCACGGAGCGCGAGTCGGGCGACCAGACCGGCGAGACGTCCGCCACCCCCTTCGCCGTCGTGAGCGGCTTCATGACGCCGCCGTCGGGCGTCACGAGCCAGAGGCTCGTCGTCTTCTGGTTGGCGTCGGGATCCCAGCGCTGCCGCGTGAAGACGATCCACTGCCCGTCGGGCGAAGGGACCGGCGCGCCGAGCCGCTCCATGCGGACCATGTCGTGGACGCCGAAGGGGTGCGGGCGGCCGAGATCGGGCGCAGCCCGGAAGCTCACGGCGGGCCGAGCCTGCGGGACGGCGCCGCCGCCATGAGCCGCTTCGCTCGAAGTCGCGGCGACTCGCGGTCGATCGCCCGTGCCGGACGTGCAGGAGAGAAGGAGCGCGAGCGATACGGGCGACAGCGAAGCGGACGTGCGCAAGGTCATGGGAGTGGGCGTCCTCGTCGGTTCGATCATTTCGCGTCGAGCGGGTCGGCGCGATAGGTCCAGGTGAGCGTGCCGGTGCCGGTCACCTCGACCCTCGTCCCGCCCTCGTCCTTGGCGCCGCCGAAGCGGATCGGGCCGGAAAGATCGAGGGCGGCGATGCGTCCGTGGGAGCGGCCGACCACGATCTCGCCGGCGAGCTCGAAGGTCGACTCGACCTGCAGGTCGCTGCCCTGCTTCATCGCGACGGCGAGCGTCGCGGCGAACGCGACGCGGTCGGCGTCGGCGCTCGCCGCCTTCGGCGTGAGCTCAAAGCGCGAGACGGTGCCGCGGTCGAGCACGCCGAGGAGGAGCGAGCGCGCGACGTCGGCAGGGACGTCGATCGGCCGGCCGACCGCGAGCGGCCGGTCGGAGAGCAGCGCCGCGAGGCGAGCGCCGTCCAGGAGCTCGCCGGCGTCGCGCGCCACCTGCTCCGCCACGTCGGCGGAGACCGCGTGCGTCTCGCCCTTGGTCGGGTCGAGCTCCTGGACCGCGAGGGGGGAGGGCGCCGCCTCCTTCCGCTCGACCAGGTAGTGGCGGGAGTCGAGCGGGAGGAGCTGCCGGTCGTCGCCGGTCGGATCGGTGACGGTCGAGCGGCAGTCGCCGTAGTCGATCCGGACCCTCGGAGTCGCTGCCGCCGGCGTGTCCGCCTCGCCGGCGACGAGCCGTGCGTCGAAGGTCCGCTCGTCGTGATTGGTCTGCTTGAAGTCGCGCAGCTTGGCGCCGCCGACCGTGAAGACGACCGCATTGCGCGTCGTGACGGCCGAGGTCACGCGGATCCCGTCGCCGACCCGCGCCGCGGCGCGGCCCACCGTCACCGAGCTCGGGTTCGCCGGAGGCGCGGCCTGCGGGGCGAGCGCGGCGGCGAGCAGGAGCGTGGCGACCATGGCGGCTCCGGGTACGTTCACGCGCGGGCGGGCGCGGAAACGAAGTCGCGCCAGTATGCACGACGCGCCGCGAGAGCGGAGGAGCGAGCGATGGGATCCGTCGGCGGACTCGTCCTGGCGGCGATCGCGGCGCAGGCGCCCTCGCCGCCCGACAGCGTCGCTCGTCTGATCGACCTCTCGTCGCTCGCGCGGCTCGAGCCGGGCGTCGTCTGCCGCCAGTTCGCGTCGACCGATCCGTCCGGACGCGGCGACGACCACGGCCACTTCCTGAAGGTCGAGGGCCGGAAGGCGCTGCTCGCCGAGATGGACGGCCCCGGCGTCATCGCGCGGCTCTGGTCGGCGAACGCGACGGGCCGGATCAAGCTCTACCTCGACGGCGAGAGCGAGCCGCGGCTCGACGCGCCGTTCCAGGAGCTCTTCACCGGGAGATGCCCGCCGTTCGTCGAGCCGATCGCCACCCACCAGGGCGGCGGCTGGATCTCCTACTTCCCGATCCCCTACGCGAAGCACTGCCGCGTCGAGGTCGACGAGCTCGAGAACCCCGGCGCTCTCTACTACCAGGTGCAGTACCTCACCTACCCGAAGGGGACGCCGATCCGCTCGTTCACGCGCGAGCTTCCCGACGGCGAGAAGACGGCGCTGCGGCGCGTGATCGAGCAATGGCTCGCGCCGCCGCAGGAGCCACCTCGCGCCATCCAGGACGACCTCAACGACGAGTGGGGCGGCGCCTTCGAGGCGACGCAGACGATCGGACTCGAGGCGGGAGTGGCGCCCGGCCAGCGCATCGCGCTCGCGACCGCCGCCGACGAGCGCGGTCGCGGCGGCGTGGTCGGTCACTGCTCGCTGCGCGCGCCGCATGCGACGCCCGCGGAGCTGCGCGGCCTGCTGCTCGAGGTCGAAATCGACGGCGCGTGCGTCGTCTCTGCGCCGGTCGCCGACTTCTTTTGCGTCGGCTTCGGAGCGCGCGACCAGCGTGGCCTGCTGCTCGGCTGGCGGGGAGACGGCGGCTACTGCCGGTTTCCGATGCCGTTCCGACGGGCGGCTCGCTTCTTCCTTCGAAACGGCGGCGCGCAACGGCCGCTCGACGTCGCGTTCTCGGCGACCTTCGGCAAGTTCGCGCGCGCGATCCCTTCCGATCTCGGCTGCTTCCACGCCGAGTACCGCCGCGTCGACCCGGTCGACAAGGAGCTCTACGAGTTCGCGAGCGTCCGCGGCCTCGGGAAGTTCGCCGGCGTCAATCTCACGCTGCAAGGCGTGGGCGATCTCTGGTACCTCGAGGGCAACGAGCAGTTCTTCGTCGACGGCGAGCCGCTGCCTTCGATCGTCGGGACCGGCACCGAGGACTTCTTCAACGGCGGCTGGTACTGGGACAGCGGCCCGCTCGCCCTGCCGCTGCACGGGCTCGGCGTGAAGGAGGAGTGGACGACCAACCGCACGACGCCGTGGCGCCACTTGCTGCCCGACGCGATCCCGTTCCGAAGCGGCCTCGTCGCCCGGATCGAGCACGGCTCGGCCAACGCGGTCCTCGACGCCAGCTACTCGAGCGTCGCCTT